>Ga0187771_10000748_pt1 | contig 20455 bp, 16 predicted proteins | sample 0116_SJ02_MP15_1_FD_133139 | JGI IMG/M metagenome (GOLD analysis project Ga0187771, IMG submission 133139) | Tropical peat soil microbial communities from peatlands in Department of Meta, Colombia - 0116_SJ02_MP15_10_MG | ecosystem: Environmental > Terrestrial > Soil > Wetlands > Peat | place...
GAGACACCACACGCGAGTTCTCGATGGGATAGTTGTTTGTGCCGGCTGGAGCGGGCAGCGCACATGAGCCGGCAGGTTCTCAGATTGAGCCGCCACAATCACACGCCTCGGTGACGGAGGTCACTGGCGGCTTCGTTGCGCTGTGAAAAAATGCGCCCCGAGTTTCGCTGTTCCCTTTTGTCGATCTTCGAGTACGTCGTGCACACGATTGTCGCTGCGTTATGGTAGGCTGGCAGGAATGCCTCCATCCGAACCGAGCGGCAGCGATCTCCTGGTTTAAGCCCTAGGGCGAGGAGGTCTTTTGGTTGCTGAGAGTGTATTAGCAACCCGGGAAACGTCCTGGAGTGAAGCGGTGGCGCAGGAAGCAGACGCCATTTTGGCGGCAAGCGAGCTGGGAAACCTGATTGCCGCGCTGGTGCGCAAGGGCTACGCGGTCGTGGGCCCGACCGTGCGTGACGGAGCGATCGTCTACGATCAGATTGAGTCGCTCCAGGATTTGCCGGCGGGCTGGACCGACGAGCAAGCGCCTGGCCATTACCGGCTGAAGCGGCGCGATGATCAGGCTCTGTTCGGCTATGTCGTGGGACCACAAAGCTGGAAGAAGTATCTGCACCCCGCAGATGTGCGTCTCTGGTCGGCTGAACGTCAAGACGGCACCTTCCGCATTCTAAATAACGAGGCCAAACCTAATGCGCCGCGCGCCTTTGTGGGCGTTCGGGCCTGCGAGCTGGCGGCGATTGCCATACAGGACCGCGTGCTGCTGGAGGATAGGTATCACGATCCCATCTATGGAGCGCGACGTTCGGGCGTGTTTCTGATTGCCGTTCAGTGCACGCAGTCGGCCCCGACCTGTTTTTGCCGGTCCATGGGAACGGGGCCAGCGGTCGCGAACGGTCCGGAACGTGCGACTAGTCCGGCGGACCTCATTCTGACGGAGTTGCAAGGGACCAGAGGTCATCGCTTCCTGGTTCGTGCAGGAAGTGAGCGCGGTGCCGAGATGTTGGCTGAAGTGAAGACGACTCCCGCCAGCGACGCGGATATCCACGAAGCACAGGCGGGAGTGGCAGAAGCTGCCAGCCAGCAGGTACGGAGCATCGACAACAACGGCATAAAGGAGTTGCTGTATCAGAACTTCGAACATCCCCGCTGGGATAACGTCGCTGCCCGCTGCCTGACGTGCGCCAACTGCACAATGGTTTGCCCTACCTGCTTCTGCACCACGGTGGAAGATGTGAGCGATGTGACCGGTGAACACGCCGAGCGCTGGCGGCGATGGGATTCCTGCTTCACTCAGACGTTTTCTTACATTCATGGAGGCAGCGTGCGCACGTCCACGAAAGCGCGCTACCGCCAGTGGATGACGCACAAGCTGGCGGCATGGATCGATCAGTTCGGCAGTTCAGGATGCGTGGGCTGCGGACGCTGCATTACCTGGTGTCCTGTGGGTATTGACATCACCGAAGAGGTTCACGCCCTGCGAGAAGGAGGAAGTCATGGAAACCCTTGAGCGAGTTATTGCGGATCATCCATTTTTCTCCGGCCTTGAGTCCTACTACACAGGCCTGTTAGTGGGCTGCGCGGCCAATGTCCGATTTCACCCTGGCACCTACATTTTCAAGGAAGGCGAGGAAGCCAACGAGTTTTACCTACTGCGGTCGGGCAGGGTGGCGCTGGAACTATTCGCTCCCCAGCACAAACCGATCGTAGTCGAGACCTTGGAGGATGGCGACATTCTCGGGTGGTCGTGGCTCCTGCCGCCCTACGTTTGGAAGTTTCACGCGCATGCCGTCGAGGACACGCGGGCCATCTCGCTCGACGGCAAGTGCCTGCGCACCAAGTGCGAACAGAATCATGACCTCGGTTATGAAATCTTGAAGCGCTTCGCTCAGATCATGGAACGGCGGCTGGAGGCGACGCGCCTGCAGTTGCTCGACGTGTACGCAATCAAGTGAGACTCTCAATGGCGACCGCAGTCACAACCGATCCGATGCTTCCCCGGCCCTATCTGGTGCAGGCCGTGTCGAAGGAGACACCGGACACGTTCACGCTGAAGCTCGCGCCCGAGGAGAAAGCGAACGGAGGTTCATTCCGGCCGGGACAGTTCAGCATGCTGTGGGTGTTTGGCGTAGGCGAGTTGCCCATCTCGATCAGCGGCAATCCAGCCGACCACAAGCAGTTGCTGTATACAGTGCGGTCGGTGGGTCAGGCGACGAATGCTCTGGTGACCCAGCGCGTAGGAGCTGGAGTGGGGGTTCGGGGACCGTACGGCACAGGCTGGCCGATGGATGCCGCGCGCGGGCGAGATGTCATCGTAGTAGCGGGTGGCATTGGCTTGGCGCCACTGCGGCCCGTGATCTACGAGGTGCTCCACCACCGCGAGGATTTCGGACGGCTGGTCGTGCTCTACGGAGCGCGCAGTCCGCACGACCTGCTTTATCGCCAGGAACTGGCAGCCTGGGCGCGGCAGCGCGAAACCCAGGTGCTGGTCACAGTCGATTACGGCGGGATGAGCTGGCGCGGGCACGTAGGTGTGGTCACGACTCTGTTTAAATATGCGCGCCTGAAGCCGGCGCAGTCGGTAGCGATGGTTTGCGGGCCAGAAATCATGATGCGCTTCGTGGCCCGAGAACTGATCTCGCACGGACTCAGCCGCAATGACGTTTATCTTTCCATGGAACGGAACATGAAGTGCGCCGTCGGCTTTTGTGGGCACTGCCAGTACGGGCCGCACTTCATCTGCAAGGACGGCCCGGTCTTCCCATATGAAAAGATGAGGCCGTTACTGGAGAAGTATGAGCTCTGACGGAAAACGCAAGAGCGCCAAGGCTCCGGCCAAACCTAAGATTGGCGTGTTCAAGTTCGCTTCCTGCGATGGCTGCCAACTGAGCCTTCTCGATGCGGAAGATGAACTGCTGGGCGTGGTGGGAGCGGTTGAGATCGCGTACTTCCCTGAGGCCAGCCGCACCATGCTCAAAGGACCGTACGACATCGGGCTGGTGGAAGGATCGATCACCACTCACCACGATGCCGAACGGATCCAGGAAATCCGGCGGAAGTGCAAGACCCTGATCACCATTGGAGCCTGCGCCACGGCGGGTGGAATTCAGGCATTGCGGAACTGGAAAGATGTGGACGAGTTCATTCGCGCCGTCTACGCCTCGCCCCAGTTCATCAGCACACTGAAACTCTCTACTCCCATAGCCGAACATGTGCCCGTGGATTTCGAACTGCGCGGCTGCCCCATCAATAAGTACCAGCTGATCGAGCTGATCACGGCGACGCTCGTGGGGCGAAAACCCAATATTCCCACCTACAGCGTCTGCATGGAATGCAAGCGGAAAGCGAATGTGTGCATTGCCGTGGCGCGCGGCATCGCCTGTCTGGGACCTGTAACCCAAGCCGGATGCGGGGCCTTGTGCCCCAGCTATGACCGTGGCTGCTATGGCTGTTACGGTCCGATGGACACTCCGAACACGGCGTCGTTGACCAGCCAGTTCCGGATTCTGGGCCAGAATGACGACCAGATCGCCCGCGCCTTCCGCAGCTTCAACGCCTGGTCGTGGCAGTTCCGCAAGGCCAGCGAGGAGTGTAAACGGGCATGAGCGCACGGGGCGGAAGAACCATTAAAGTCGACACGCTGGCGCGCGTGGAGGGTGAAGGCGCGCTGTACATCAAGATGTCGGGCGAACGCGTGTCCGACGTGAAGCTGCGAATCTACGAACCGCCGCGATTGTTCGAGGCGTTCCTGCGCGGACGCCATTTCTCGGAAGCGCCTGACATTACGGCGAGAATTTGCGGGATATGCCCCATTGCCTATCAGATGAGCGCGGTCCATGCCATCGAGCGGGCGCTGGGAATCAAGATCAGTCCCGAAGTCCGGCTGCTGCGGCGGCTGTTCTACTGCGGCGAATGGATTGAGAGTCACGCTCTGCACATCTACATGCTGCACGCGCCTGATTTTCTCGGCTATCAGGACGTGATTGAGATGGCCAAGGATTACCGCCCAGTGGTGGAGAAGGCGCTGCGGCTAAAGAAAATCGGAAACAACATTGTGCATCTGCTGGGCGGACGCGAGATTCATCCCATTTCGGCTGCGGTGGGCGGCTTCCACAAGGTTCCCACGAAGAGGCAAGTGCGTGAACTAGTAAGCGACCTGGAGTGGGCGCTCGAAGCCTCGCTGGAGGCGGTGCGCTGGACTTCGACACTGGAGTTCCCGGACTTCGAACAGGATTACGAATTTGTTGCCCTGCGCCATCCCGAGGAGTATCCCTTCAGCGAAGGCCGCCTGGTGTCGAACCGCGGGCTGGACATTGATGCAGCGGAATATGAGGACCGTTTCGCCGAGTTCCACGTCAGACATTCGAATGCGCTGCAATCGGTCGTGCGTGGCAGGGGATCGTATCTGGTCGGACCGCTGGCGCGCTTCAACCTGAATTTCGACAAGCTGCCCGAAGTAGCCCAGAAAGCGGCCAACGAAGTAGCCCTCAAACCGCCGGTGAAGAATTTGTTTCGCAGCATTACGGTGAGGGCAGTCGAGATGGTATTTGCCTGCGCCGAGGCGCTGCGCATTATCGCCCAGTACGAACCGCCGGCCGAGCCTCGCGTCGAAGCGCCCAACCGCAGGGGCGTAGGCCAGGCGATTACCGAAGCGCCACGCGGCATTCTCTATCACCGCTATGCCATCGATGAGAACGGGTTGATCGTCACCGCCAAGATTGTTCCTCCTACCTCCCAGAATCAGAAGCGGATTGAAGACGACCTCCGCGAATACGCCTCCCACCTGGCCGCCTGGCCTCTGGAAGAGGCAACCTGGAAATGCGAGCAGGCGGTGCGCTGCTATGACCCGTGCATCTCCTGCGCCACACACTTCCTGAAAGTCGTAATCGAGCGCGAATAAGAGTGGGATACAAAACATGTAGGGACAGCCGCCCCAAGCCTGCCCTGAGCGACCCCGAGCGCAGCGAGGGGGAGCGAATGGGGCTGTCCAGTCGAGCGAAGCTCGACCGGAGGGCCTTCTGCCCGGACGAGGGTGTCCGGAGCTCCACGGTCGTGGAGGGACGCACGCAGCTTACCCTGAGCGAAGTCGAAATAAGCTGCGGTAGAGCGTCAGTTTGAATTCCAATCACTCATCATCTCCTCGATGGCGTCATCCTGAGCGAAGCCGTTTATTGGTAGACCTCCAGCTTTAGCTGGGGGCAAGCGCAAGCGAGGCGGAGCGAAGGATCTGGCGCGGAGTGTATCAGTGCTGCGCGCGGGATTCCTCGCCCCGCTGCTGAAAGCGCGGGGCTTGGGAATGACGCCTCATGGGACGGTGAAATTCAGACTGCGGCACTACGTAGTGCTACCATCAGATTGGCAAGACGTAAATGAACCATCCCCTAATTCTTGGCTGCGGCAACCGGCAGAGCGGTTGCGGCACAAAGAACGCTGTTGCAAGGCCGCCGGGCTGCCGGGGGAGGGGGGGGTGGGGGCCAGACGGGGACGAGAGACGCGTGTACGAGGAAAAGAACCATGTTCCCGGTGTACTGTAAAACGCGCAGCCATCCGGCCATCAAACCCCGGCGACTGAGATAGTCATGGAAGGCCGGTCTTAGCAACCCACGGCAGAAGTCGAAGCAACGAGGAGAATCATCCCACAGGGGCGAAAGAAGAGTACCCACGCGCCCTTTTTAGCCCCTGGGATTGGTTTTTGCCGCCGCTTCGCTGTCCTTCCCACTTCCCGGGCCGGGTGCCCCGTGTCTCGCTGCATTTGCGAGACATGGGAATAACCTATGATTTGGGTCTATCCTTCCCACATCTCGCAAAAGAAGCGAGATGTGGGGCACCCCCAGATTGCAAAGACGCAAGAAACATCCCTTGATTCTTGGCTGCGGCAACCGGCAGCGTGGAGACGACGCTGCCGGCATCCTGGCGGCGGAGCGGCTGCGTGCGCTCGGCTTTACCGTTGAAGTGTACAGCGGAGAAGCTTCGGAACTCATGGATGCATGGAGCGGCGCCGATGACGTGATCGTGATTGATGCAGTCGTTTCCGGCGCTACTGCGGGCACCGTACACGTGTGGGATGGGCGGCATCCGCCTGCATTCGCTTCGGCGACCGGATCGACCCATGGCCTGGGTGTAGCCCAAGCCATCGAACTGGCGCGTGCTCTGGGCTGTCTTCCCGCGCGGCTGCGAGTGTATGGAATTGAAGGACAGAGATTTGAAGTCGGAAGCGAAGTTTCTCCGGAAGTCGAGCGGGCGGTAGAAGAGGTCGTAAGGCGGATCGCCGCGGAGCTGGGCTCTGCCGAGCCGCCGGGGCAGGCTATCCCCCCATAGCTCTAAGCCGTGCCGGCGTTGGTCAGCGCTTCCAGCGCATCGCCGAGCGTCGGGAATACCAACAGAACGTTCTCGATCTTGGTGATTTCGAAAACCTTCTGCACGCGCTTATTCACACCGGTGATGGCGACCCGGCGTCCCGCCTTTGCGCAGGAAGTAAAGGCGCTGACCAGGGAGCCCAACCCGGAAGAGTCGAGGTACGGAACACCGGAGAAATCGAGGATCACCGTGGGAGCATCTTCGCGCCGGATTGCGTTCAGGAAAGGCGCAGAGTTGTCCATGGTCAGCGGTCCGCGGAAGCTCAGTACCCCGCGGTCCAAACGCTCGACTTGCAGTGGCTCCGAAGGCATGGATCAGAGATTCTAGGGCAGATGGCAAGGCGGGTTCAAGATGCACGAAAGGTCCTTGTTGTTCAGGCGAGGGCCCATCCTGAAGTCTATGTCCATTTGGGAAACTACATTTGCAGATTTTTCTGCGTTTTTTTTCTCAGGATTGCTCCTTGTGAAGCCATAAGCTGCTACGATGCTTATAACGGCACGTGGGGAGAAATCGGTGACAAGAAGCAGTGCAAGTTGACGTAAGCATCGAGAACCCTAGCTCAGGTAGTTTCGAAAAACATCCCAAGGGAACTCGGGCTCGAGTCTTGCTGAGTTCGGTCTTCGGCCCGTTCGCCCAAGACGACGAGTTTGGCAGCCGCTCCATCAACCCGATGGAGCTGTACCACAACCAGGTCACACGCGCGCAGGGCGGCTTTTCGCTGCGCATGTTCCATCGTTCCTGGGGCATTATGCTGATCCAGGAAAATATCTCCGCGCCCTGCACTGTGCTCGACTTTCCCACGCGCGACGACTTCGCGCGCGAGCTCAAAGCGCACCGCTACGACATTGTCGGCATTTCGGCGATTATCACCAACGTGGCCAAGGTGCGCGAGATGTGCCGCATGACGCGCGAACTCTCGCCGCATTCGGTGATTGTCGTCGGCGGACATGTAACGGCGACTCCAGGGATCGAAACCATGATCGACGCCGACCACTTCGTGCGCGGCGAGGGCGTTTCCTGGATGCGGCGCTATCTGGGCGAGGACGAGAACGCGCCAGTCCGCCACCCGGCTATCGTCTCGGGCCTGAGGACGCGCATCATGGGCATTCGTCTGCCGGAGCGGAAGGGCACGACGGCGGCCACAATCATCCCCTCGGTCGGCTGCCCGATGGGATGCAACTTCTGCACCACCTCGTCGTTTTTCGGCGGCAAAGGAAAGTTTGTCAATTTCTTCGAGAGCGGCGACGATCTGTTTGAAGTTATGAGCCGCATGGAAGATGAGCTTAAAGTGCATTCGTTTTTCGTGATGGACGAAAACTTCTTGTTGCATCGCGAGCGCGCCATGCGCTTGTTGGCGCGCATGAAAGAAGCGGGGAAGAGCTGGACGATGTCAGTCTTCGCCTCGGCCAACGCCGTCCGCAAATACGCTATGCAGGAGTTGGTCGATTTGGGCGTGTCGTGGCTGTGGATGGGGCTGGAATCTCCTCACGCCAGCTATAGCAAGCTGCAGGGCACGGACACGCAGCAACTGGCGCGCGAACTGCGCGAGCACGGAATTCGCGTGCAGGGATCGACTATCATCGGGCTGGAGCACCACACGCCCGAGAACATTATGGCCGAGATCGAGCACGCAGTCGCGCACAACACCGACTTCCACCAGTTCATGCTGTACACTCCCGTGCCCGGCACTCCGCTCTATCAACAGATTGAGGCGGAAGGGCGGCTGCTGGACGTGGACTGGGCCGACATACACGGTCAGTACAAATTCAATTTTGAGCATGCCGCCATCTCCCGCGACGATTCGAAACGCTTTCTCGACTGGGCCTTCTGGCGCGACTTCGAGCTCAACGGGCCCAGTCTGTATCGCATCGCGCAAACCTTGCTGGCGGGCTGGAAGCGCTACAAAGACTGGCCGGATGCGCGCGTGCGCGAACGCTTTGCGAGCGAAATGGGAAGGCTCAGCGGGATTTACAGCTCGGCACTGTGGGCGATGGAAAAGCAATTCCGAAAAGTCAACGCCAACGTCAGCGAGCAGATTCGCACCCTGCGAGGCGAGTTCAAGAAGGAATCTGGGATCCTGTCGCGGATGATGCCTGCGGTGCTCGGTCCGGTGTTGCTGTGGACCACGCGGCGCGAAGAGCGGCGCCTGGCGCGGGGCAAAACCTACGAGCCGCCAACGATTCTGGAGCGAAGGAATTGGGTGGAAGCGTAGTTCGGTACTTCAGACGCCCGACTACCCCGTCCGGCGCGCCGACAGCATACTCAGAATCTCGCGTAGCCCCTGGCGGATGTTTTGAATCTCGGCAGTGGATTGCGATGGGAACGGGATGGCGGCCTGCGTCTTGTCGGGCTTGGTCTCGGCGCGCAGTTGCTGGCGGGCGCCGGCGATGGTGAATCCCTGCTCGTAGAGCAGCTGCTTGATGCGCAGCACGCTCTCGACGTCACGCTTGCGGTACATGCGCTGGCCGGTGCTGCTTTTGACCGGCTTCAGCTGCGGAAACTCCGACTCCCAAAAACGCAGCACGTAGGCCGGGAGCCGGCACAACGTGGCTACTTCCCCGATGCGGAAATAGAGCTTGTCGGGGATCAGGACTTCGTCCGCCTTGTGTTTGCCCGCGCTCTTTTTCCTGGCAGCCATTGCTCGGACTCCGGCAGAGCCGTTGCGCCATATTGTGACACAGCCGTGAGAAATTGGTCGCGGAGATTTTTCAATCCAAGCCATGGGCGATGAGCTATGAGCAACCCTAAAGCCGGTTCTCAACGGCTGAAGGTTTGCGCTCACAGCTCACCGCTCATAGCTCGCTGCTCGAAAAGGAAAAGCCCCTCAAGAGGTGCTTCTCCTGAGAGGCCGGTGAAACTTGTGCTGTGTGCGAGATTTCGTCTCGCTGGCGGTTAGTGTTTCTTCTTCTTTGCCTTCTTCTTGGTTGCCATGAAGGTTCCTCCGTGAACGATTTTCCCTTGCAAGAGTTGTGAACTCGGGCCCTTGTACCTGAATACCAACCCTACTCATGGTAGGGGATGATCTTCTAACCCCAGATATTGCGGCACTATGAACGTAGTGTCAACAGAATTTTGCAGTTTGGCACGGAATTCTTTCGAGTCCCTTCAGCCATTGGGAACGGTCTCGGTCAGCGAAGTTCAGCCGCGGAAATCGCACCGTGTCGCAGAACGGGCTCACTCAACCGGCGGAGGTGGCTGCGGCGGCGAAGCGTGGAGCTACTGGCAGAGCGGAAATCAGTCTGCGGGTGTAGGGGTGCGAGGGGCTGGTAAAGAGGTCCACGGTGTTGCGGCACTCCACGATTTCCCCCCGTTCCATGACCGCCACGCGCTGGCTCATGGTGGCCACCGAGAGCAGGTCATGAGAGATGTAGAGAATGCCGATGCCCAACTTCCGACTCAGCTCCGAGAATAGGTGCAGGATCTCCGATTGCGTGATGATGTCTAGCGCGCTGGTGGGCTCATCGGCAATCAACAGTGAGGGACGATGCAGTATGGCCATGGCGATGAGCACGCGCTGCGCCTGGCCGACACTGAGCTGGGCAGGATACCTGCGCAGGAATTCGCGGTCTGCCGTAAGGCTAACGTTCTCCAGGCCCTCCGACACAGCGTCATCCCGCTCCGCGCGCGTTGATCGCTGGTGCGCGTTCCAGGCTTCTTCCAGCTGCGTGCCGATGCGAAGCGCAGGATTCAAAGACGAAATCGGGCTCTGCAGAACCAGTGAGATCTCCCGGCCGCGCAACGAGCGCATTTCCCGTTCCCTCAGCGCCATAAGGTCGCGACCGTTGAACAAGATTGAGCCCTCGGCCTCGGCATTTTTCAGGTAAAGCAACCTCAGGATCGCGAGAGCGAGCGTGCTTTTCCCGCAGCCGCTTTCGCCGACCAGTCCCAGAATCTCGCCGCGACCGAGCTCGAGCGCGACATCGCGCAGCACGCGAGGCTTCCCCGGATAACTCACCGAGAGCCGGAGCGACAGTAGTGGTTGCGGGTCCATTAGGGGTTCCTGGCGACGACGTTGTCCACCGTAAGCTCGTCGATGTTCCAGTACACCTGCGGCCGCAGCACGACCGGGTGGGCATTGTGCAGCTTAGTTGACACGGCCGACATGGCGTTCTTGTTCACCAGATAAATGAACGGTTCCTGCTGCCAGACGATCTCCTGCACACGGTCAACCGCCTGCTTGCGCTTCTTCACATCGAGCGTGGAGGCCTGTTCATGCATTAGCTTGTCGATTTCCGCTTCCCAGGCGGTTGCGGGCGTTTTCTGGCTGGGATTCCATTGGTGATTCTCCGCCGAGCTAAGCCAGACGTTCATCTGCGAGTTGGGATCAAGATCGTTGTTGACCAGGCCCAGCAGGCAGGCCTCGTAATCGAAGGTGCGAGTCATGCGCTCGATGAGCGAGGGGAAGTCCAGGGTGACCACGTTCACGCGCATGCCAACCGCGGCAAGATCCTGCTGGATCATGGTCGCCATGCGTTCGCGATACTTGTTGCCCGCATTGGTGATGATCGAGAACTCAACCAGGTGGCCAGTGCGATCGTGGAGGGCGCCGTCCTGCATGCGGAAGCCATCCTGAGCGAGCAATTGCAACGCGGCCTGCCGATCAAACGCGTGCGGCTGCAGGCTGGAGTTGAACCAGAACTTGTTGGCGGGAGATATCCAGCTCACGGCAGGCCGGGCATGGCCGCGGAAAACCACGCGCGCCAGATCTTCGCGATTGATGGCCCCCGAAACTGCCCGGCGGAAGTTGGCGGACGTGAACCACGCTTTCTCGTAGTCGGACAGTGGGGAGCTCGCGACCTGGTTGAACCACATCTGCTCGGAATCGAGCGATACACCGGCGTCGTAAGCCATGGCGGGCGCTTGGGCCACCAGCTTGTCGAAGTATTCCGCATCCAGGGAGTTGATGAAGTCAACTTCTCCCCGCACCAGGCGGAGCATTTCAATGTCACGGTTCTCCTGGATGTCGAGCCGGACGGAAGCAATATAGGGCAGGGGTCGGCCGGCAGCGTCGTGCTTCCAGTAGTTCGGATTGCGCTGCAGCAACAAGCTGGAACCGGCTTTGTACTCGGCCACGTAATACGGCCCCAGCACGGCCATTTCTTTCTTTGGCGACCTGGCCGACATGATCGCTACTTGGTCGAAGAGCTTGTCTAAACCGACAACAGGCGCGGGAAAGGTAATCGTAATCTCGTTTGCTCCAGTCACCTTTGTGACGACCTTTCCTTCGCCGGAGCGGAAGGAGTCGCCTGTGGGCGAATGGAGCGCCGGATCCATCAGTTGCTGGATCGTGTATGCCACGTCCGCGGGCGAAAACGCTGTGCCATCCGAAAAGCGCAGACCGCTGCGCAGTTTGAAGCTGATGGTCTTGCTGTCCTCGCTGACTTTCCAGGATTCGGCCAGTTCAGGCTCCAGTTGCTGGGTCTGACGGTTCAGGCGCACGAGCACGCCGCCGGTCAGATAGCGAACCGTCTCGGAGGCGTCATCGGCCATTAGCACCGGGTTGAACGTCTTGGGTTCCGCATGGAGACAGAACCGCAACTGGCTTTCGTTCTGGGCGTTGGCACGAGCGACGCTGAGAACGGCGCACAGCAGAGGAAGAACGAAGCGAACGAAGCGCTGGCTCATACTGGGAGCTCCTGTTTCTGCAAAACGAGATGAAAGCAACTGACCACAACAATGAAGAGAATCAGGGGAACGAACTGCCAGGGCTGCGCAGAGAAGGTCGAGAAACTCTCCAACTCACGCAGAAGGCTGCCCCATGAGGGAAGCGGTTCCGCCACGCCCAGGCCGAGAATCCCGAGATTGGCCTCGGCCAGGATGAAAACCGGGATCGAAATCCAGAACTGCGCGAAGAGGACAGGCTTCAGATTCGGCATGACGTGGCGCGCGATCAGGCGCAAACCGCCGGTGCCCGTCGAGCGAGCCTGGAGTATGAAATCGGAGCGGCAAATCGTGCGGGCATCGGCGCAGGCCACTCGCGCTGCCGCCGCCCAACCCAAGCATCCGAGCAACGCAAACGTGATCAGCACCGAGGCCAGAGGCGACACGTTGAGTGGCAGCAGGGCGCGCACGGTAATGAGCAAGAACAGCCAGGGCAGAGAAAGGAATAGATCGGTAGCCGCCATCACGCCGCGTTCCCACCAACCGCCGATAACGCCGGCCGTTCCGCCGATCACCGCCGCCAGCAGACTGGAAACGAGCGCAGCAGCCGGCGCCAGCAGAAGCGAGACGCGCGTGCCATAGAGCAAACGGGAAAAACGATCGCGGCCCAAGTCATCAGTGCCCAAAAGATGCTGGTGAGAAGGCGCCGCGTCAGGCACATCGCGGAACTGATAGGCATAGGACGCGGGCGCGATGAAGTCGGCAAGCAGGCATGTGGCCGCGATGACGACCAGGAACACAATGGCCATTATGCGGGCCCACTTCATGCTTCACCCCTGCGCTGGGAGCTCGCCAGCAGATCGGAGGCGGAATTCGCCAGCAGGGTGAGCATCGTGACCACCATGGTCAACGCGACCAGGAGTTCAAGGTCGCGTCCCAACGCGGCTTTCCAGGCGAGTTGGCCGATACCCGGCAGATCGCACAAGGCTTCTACAGGGATTGCAGCCGCGAACGCCGTGCTTACGGAAACTCCCGCCAGAGCCAGCAACTGAGGGGCAGAGACCGGCAGGATGTGCCATACCAGCGTGCGAATGCTGCCCAATCCCTTGGCCTTTGCGGTCAGAACGTGGGGAAGTGCCGCGCTGCGAGTCAGGAGATTGCGTGCGTAGCGGAAGATTTTGGGGAATACGATCAAGCCGAGAACCAACCGCCCCGGCGCACTGGCGATTATGAACAGAATTGCCAGAACCGCGGCCGGCATGCAGAGGAAGATTCCCGCCAGCAGACTAGATAGCAGATCGATGCACCAACTCCTCGACATCACGCTGACGACGGCCAGGGTCAAGCCTAGCGTCCATCCCAGGGCCAATCCGAGCCCGACAGATTTCAGGGTTTCCGGCAGACGGTCGAGCAAAAGGCGCCTCACCGGCTGTTGCAGAGTCCGTGAAGTGCCGAGGTCGCCCTTTGCGAGCCGGCTCAAGTAATGGATGTAGAACCGCGCCAAGCTGTCGTGGTTGGCGTGAGACTGGCGCAAGGCCTGGATGCTGTCGTGGCTGAGACGGCTGTCGAGTTCCTCTTCATCCACCCCAAACCCGGGTGCGAGGCGGACGAGCGTGGCCCCGAGGAAGCCGCCGAGCAGCAGCGTGATCAGGAGTTTGGCCCCGTGTCTGGCGATTCTACGCACGGAAATGTGCTCCGAAAGCTGAGAGCCCACAAATGACTCATATCAGCTAAGTGGTTTGCCAACAATGAAGTGTGGGTTCTCCCCCCAAACTTTCGTAACCTCGGAGAAGGGCAGTTCGGGGAGGTTTTAGGAGCGTTCCGCACGATCCGGCGGCGAGGCTTTCACTTTGCCGAAGCCGAAAAAGGCTTCTTGGTCGACGACGGCGCGGCGTCGGAGAACTCGTGGTGCAATTGCTTCGCTGCATACATCCTGCGGTCGGCCTCGGCCAGAAGTTTTTCCGCGTCCTCGCCATCTTGCCCAAAGAAGGCTGTTCCTACGCTGAGAGACAGCAGGTTCTTGCCACAGATCTGATGGCCCGCCCGTCGCGCCAGAGCCCCCAGAAGGATAGCTTTTTCGTGGACGGCATTTTGCGTCATGTTCGGGGCGATGATCACAAACTCGTCTCCGCCCATGCGCGCCACGTAGTCGTATTGGCGGCACACATCCCGCAGCAAATTGGCAAAGAGTTTGAGTACCTTGTCGCCCTCTGAATGGCCGTAGCTATCGTTGATCTGCTTAAACCCGTCCATATCGCACACCATGACTGCGACGGTCGAATGCTCGCGTTTGCAGCGCGCCAGTTCCTGATCCAGATGCATGAACAATGAGCGCGCATTGGGCAGCGCTGTGAGATAGTCGGTGGTGGCTGAGCTCTCCGCCTGACGGAACTTGAGGGCATTCTCGATGGAAAGTGCGACCTTGGATGTAATGGCCTGAAGGATGCGCAAGTGCTCCGTCGTAAAAGCATCCGCCTCAACCTTGTACAGCGCCAGCACGCCGACAATCTGATTGATGCCTTCCAGAGGCACAGCCAGGGCTGAGCGGAGATCCGTCGACGGTTTTGGGTCAGAGTCATATCCTGGTTCGACCCGTGGATTTCCATTGAGAATGGGCTTCGCATTGCGAGCTACCCAGCCACAAAGCCCCTCTCCCAGCGGAATCTCCAAGGAGGAAAAGGCGCGAAAATTGTCGCCGCTGACGAATTCCGGCAGAAGGCTATTGCCCTTGAGGACGAACCCCACGAACGAATCGTAGGGGATGAGCTTCCGCAGCCTGACGGAGACCAGGGACAAAGTTTCGTCCAAGCTGAGCGAATTCCCCAGCTCCTGGCTGAGTTCGAAAAGCGTCTGCGCCTCCTGGCGTGCCGACGCAATGGAAGAAAGAAAATCCATCGGGCTTCCGGCACCCTGGCTGGAGCTCCGCTCAAACCCGGCTGCCGGCTCCTCTCCCTTGTCAACGTTTTGGGTGGCGACCTCTCTCGCTTCTCCCGCCGACTCGAGCTTGTCGAGCGCAAGCTTCTCCAGTTCCATGTAGCGTCGCTGGAGAATCTTGACCACGCGCGGGTCGAAAGACGTGCCGGACTCCTCCGCAACCTCCCGCATCGCCTGGTCCAGGGGCAGCGCCTTACGGTACTGGCGGTCCGATGCCAGGGCGTCGAGGCAATCCACCGCCGCCAGGATGCGGGCACCTATCGGAATCTGTTCCCCCTTGAGTCCGTCGGGATAACCCGTGCCATCCCACTTTTCGTGATGAGCCCTTACGATCGGGGCCACGGGATAGGGAAAGGCCACTTTCTCCAGAATTTCTGCGCCCACCACCGGATGAATCTTGATTTTCTCGAACTCCTCGGGCGTCAACCGGCCAGGCTTGTTGACGATGTGGTCGGGTACGGCGAGCTTGCCTACGTCGTGAAGCAGAGCCGCGGCGCGCAAAGCGTCCTTGTCCTCCTCCGACAGACCGAGCTCTTTGGCGATTTCAACCGCATAGGTGCGCACGCGGTGCAGATGGCTGTGGGTGGTGTGATCCTTGGCGTCAATGGCGAGGGCCAGCGCTTCAATCGTCCGCAAATGGAGTGCGGAGACTTCTTCGACATGCCGTTTCTCTGCTTCCACGTGGGCTTTTTCGATCTCGACACTTTTCTTCTCATCTTCCAGGCGCTGCAGATAAAGCCGATAGGAACGGTAGATCCAGTAGATGACTGGCAGGATCAAAAGCGAGCTCTGCCAGCCCACATGGCGGTTCAGGAAATCCAGCAGCCCCACCATGGCCGCGCCGACCAGATAGTAAGGAAACGACCAGAAATAGGTTTCCGCCCAGATCCCGCGCAGCGACTTGCTCTCTGCCAGCGCGATCGCGAACGCCACCGGCACGGTGTTGCTCAGAAAGTACGTGCAGGTAGCTGTGCCGAGCATCAAAGGCAAGCTGTGCCGGAGCGGACCTGCAGAGAACTGGTAAGCAAAGTACGTCAGCCAAATGGCGTTAGCCGTCATGCCGATGTTGAACACTATCTTCGCCGGGTCCATTCTGTGTTTGGGTTTCCACAGGCACTGCATCAAAGCTGCTGTGCATCCGACGACAAGGGTCTCCGGCAACGAAAATTCAGCGACGCCCAGCAGCACAAAAAGAAAATGCACCGACATTGTGCCTTCTATGCCGGGCAGGACCACTTTCATCGTGGAAGCCAGCAGCGCCACCGAGAAGTAGCACGCAAAGCGCAGCAAGTCGTCGGAATGCCAGTGGAGCAGGGCCGTCGTCAGCACCACAACCCCGACCACCGCGGTAACGGCGATGTATGCCTTGGCTCGTAGGGGCATGGGAAGAACCATTCTAGTTCGCGGACCCCGGCGGACAGCACACTTCCCGAGGCACGACCATTACCTTGGTTTTGCCTGACTCGCCCCGAGTCTCTCCAAGTCTAAGTTGCGCTCGTATCCACAATGAAGAATGCATGAGAATTGCCAAAGCTAGGCGGAGGCAAAGCTGCTGCAAAACAACGCGAGGTGCAGCCGGCGCTGGGGCTGGGAATGAGCCAGTTTGTCCCCAGTAAGCCAGCTCTGAGCCAGGCCGAACTCCGATTTCAGCCGATTACCAAAGTGACTATAGAAACAGTCCCAGAGGCTAGTTGGTGCCGGGTCAACTGTGCCATGCTTGGCACGATGCCCCTTTTGGGCAGGCATGGAGGAGAGCGTCCGCCGCAGAGTCTCCGCGGGATCTCTTTCAATGGAATGACCACGCCCGCCGCTTTCGAAAATCCCGCTGGTGGCGCTCGCTTCATCGTGGCCAGCGACACCATGCGCAAGTTCATGGCTATGGTCGAAAGAGTGGCGCGGCATGTCGGAAGCGTACTGATCCTGGGCGAAACCGGAACCGGCAAGGAGATGACGGCACACACCATCCACACTCTTTCCCTGCGTTGCGGCAAGCCATTCGTGGAGATCAATTGCGCGGCCTTGCCCGAGAATCTGGTCGAGAGCGAATTGTTCGGTTATGAGAAGGGAGCTTTCAGCGGTGCCGACTCGGCCAAGCCCGGACTGTTCGAGCTGGCTCACGGAGGAACAATTTTTCTCGACGAAATCGGAGAACTCGACCTCAGGATCCAGGTAAAACTCCTGCGCATATTGGATCGGGCACCCTACTATCGGCTGGGGGGCCATCGCAAAATTACTACCGATGTGCGCGTTGTTGCCGCCACCAATCGCGATCTGAAAGGAGAAGTAAGCGCTGGGCGATTTCGCAAGGATCTCTATCATCGCCTGAGTCAGTTTGAGCTTTGCGTCCCTCCGCTGCGCGAGCGCCTCGAAGATATCAAGGCTCTGGCCGAGCATTTCCTGGAGCAAATGGGCCAGGGCCTCAGGTTTTCCCCCGAAGCCTTGAAGGTACTGCAGGCCTACGATTGGCCGGGGAACGTGCGCGAACTCCAGAATGTCGTGAACAAGGTCGCGGTATTGGCATCCGGCCCTGAGATTGGAGCAACTGAGCTGCGCTCCGAACTTATCGCGGACGAACCACTTGCCGACGAAGAGGAACGTGGCTCAGAATCTACGACGCAACTGGACAGCTTGGAAGCGCAGGCCATCAAGACAGCCTTGCAGAGAACGGGAGGCCATCGCGGGCGGGCGGCGGAGCAACTCGGTATTTCACGCCGCACTCTCAGCCGAAAACTGCGGCGCTATGGATTTCTCACTGCCCGGGAGAACGCGGTTGAACTAGGAACATTGAGCAACGAGCAGCAGCGGCACTTTCGCACCCCGGTGTGGATCCCGGTATCCCTCCAAACCGTCGCAGGCATCGATCTGAGCTGCACCGCCACCAACTTGAGCGCGCACGGCATGGGCTTGGAGGGTTTGCCTGCCGTCTTGGAGCCGAAGTGTGAGCTGCGTGTTCGCTTCCAGCTCCCCGATTCGGATGTGAGTCTTGAAGTACGGGCCCGCGTGGCATGGGGCGGCGGCACACACGGGCGCGCAGGCATCGCCTTCACGGAAGTTCCCCCTGCAGTTCATCAGCAAATCAGTCGTTGGCTCCGCCAAAAGATGACGGAGGAAGGCTGGAGGGTCAAGCCCCAGGAACCAGCCAGCTTAGGAGCGGTCCACCGCAAGGGACAAGCCGCTTCGGCCGGGCAGTGAGAAAACCGCCGACGCGAAGCTGGCGCAGAGCTTCGTCGTTTTCTTCTCACATTTCCGTTCTCACTTTCGCAACTCGAGCCGCATGTCGCTCCTCGCTGACTGAGCCGCAGCACTGCGCCTGTTTCTGCGAGCAGTGCCAAGTCTCACGATCGCACTTCTTTGATGCGAACCTGTTGATCCGTCAGTAATTAGCCAGCCATTACTCTTGCGGAGTCACATTAGTGGCACACTGGCCCATCCTGGGACAGCCTGTCCCCAACGGCGAGTCTGTTCCTTCCTTTGGACCTTTGCATTCAGCGACTTACAGGCGAGCTCTTATGGAACGGGGTTTGCACACACAGAGTTGCGGAATCATGCCGACTTTCTTCATCTGGAGTATTAAACAGCATGAAAGCAATAATCAGTCTATTTACCCTGATCGCGGCGATCGCAGTTTCGGCGGGCGCTAGCGACAAAATCGCGCCCGACATGCCGAGAAGTGGAAATCAATCCCTTCATGTCATCGTCCAGTTTACCAGCACGCCGACGCAGCGACATCGGGACAAAGTGGCCCAACACGGCGGCACAGTTGTTGAGGATCTGTCCCTGGTCAAGGCGCTGCACGCATTCATGACGCTGACGCAGCTGCGTGATCTGGCGTCCGACCCGGAAGTCGCACACATTTCACTGGACCACAGCCTGAGTGCAACGCTCAACAATGCGGCTCCTGCCGTGAATGCGCCTTACGCCTGGGCCCAAGGCCTGGATGGCAGCGGCATCGCCGTGGCGGTGATTGACAGCGGCATACAAGACACGGCCGACAGAGGCAGTGTCACCATTACTTCCGCCCATCCTGTTCTGGCTCTCCTGGCGAGCATCGTTGGCAGTCCCGACTTGAACGCGCCCGGCACGGGCAAGGCCAGAGTGGTCTACAGTCAGACTTGGGTGAACGACGGATACGGCGCGCTGGACATGTACGGGCACGGCACGCATGTTGCTGGCATCGTGGCCGGCGACGGCGACCGCTCAACCGGTTCTCAATACACCAAAACGTTCAAGGGAATTGCTCCCAATGCCAATCTGATAAACCTGCGCGTCCTGGATAGCAACGGGATGGGGACCGACAGCGCGGTGATCTCTGCCATCAATACCGCGATCCAGCTCAAGAGCAAGTACAACATTCGCGTGATCAACCTATCTGTGGGACGGCCAGTGTACGAAAGCTACACTGTGGATCCGCTGTGCCAGGCGGTCGAAGCTGCATATAAAGCTGGCATCGTCGTAGTCGTTGCAGCTGGAAACGATGGCCGAGACAACTCGCTGGGCACCGACGGATACGCCACGATCACGGCTCCAGGCAACGACCCCTACGTCATTACCGTGGGCGCGATGAAGTCCATGGGAACTCCAACCCGCGCCGACGATCTGATTGCCACCTACAGCTCCAAAGGACCGACCGCGATTGACCATATTGTGAAGCCTGACATCGTGGCACCTGGCAACCGCCAGGTCTCGCTGTATGGATGGGGAGCGAGTCTGACTTCCACGTATCAGCAGAACGTAGTTCCTGTGAGTTCCTACCACAGCGGGAACAACGCTATGATTTCGCCCTGGTACTACACCATGAGCGGGACGAGTATGGCCACGCCGGTGGTCAGCGGCGCGGTGGCCTTGCTGCTGCAGGCGCAGCCCGGCCTGACGCCCGACCAGGTGAAGGCTCGTTTGATGTTAACGGCCTACAAGACTTTTCCGAGGTACAGCAGCTACACCGATCCGAGCACCGGCATCACGTATACGGACCAGTACGACGTCTTCACGATTGGCGCCGGCTACCTCGACATTCAGGCAGCTTTGTCCAGTACCGCCGTAAGCACTGGCGTTGCGAAATCGCCTACAGCGCAATACGACCCCACAACCAACAGCGTGTATTTCGTGAAGGATTCTTCGGCGATGTGGGGCAGTTCGGCCATGTGGGGCGCTTCTGCCGTATGGGGAAGCACTGTCTTCGTGGGCAGCCAGTCAGCGATGTGGGGCAGTTCCGCCATGTGGGGTAGCTCCGCTATGTGGGGCGCAAATACAACGCAAGGATTCAGCGCGATGTGGGGCAGCTCCGCGATGTGGGGAGCGAGTACCTCCGATAACACGGAGGCGATCGGCATTCTGATTAACGGCGACAACTAGCAACTTTTCTCACTGTGGAGGCATGTGAAAGAACGCTCGATTTCTAACGATGCGAGGAGTACCGGAGTATGAAACCAACGGGAACCAACAAACCAATGTGGGCGTCGCGGGGCTTGATGATCTTGAGCTTGATGCTGACGGCGAGCTTCGCCTTTGGGCAACTTGCGAAAATGTCTGCCGACCTGAGAAACCTGCCCGGGGACCGGCCGGTGGA
>Ga0187771_10000749_pt1 | contig 20451 bp, 16 predicted proteins | sample 0116_SJ02_MP15_1_FD_133139 | JGI IMG/M metagenome (GOLD analysis project Ga0187771, IMG submission 133139) | Tropical peat soil microbial communities from peatlands in Department of Meta, Colombia - 0116_SJ02_MP15_10_MG | ecosystem: Environmental > Terrestrial > Soil > Wetlands > Peat | place...
CCATAAGTTGAGTTTTTTCTCCGTCATCAGTGACCCTTTTCAATGCCAAAAAAAGCTGCTGGCTACTTCCAGGTTCAACTACGTAACCATTAACACCGTCTCTAACCAAATCGCTTGATGCACCTGCATTCTTGGTCGTGATAACTGGCAAACCGCACACCATTGCTTCATTTATCACGAACCCCCATACATCATCTAGGGTTGGTAGCACAAAAACATCTGCTGCTAAATAGTAGTCAACCAGATTGTTGATCAGATTGGGAACGTGCCCAGTGAATACTGTGGCAATATCATTTTGAGCCGATAATTTTTCCAAGTTGCCCCTGTATGGACCGTCACCAACGATTATCAAGGCAACATTATCATCTTGTTTTCGCAATTTCGCACATGCTTGGATTAGGTATTGAAGGCCTTTGCTTTCTCGCAAATAGGCCACTGAAAGAATCGTTTTTTTGTTTTTTAGATTCAGCCTCGCTCTCAGTTTTTCGACGTTTCCTTTTCTTATCGACTCGACGCGTTCCTGATCCATTGCATCGTTGTCAATGGCGTTTACGGCGACAAATATCTTTGATGCTGCGACTTTCCTACGCAAAAGATACTCGGTCGTAGCGGTCCCAGGTACCACGTACGCGTCCGAATGCCGAAGTATTATCCGCGAAATGCTATTCATCGTTATGAAAAACACTAACTCGTTTATTTTTTTAGAAAACGATAACTTTAGAAAACTGTCGAAGCGAGATTTGTGGAATATAACAGGATGGTCAACGTCTTCAAGGAAGAGCATAAACGGTTTTCTCAACATCTTCGAGACGAAGAATGCCATAATGGAACCAAAATAGAATGGCGCGCCTGCAATGTATGCATCATACTTGCAGGAAACCAGTTTCAAGAAAAGGGAAGGGTTCACAGGATTATCCGGACCCAGCAGCCTTTCTAGTCCACGAATTTCTTTGAGTATTTCATATTTGAAGGAAACGTTCATGCGTGTTTTCCATTTTCTAGAGGAGGAACTGTACCTGCCAAAGTAGAGATGCAAGTCAACAAAAGGCATCTCAGATATCTTTTGGAAGAGCGGAATCCTGTATGGAGGGCACTCATTGTGAAAAAACGCTACTTTCATTTTCTTCTTGGTCATTCTCTCACTTAATTGGGGCTGCGCTATCATTAAATACCATCATACCTCATTATTGTTTAGGGAGGCTCTGACTAACAATTGTTCACAACTGTTCACGTGCTGAACACTTACACAAGAAAGTATATAGCATCGGATTTATTGACTCTCACTAGATCAGCTTCCCAAAGCGAGATCAATCCTACGCAAGAAACTAGTAGGAAAGAAAAAACATGAATGAAAGAGCCACCACAAGAGCGCTAGCATTGCTACTAGTATTACTAACTGTGATTTTCACGTTAGGCGGACAAGCGTCGGTTTTCAGCGCATTAAACGATTCCACGACAATTTCAACCTCTGGTCAGATTGTCATTGCCCCGAATCCTAATGTAAACTTTTACACGTGTTCATACAGTTTCAGTGAGTACACTAACGCATCTGTTATTGGAGCAACGTATGGGTTGAGTCAATCATGGTACGCGCCTCAGGATACTAACTACGCGGCCCGCATTGAACAAGCCAAAACTGCAAACCCGAACTATAAGGCACTGATTTACCGAGACATATCCCATGTTTACAATTACTGGACTGACGAATGGGACACTTGCCAAGCTAATGGGTGGCTACTGAAGGATAAGAATGGAAACTATGTTGTAGACTCAGGCTATGCTAGTAATTACTATGTAGATGTAGGCAATACGAGTTATCAGCAATGGGTAGCCGCTAAAATCGAGTCTTGGCTCAACACATACACGTTTTTCGACGGCGTATTCGCAGATAATGGTCTGTTTGTAAATACTGCTTGGGATTATTATGCGAGTGCTACACCTATTAACCCAAGAACAAATAATCCTTTCACTAATGCTGACATAGAAAATGCTTTTGTTGGACTTGAAAATGCAATCAAGACAGCCATAGGCAACAAGATGCTGGTGTGTAATGGTCTGTGGTCAGGTGATGATTTCTACTATTGGCAAGCATCATTTCTCGATCTTCTAAACAGGTCGTCTCTTGACGGTGCAATGGCTGAGGGTTGCTGGTATCAAAACGGCGGACAATGGGAAACACTTACACAATGGCAACAATCATTGCAGTTTACAAGTCAGCTTCAAAGCTATTTCGGGAACAAGTCTAGTGGCGCTTTCGTGCAATGTATGTTCGTGAACAGTGGCGTTCCATCAGGAGCCAATGAAACCCAGATGTTGCTCTACGGGTATTGCTCCGCACTCTTAACAGCTCAAAACGACAGGAATTACGTAGGCGCAATGGCTGAAACCAGCACACCTGACACGGGCATACTGCAATTGATGCAAAGTCTGAACGAGATTAGCTTAGGTCCCGCCCAGACTTCCTATTCGCAAATTTCAGGCACTCAGGTGTACACGCGGGAATTTCAAAACGTGAAAGTGCTGGTGAATCCTTCATCATTAACCTACAACCTACAGTTAAGCTCTCAGTACCACACATTAGACGGGAGTGTTGTGTCAGGTTCGTACTCTATAGCACCATACACAGGATTACTTCTCTTCAACGGCTAAGTTTTCTAAAGCATTTGGACTGAACCGCAACTTTGCATAAGACTTATTGTACAGTCCTACGCCGGACACTTAGCAAACCTCGTGCACTTGTTCGAGACACTTAATGAGATGATGCCAAGACTGCCTTATACAGGTTCAAGATCCTAGGTCCGATCATGCTTATATCGAAATCTCTTGCTTTTCGCGGACCATTTCTGCTACATTTACTCAACAGTGTTTCATTGGATAAGAGCTTGATTAATCCATTTGCTAGGGCATGTGGGTTTTGAGGTTCTACGAGAAGACCATTTTCTTCATCTGCAACGATTTCAGGAGAACCTCCGACTTGAGTTGCTACAACCGGGAGACCAAGAAACGCTGCCTCAATTAGTGTCGTCGGACAAGCATCAGCAAATCTTGAAGGACTAACGAAAACATCACTTTGTGCCATTAAGCCTAATTGTTCACTTCGGGGCAAATGTCCAACAATCTTTACGTTTCTCATTCGTTTTGTCATTTCTTCGATTCGATGTTTCTCAGGACCTGTGCCGCCTATAATCAGGTAAACCCCTTGGCCCAACGTGCCAAGAACTTCGTTGAATGCCTTTATCAGAATGTCTGATCCTTTTTCATGGCTCAAGCGCCCGAAATACGTAATGAGCCGGCAGTCGACAGGTATGTTTAGTACTTTCCGGGCGTCGAAATTCTTTAACAATGCCAGATTAGGTTTGATGTCATCTTGCACATCAATAAAATTGTGGATCGTGACCAAATTACGCAGGTTCAAAGTCCTCTCTACACTCCTCTTGACATAGTCACTCACACATATGACTTTTTGCATCTTTTGCAAGCCTTTTTTCATTAATCTATGATGAAGGATACAGAAAGTAACTATAGCTGGACTAAGGAGCGCATAATTGGGTCTATTGGCAACATAACAAAGCGTGCATTTTGTCGGGGTGGGTGATTGACATGAGTCAAATAAGAAACTTTCTTTCGAACACGCTGGATAAATACCATGAAGAGTCGATACCAAAGGCACATCCAATTTGAGCTGCTCAAAAAAGTAATAGCCTCCTCCGTGATAATGTATAATATCGTATTTTTTTCCGTAAGTATTGATTTGCTTCATAAAATCATATGAATCGTAAATCCATCCAAACTGATTGTATCCCAGAAACGAGCGTCCCTGCTTGAGTGTCCAGAAAATTCTGATTCCACCGAGATCTTCATCTCTCTTTGTCTCTGATTCAGAACTTGTTAAGATGTCCACTTCATGTCCTTTTTTCTTCATGAACTTTGCTAAAGTCCACATGTGACGCTGAACTCCGCCTACTAGGGGAAAAAGACTTATTTCCGAAACCATCAAGATGTTCATTCGTTCCAACTCTTTCAGATATGATTATGATCAAGTGTCCGCTTATTCTTCTCTGCAGCGCACGCACTCTTGCCAATTCAGGATGGCGCGCTAGCGTGTTCCGAAATTCGGTCGTTTGAGAAGTGGCCTATGCACTCATTCTGTTCTTCAGGCATATTTGGATCATATATTATACCCGGGGGGTAGGCTGTGCGCACACAAACCTCGGAGCAGAGCATCGAAGCAACATCAAAGATGGCCGTTCCACGATGTCGATACCAAAATGGAATTTGGGAACAGGCAAGCGCGCTATGTCAGATCTCCATGTTACCAGTTTTAGCGTAGCGGGCTAGCAGAAAGCATGTACGATTCGCCGTTGGTGTAAACAATACTTGAATTGTATATCGTATCAAGCATTTGACTCGGAACCCGAACTGGCGCTAACTCTGACAATATTCCACTTTTTCCTGGGAGATGAATAAGGAAGTAATCGTACATTTGCCCTGGCTGGCTTTTGTCAATGGGATAGTATTCCACCAAGTGTTCTGCTGACCAGTTCAATCCGGTTAACCCTATAATCTGGTCGGATGTTGTCGAATCAGAAGCAATCAAGCCTTTAACGTGATTTTCGGCGAAGAATACTGCCTGCCTCTGGTAAATCGAATTCACTTGACCCACGTAACCAATAGGAACGTTGGATGGCAATCCTGGGTAAACAATATTAGCTGGAGGGACAAGTGGTTGACAGCTGTAAAGTTCTATCGTAGCCAACAAAATAACTGATAAGATTATCAATGTGGTTATGGCTGAGCGTATCCATTTTCTGGCTCGCAAACTACCGCTTATCCAGGATACGAGAATGCCCCCGAAGATTGGAAACAAGAGTTCTGCAAAAAATAGTACTCTAGGCCCGCCAACTCCTACCAATGCTCCGACCACTATCAGAGAAAGAAACAACCATCCGAGAAGACAAGTGAAGCGTAGGATATCATTTGGCCCTTTTTGCGTTTTCAGCAGTATAATCAAGCTGACTAATGTTAGAATCAAAAGAAACGCATCTGCGCCATACAGAACAGAAAAGGATTTTATGGCTGATAGTGGACTCACACGAAGTTCTTCAAAAAAAGTTGAGGGTATTCGCTCCGATTCTGGCGTCACACCGCTTGGCACACCGAAGAAGACCAAGTGGGCAATCACGTTGAGGGCATAACTCGCCTGATACATAATCCATGCAACATTTATCGAGACGATCGCAAGAATAGCTGTGGCTCGAAACCTCGATTTCAACTGAAAATATGGAACTCCTTGAAGCATCAGAATTGCCAACATAGAGGCTGAAAGGATCACTGTAGTAACAGCATGCGCAGCTGCTAACGCTATTACAAATATCGTGCAGACAAGCCAGTACCTTCGATCGTTTTTCCTGAGAATCAAGACCAGGCTAGATAAGATAAGCAGAGCGAGCACGCTTCCCAATAGTGAACCTGTGACAAGGTACTGTTCCGTTGTAAACGGAATAGACGAGAAAAACAGCGCGCACTTGACGACGGGCGTTTTTCTTGCAAATTCCATTTTGTCCACTATAACGAATGTTAAGAGCGGAACGAGCGGAGACCAAAGAACTGGAAGATACTTCATTGCGTCAACTACCGGGATGTTCAAAACGATCGAGAAGACTGAAAAAGACAGATGCGTAAGTGGCGTAGAGGTATACGCTGCGGCGCCATAAGCAGATTCGGTCGAAATATGACCGGTTCTCAATACATTGTTTGACAAGGCGTATTGTAGCTGCTGATCCAATGCTGTTCCTTGGAGCCAAGAGTATTTCAAATTCGGAATGATTAGAAAGACAATTCTAGCTATTATCGCTAGCACAATCATCCATGAGGTTTTCTTCTCGAGAAAGAAGGCTGTCACATAAACTATCACGAACAATGCAAAGGGAACCTCTATTCCCTCAAGAACCCAACTATCTTGATAGTCTCTAAAATTGGCCAATGCGCTAATGATTAAGATCGCTATGGCCGCAACTAGCAAAAGCTTCGACAAGCGAGATATGTTCAGTTTCTCCACCTAAAATATCCCCGAACTCGCCTTACTCATACTGAGGCTAAGGCTTCAACAGGGTCAGAATAGTCAGCATTCCTTCCTTCAGTCAACAAAACTAGAATTTTCGTTTCGCATCCTCCTGATATTTAAGTGCACGCGCACAATGATTCATAGACTTTGACAGTTCGATCGACCATGTGCTCGACAGAGTACTCTTTTTCCACGAACTTCCTACCTGATGAACCCATATTCTCCCGTAGTTTTTCGTCTTCGTACAGGATAGTCATAAGTCTTGCAAGATCCTTTGGATCGGCTGGTTTTGCGAGAAACCCGTTTTTTCCGTTCCTCACAAGTAACGGGATTCCTCCTACGTTGCTGGCCACGACGGCTTTACCGCAAGCCATGGCTTCTAGCACCACCATAGGCAATGCTTCGTAGAGAGAAGGAACTACAACGAGAAGAGAGTTCTCGTAAAGTGTCTTTCTGACCATTGGCGAATCCACGTAGCCTGTGAAGACTATGTTTTCCATTCCTCGGGTCAGATCCCTCAAATAGCCTTCGAAATCGCCTTTTCCGACTATCGCCATCTTGAGGTTCGGATGCGCCGCACTGATACTCTTGAAAGCTTCGATCGCGTACTGAACTCCTTTCAGAACCCCAAGCCTTCCCACAAAAAGTATGTAATTGTCCTTTTCCAAGCCAAATTGCCTCAGGAATTTGTCTGGGTTTTCGTATTTTTCCTTCTTAAACACTTCCAGATCTATGCCGTTTGAAATAACGATAGTTTTGCTCTCATTCACAAAACAATGTGATCTAATTAGAGCAGCTAGACTAAGTGATGGGCAGATAATCTTGTCCGCTGAATGTGCCGTGAAAAGATCGAAAATGCTTCCTATCGAGCTTTTCAAGATGAGGTCTCTTATGTCTACTCGAGTCTTGAGCCTTCCTATGCCTTCAAGTTTCAGCTTAATCTCATTGACCTGTGTCGAGTGAATTGTACAGACTGTCGGAAGCTTTGGCCTTTCAAGAATTACATGAGGCTCATTAAAGTGAACTAGGTCGAACTCATAACGCCCGTTCAACTTATGGAAAAGACTTATGGCAGATTCCATGAAAAAAAGGCGACGCCAGTAGACTGAATTGGACACCGGAACCCTGAATATTTTTTTCCTTTCGTCGTGTCGGCTTCCCCTGCTTATGACAAAAACGTCCACGCCTCTACGTCTGAGTCCTTCCACCAAAGTCGATGCGTATGTCCCAGCGCCACCCCAAACGTTGGGAGGATACTCAAAAGATATGAAACAGACTCTCATAAATCAAAACACTCGCAACGGAATGACTCAGAAGCCTAGCGTTCCATAAGGAGTCTTTCCAGATCAGCCTTCACCTTTTTCCTATCCTTGTTGGTGAAATACCAGTCAGCAGTCTTCTTGAAACCCTCTGCATAAGACACCTTAGGTTGCCATCCTAAGACCCTTCTAGCCCTGGTAAGGTCAGCCGCCCGGGAAGTGACTCCCTGAGGCTTTGAAAGATCGTGTTCTACTCGCTTTGGCCGCCATCCAACGATGTCAAACACTAACTCAGCCGCCTGATTGATCGTGATTCTGTCATCTCTGCCGGCGTTCACCGGTGAACCATCTTCTATCTTCTCCGCCGCAAGAATCATCGCATCGACTATGTCCTGGACGTAGGTGAAGTTTCGATCTTGCTCTCCTGTTCCCCAAATCAAATAAGGATCCGCCTTGACAAAGGCCTTGGCAATCAAGGCAATGATTGCATGCGTCTCATTTTCCCTCGGACCATAAGCTGTAAAGATTCTCACCGATGAGGTCTTCATCCCATACTGCTTATGATACGCCTTCAAGGCCATTTCACCCATCAACTTGGCCCAGCCGTACTCGAGGTCAGCGAAAGCCTTGTCTCTAACAAACGGATCAGCATCCTCCTCTTTCAGGCGATAATCGGAGCCAGTTTGCTCCTGCAGGTAAGAGGGGTAAACACAGGCTGAGCTCGCAAAGCAGACTCGTTCCACGCTCGCTCTTTGAGCCTCCTCAAGAACAAGTTGATCCAAGGTCATGTTAGTGCAGCACTGCGCAGGATGGCTGTCGATATACCCCCTACCACCATGCAGAGCGGCTAGATGGAAGATTACATCGACATTTCTTATTACCGACCGGACAAACTGCCTCTCTTTTAGATCTCCATTGAAGACTGAAAGATCGTCAAAATTCCAGATGTTCGATTTGACCTTCTTTAGAGGGTAGTTGAGATTGCTCATTTTTCCGCTGGAGAAGTCGTCTGCTATCTTGACTTCTGCTCCTTTTACAAGGAGAGAATCTACGAGATGGCTACCTATGAAAGAAGCGCCGCCGGTTACCAGAACCTTCTTGTTCTTCCACACGTTCATCTCTTCCAAAAAGATCTATTGTATGTGGGCATTAACTCTCGTTGAGACGGCTTTATCTATCTTGTCATGCTCGGTCTTCGTGAAGACTATTTGATATAAGGCTTTCAGGAGAGCGTACTCAAACTCAAAGAGCGTTGCGGGTATCTTCCTGTTAAAAACAGATGAAACTAGTAGAATGCACAGCAAAAGAATCCATATTGGTAAGGCAAAGGCAAAATCAAAGAAGGTCAGAACAGTCAGGCACGCTACGCCCAACAACAAAGTGATTGGAACAACAACGAGCATTGAGAATTGCATCGGAAGCGTTAGGCACCCAAACAGGCCGTATCTCCGCTTGAAAAACATACCCTTGAACCGCAACAGCATTTTCATCCAGTTTGCAGCCCTGATAGTTTTTTGTTTTGACCAATCCTTGTGAGTCTTCGGCGCGAACTCATAGAACTTGACATCTGGATCGAAGATTGCCCTGTAACCTTTTTGTCTCACAAACAGGGCAGATGTGTTGTCGAAAGTCGCGTTACACTTATCCAAATCTTTGATCAGCTCTGCCCTAACCGCAGTCGCTTCTCCCTTCACCCAAAAAGTCGAATCCATCCGACTTTCAGCCAATCTCAAGAAATCCGCGATCTGCAAGTATGACATTTCCGCTTGGCCAATTTCATCCTTGACATTCATTATTATGCTTCTGCCGGTCACAAGTCCAATCCCTGGATCTCTAAAGTGCCTTACCAGGTTTCTTATTGTCCCCGTATCCATGAAGGAGCCCGCTTCTGCGTAGACTATTATCTCGTTCTTTGCCGCCTGACACCCAGCTATCATGGAAGGGCTGTATCCCATGCGTTGATCAAATCTTATCAAACGAATGTAAGGGGATTTCCGAGATTGTTCCTCAATGATCTTAGGGGTGGAGTCATCAGAATCATCGACGAAAATCACTTCGAGCTTTTCCTTCGGGTAGTCCAAACTGGAAAGGTTATCGATTTTTCTCGCAATAATTATTTCTTCATTGTGTGTCGGAATAACTATCGACACTGACGGTTCAAACGAGTCATCTTTCTCGTCGCTATCCTTCTTCTTTGACAAAGCAAAACGCAGAAGAATTATCCCGTAAGATCCGAAGACGAAAACAGGTATGCCGAGAAAGATCAGAGTCAAGTAATTCAATAAACCGAACAAGTAAGCACTCTCCTTATGAGCCCAACATAATCAGGCGCGCGTTCCTGCAGGACAACAGAGACCGCTAGGCTCTAACCCAAGCCCACCTTGGAGGAGCTTGAATGTCTCGCGTGCCTGTTTTTCTTTCGACACACCGACAGCAACGCCTTTCAAATGTGGCAACGTTGCAATATAGTCAATCGCCTCTGAAGGGTTGAGATATCCGGCTGCGAATATGCTGACTGCAATAACCATCGAACTCTTGCTGCTTGAAAGGATTTTCTCGCATTCTGTTCTTGATGGGTTCATCTGAAAACCTGTTTTGTTAAATGGAGCAGCTATCAATATCCTTTCCAGACCCAATCCCCAAGCCTTAAACTTGTTAGCCAGATACACGAGGTTGCCAGTGTTAAACCCTGGAATTATTCTTTGGTTGGACAAGAAGTCGATGCATACCTCAAAAAACCAATCCATGTCAAGGGCAAGAGCCATATCTGTTATAGCTTGATGAATTAGCATTGAACGCAAAGACGCTTGCTTCCCCGCTGAAGATTTCGTCCTCGAGATTTCGTAGGCCAGATAAGCCTTAGTAAGCGACGTTGGGTCAGCTCTTGCAGCTGCATCTAAACCATATGCAACCGATTTCAGGTTTCCCGACATGATAAGCTCCCTTGCAAATTTCTTTGCTAGGCCAGGAATTCCTCCCAGCCGATTGGCCATTCTAACGTATTCGTACATGTAGGGCACGATCGGGTAAAGGTCGAGGGACACGTTTCCTCCATATTCACTAATCTTTCTTAGAATTGAAAGAGTCAGATCGCTGACTGAGAACATAAAACCATCTGCGCCGTTCCGATGCGAAATCATTACTAGATTTGCAGCCTGTTCCGCCAAAGTCAAGTCAAAGCCTCTCGATCTGCTCCTCTCTTGTGACAAATGACTTATGCCATGGAAAGGATTATCGCCTACCAAAAGCACTTTTTCTTTGACATCACTCATTTTTCTCAGCCCTGCTTGTCACTTTGGCAATGATTTCATCCGTTTTTGCAGCACACTCGAAGTTCACGTCAGCCTCCCCATCATTCATGCTTAAATTCACAAAGCGCTGATCTTCCCGGAAATACTCAGGCCCACCCAACGAGAAATCCACATTGTCGTTAAGATCATGTCGATACCAACGTACAGGCCCATCGTTCCTTAGTTTCAACTGCACAAGGTCATCGTTTGCTTCCAGAGTCCCCTTGGAACCGTTTATCGCAAACCCCACCTCGGGCATACGATAGTTCGGCTTGCACCAAGAAACATCAAATTCCCCTTGTAGATCTCTCGTTTTGACTCTGAAATGAACAGAATCTTCCGAACTGCCATCGAAAAGAGAGTTGATTTTAGCTGTTCCAACATCTAAGTCGCCAAAGAACCACAAGGCCAAGTCCACGGCATGACAACCTAGGTCCATCAGAACCCCGCCTCTGGTACTGCCCGCACCGTCTCCACCACCGTCTGCGAAATCCGCGGAATATGCATATGTCCTAAAAGAGGTTACTTCGCCTATCGCATCCTCATCCAAAAGAGCCTTTGCCTTGCTGAATGTTACGGCGAATCTTCTCGTGTAGCCGACCATATTCGTTCCCCCAAAACGCCTCGCCAGCATGCACAATTCCTTAGCCTGCCGGTAATTTGACGCAAGGGTTTTCTCAACAAAAATGTTCCGCGTTACCCCTTCTGAGTACAGAAGCTTGACAATCGCAAAATGAGAGGGTATCGGCGTTGTCACACACGCTGCATCAAGGTCAAGTCGCGAAAGCCTCTCCACTTCATCATACACGGGCACGTTCTTGAATAGACCTCTTAAGAATCTACGAATCATACCACTCTTTTCACATACAGCTGCGAGTTTGACGTTTGGCAAAACATTCAGAATACATGAGTGCAACAGACCCATTTTGCCAAGTCCTATGACTGCGACCCTTAAATCTTTTCGGCTCAGAACAGCCATCCTCCGTCGGATCCTCAGGCATCTGATTTAAGAGTGTGCGTGCTCATTTAGCGAAAATTCAAAAATAGTCCTGAAGATGGTTAACCCATCCCGAAATGTGTTAAGCCTCGAATCTGAGTCAACTCTGCTCATGCACATTATTGGAACTTCTCTTAGCACAAAGCCATTAATCAAAGCCTTGACTGTCAATTCAGTTTCAATCTCAAAACCCATTGATTCGACCTTTGTACTATCGAATATTTCATGTCTGTAAGCCCTGAAGCCAGATTGACTATCAGTGACGCTTTGCCCTGTTAGAATTCTAATTACTAGATTGATGAGTTTGTTACCCACAAAATGCAGCTTGCTCATCCCAGACTCTTCTAATTCTCCCAGAAAGCGTGAACCAATAACAGCGTCTGTGGGAGGGTCGTTTTTCAGAATCGGAAACAGCAGCTTCGGGATGTCCTCAGGCTGATGCGAACCGTCAGCATCCATCGTGACCACTAGGGAACCCATCGCTTTCTCAATTCCCATACAAAGTGAATGTCCCTTCCCACGGTTGACGCCATTAGAAACGAGAAGCGCACCGCTCTGTGATGCAACCCTAGCAGTTTCGTCCGTAGACCCGTCGTCAACAACGATTATCTCATACGGCAGCGCAAGATCCCGTAGGACTCGGTTTACCCGTTGGACCAGGGTTCCTACAGTTTTTTCCTCGTTGTAAGCAGGAATAATGACCGAGACGGTCGAAAGTTTTGAATCAGCGCCGTTCATACCTGAAGGTACTTTCTGACAGTTTTTCTCATACACGTGCGCTGCTTGAGTGTTCTCGCAAAATTCAGGTAGTGAATCTTTTCCCATTTTCAAGAACCTTTCCCTCCCTGAGAATTAGATGTGCTCGCCCCAAATGGCGTCAGTCCTTGAACACCTCGATAGATAGGCCTCCTCCCCGCACCGATCGTGATTTGAAACCAAACCCTTGATTATAGATTCGCCAATTGGCAAATATAAACAGCTACGTAGAATAGTTCTATGACAAGTCTTAACTTACCGAAGCGTCCAATCCAGCTTTTCAGTCTTACTCAGGACAGATTCCAACCATACGTCGCTTTCCAAACTGCCTTTCTCGCTCAAGTGTCGTATCCATTGGTCGCTCGTTTCCTTCAACCCTATGTTCACGGCATAATCTATTACGCTAGGTATCAAGGTCGAAACCGCTGAGGCGTTCGTGATAATCCTCAATTCACCGTGAACTTCCGAAAGGTGAGATGACCTGCACATTTCAGTGCGACTCACCGAGACAGATCTAAGCTTCTCTCTTAATTCTCGGTCATCTGGGCTTTTCTTCAATTCCTCAATCAGACTCTTCTTCGACGCCTCAATCTCCTTTATGCGTTCATATATTGCGGAGATTCGAGACGATAGAATATCTCTAGCTTCAGAAAGATTCCGAGCTCCCGAATCGTCACAAACCCGCCTGACCTCTAAAGAGGCCTCGGCCTGCCCAACGCCTGCATACCTATCGTAGGGTCGCCAAACGGCAACTGGCGGGAAAAGAATTCCAAGTCCCTCTGCAACACTCCTAGCCTGCGCTAGGTATCCTAAACCTGCAGCGCCTCCAACGTAGCAAGAAGGCTGCAGACCGTTGAAAAACACCAGCGCCATCGAAATGGCTCTTGCCGATATCTGCGAAGCTATCCTTAGTATGTCAGGGCTATCCTGATGGCCAAAGTCAAGCTCATAACGTTCTTGACAGAGAACACAATTCCCACTCCCGTGCAAAGACCCATCGCTCTCTTCCAAAAATAACTTAGCTTTGCTCCCGCAAGAACAGTGGTACCAGAAAGGAACAAGAAAAGGCTCTTGGTCTGAAACGCCGCTGTCCACGCCTTCCATGGTTGGCGTCTGTTTGGCCTCCTTTAACAGCCTAGAATAATCCTTGAAATGGGAAAGCAAGAAGCAAAAGTCATCAGCAAAAGCCTGCTGGCACTCCGAGAACCGCGCAAAAACCGTGTCATATCCCCATGCGTCGTTCACGATTTTTGACATTAAGAAGCCATTAAAGTCAGAGTACCTTGCCGAACACTCCCAACTATCTTCAACGATCTTCCAAAAAGAAGCCAAATTCTCGTGTAACGCCGACACAGAAGAGACTGAACACGTCTCCCGAAAACCTAGCTTCCTACAGAGCTTTTCAATGGACTCAATATCCTCGTTGAGCCAACTTTCAATCTCAGACTCCCACCCTGACAGCAAGTCACGCGAAGGCTTCGGCACCTTGTTCAACATCAACTTGTCCGGAAGCTTCAGCTCTATCGAAAGTCGTCCGCCGCTTCTCTGGACAGCAGGAAGCTCGCAAGACCTGACCCACCGGTCATCCGTGAAATCTTGATCAGCAATTCCAAAGAAAGTGACGACCGGAACCTTCAAAATATTTTCAATTTTTTTCGACAGGACAAAGTTCAAGGTAGCCTTACGCAGAACCCCACTGTAAGCAAAGAAGTTCGGCTGATGAGCCGTCATTAGCACGATGCAATTTCCATTCTTAAGGTCTTCCAGCCTCTCCTGAACGGACGGCGTCAACGTTCCGCACTCTTCATGAAAACGTCCTGCAAAATTAGCAAGTTCAGATCTCCGTTCTCTTGCTCGCTCAACATTCATTTTGTTCTTACTTTGGTCAAGAAAAGAGACACATGCTGCCTGAAGCTTCTCAAGAGTGCTGGGAAAAGCAGCATATGCCTCAGTCATAAATTGTCCTCAAATCTCAAAGACGAATTTTCCAACCTCAAAGGCCTCTGCTAAGTCGACGCCGGCCTGATAGCCTCGAAACTTGGCCAGTCCCTCGATAGCCTTCACGGCAACCGCATACACGCCATGATTGCCGATCTGAGACCCATACACACGCGTCATCTTTAGCTTCAACTCGAAAGTCTCTGTCACATCCACAAAAACCTGAGGAGAGAAATCCCTCTGCGTGCTGGCCCCCTCATACATCAAGATGATTTTGCAGCGTCGGCCCGCTGACAAACATGCATGCCCCGTGTTCCTGTGGTCCTGGTGCGTGTCCTTGAATGTCGGCGCATATATTATATCGGGCTTAACCTCATCAACAACCTTCTCAACAGCATCAATCGTCTCTCTCCCATCATGAACCCTCGTGTCAGAGAGATTTCCGAAGATCAGACGATCAGCACACAAAATCGCAGCCGAGCTTCTACATTCATCTTCTCTAACTTCAGGAGAACCTGAAGCTTCTCCCTTCGTCAGCACAAGAAGGAATACTTTATCTCCTCGCATCTTGTGCAATGCTAAAGTCCCTCCGCATCCCAATTCGATGTCATCAGGATGCGCGCCAACAGCAAGGATAGACTTCATCTTCTAACACTGCCAACGCATGAGTAATGTTTTCATCGACGGCTTAAAACATATGAAGCAAAAAACTAGAGCAACACAACACATTCCCAGTATGGAAACTCACCATAGTCAGAGTGCACTTCGCCAAAGCCAAGACAAATCCTGCTCAACATTCTCCGGGAACTCTTCTCCGATTCTAGCAACACGAATCCTCCAATCCTAGGCGGCGCACCACAAGGAACCTTTTCTCCACATTTGAAATGCACAGAAACGCTCGATGCCTGGACCAAACGTCACGAAACTTCCACTTATTCGCTTCTGGAACAACGTGCAGTGTCAAACTGGAGCAGTCATGTTCAGCCAAAGACTGACGAAGCGATTATCGAATCTGGGCACGTTTGACGCCGGATCGTAAACCCAAAGTTCCATGAAAAGCTGATAATAATAACCCTGGTTTACCGCGTCCCATGAAACAGACTCCGCGACGTTAGACTGGACTCCGTTTATTGTGACGATCCCAACAGTGGATTGATTCCCAGAAAAAGAAACGTTAGAAAACGAAAAGGTCAGAGGAAGCTCGTTGCTCTCGCCGTCCTCGAGGAATAATCGATAGTCATACAAAGGCGCAAGGGCACTCGGCGTCCCAACGGTAGAGTTAGGAAAAGACTCGGTCTCGTTCCTAAACTTCATCTGCACGTCATAATAAGTCAAAGAACCCGTATGGCAGCCGACACCGACATAAACCAGATAATTCACGCCAGCAGTAACGTTGAATGGATAATCTTCAGCCATGTGCCCGGGGCCCAAGACCCAAAGTTCTGAGAACTTCTCACCGCCCGGCAGATGCAACATCAAGCCAAGGGTTGGCGAACCAAGAGTTAGCATGCCAATCAACCCTACGGTAGCAAAAATAACCCTGCAGTCTTCAATCTTCATTGGAGGCCACCTCAGGCTTCATGTCCAACACTTTCCCGGTAAATCTGCGCCTAAACCACACCCAAAGTAACAACAGGACAACAATAAATGAAGCAATGCCTACCACAGAAAACGTAAGAGACGTCCAAAACACGCTCTGTGCCTCGTTTTTGGCCGACGCTTTCAAAACACCAGCCTGGCGCTCAATGTTCGCGGCGATTCCGAAACATTGGCCAGCCATGATGGCAGCCTCGCTCAGGTTTCCACTGCTAAGTGAAGTCTTTGCGTCGCTCAGAAGCCTTGCCGCTTCGTTTAGGCTAGCAATCAAGTCCGAAACGTTCGCGCCTGCCCTCTCAGCCTCCAGGGTAGCGTTGAAAGCCGCGTGAACAGCACTGCCAGCATCACCCACAATCGGTGAAGCCTGATCAGCCCCACGAACAACAACGATGCTACCGGAAAACAGACCAAGCAGAGCAAGGAATACTATGATTGACCCCATCAAAAAATGTTTCAAGAATCAATCCTCCCCTGGCGTTTCCTTCCAGGACCGATTCGCTTCCTAGACCAACGCGAAGGCTGACACATCCTCTTAAGAATCTCACGCTCGAACATGATACTCTCTCGGTCCCGTTCAAGCTGCGAACATTTACTAGAAAATTCAAGGTATTTTTCTAGAAAAGCCTGACCTTTACTAGTCACCTGATAACCCACATCGCTCACCTGCAAGAAACCACTCTGAACAGTGGCCCACAGATACTTCTCTAAGAGACCATAGCTCAGATTCGCAAGATACATGATATGCGTCTTCTTCGCACCGCTACCCGCAGCATGAAGAACGTCCGCTATGATCTTCAACTCGTCCCGGTACTTCGACATCACAAACACGCCAAACACAAGAGACTAACTGCGAGAACAGGACTAGACGATGAGCTGCTCACTCTCTTTTCCAAAGCCTCATCCTGGCGGCCTTCTCGGCCGCACTGAGAGGAACGTCCAATATCCTCGAGATGAAACCCAAGCCTGAAAACATAGTCCGCAAAGTGCTCAGATCCGTCGTGCTAACAGCACCGATCAGCGGTGCACCCAACACGTAAACCGCCAAAAAGATGAACAAACCGATCACGAGCCTTATCCAGTTAGCAGCGTTCAGATAAACCGCAGGCAAGTAAGCTACGACCGCCGCGACAGCCGATGCAACACAGATTTTCGCCGACGACCTAAAATCAGCCCTGGCTCCGTACCGCTTCCATATCCAATGAAGAACCCACACCATGCCGGGAATCCCGGCGAGGACGCTGGATACCAGGAGGCCAGTTATGCCGAACAGGGGAATGAGGAGCAAGCCCAAGGGAAGGCCCACGACGATCGTCACCAGACTCTGAAACATGAGGATCCTAGTTTCGCCCAGGCCTGTAAGGAAGCCGCCTGAGCTCAGGTTTCCAATAACAACGAACAAGTTGGCTATCACGTACAAGGTAAGAAAGAACGGTCCGTAAACGTACTTGACCCCGTACAGCGTGCCGATAATCGGCCCCGACAACGCCATCAGAGCCATCGTGGCAGGCACTAGCAGTATAGACGAATACTTGACAGAAGACGAGAACACGGTCCTCAGAAGACCATCCTCATTCTGAGGATCCAGCTTAGCAAACGCTGGAAACAAGACCGTTGATATGGGCACCGAGACGAAAGTCAAGAGAACACCGAAGTTCATCGCCGTCTGAAAGCTACCGTACGTGGCGTTGCTAGTCAAAGGGGCCACCATGAAAAGGTAGACCTGCGCCAGAATACCGGTCAGTATCGAGTACACAGATAATGGCAGCCCGTAGTTCAGCATCTTCTTGAGTGCTCCGATTATGCTGGATCCGCTCTTCGCCCTCTTTCTCAGAGGCCTAAAAAGCACGAAGTAGAAAGTTGCCAAGCCGATAACAGCCGCGGCTACGAAAGAAAAAGTGTAGCCGACGACCGCTCCTAAGACGCTGTAGCCCAGCAAGACCAGCACAGGTCCAATCAAGGTCTTAACGACAGCCTGACAGATCAGCGTGAAACTGTTAAGCTCCATCCTCTCGAAACCTACGAAGCCGGCTTGAGAAGCCACTAACAATGAACTCGAGATTATTGAAACGGAGATAATCTCCAAAAAGATCGTTGAACTCGAAGTAAGAATCGACGATGCGATAACGCCCGCCAAGAACAAAGAGACAAAGGATAAAATGAGCCCGGATGCGAACTCAAAGATCACTCCGGCGGCGACGATGTCGCGGATCTCCTCCTCCCGATGTGAGACTCTGAGGCCGGCTATGTACTTGGTCATGGCCGAGTTCACACCCCAATCCCTGAACAGGTTTATCGTGGTCAGCGGGATCAACACCTTCCCATATAGCCCGTAATCAGCATTCGACATCAGATTAGCCAGGATTATCGATCCTATAGCCATGATCACCGTGGACCCAGCCACGCCTACCAGCATCTGAACGCTGCCGGTGGCCGAGGTTTTACCCATCTCCAACGCTTTATCCATAGTCTTCGACCAGCCTCAATCAGCGAGGTAGCGCGTCATCGTTGGAAAACGAAAACAGCATACACGCAAAAACAAACGAAACAGCCAGAACCCTGCAAACAGAACTCAGAAGCCGATTAGGCGTGAAGCCAGCCCCTGCCGCCCTTCTTCAAATGCTGCCCTGTCTTATTGCGCCCCGACTCATCAGCATGCTTTGCAGCCCTTGAATGGGCAACTCTCTTCAGTTCTGTTCGAATGAACCTGCCCCACCCGCCGACATCCGGGTCTGGGGAATAAACGAGCCCCTGAGTTGTCCAGTAGTCGACGATCTCCCTGAAAACAGGGGTCTTCGCGTCCCTAGTCGCGAACACGATGAAACCGCGATCCATAAACAGCAGGGGATAGTCATCGACCGCAACCCCCTCACTCCGATGCCTATCATCATACCGCTCCGTCCACATCAGGTTCCACTCAGCCTTTAGCCTACGCCGAAACTCCTCACGGCCTGCGACCTCAACGCTTTCCAATAGATCAATCCCCCCCTGACAGGAGCAGACAGGAACAGAACCTCGTTACGCGATTCAACACTGTCCCGAATTCTACCCTCCGCAATCTTCAAGACAGGATTAACCTATATAAACGATATTCTCTATAACATCTAGTGAAAAATTCTAGAACATAAGCCCGCATCTTCCATAGAAAAACGTTTCTCCAATCAAACAGGCAGCGAAGTGAACGGGCAATTTTGAAGATTTCCTCGCTGAAAACGCATGCTGCGCTGAAAAATGCTTGGAACATAAAACTACATTCTAGGAAAAGACGCTCAAACCTGTGGAAATCAACGCAAACAACTCAATTTAAGCCGTTCAGAAACCCTAAATATCCTATTTCAAACGTAGCTCGAGGCCCCAGAACAGCTCATTCAAGCCCGCCTGACGTGAAACGAAACACGTACGTGTCAACAACACTTATTTCCAAATTCGCCCCATTAATAATTAGGCACTCTCGTGAAAGTTCCTAAGCGCAGACGCAACAGGGCGTTCATCTTATTTCTTCTTCCAGTGACGATTCTCCTCTGGCTAATCGGCTGGATACTCTTCTACAGCGGCTCCCAAATCCGGTCGGCGAAATCAAAACCTAAAGCCGAAACAGACCCGATCAAAACCGCAATACTCCTCGAAGAACCCGAAGAATACGTCACGGCACGCCAGAAACGCTAGCAAGAAACCGAATTACCATCACACCACGCTTCAAACGTCACTCTTGACCACGTACCGGCAAGGAACCCGAATGCACAAACGCCACATCAGATCAGAAGGACTTTCTTCGTTGAGAGTGTCCGGCTAAGAGCAATCCAATCGCAACTCGTAAAACAGAAAAACACCGATTCTGAAAACCCTCTGAACTATGAGTTGCCAAAAACAAGCATAAAGGTGCCCCATTGATCATGTTGAAACGAGTTGAAAAATGCGAGTGATGCGCAGGTTATATTAGATCAAACCAGTCTACTCGGTAAACGTATGATCTCCATAATCGGTGCCGGAAAGGTCGGAAGCGCTGCCGCCTTCGACATACTGAGATACAGACTCAGCGACGTCGTCCTCGTAGACATCGCCGAGAACCTCGCCAGCGGCGAAGCGCTAGACATGATGCAGGCCGCGCCCGCCATAGAGTTCGACGGAAAGATCAGGGGCACAAGCGACTACAGCGAAATAGAAGGCTCAGAAATCGTCATAATAGTCGCCGGCATGGGCAGGCAGCCCGAAATGACCAGAATAGACCTGATGAACAAGAACGCTAGCATCGTAAGAAACATAGTTAAACAAGTCGTCAAACACGCTCCAGACTGCAAACTCATGCTCGTCACAAACCCCGTCGACATCATGACGTACATAGCCCAAAAAGAGTCAGGCTTCCCCCGGAACCGAGTCTTCGGCATGGGCAACATCCTCGACACCCTACGCTTCAGATCCTACATAGCTCAAGAACTCAACGTCTCGAGAGAGGACATAAGGGCCCTAGTCATAGGCGAACACGGCGACTCCATGGTCCCACTCGTCGAGTACGCCGCTGTGTCAGGAATACCCATAACCCAACTGCTCACACAA
>Ga0187771_10000750_pt1 | contig 20450 bp, 22 predicted proteins | sample 0116_SJ02_MP15_1_FD_133139 | JGI IMG/M metagenome (GOLD analysis project Ga0187771, IMG submission 133139) | Tropical peat soil microbial communities from peatlands in Department of Meta, Colombia - 0116_SJ02_MP15_10_MG | ecosystem: Environmental > Terrestrial > Soil > Wetlands > Peat | place...
CGTCATGGTGCGGGATATCCGCGAGCGGTTCGATCTGTCCAAGCTCATGGTGGTCTCGCCCGACGTCGGCGGCGTGGTGCGGGCGCGCGGCCTCGCCAAGCGCATCAACGCGCCGCTCGCCATCATCGACAAGCGGCGCGAGCGCGCCGGCGAGTCCGAGGTGATGAACGTGATCGGCGACGTCGCCGGCTACACCTGCGTGCTGGTCGACGACATCGTCGACTCCGGCGGGACGCTAGTGAATGCGGCCGACGCTCTGCTCGAGCACGGAGCGAAAGAGGTCTACGCCTATATCAGCCACGGCGTGCTGTCGGGTGGCGCGGTGGCGCGCATCGCCAAGTCGCGGCTGAAGGAACTGGTGATCACCGACTCCATCCAGCCGACCAAGGAGGTCTCGGCGGCGGGCAACATCCGCATTCTGCCGATCGCGCCGCTGATCGGCGAGGCGATTGGCCGCACCGCGACCGAGGAGTCGGTGTCAAGCCTGTTCGACTGAACGCGACGAGAACAAAACGGAATCGCGTGGGGAACCGATTCCGCCCGGCAAAGTTATCCACCGAAAGATTCGCGCGACCCCCACATTGGCTGTGGAGAGTCATATCCGCGTTGTTGCCTATGACGGGCAAATCACGGCCCATGGTGCATCGATGATGCCTTTGGCGGGCTGAATCACGCGGGTTATAGTCGGTTGGCTAAGTGATTCGCTTCCGCCGTCAAGGCGTCCCCGTATCCCTGCGTCACAATCCGGTCGGCTGATCCGTGCGCGTGCGATGCGTGCGTTCCCTCAACGATTCGGCAAAGCGGAGACGTCATGTCGCAAATCGCCTACGCGGACGAACCCCGAATCAATCCGCTCGACCTGGTCGAGCGTCTAGCGGCGGTGAACGACTGGTCGTTCGAGCGCTCCAGCGACGACGAGATCACCATCCTGGTCACCGGCAAGTGGATCGACTACCAAGTTTCCTACACTTGGATGGACGACATCGAGGCGCTACATCTGGCCTGCGCCTTCGACCTGCGCGTGCCGGAGCGCCGCCGCGCGGAGGTGCAGGCGCTGATCGCGCTGGTCAACGAACGACTGTGGATCGGCCATTTCGATCTCTGGGTCGGCGAAGGCACGCTGATGTTCCGTCACGCGCTGGTGCTGCCGGGCGGCACGCAGGCCTCCGGCAGGCAATGCGAGACGCTGCTGCGCACCGCGCTCGACGCCTGCGAGCGCTACTTCACCGCCTTCCAGTTCGTCGTCTGGGCGGGCAAGAGTGCGCGCGAGGCCATCGACGCCGCCATGTTCGAGACTTCGGGCGAAGCGTAATCCCTCTCGTCTGTCATGGCCGGGCTCGTCCCGGCCATCCACGTCTTGCTTTCTCGCACGGCTGAAAGGCGTGGATGCCGGGCACAAGGCCGGGCATAACGCAGAACTCGGCGCTATGCTGTGCGTATGAAACGACCCGCAACAAAGCAGAAACCCCTCGCCAAATTTTCCGGCACCCTCGTCCTCGTCGGTGCCGGCAAGATGGGCTCGGCCATGCTCGACGGCTGGCTCGCCCGCGGGCTCAATCCGAAAAAGCTCATCGTGATCGAGCCGCAGCCGGGCAAGGCTGTGCAGGCGCTGAAACGGCGCGGGCTCGCGCTCAATCCAAGAGGTAAAGCCGGGGCGGCAGCAGCGATCGTGATCGCGGTGAAGCCGCAGACCGCACCGGACGCGCTGCCGCCGCTTATGCCTTACGTGGGCAAGGGCACACTGGTGCTCTCGATCATGGCCGGCCGCACCATGGGCTTTCTGGAGAAATCGCTGCCAGGCGCTGCGATCGTGCGCGCCATGCCCAACACGCCGGCCGCCATCGGCCGCGGCATCAGCGTCGCGGTCGCCAATCCGAAGGTGTCCGCGCGCCAGCGCAAGCTAGCGAGCGACTTGCTCGCCGCCATCAGCAAGATCGAATGGGTGGCGGACGAAGCGCTGATGGACGCGGTCACCGCGCTGTCCGGCTCCGGCCCGGCCTATGTGTTCCTGCTGGCGGAAGCGATGACCAAGGCCGGCATCGCCGTCGGCCTGCCAGCCGAGCTCGCAACAAGGCTCGCGCGCGAAACCATCGCCGGCTCGGGCGAGCTGTTGCACCGCTCGCCGCTTGATACCGCCGTGCTGCGGCAGAACGTCACCTCGCCGGGCGGCACCACCGCCGCCGCGCTGGACGTGCTGATGGGCCCCGGCGGCTTCGATCAACTGTTAACGAAGGCGATCGCCGCCGCCACGCGGCGCTCGCGCGAGCTCGCGGGCTAGTTCCCTGCCCTGGAACGGGCGGGTCTATCGGCCTAGATTAAGGGCAACCGACCGAAACCAAGGGAGGACGCCATGGCCCGCAAACCGAAGAAGCAGCGCCCCGTCCAGGCGCAGGCCGCCACCTTGCGCGGCACCAGCAACCGCGACAAGGCAGTCGACGCGATGATGGCGCTGCTCGCCAAACATTCCTTCGAAGAGATCGGGCTCGCCGAGGTCGCCGGCCGCGCCGGCTTGAAGCTCTCCGATCTGCGCGCCGAGTTCGGCTCGCCGCTGGCGATCGTTGCCGCCCACATCAAGGATGTCGACCGCGCGGTACTCGCCGGCGGCAACGGCGACATGACCGAGGAACCGGTGCGCGAGCGCCTGTTCGACGTGCTGATGCGCCGGCTGGAAACGCTCGCGCCGTACAAAGAGGCGGTGTGTTCGCTGATGCGTTCGGCGCAGCGCAATCCGGGCCTCGCGCTCGCGCTAAACGCTATGGCGGTGCGCTCGCAACAGTGGATGCTGGAAGCCGCCGGCATCGGCGCGCATGGCCCGAAAGGCGCGCTGCGCGCGCAAGGCGCAGCGCTGATGTTCGCGCGCGTGCTTGGCGTCTGGTTCGACGACGAAGAGGAAGGGCTCGACCGCACCATGGCCGCGCTCGACCGCGGCCTGTCGAGCGCCGAGCGCTGGGCCGGCTTCCTCGACGATCTCTGCGCCATCCCCTGCGCCATCCGCGGCCGCCGGCCTCGCCGCCGCGACGAGGACGAAGAAGCCGAGGCGGCGTAGTCCGCCGCCTGTCCTGGATGTCGTACAGCGCGCAGCAAAGCGGAGCGGTGCACCGCTGATCCGGAACCTTCAAAAGTTCGGAATTCATCGCGATCCCCGGTCTGCAGCGCATCACTTCGTACTGCGCTGCGCCCGGGACAGGCAATTTACACCGGCACCCTGACCGTTGCCCGCAAGCCGCCGAGCGGGCTGTCGCCCAGCGTGATGTCCCCGCCGTGCGAGCGGGCGATGTCGCGCGCGATCGCAAGACCCAAGCCGGTGCCGCCCCGGTCCTGATTGCGCGCATCGTCGAGCCGCAAGAACGGCTTGAACACCTCCTCGCGCATCTCCGGCGCGATGCCTGGCCCGTCGTCATCGACTGTGACCGACAAATAGCGGTGGTCGCGGTGGCCGGTGATCGAAATCGATGGCGCGTAGCGCGCTGCATTCGACACCAGATTGCCGAGGCAGCGCTTGAACGCCGCTGGCCGCACAGTGACGATCGGCTGGCCGTGGAACACTACGCTCGCCTTCTGGCCGTTGCGTTCGGCGTCGTCCTTGAGCTCCTTGAGCAAGGCCGCCATGTCGGTCGGCGCCGCGCTCTCGCCGAGATCGCCGCGCGCGAAGGCGAGATAGGCCTCCAGCATGCGCGCCATCTCGTCGACGTCCTTCTTCATCGCCTCCACTTCCGGCGATTTCCGCTTGATCAGCGCCAGTTCGAGCTTGAAGCGCGTGAGCACCGTGCGCAGGTCGTGGCTGACGCCCGCGAGCATCGCCGTGCGCTGCTCGATTGCGCGCTCGACGCGCGTCTTCATCTCGATGAAGGCAGCCGCAGCCCGCCGCACCTCGCGCGCGCCGCGCGGGCGGAAGTTCGGCACCTCGCGGCCCTTGCCGAAGCTTTCGGCGGCGTCGGCCAGCCGCAAGATCGGCTTGATCTGGTTGCGCAGGAAAATGATGGCGACGCCGATCAGCACCACTGAAGTGCCGACCATCCAGAGCAGGAAGATTTCCGAATTCGATGCGTAAGCCGCGCTGCGCCGCGCGAAGACCCGCATCACCGTATTGTCGAGCTGCACGCGCACCTCGACCAGCGCCGAGCGGCCGACGGTATCGATCCAGAACGGCCGGCCGATCTGCCGGCGCAGCTCGTCGGATAGGCTGTTGTCGAGCAGCGAGAAGAATGGCTTCGGCCCCGGCGGCGGCATGTCGCTCGAGGGCAGGAAATCAACCACCAGGCCAAGCCGATCCTGCGCGATGCGGCGGATCTGCTGCTGGTCGGGGTCCTGCGGATAGCTCTTGTAGACGTCGATCAGCGCGGCAATGTCGGCCACCACGCCGGCCGACAGCCGCTGGGTGACGACGTTCCAGTGCCGCTCCATAAACACGAAGGCGATCACCGACTGCAGGATCACCATCGGCAGGATGATGATGAGCAGCGCGCGCGCATAGAGGCCCTTCGGCATCACGCTGTTGAGCCAGCGGCTCATGCGCCGCCAGCCATCGGGGATCCGCTCAAGCACGGCATGGATGCGACGCACCGCCGGAATCGAATCGTACCAGCGCCAGGCGTCGGCGAGCCGGCCGAACGCGGTGCGGATGGTGCGGATGCCGACGTCGAGCGTGGTCATGCGTTGGTCACCAGCCGGTAGCCGATGCCGCGCACGGTCTGCACGAACAGTGGGTTGGCGGGATTCTGCTCGATCTTGCGGCGGAGCCGATTGACCTGCACGTCGACCGCGCGCTCGCCCACCGTGCCGCCGCTGGCGGCAAGCGTTAGCCGCGATACCGTCTCGCCCGGCGTCGCCGCCAGGATGCGCAGCATCTCGCGCTCGCGGTCGGTCAGCCGGATTACCTCCTCGCCGCGCCGCAATTCGCCGCGCGCCAGGTGATAGACGAACGGGCCGAAACGTACCGATTCAACCGGCGGCATGACTGCCGGCTGCGTGCGCTTGAGGATATTGGCGATGCGCAGCGACAATTCGCGCGGCTCGAACGGCTTCGCCAGATAGTCGTCGGCGCCCATCTCAAGGCCCTTGATGCGGCTTTCCGCGGCATCGCGCGCGGTTAGCATCAGGATCGGCACGCTCGAGGTGCCGCGCAGCGACTTGGCAAAGTCGAAACCGGACTCGCCCGGCATCATTACGTCGAGAATGAGCAGATCGAAGCGCAGCCCGTTGAGCTTGGCGCGCGCGTCGGCCGCCGTCTCCGCGGTGGTGACGCGGTAACCCGCGTCGGTGAGAAAGCGTGACAGCAGGTCGCGGATGCGGCGGTCGTCGTCGACAACAAGCAGGTGCGGAGCATCGTCGGGGAGCGCGGCGGGCAGCATCGCTCAAGCCCTCGTCTTAGCGCGCTCGGCGCGCGCGATCAGCCGCAGCACGCCCTCGCGATTGTCGGCGTCGATCATGGCGGTGAGAAAGCGGCGCGCCGCCTCATGCGCGCCGGGCCCGAGCTCGCCGAAGGCGCGGGTGATACGCTGCGTCTGCAGCCCGGCGAGCTTGAGCGCCAGCGCCTCGCCCTTCGGCGTCACGTAGAGCAGCCGCTGCCGGCGGTCCTGCGCGCCTTCCTTCTGCACGACATAAGCTTGGTCGATCAGCTGCTTGAGCACGCGGCCGAGCGACTGCTTGGTGATATTCAGGATGTCGAGCAAGTCGGCGACCTTCATGCCAGGATTGCGGTTGACGAAATGCAGCACCCGGTGATGCGCGCGGCCGAAGCCGAGTTTAGACAGAACCTCGTCCGGATCACCGACGAAGTCGCGATAGGCGAAGAACAGAAGCTCGATGATGTCCCAGATCGGCTCGCCCGGCGCGTCGGTCGGCGTGGCGCCGGTGCGCTCAGGTCGGGCCGGGGCAGCGAGCTTGGCATTCGCATTTATGTCAGCCATGTTGACATATTTTGTTTTAATGTTACAAAAGCAGCGCTGGCTACGAAAGGATCGTACCGAAACGGCCCTTTTTGCCGGCCATGTACCGGGGTCCTGCCGATAGGTCCGGTTCGGCCCCTTTCATACCGGGTGTCGCCCTCGACGCAAAGTGTGGAATAAGCGCGAAAAATGCGCCATGACCGGGGCATGAGACGGCGGCGGCTAAGACCGCCCAGGCGAGTTGAAGGAGGAAGCGATGGCTGCGCAGTCCTATGACCGGCTCGAAGGGGTCATCTGGTATGACGGCAAGCTGGTGCCGTGGAACCAGGCCAATCTGCACGTGCTCAGCCACGGCCTGCATTACGCGAGCTGCGTGTTCGAGGGCGAGCGCGCCTATGGCGGCGAGATCTTCAAGTCGACGCAGCACTCCGAGCGGCTGAAGCGCTCCGCCAATATTCTCGACTTCGACATCTCCTACTCGGTCGCCGAGATCGACGCCGCCAAGAAGCTGGTGGTGGAGAAGAACGGCCGGAAGGAAGCTTATGTGCGCCCAGTTGCCTGGCGCGGCTCGGAGATGATGGGCGTCTCGGCGCAGACCAACAAAATCCACCTCGCCATCGCCAGCTGGGAATGGCCAAGCTATTTCGATCCCGAGCAGCGGCTCAAGGGCATCCGCCTCGATCTCGCTGACTATCGCCGGCCCGATCCGCGCACCGCGCCCTGCCGCGCCAAGGCCGCCGGCCTCTACATGATCTGCACCATCTCCAAGCACAAGGCCGAGCGCAAAGGCTATGCCGACGCCATGATGCTCGATTGGGAAGGCCGCGTTGCCGAATGCACCGGCGCCAACATCTTCTTCGTCAAGGATGGCAAGATCCACACGCCGATCGCCGACTGCTTCCTCGACGGCATCACCCGGCAGACGGTCATCGGGCTTGCGCGCAAGCGCGGCTACGAGGTGATCGAGCGCCGCATCCTCCCCGACGAGCTGACCGAGTTCTCCGAGTGCTTCATCACCGGCTCGGCGGCGGAGGTCACCGCTGTCTCGGAGATCGCCCACTGGAATTTCAATCCGGGCGGCATCACCAAGACGCTGATGGAAGACTACACCGCCGAAGTGCAGCCGAAAGGCAAAGCTGCCGCGGCGTAATTAGGCCACCGTCACTTCTTGCGGCCGCACGACCGTGACAAAGCGCACGCGGTTGACTGCGAGAAAGCGGTCGAGACGCTCATCCAGCACGCGATGCCGGCTTTCCGCCGCGTGCCGTAGCAGCAGCGGGCGGCCTGCCGACGCGATGACAAAGCCGCAGTGGAAATAATCCAGATCCGGCCGCCGGCTGACGAACCCAATGATGTCGCTGGTCGCGAGCTTGTCCGCATTGGCGAGCAACACCGCGCGCGGGATCACGCGCATGGCGAAGCGGCGCCGCCTCAGGCCCTTCTGCGAGTCGACGATCTTGTTCAAATCGACCGCCCCGGGAATATTGAGCCAGCGGCAGATCTTATTGTCGACATTTTGCTGGCACCATTCGAAGAAATAGTGGTTGCGCTCGAACCAGTTGACGAAGCCCTTGCGGTAGCGGATTTCGCGCAAGCGATCCTCAAACGAGGCGATATCCTGCGCCCGCGCCGCCGCCAGCACGGTTTCGCAAAAGGTGACGCAGTCGAAGGCGTCGTCGCGCAGCACGAATTGTTCCGGCCGCCGCGGCCCACCGATCAGCGTGTCGGCCTCATAGCGCGTGCCGCGCAACGCGGCGGAAATCACGTCGATGCGCCGCGAGATCGGCACAAGCCCGCGCGTCTCGGCGATCAGCCGGGCGACATGCGCTTCGCTGGCGAGGCTCGGCCGCACCGCAGCCCAGGCTGTGCTGCCGGCGAGCAGATGCAGGACAGTCCTGCGGCTCGTGCGCATCATTCGCGCACCACCACCAGCCGGTCGGTGCCGGATTCGGCGCCCCACACTTCGCCCGGCCGGCCCTGCAGTTGCCGCACCGAGGCGCCGCGCCGATTGCTCGGGAAGCTCTCGAACGTTTCGGTCCCCGGATCGAAACGCACGATGGCGTTGCCGCCCCAGTCGCTCAGCCAGACCTTGTCCTTGTCGTCGACATAGACCGCGTAGCAGCCGTAGCCGCCCTTCGGCAGCGCCCACACTTTCCACATCTTGGCGGCCGGATCGAAGCGGGCGACCTCGCCGGTATTCCAGAAGCTCACCCACAGCAGGCCCTTGGAATCCGACCAGATGCGGCGCGGGCCGGCGCCGGGCTTGGGCGGCAGCACCAGCAGGGCGTCGCCGCTCACCGTGTCGATCTTGGCGATGTGATCGCCGGCGAGCGAGGCATACCAGACCTCGCCGTTCGGCGTGGTGGTGATGCCATAGGGGCCGGGTCCCTTGGGCGCTTTCCACGCCTCGACCTTGCCGCTCGCCGGATCGACGCGGCCATAGACCCCGTTCTGCCCGGTGAACCAGAGGATGCCTTTGCGGTCGAAGGTCGCGGTGTTGAGATTGGCGTCGGCAAAATTCTCCGGCAGCGGAAACTGCTTCACCACCTTGCTCAACGGATCGACGCGCACGATGGCGTTCAGCCCGCCCTCGGTGATCCAGGCGGCGCGGTCGGGACCGATGATCACGCCGTGCGGCGCCGCATCCGGCCCGAGCGGGATTTGCGTCACCTTGCCGCTCTTCGGATCGAGGATGCCGACCGCGCCCTGCGCCTGCGCGGTGTACCAGACAGCGCCGTCCGGCGCCGGCGCCACGTCATGCGGATGCGCGCCGCGCGGCACGTCGTAATAGACGACCTCCGCCGCCAGGGCCGGGCGCAAAGCAAGCGCAAGAATTGCCGCGACGACGAACCGAACCATGTCTGCCCCTCGACCGCGCAGAAGTGCGGTCATTGCGCCGCCTACCCGCCGCTCCACTGCCCGGCCGCCGCGTCGTCTGTCGCCTTGGCTTCGACCCAGCTCTTGCCGCCGGCTTTCTCCACCTGCTTCCAGAACGGCGCGCGCGTCTTCAGATAATCCATGAGGAATTCCGCCGCCGCAAACGCTGCCTGGCGATGCGAGGACGCGGTAATGACCAGCACGATGTCTTCGCCCGGCGCGATGCGCCCGTAGCGATGGATGACGGTGGCGCCGAGCAAGGGCCAACGCGTCATCGCCTCGGCCACGTGCCGCTCAATCTCCGCCTCGGCCATGCCGGGATAATGCTCGAGCGTGAGCGCGGCGATCGGCTCGCCCGCTTCGTCGCCGCGGCAAATGCCGGTGAAGCTCACCAGTGCGCCGATATCGCTGCGCCCGTGCGTGAGCTTCGCCGCCTCGGCGGCGGCATCGAACGGCTCACGCTGCAGGCGCACGGTGAGTGGAACGGTCATAGAGATAATGTAGAGCGAAGTTGCAGCGGCTGGAAGAAGGTGTCCCGCGCGCAGCGTGAGCGAAGCGAAGGTGTGCGCTCGTGCTACGTCGCGCCCGAGACAGGCGGTCAGCCCCCGGTCATCGGCGGGAAAAAGGCAATTTCGGACGCGCCCTTGATCGAGGCTTGCGGCTTCACATGTGCGCGGTCGACGGCCGCGCGGATCACCGCCGGGTTTTCGAAGGCGTGCGCGTATTCCTCGCCGCGCGAGGCAAGCCAGGTCATCAGCTCGGCCACCGTGCCGACGCCGGCAGGAACCTCGACGTCTTCTTCCGGCTTGCCGACGCGCTCGCGCACCCAGGCGAAATATCTGATCTTCATCAATCGATCACATAGCGTAGGCCGGCGCGCATGTAATCCCAGCCGGTGTAGAGCGTGAGCAGCGCCGACAGCCACAAGAGCGCGATGCCGGTCGTCGTCACCACCGGCACGATCTGATCGCCCGCCTCGCCGGCGATGAGGAAGCCGACCGCCACCATCTGCCCGACTGTCTTCCACTTGGCGAGCTTGGTTACCGGCACGCTGACGCGCAGCTCGGCGAGATATTCGCGCAAGCCGGAGACGAGGATTTCGCGGCACAGAATGATCACTGCGGCGAGCAGCGTCCAGCCGTGGATGCTCTTCTCCGCCGCCAGCATCAGCAGGCAGGAGGACACGAGAAGCTTGTCGGCGATCGGGTCGAGCATGCGGCCGAGCGAGGATTGCTGGCTCCACATGCGGGCGAAATAACCGTCGAGAATGTCGCTGATGCCGGCGGCAATGAACACCGCCAGCGCCAGCCAGCGCAGCCACAGCCCGCCGCCCAGGATACTCTGCCAATACATGAGCCCGACCACCACCGGCACGGCCGCGATGCGGCCATAGGTCAACAGGTTCGGCAGCGCGAGCGGACGTGCCGGCAATGGACGGGAGCTGAAGGCATTCATTGGCGACAAAAAACACCCGCGCCGCGGCGAGGTCAACGCCCGCGCGCGGCATTTTACCCCGGCTATTGGATCGGCGGCTTGGGCAGCCGGCTCTTGCCCGGCTCCATCACGAAAGTCTGATCGAGTGAGTACCATGCGCCGGTGACGTCGGCCGCCGGCGCTGGTCCGTCGTGGCGCACATAATTCCCGATCAGCGCGCGGGTAACGCCGAATTGCACGTCGCTGTCCAGCCGCTCGTCGTCGTTGACGTAGATCTGCGAGATTAGCGTCTTGAATCCAGGCTTGAAAATCAGGAAGTGCAGATGCGCGGGCCGGTAATGGTGCCGCCCAGTGGCGCGCACCAGATCGCCGACCGGACCGTCGATAGGGATCGGGTAGCCGGCGGGTTTGACGCTGCGGAAGCCGAAGTGGCCATGACCGTCGGTCATGAATTTGCCGCGCAGGTTCATGTCGGCCTGCTTGGGGTCCTGCTGCTCGTAGAAGCCCTCCGGCGAGGAATGCCAGACGTCGACCTCGGTGCCCTCGATCGGCTTGCCCTGCTGGTCGAGCACGGTGGCGTTGACGAACAGCGCCGGTCCCGGCGTCGGTGAGCGCACGATCGAGCCGCCGTTCTCCGTGCGCGGCGAGTTCATGCGCCAGAACGGCCCAAGCAGATTGGCGGTGGTCTCGGTCTGCCCGTTGTTGCCGTTGTTGAGCAGGCAGATCAGCGTGGAGAAGCCGAGCGAGCCAGACATCAGCACCGCTTCGTTGTGCGTGGCGTTGGTTTTCTGCCCGAGCGCGACCACGTATTGCACCGCCTTCTCGAATTCCTCCTCGGTCAGGTGCACGTCGCGCGCAAAGGCGTGCAAGTACCGGACCAGCGCGATGAGGATTTCGCGCAGGCGCGGATCGGCCGTGTTCTTGAACGCCTCCACCACCGCATCGGTGACGTCTTCTTGCCGCTTGATGAGCATTGCCAACCCCGCCTCGTGTTTCAGCATCGTCATGCGCGGGCTTGACCCGCGCATCCATCCTTTTCGCAAGATGGATTGCCGGGTCGAGCCCGGCAATGACGAATCATTTAGCTCGCCGCCTGTTCGTGGAAGAACTCATAGATCTTGCGTGCGGTCTCCGCATTAATGCCCGGTACCTGCGCGAGATCGGGCAGACTCGCCCGCTCGATCGCTTTCAAGGTGCCGAAATGGCGCAGCAACGCGCGCTTGCGCGTCGGGCCGATGCCAGGGATTTCCTGCAGGCCCGCTTCGCGGATGTCCTTCTTGCGCCGGGTGCGGTGCGAGCCGATGGCGAAGCGGTGCGCCTCGTCGCGCAAGCGCTCGATGAAATACAACAGCGGATCGCGCGGCGGCAGCTTGAACGGCGTGCGCCCGGCCATGAAGAAGGTCTCGCGCCCGGCGTCACGGTCCGGCCCCTTGGCGATGGCGACCAGCGGCACGTCGGTGACGCCGAGCCCGGCCAGCGTCTCGGTCGCCGCCGTAAGCTGCCCCTGTCCGCCATCGATCAGTACCAGATCGGGCCAGGGCTGCTCGACATCGACGTCAACTTCGCCGCTCTGCTCGACCGCCGCCACCTCATCGAGACTGACGCGCGGCGCCTCCGCCAGCAATCGCTTGAACCGCCGCTCCAGCACTTCGCGCAGCATGCCGTAGTCGTCGCCCGGCGTGAGCTCGGCCGAGCGGAAATTGAACGTGCGATACTGGTTCTTACGAAAGCCCTCCGGCCCGGCCACCACCATGGCGCCGACTGCATTGGCGCCGCCGATATGGCTGTTGTCGTAAACCTCGATGCGGTGCGGCGCGCGCGGCAACGAAAATGTCTCGGTCAATGCGCGCAACAGCTTCTGCTGCGAGGACGTCTCGGCAAGCTTGCGCGCCAGCGCCTCGCGCGCATTGGCGAGCGCGTGCTGCACCAGTTCCTTGCGCTCGCCGCGTTGCGGCACGGCAACCTCGACCTTGCACTCGCTCTTGGCGCTGAGCGCCTCCGCGAGCAGCGCGCGTTCTTCGAACGCATGGGACACCAGCACCAGCCGCGGCGGCGGCTTGTCGTCGTAGAACTGCGCGAGGAAGGCGCCCAGCACCTCGCCTGGCCCAAGCGCGCGGTCGGCTTTGGGAAAATAGGCACGGTTGCCCCAGTTCTGCCCGGTGCGGAAGAAGAACACCTCGACGCAGGAATAGCCGCCGGCCTGATGCACGGCAAACACGTCCGCTTCCTCGATGGTGCGCGGATTGATGCCCTGGTGCGAGGTAATGGCGGAAAGCGCCGCCAGGCGGTCGCGATAGATGGCGGCGCGCTCGAAATCGAGCGCCGCCGAGGCCTTGTCCATCTCCGCCGCCATCTCCCCCTTCACCGCTTGGCTGCGGCCGGAAAGGAAATCGTTCGCCTCGCGCACCAGTTCGCTGTAGCCGGAAAAGTCGATCTCCTGCGTGCACGGCGCCGAGCAGCGCTTGATCTGATAGAGCAGGCACGGCCGCGTGCGCGACTCGAAGAACGAATCCGAGCAGGAGCGCAGCAGGAAGGCGCGCTGTAGCGCGTTGATGGTGCGATTGACCGCGCCGGCATTGGCGAACGGCCCGTAATAATAACCCGGCCGCGTGCGCGCGCCGCGATGCTTCAAGATCTGCGGCGCCCAGTGGTCCGACGTGATCAAGATAAAGGGGAACGACTTGTCGTCGCGCAGTAGTACGTTGAAGCGCGGGCGCAGCCGCTTGATCAGATTCGCCTCGAGCAGCAGCGCTTCCGTCTCGGTCTTGGTGGTGACGAATTCCATCGCCACCGTGCCGGAGATCATGCGGCGGATGCGGCTGTCGTGCCCGGTCGGCCGCGTATAGGCGGTGATCCGCTTTTTGATGTTCTTGGCCTTGCCGACATAGAGCACGTCGCCTTGCGCATCGATCATGCGATAGACGCCGGGCGCCGACGGCGCGTGCTTGGCCGCGCGCGCGATCGCCGCACGGCCGGCGGCGAGCGTGCCAGCCGCCGCCTCGGCCGTCTCCAGCTTGGGCAGCGCTTGCTCCTCATCTTCCTCGCGCAGGTCGCTGGCCGGATCGATGTCTTTGGGCGTGCCGTTCATGCGGGGGAAAATAGTGCTTGGATCGCGGCGGCGAAACCCCGGAGGCTTGCGCGCAGGCTTACGCTCCGGGAAGATGCCGCAAAGGGAGGAACGACAAATGCTGAAAAAACTGGTGCTGCTGTGCCTCATCCTGCTCGCCGGCGTCCCCGCCGCGCGGGCCGAATACCCGGATCGGCCGGTGAAATTCGTGGTGCCGGTTGCCGCCGGCGGAGGCGTCGACGTCATGGCGCGGCTGCTGGCGCAGAAGCTCGGCGACCGCTTGCACCAATCCTTCGTGGTGGAGAACCATCCCGGCGCTGCCGGCATCATCGGCAGCAAGGTGGTGATCCCCTCCCCGCCGGACGGCTACACGCTGCTTTACACGCCGAGCAGCCTGTCGCTGGCCGTGGTGGTGCACAAGGAGCCGCCCTACGACGTCAGCAAGGACTTCACCCCGATCATCAACGTGGCGATCAGCCCCTATGCGCTGATCGTCAACCCGTCGCTGCCCGTGCACTCGCTCAAGGAGCTCATCGCCTACGACAAAGCCAATCCGGGCAGGCTGAGCTACAGCTCCCCCGGTGTCGGCAGCGCTTCGCACCTCGCCGCCGAGCTGCTCAAGCTTTCCGCCGGCATCGAGATGGTGCACGTGCCCAACAAGGGCATGCACCCGGCGCTGCTCGACCTGATGAGCGGCCAGGTGCAGGTACTGTTCGCCAGCGTCCCCAGCTTCGCCAAGCAGAAGGCGGACAAGCTGCGTCCCATCGCCATGGCCGAGCTCAAGCGTTCCGCATTGCTGCCTGACCTGCCGACCATGAGCGAATCCGGCCTGCCCGGCTTTGCCGTCGCCAACTGGGCCGGCCTGCTTGGCCCGGCCGGCCTCGACCCGAAGATCGTCAACACGCTGCATGACGAGATCGTCGCCATCCTGGCGACGCCGGAGATGAAGGAACGCGCCAAGCAGCTCGGCTACGACATGATCGAGAGCACGCCGCAGCAGTTCGCCGAGGACCTGAAGGCCGACATCGCGCGCTGGGGTCCGGTGGCCAAACGCGCCGGCATCTCGGTGAAATAGCCTTCAGAACATCCGGTTCTGCGGTGGCTCCTTGGCAATGAGCACGCGCTCGACATTCTGCCACGCCGAGCGGAAAAGGGTGGCCCAGCTCTGCCGCGTCACCCCGGCGATGTGGGGGGTCAGCAACAGCCGCTGCGCGGCTTCGCCGTCGAGTGCAAACAGCAGATTGTCGGCGGCCGGCGGCTCGCTCGGATAGACGTCGACAGCGGCGCCGCCGAGGCGGCCGGCGCGCAGCGCGGCGGCAAGCGCTGCCTCGTCCACTACGCCGCCGCGCGAGGCCTGGATCAGCACCGCGCCCGGTTTCATCAAGCCAAGCTCGCGTTCGCCGATCAGCCCTTGCGTCGCCGGCAATAGCGGCACGTGCAGGCTCACCACGTCGGCGGCGGCAAGCAGCGCATCGAGTGCCATCGGCACCGCGCCGATCGCCTCGCCTGCCTTGGCGTCGCGCGGCGCCGGATCGTGGTAGCAAACGCGACAGCCGAGCGCGGCAAAGGCTTTTGCCACCGCGAGACCAATGGCGCCGAAGCCGACGAGACCGACCAGCAGCCCGTCGAGCCCGGCGAGATTGTCCGCCACCATGCGCGCGCGGAACGGCGCGTAATGGCCGGCCTGCAGTTCGGCGTCGGCCCAAGCGAAGCGGCGCAACAGCAGCGAGGCCGTGGTCACCGCATATTCGGCGACCGCGCTGTTGCTGCCGCCGGCGACGTTCGCCACCGGAATGCCGAGTCGCACCATGGCCTCGCGGTCGAGCCGATCGGCGCCGGCGCCGGTGATCTGGACGAGCCGCAGGCACCCGCCCTCGAAGAGTTGCGGCGCGAGCTTCGCTCCCACCGCCGGAATGACCAGCGCATCGGCCGTGCGCATCAGCGCTGGCACGTCGGCATCGTCCGGTTTGCGATAAGTCACTTTGAGCGTCGCGGGCGCCGGCGCATCGACGCGCGTGGAATCGGCCTCGGGACGCAGGCAGAGAACGTCGGTACTCATGATTTTTCGCTTCGCGCCTGCATTCAGAAGTCGGGGAAGTTTTCCGTCGAGGCGACGATGTCCGGCGTCGGGAAGAAGTAGAGCAGCACCAGCGGCTCGGTGCCGGTATTGTGGGTGACGTGCTTTTCCTCCGGCGGCACCAGCACGACGTCGCCCGGCTTGATCGCGAGCTCGCCGCTTTCACTCGAGGTGCGCCCCTCGCCCTTGAGCACGTAGATGCATTCCTCGTAGCCGTGATGCAGATGCGGCCCGCGCAACGCTTCGCCGGGCTTGGCCACCGGCACCTCGACCACGCGGAAGGTGACGCACGAGCCGATCGCGCCCGAGACCATTTCCTCGGCCGCGCGCCCGGGCAGGCCCAGCTTCTTGCCTTCGCCGCGCTTGATCAGCCGCGCCATCACACCGCTTGCCCCAGCTGCTTGATCTCGGCGGTGCCGCCCTGCACCGCCTCGAGCTGGCGGAAGATGGCGGTCGCCTCCCGCGCGATGGCCTCGGCGATGTCTGCGAGCATGCGCGTGCCCTTCTCCGCGGTGGCGTGCTGCGGGCTGCCGAACCAGCCGGTCGGCGCGATCGAGCGGATGTCGGTGAGCACCGGCTGATAGCTGCGCGTCCGCCGCAGCTTGTCCATCTTGTGGCCGTGGCCGTGGTCAGAGGAATAGTCGATGCGGTCGAGATGCACGAGCTCGGGGCGGAACGCCAACACCGCTAGCGCCTCGATCTCGCCGCCATGGGTGAGCCCGTTGCAGGTCTTGCCGTACAGCTCCTCGGCGACGTAGCAGGCCTGCACGGTCAGGACGTTCATGCCGTGCTCACGATGCAGTGCCTCGGCGGCGATCGCCAGCGACGGGATATTGCCCTCGTGCCAATTGAGGATGAGCAGGCGCCGCGCGCCGTGCTTGGCCGTGGAGCCGCACGTCTCCGTCACCACGCGCATATAGGTGTCAGGCGTGAATGTGATGGTGCCCTCGAAGGGCATGTGCATCGGCGTCACGCCGAACGGCGTCGCCGGCAGCACCAGGGCATCCATGCGCTCGGCAACCGCCGCCGAGATCACGTTGGCGGCGAAGGTGTCGGTGCCGGTCGGCAGATGCGGCCCGTGCTGCTCGACGCTGCCGGCGGGCAGGATCACCAGCGGATTGGCTTTGAGCTGGGCGGCGATCTCCGGCTGCGTCAGCTCGATGAAATAGCAGCTAGGCAACATGGACCTTCCTTGCCGCGGCGCGCATGCGCGCTTCGTCGATGATGTAGCTGATGCGCACGGACTGGCTCTTGTTGTCGATCGAGCGCAGCGCCGCGTTCACCATCGCCACTGCGACGTTGCCGTTGCGCGCGGTCAGCTCGTTCGCCTGGCCGGTGCGGCAGCTCTCCGCGAACATCTCCAGCTCGGCGACGAACATGTCGCTTTCCGGCACCTTCAGCTCCTCGCGCTTGCCGTAGCCGTCCTTGCCGCGCTGGATATAGAGCTGCGACGACAGATGCAGCTTGTTCGGGGTATCCCAACTGGAGAAATCGGTCTCGCTGTGCATCAGGCCCTTGGAGCCGAACACGCGCACCGAGAATACGCCGGGCGACGTCCACGAGGAGCCGACATAGCCGAGCTTGCCGTCGGCAAAGCGCAGCGTCGTCATCGACTGGTCGTCCACTTCGGCGCCAGCCGGCGAGAGCTTCGAGGCCATCGAGCTCGCCTCGACGATCTCGCCGCCGAGATAATGCAGGATGTCGAACTGATGGATGGCAAGCTGCGACAGCGGCCCGCCCGGGGCCTTCGCCTTGTACCAGCGCCAGGTGTTGGGCGTGAGTTCGAGCGCGCGCTCGTTGGAAAAATTCGCCTCCATGAAGGCGACGCGGCCGAGCTCGCCGGCGTCGATCGCCTGGCGGATGCGGCGGATGCTGCCGAGCAGGCGCGCGCTGTGGCCGACGGTGATGGTGACGCCGTAGGTCTTTTCCAGCGCCTCGATCTCGAGCCCGTCTTCGAGCGTCGCCGCGATCGGCTTTTCGGTGTAGACGTGCTTGCCCGCGCGCGCGATCTCGGTCGCCACCGGCAGGTGCTGCTCGTTGGGCACCGTGATAATGACGCCGCGGATCTCCGGATCGGACAACAGCGTGCGCATGTCCGGCACGCCGGCGACGCCAAATTCCTGCTGGAAGGCGCGGCGCTTGTCCTCAGTGCGGCTGTAGCCGGCGACGATTTTGAGCTTGTCCGATTTGGCGACGGCGCGCGTAAGCACCTTGGCCCAGCGGCCGAGGCCGACGATGCCGAGCTTGATTGGTTCGGTTGCCATGCGGAGTCCTTTTCAATTGGCGGCGGCATTCTATTGCGGTTTGGCCGCCGCGATACAAGAAAACGACGGGTTCGCAACTGCGGAACGGTGAACGGCAAAGGTCCCCACAAGCCGTCCCGTATCGCGGGCTACTCGGCCACGTCGCTGTCGAGCGTACGCCAGGCGAGATGCTGGCCGCCGTCAACCGCGATCACCGTGCCGGTGACGCTTTTCGCCTGCGCCAGATAGACGACCGCCGCGGCTACCTCCTCCGGAGTCGGCCCGCGCTTGAGCGGCACGGCAGCGGCCTGCGCCGCGAACTGCGCCGGCGACTGGCGCGGGCTCGGCAGCGTCGGGCCGGGCGCCACCGCGTTGACGCGCACGGCCGGCGCCAGCGCCTGCGCCAGCGTGATCGTCGCGCTGTGCAACGCGCTCTTGCTCAACGTGTAGGAGAAGAAGCGCGGCGTCGGCTTGAGCACGCGCTGATCGACGATATTGATGATCCCCGCGTCTGCGCCGGTCGGCGCCTGCAAGGCGAAGGCCTGCGCCAGGAACAAGGGCGCGGTTAGATTGACCGCCATGGTGCGCTCGAAGGCGGCGCGCTCGAGCGTCGCCACTTCATCTTCCTCGAACACGCTGGCATTGTTGACGAGCAGCGTAAGCGGCCCGAATGCCGCTGCCGCGGGCAGCAGCCCACGCACGGCCTCGGCATCGGCGAGATCGGCGAGCACAACGCGTGCCTGGCCGCCGGACGCAGCAATCTCCTCGGCAAGCGTCTCAGCATCGCCGCGTGAATGCTGTGCATGCAGCATGATGGCATAGCCTTCGCGCGCGAGCGCGCGTGCGATCGCCGCGCCGATACGGCGGCCCGCCCCAGTGATCAGCGCCGCGCGCGCCTGCGGATTGATCATCTCCCCTCACCCATGCCGACCGTCATACGCCAGAGCCATATCCGCTGCCACCGATGCGCCGCCGTCCGTCCGGAAAGTGCGGCGCCGCGTATAGTAAATGATCGCTGAGCGAACATAGTAAATGTGAATGAAAAGCCGCGCGCTCTAACAGTTCCTTAGGGATAACGACTGCTGATTACTGAACGATTCATAACCGCTTAACTTAAAATGCTCGATAAGATCTCCACCACAATCTCGAACCTCGCGCAGCTTTTTTTTCCGCAAATTTGCGCGCCGAGTTCGCGAAGGTGAGTGGAGGATCTGATGAAAAAAACGCTTCTCGGGGCGTCCGTTGCCGCCATCTGCCTGAGCGCCGGCGCGTCGCTCGCAGCCGACCTCCCGCGTGGCCCGACCCCGTATTATTCCACCCCGCTCTCCAATGTTTACAATTGGACCGGCCTCTATGCCGGCCTCAACTTCGGCTATGAGTGGGGCAAGGTGACCAACACCGGCGGCTCGCCCAGCGGAATCATGGGCGGCGGCCAGCTCGGCTACAATTGGCAGAACGGCCAGTTCGTGTTCGGCGGCGAGACCGACATCCAGCTCTCCGGCGCCACCGACACCTTTGCGCCCTATCAGTTCTCCAATCCGTGGTTCGGCACCCTGCGCGGCCGCGCCGGCATCGCCTTTAACAATGTGCTGCTCTACGGCACGTTCGGCCTTGCCTACGGCGATCTCAAGGGCCAGTTCTTCGGCCTCGACGAAACCAAGACCGAATTCGGCTGGGCCGGCGGTCTCGGCGCCGAATATGGCTTCGCGCCCAACTGGTCGGCCAAAGTCGAATATCTCTACATGGATCTCGGCAGCCGCGCCTTTTCCATCACCGGCGCGGACAACGGTTTCCAGGCCAACTTGGTGCGCATCGGCCTCAACTATCATTTCTGAGCGGCGCCTCGCCGTTTCACGTGGCGGAAGACCTCGGGCTCAACGGCCCGGGGTTTTTCATGCGGCGCCCGTGCGATGACGCCGGCCGTTGCAACTTTCGTCTTAAGTAATCGTTTACGACACGCGCGCGCGTTGCAAGCTTTAATCAAGGCAACAACATGACAATTCATCGGCATTATTGCGATCATACATAATACAACTTGCTTTTACAGTGTGTCTTTTACGCACTAGACGTTCTATCGATTTTGAATACTTATGTCGCCGTGATCGTGGGGGCTTCAGTACGGAGGTTTGATGATGAAACGTTTGGTTCTGGCGGGCGTTAGTGCACTCGGCGCAATGACAATGATAGCGGCGGCACATGCCGCGGACCTGCCGCGCCGGCACGCCATGCCGTCCAAGGCGCCGATCTATGAGGCGCCGTACAACTGGACAGGTTTCTACGTCGGTATCAACGGCGGCGGCGGCTGGGGCCGTTCGGCCTGGAACGTGCTGGCCGGTTCGAGCGGCCTCGACACGTCCGGCGGCCTGGTCGGCGGCACGATCGGTTACAATTATCAGGTCGGCCAGGCCGTGTTCGGTCTCGAAGGCGACATCGACTGGTCAGATCTGCGCGGCAGCACGACGTGCGGCGTCACCAACTGCAAAACGCGCAACAATTGGCTGGCCACGACGCGCGGCCGCATCGGCTACGCCTTCAACCGCGTGATGCCCTACGTCACCGGCGGCGCCGCCTTCGGCGACATCAAGACAACTGCCGACGGCATCGGCAGCCAGACGACCACCCGCGCCGGTTGGACGCTCGGCGGCGGCGTCGAGGCCAACATCGCCGGACCGTGGACCGCCAAGGTCGAGTATCTCTATGTCGATCTCGGCAAGGCGAGCTGCGATGCGACGAGTTGCGGTGCGGGCACCGACGTGAGCTTCACCAGCAACATCGTGCGCGCGGGCATCAACTACCGCTTCTGATCGCCGCGCAAACTTCACGAACGGCAAAAAGCCCCGGACGAGTTCCGGGGCTTTTTTTTA
>Ga0187771_10000751_pt1 | contig 20449 bp, 17 predicted proteins | sample 0116_SJ02_MP15_1_FD_133139 | JGI IMG/M metagenome (GOLD analysis project Ga0187771, IMG submission 133139) | Tropical peat soil microbial communities from peatlands in Department of Meta, Colombia - 0116_SJ02_MP15_10_MG | ecosystem: Environmental > Terrestrial > Soil > Wetlands > Peat | place...
ACGCACGAACACCCCCAGGTGAATGGGCAGGTAGGGAGTGGCGCCCAGGGGAGCTTTGGATAGCGCGTTGGACTGACAAGCTGAACGGGAAAGTCAAGTACGTCTGGTTCCACGACGCGACACCGATGAAACAGGAGAGGGTTCAGGAGAAGTTTGAGCTTGCGAAGCAGCTCGAATCGAAAATCGATAATGTGAGAGCGCACATTGCGAGGAACCTAGTTGGGGATGCCGTGAAACGTCGGAAGGTGGCTACCGTAGCATACCTGATTGATGTTTTCAAAATACGCGTGGGTGATGAGAAGGAAACTGAGAGCGGAACCATTGGCGCAACGAGTCTTCGTAGCGAGCACATCCGGCTGCACAACACTCCTCCGAAGGTGAAGCTGCACTTCCTAGGGAAGGACTCGATCCTGTTTGAAAGGGAGGAGGAAGTGTCTCCGGATGTCTATAGGAACTTGAAAGAGTTCTCTTCGGACGGAGGAGAGAGGATCTTCAGCGGAATAACCACAGACTCAGTTAGAGAGTTTCTCTCCGAAGCCATGCCCAGGCTCAGCCCCAAGGTGTTCCGCACATTCTCCGCGACGCGGCTCTTCAGGCAAGAGCTGGAGAAATCCCCGGTTACTCCCGCGAGCACGGATGCGGAGAAGAAGATGGCTTTGATCGAGGCTAACGCAGCTGTGGCGCAGTTGCTGAATCACCAGAAGGCGATACCGAAGAAATGGCAGGAGACATACGAGAAGAGGCTTGCGATGCTACGATCGCTCAAGGGGAAAGAAGGGAAACCAGCGGCGAAGAGACGTCAATCGTTGAAGCTTCGCCTGGAGCAGATGCGGTTGAGCAAGAAGTGGAACCTCGGAACCTCGCTCAGAAACTACATCGACCCCAGAGTTACCGTGGAATTCTGCCGAAAAGTCGGATACGACTGGCACGGCTACTACCCGAAGACCCTAGTAAGCAAGTTCGCCTGGGCCGAGAACGCAATCATCGCACGGGCCCCGGTAGCGGACTCCACAACATCTTGAACCACAACAAACCATCAAGCCCAAAACTGATCAACTCAGCCAACAAATCACGATCCACGAATCACGTTAGGCAAAAATAAAACTGGGAAACACAAATCCTCAAACAAACCCAAAGGATCTCCATAATCAAACTCACACCCGACGGCGGGCGCCGCGGCGTCCAGCCGCATTTTGCCATACGTTTTCTTATTCATATGGCAAAAACGGGCTGTTAAGATATTGTATGGCAATTCTGGCTTCTTGTTAAGCATTTTACCATGCCATTAAGATAATTCTGGGTAGGTTATCTTAACATTCCATAGGCGATTGCGCTCACCGCCCTCGCACGTTGGGCAATTATCTTGATGTTAAGAATATTGTTCGAATTTTGCTTAATCGTATGGTAATTCTCCTGTAAAACTTGTAGTTTGCCATACGTTAAGCAAATCTGCAATGTGGAAAAAAGGCGTTTCGCCCAAGTTAACTGGGTGATTTGGCAGGTCGGGTAGAGATGATTCATGCGCCTCGGTTCAGCGAGGAATGGAATGTCAGAGGACTTCTCTCTACGTGAGACGTGAAGGAACGTTCCTGCATTGTTACTCCAGCCACTCAAACCTAGATGACGATCTCCAAGTTATCGTGAACCTCTAGTGCACTTGCCAAGTCCACAGTTGGGAAAAATCTCTCAGGAGATCTGTTTCGGGGACGAAACCAAGCTCCGTTCGAGCTTTGCGAATATCCGCGACGCTCCTCCTGATCTCTCCTTCTCTCGGAGGTCCATGAACAGGTTCAAGATGTTTCTGTCCGCTTATTTCGATCAGCAGGTGGCCCAATTGGTTAATCGATGTTTCCATTCCTGTTCCGATGTTGTACACTCCACTTCCCTGTCCGGAGTTTAGGGCGGAGAGTGTTGCTCTCACCACGTCATGAACGCTCACGAAATCCCTGGTCTGCTCTCCATCTCCGTTTATGATCGGAGGCTGGGATTCTCTAAGTCTCGCAATGAATTGCGTTATGACGCCGCTGTACTGTCGGGATGTTTGCTGGGGACCGAAGATGTTGAAGTATCTCAGACAGATGACACTAAGCCCGTACCTGTCACGATAATCCAAGCAGTGTCTCTCGCCTGTGAGCTTGCTTGAGCCGTAGGGAGATAATGGCGCTGGGGGCACGTTCTCACCTATCGGCAATGCAATGGTTGCGCCGTATATTGCTGCTGATGAAGCGTAGACGAATCGTTTCACGTGATTGTCTCTTGCCGCCTCAAGCATGATCCGTGTGCCTTCACCATTCACCCCGTTCGCTTTTTCCGGATCAAGAAGGCATGTCTCGTGGTCAACTAGGGCCGCTAGGTGAATTACCGCCTCCGCTTGAGCCATAGCCCTTTGTGAGGTTGATGGATCGCGAATGTCTCCTTTGATCAGAGTTGCCTTCTCGCTTTTCAGATGTGGTTGAATGTTCTGGAGCTTACCGGTTGACAAGTTGTCCAATACGATTGGCTGATGGCCTTGGCGAACTAACTCATCGACAACATGGCTGCCGACGAATCCTGCACCCCCGGTGACTAGAATGCGCATCGCCTAACCCGCCGTGCTTACATGGTTTCCCCCTTCCCCAGTTATTCCCTTTTTGTCCTTTAGGGTGGGATGAAAGCGCGGATGAGATAACAAAACATACTACAGCTACGATCTTTGCCAGTAACTGTGTGAGTGAAGGCCAACACGCGAGTCAGGGAGGTCCCGGCAATCGAAGCAGACCAAGGGGTGTGATACGAGAACGGTGGACACGGAGCCCCAGTTCAAACGGAAACGTAGCAACTACTCATGTCAGAGTCATCGAACCTTGCTTGCCTGATGGTGTACTTCCTTTTGGGAGACGCAGCTTCTGTAACCAAACCTCTTGATGGTGTTCGTGGCCTCAATCACGCGACGCAGGGGACATCACCGCGGCCAGATCGAAGTTACAGGCATCCTTGATTGCGAGGAGCGATGCGCAGAAAACGCCGATCATGTACTTGGGAAACCTCAGCTTCGACATTCTCGAGAAGTACTTGGACGCTCTCCACCTGTAGCCTCCTCGAGCAGCGAAACGATCCTGAGATCGTGGAGTGCAAGAAGCGTGTTCTTGAAAGAAGCCTTACAAGCCCCTAACTGAACGACTCGGAGTCTCGCCTAGCCTTTTTGAGCCGTCAAGCTCTATGGTATACCACTGACGCTCCGAGCATCTAGAGCATTCAACTTGATTTCGATCAATAAATCGCAAGATTTTGGATCCACAGTTTCGGCAGGAGATTCTTTCTGCGATGACACGATCGGCTTCGGGTTTTGTTGTGGGCTGATTGGTTACGGATCGGAGTAATTGGACTGTTAGCAGGGGTGAGATGACCCCTGGGCGGCGTCTCACACTCAGTTTAGGTAGGCCGCGTATCTCAATGAAGCCCCATTTTCCTAGAAACTTGAATACTTTTCCGAAGGTTTCCTCGTCGAGGTTGGACTGGGTTCTTAAGGCGTCGATGGACTGCCAGGTTTCAGTGAGCGATGACCAGAGGCTCTCGATCAGCACGCGGCGTTCCCTCGACTTGGGAATGGTCTGAGGTCGGGAGAAGTAAGGCGAATGTCACCGGAGGTTCGTGGGTGAAGTTACATGCCGCATCGGCGGCAGTGTGAAGAGTCGAACGTTTGGTTGACAGATTCTGTTTACGTAACCGTTATTTGCTTGTTGCGGGAGATTCTATCTCTGGTGGGGATGCGTTGGAGAGACCTGTCTGCGTTGTTTGCGGGAAGTCCCCTTCGATTAGGGATGATGTGATGTGTTTGGAGTGTGCAAGGGCTTACAGGGTTCTGTTCGATTTGTTGCAGGATTATCCTGAGCTCAGGGGAGAGGACCTAGACAGGTTGAAGGCGGTTTTCGATTGGCGAATGAGAACTGCCCGACCGATTTCTCGGACCTAGGTCGCGCCGTTTTGTTGTTTGCGACTCTGAGATGTTTCGACGTAACATGTTCGTCTTAGTAATTGCAAAGTTTATTCTAGATGTACTTGCAAGTTTTTAAGCGAGGATCCTGATCGTCTGTATTGTGCGGGTTGAGAATCTAGGTGTTTCCTCTAGAAAACAATCAAGAACCCGTAGCTAACCGAACACGAATAGAAATTTTGGCGAGTATCCTCAAGGTCGCGCAGAGAGGCGCATTGAAGACGCACATAATGTACAAGGCGAATCTAAGCCACAAACAACTCACAAAGTACCTTCAATTCGTTATTGGCAACGAACTGCTTCAGGAAGTCTCCGACCCTGAAGATGGTAACCGTCTCTACCAGGTAACGGAGAAAGGAATCCAATTCTTGAAAGACTACGAGCGCTTGTCAATATACATGGAATAAAGAACAGCTGTTCCCGCCGCGTTTGTCGATAAGCATTCCAACAGTTAAACCAGCGCAGCATCCATCACTGAAAAGTCATTTGCATCAGACAGATTCGTCCTGAAGCCTGACTATTGACTGCGAGCACGATGAAGCAGGGTTCGAAGTTGCTGGAAGAGCTTTCACGAAGATACGTGTCGAAATACTAGAGAAATCCCGGTTTCCGAGCCTTCCTAGTCATTTACGGCGATTTTATAGAAGAATGGACGGAAGCTTCTCGGATTTCAACCCATTACCGTTTTAGGTTTAGAGATTTCAACCTCGCCAACAATCTGCTGCAAATCCCCTCATATCAGTCACGTCATCCGGATTGCAGGCGGTGAAGACCCTGTTACAGTGGCCCTCGAGATCGATTGGACCTGTGGAACTAGTTTGGAGTTCCGCGTGCGATGGACGCTGGCACTCAATTGACGAGCTTGCAGAATACGTGCCCTTTAGACCTGAGATGATCGCATTGACCATTGACTTCCTTGTGCGTTATGGGTTCGCGAAGAGATCGCAGATGAGGTTCATGATCAACCCACACGCACCGCCTCCAAGATTCGTGGCGCGACGTCTACGGCGTGTCCAGTTCGGGCGCCGTTCATGTTCAAGTGGTGCAAGCACGTAAGCCGGGCTCGAATGTTCTTCTAGAAAACTTGTTCATAACTTCCAATTAAGCCTCCTCACCTTTCCCTTTAACCAAACGCAACGATGGTATAGCTTGGACTCACCGGGTCGAAAAAAAAGACATCACCGAAGCCGCATCCAGATAGTGGCAAACATCCTTGAGATCGCGAAGAACGGTGCACGCAAAACACGCATCATGTACCTGGGAAATCTTAGCTTTGATCTACTTCAGAAATATCTGGAGATGCTTTCCACCTGCAACCTCCTTCAGCAGCGAAACGGCCGAGACAAGACGTACGTGGTCACAGAGAAAGGCCAACAATTCCTGGCAGACTACTACGAACTCGAGAAACATTCAGAGGTCGTCGAGTCAAAGAAGCGCCTGCTTGAAAGAAGCCTCACCGCCGGTTAAACTCCGAGTGACGAGCAACGGAACCAAACAGCCGTTTCTTCACCCGTGACTGGCTCCTGGTCTGATGGATCGAAAAAGACCTTTTGGACGGCGAAAGATAGGCCCACGACAATCCCCCATTTGTTTTGTTTGCCGAAGACGGTCTTTTCAGCGATAGCGAGTTGATCCGTCTGCGCTCAAAGATACCGCGAGACTGCGCGATAGCGCCTCAGGCGAGGCCCACTACTACTACTTGGTGAGCATTTCGAAGATTGTGTACGCCAGCGTACCTAGGAAGATCAGCGCGACAACGAGCGCGACTGCCCGGAGTCGTTTTCGGTTTAGAACAATCCTGGAGCTTCCATAACGAGGAGACAATAGCTCAGTCGTTACGAGCAGTATTATCGCGACAAACGCGATCCAAACACTGAAATCCGACGAACTCAGCGGGGGCCACAACGCGAGTTCACGCTTCAAGCATTCGGCATGAGGATTCGAGCATCTTCCCGTCGTCGGAGAATTCATCCTTCTCGAAGACCACAGGTTTCCCAGATGCCTCAGCGACTATGCAAGCCATCGCGCTGCAGATCGGGCACCCTAGCGACGAGCAAATCCCTGTACGCCCGCGCAGACCATTACAGAAGCCCGAGTAGACGGAATCCACGAACCTAAAACGTACCATGTTGCCATCAACACGCATGTCAAAGTCCCTTACTATTTCAAGATCCTCGATGAGCGTCTTTGGTAATCGCCTGCTCAAATCATTCAAGCCGATCTTCCTGAACTCAGTTCCTAGTTCGCGTTCAATCAGATTGGCCAAGTGGAGCCCAGGGGGCATCATGACTACTCCTTTCGGATTGCTGAGGATCACGTCATCCCCGATCTCCGGACGCGTGGGAATCCTAGTGCCGGGCTGGCGTGGGACAAACACAACGGCCTTCTCAGAATCTGCGGTCGGTATGTAGATGCCCTTCTCCGTGTAGCCCATCGCATTCATGAGGTTATCAATCGTTGTTAGCGTGGAGAGCGCTGTTGAATCCATCAGATCTGATCGAACGTATCTTTGCGGGCGGATGAACAGAAAGAGTGTGCCCCAGAATGCCAATCCGAGACCTATGAACGCCAGGATGGTCGAGGCGAACACGACAGAAGCGAAGAGGCAAAGGCCTCCCGCGCCGACTAACACGTAAGGCATAATGCTTGAGGGCAGCCTGATCACAACTTCGCTGCGGCGTTCGTTCTCGGTCTCAAGCTCTCTCATCCTCGATAGACCCCCCACCGAACTTCCTGTTTGCATGCCCCTTGGGCGAACACCCACGCGGTACGGAACACCGTAAGGAGTTCTAAGGGTTAGTAAAGGGGCTTCTAGAGATTCAGACCACGGTCTTCTAGTGCCATTGCTAGCCATGTCACGACTACTCATCCTTCTGAAATCACTCTTCTCCGGTTCAACGCGTTCCATGGTTTCTGAAGGAGAATCCAGGTCCATCGCGAGGATTCCCGCGACAAGCGTGGAGTGACGACCTACAGCTTTTCCGCATATCATGCAATACTTCGCGTCAGAGAGCACTCCGGCGCCGCATCGTTCGCAGCTAGTCAACCCTTTCGACTTTCCTCTAGAACCTGAAGGCCCCGGAGATTTTCGATGCGTCATAATAGGTTTGCGACGTTCACTTCTAGAACACCGCGAAGGAAGAATTCATCCCGCTTGATGACGGGGCGGTGACGTTAAACCAGACTTGGAGCCAAGCCGCTCGGTGCTCAGTACCCGAAAACCATCCATACTGTACTCCCCCTGCCTGCATATTCAATGTCCAGAGTTCAAAAATCAGTCGAAAGTTGGTGCCGTTTGCAGCGGACCAATCTTGGAGCGCGTACGTCTGGTTGTTGATCCCCAGCTCTAGGATTCGCGTAGATCCTTGTGAAATCGTCACTTTTGAAAGGCTCCAAGTGAAGGGTATTTCCCACGTCTCATTGTTTCCGATGAAACGCTCAAGTTCAACGACTACGGGAGCCGGAGATGGCAATAGTTTCAGATCATCAGGTGGCGGAATAGTCTGGTTTGCGAGCTTGACGTAAATTACGGCGAGTTGTGCGTTGCCCATAGAGTTCACCACCCCCAAGTACCAGCGAATTGGCGTCTCGGGCCGAATACTTGAGTCGTTATTAGGATAATAGTTAGAAGCCATGTGGTTCGCGCCGAGCAGGTATAGCTGGAAGAATTGCTCCTGCGGCCGTGGAGTTATCGAGACGTAGACTATCCCCTCGAAAATTATGAGAAGCGTAATGAATACTACGAGCAAGCTACGCCGGTTCTCTCGGGCTGTGAGTTTCACTTTGGAGTCACTTTCATATCAAAAGCAAGTCTGACCCGGTACTTGCGCCAGAAAGAAAGCCCGTATCCGTACGCCAAGGTTACAAGGAGAGCTGCCACGCCACCCGAGATGTATGAAAGGATTTTGTTTAACAGCGATCTATGAGAAGCGGTCACTTCTAGTTGACCGGCTTGGCCTTGGACGGTTGCCAAGTCTTGGTCAACTGATCTGAGAAGTTCTGCCCTCCTCTGCGCATCCTCGGGTTTAGTCATCTTGGCAGCTTGATCATTCGAGTCGACTGCTGCGTTCAGAAGCACCAAGAGTCCAGCCACCTCATTGTCTGTTGCCCCCGCCTGCTCAGCCCTATGGATTTGGCTAATAACTTGGTAGTGAGTCAGATACGCCAGTTCGGTAAATTCAACCCTCACCTCCGTTAAGTCCCCGGAATATACCGGAATAATCCACGGTGCTGCAACCGTGTAGTTCTGTTCTGGGATTAGCGAACCGTCTGCATATATCAACACACTGAGGTCCGTGGGCTGCTTCCACCCAGGCACATCTGAAAACGTTAGAGAGTAGTTACCCTGGGGCATGTCGGACCAGAAACCCCAGTCGCCTCTCGCTACGCCATCTAGGTAGATGGTTGTCTGAATAGCGTTTTCCGGTTGCCAAACGCGAAGCTGCCCACTCGTCAACGTCTGCGTAACAGTGACGGTGGTTGTTGTCTGATCGGGTGAGCCGGATATCGCAACGTTCGAATGCAACCCGATCAGTGGTAGCGTCAGAATGATGAGAATGACAGGTATGTTGTGAGCGAGAGTCATATGAAATCACTCGACAAGTAGGATTATATATGTAGCGGAAACCGCCCTTCCTCACCGAGTTCCTCTTCCAGTCAACTGGCCAATTTTAATTGGGCAGCGTTTCATCCCAGGTACTAGGGAATACGTCCCGCAAGTCTTGAGCAACCTCATGCCCCATGTCCCTTATAGGAACAGAAGCTATGTCCTGCGAAGTGTGAAGGTAGACCATAGGTCTGCAAAAGATGGTGCGAGGTCTCTCCAATCGGAGACATCAGATTTTGAGTCAAGTAAAGCGCTGATTATGAAACGTATGTCCTCAAGCAGGGGAGGCTTCCTAACATAGGTGGGATATCGCGCTCGCGCCACACTTAGGAGATGTAAGGCTATTCCGAGCGAATAATGGGAAGAAACATTAGTTTTGTACCGTAGAATAGATTCACAATCTCCGTCTTTGGCCACTTGGTAATACAAGTAGGGAAAGTCAACGCCCGCGCAGAGGCCCAAGTTTAGTGACCCCCAGAACCGGGGATTAATCTCCATTAGCTTGAATTCCCTCTCTTCTCTATCGAACTTGAATTCCACCATCGCTGGACCATGCCATTTCAATGCACGCAAGATTCTAAGTCCCAGTTCATCGAGTTTTTCATTGTAGACCGTTGTCCTGAGTACGCTTGCACCGCCGCTATAAGACATGCTCAGCAATCGTCTGTGTTGCAGCTTTGCCCTCAAACGACCTTCGTTGAAAAGCGCGAAGAATCCGTATTCGTCGCCATCAACAAATTCCTGTACCAATGGCTCGTGCATCATGCTTCGCTTTGTTGACTCATAGTCCGGCTTTTTTTGGGGATCTACTATTCTCACACCGCCGTAAAATAGTCCGTTCTCCCTTTGCACAATCGAGTAACGTGACTTGATGATGCATGGTGACGACCAGTCGTCCCACTCTGACATCAATCGTGTCTTCGGGGTCGGAATCTCAAGGCTCTCTGCCAGAGAGAACAACTTCATCCTGTCGCTGACGAGTTCGAAAGTTTCTTTCGATACCCACATGGGTTGGACATGCTTCTCGAAAGCGTCTCGCCAAGTGCACAACACGTAGGCGTCTGCCTCAGTGAACGGCATAATGGTGAGGACATCAGACCGTTTAGACAGACTGAACAGAGAGTCCCTGTAGTGCAGAAGATCTGTCGCATACGATGGAACCAAGCATCTCTCGGCTGAGTATCTTGAGTAGAATCCCATGGCGCCAGGAACCGACGAGATCGCTATTGTCCGTACCCGCTTCCGTCCTAACGACCGAATAGCACAGAGGGCGCTTCTTCCCTCACTCCAAGTAATGACAACCGAATTTGCAGGGACGCTGTTATTCGTCATCCTCTTACCGCGGCAGAAACCATGTCATCGTACAGGGTATACTCCGGGTCGCTCTTTTCTAACTATCTGAGGTCGGTTTGACTTGAACTCCTGCTAGCTGAATAGGCACATCTCATCGAAACAGAGCGTAGGTATCTTCGTTTCTTTCCAAATTTCAGTAGCCTCTTTGAAGCTGCTCTCCCAGAATATGTTCGGCATTCTTCGAAGGAGAAGTTGTGCCTTACGGTGTGCCCTTCCAATCCGCTCGGATTTTGATTGGATGCTCCACAGGACCAATTCCTTGTATCGAACGCCGTGTCTTGCCAGCCACCGCTCTGTTTCGGTCCTGTCCTTCTCAAGCCTGCTGGATATGATAGCATCAATTTCGAAAGTTGGAATGACATTGGGCTTTGCGTTCCTGATCCATTCCTGATACAATGCCTCATTCGAGTCAACACCCGGTGGACAATTCTCGCAGATCACACCATCAAGATCACAAGCCACCTTCCCCTTCTTCGAATCAGTAAGACTCCATTCAGTGTACCAGACTGCTGGGAGGACCTTGTAGTAGAAGTCAAGCAGATCTCTAGAGTCTTCGGTCGTCATCAGGGCTGCCTTATGTACTTTCAATTCCTTGTGATGCGAGTGAAGAATGTGAAGACTCCTGCGCATGCTATGTCCCTTCACGCAGGTGTCATCAACGAGTAGCACCTTGTTGAATCGCGGCCTCCAGCCTTGAGCGGTGATGGTTTTACTCTTTCCACCCCACTGGGGCATCCAGGAGGCTGGAGAAGTAGAAGAGCTGAAGAGGTCGGGGGTAGTGAGAGGTATCCCAAACTTGCATGCGATTATGGCTGCAACGATCAAGCCACCGCGAGGGATTCCCACTATCGCATCATAGTCCCGGGGAAAAGACTTGATCCATTCGTTTGTCCAGGAAACTAGTTCGTCAAGTCTGACAAACAGATATTTCCCGCCTAGCGTCCTTTTCACTCTCACCGTCAGGTGTCCAAATGCCGCGCCAACAGGTCCGGCAGTAATCTCACGAACTCGTCTCTCCAGCTGACTGTAGATCACCATCAAACACTGCTCAGCGAACGTCGTCCTCTTTCCTAGGGCAGATTTTGCGCGGGCCTGTTGCACACGTTCAATTATTCTGTCCTTGAACTCATAGAGATGCGGCATGAATCTAGTGCTTATCACGGAAGCAGATAATCGTGTTGGTATCAAGTTTTTGTCGCTTGCCCTCTTACGACGTCTGAACTCTAGAACGATCTGTTCTTGTGTAGTGTGCAGTAGCATAGAAAGTGAGAAGCGGATTATTCCCAGAACGTTGCTTGAAGAGGCTTAGAAATAATGGGGTGCGAGGGATCTGAGTACGGTCGCCAAATACGAAGAGTACTGCGACCTTGGCTTCAACCTGTGACGATGTTGCGACGGCTTTTGATCCAATTTCCGAACTCTTTGAGACCTTTGTCTAGAGAGGGCTTGAAAGCGCTTGGCACAAATCTGAAGCATTTCCCATCGAGCACCGTCATCTCTCCAACGGCAGATATCGTGTGCACGCCATTCGGGTAGGGACCATCTGAATATGGTTCGATGACCGCGGCCTGTTCTTCCTCAAATTGTGACGGCGTGAGCTTTAGTATCCGGTTGATCACGATTCGCCCCCCATAGGTTCTGGAGCAATCCTGCGCTGGACGATACAGAGACCCATCATGAACGAAAGGAGTACCTGCAGGACGAGATGAACGGACATCCCTCTTGGCTGGGTTCGCTTGATGAGGTCTCCATGGCCCGAAGAGGTCTGACGCATACCAGATAAACAGCTTATCCCATGGACCTCCATCCTCAACGGCACAGACGAGCCACCAGTATCCGTCATATTGAAAAACGGTTGGATCAAGGCCGGCAAAGTTCTCTACTAAGGTTGCGGTTTTTTTCCATTTCAGTGGAAATTGCTCAGCTTTGTAGAGGGCTACCTCCCGAGCTTGATATGTTTCAGGGACACAGTAAGTTTCACCTTCATGTTCGATCAAGTATGGATAAGACATATGGACGGGAAGTTCAATAGCCAGCTTAGGGATGGAGGGATACCTTCGGCTGTCAAATTCGAAACATGCAATCCTCCCCCTATATGGTCGATAGTCGAATTCCTCGCAGAAAATGTAAACCGTTTCCTTTCTAATGACCGCGAAGGGATCGCCAAAATACTTCTCTCTCTTCGTTGGAGGGAACCAATGAACTGTGGGTCTAGCATTGGATTCGAGGAAGACACGGATCGGCTCATGGACGATTCCAATGTTCCAGGCCTCTTGACGAAAAAGACCATAGTATGCTCTGGAAAGAAATTGCCTGGCGCTTCGTTTTGCGTTCATCGGTTCCGCCTCAAGTGTGGGATGGACCTAAATTCACGATCAAGCATCTCGGCGATTTTTTCAGCTGAGAAGTCTTGAGCAATTCGTCTGCCAACTTGGGGATCAAGATTTCTCGCGTTGGCTATGAATGATTGCACACCGTTGGCTATTTCCTGTGGACTAGTTCCTTGCAGGTACACCCCTACGGGGGCTCTTCCAACTATCCAACTGTTCGCAGGTATCTGCGAGACTATCACGGGCTTGTTCATTGCCAAGTACTCAAGCGTCTTGGTGGGGCATTGATACCGCCACCGGGGATCGTCTGGCAAAGGCACTAATCCGACATCACATGCCGCTATGTAGCTGGGGACGCCGCGATAGTCGATTGGCCCATGAACTTTAACAACCTCTTCCATGTGATTCGCCCGAATGTAGCTGGAGATCCATTGCATATCCCTTGCAGGTCCTTGGCCCAGGAGAATGAGCGTGGCCTTAACTGACTGCTCGTTCAGGATTTTGAACGCCTCGACGGCACCGAGAGTTCCTCTGCGCCTACCGATGGATCCGTGATACAAGACTCCCAACTGCCCTGGACGGATCAGACCCTTGCGCAAGTCAAGAGTACCGCTTTTCAGAGAAGGATCAAAGAGGTCCGTATCTACACAACTAGGCCACACGGACACTTTACTGTTCGGAATACTCAGCTGGGCCGAAGCCAACCCGGCGAGCATCGGAGATATGAAAAATATCCTGTCAAAGAAGATCGCTGAGAGTTTCAGTGAAAGCGTGTACCGGAATGACTCAAACAAGTTCCGCACGTATCCTCTCGTTCCGAGCGGGTTCGTGGATACGCGAAGGATCAACGCAGGTAAGCGACCAGATAGACGCTGAACTAGAAGGACTGGAAAGAGCGCGAGAGCAGAGTCAGGATCAACGACCACAACATCCCAACGACCGATGGACCGAAGAACACGCCAACAAGCACTCAGCTCAAAAAGAAGTAACGAGAAAATCGGCACCAATCTTCGCAACCGCAGACAGCTCAACGTAAAGTTGGGAATCTCCAACTTGTCTGCGCGTGATTGGTAAGTCGCCGCCACGATACAAGTCACGCTATGTCCCCGCTTGGTCAAGGCCATCAGGTCCCTGAGAAGCGATTTTGCGTAGACATCGAATCCGAGGATCATATGCCTGATAACTAGAACTCTCAAACCTTCATGAGACAAGAGTGGCGTACCGTTAGATCGCTGCCCTTTACTATGTAACGTGACTATTTCTCTCTGCAAGCAATCGCCTTCCAGAAACGGCTTAGACGGCTTGAGCACGCCCTTGGTTAGGTTCCTAGATGTGGGATATCTCCGAGCTTGCACTTGAGTGATATTAAGAGATAGTTGTCTGGCGCAACCACAAAGTCATCACCATCGCAACGTTTCTGAAGCCTCACACGATCGTGCAGCCGTGAATTGATCTGATCTTGATCCCACACTATCTCATGTACAGCTCTCAGGTTCTCAGTCTCATGTGTCGTCCTTGAATCTTTCTGGCAACCTCATCTCCGTTTTGGATTACAAGCCGAATTATAGCACAGATTTCAAGAATATCCTTCTCAGTGATAGCCGTGCCGGTTGGGAGACAAAGCAACCGCTCAGACAGCAATTCCGTGAAGTGAAATCTCGAATTTGCAGCGGAATACTGAGAACGATAGGGGCTCATCCTGTGGCAACCAGGTGCGAAGTATTTCCGGGCTATCACATTTTCAGCCCACAGGACCTCCACGAGCTGATCCCTGTCGATTGTTGTCACGTCCGGATCAACATGCAACACAACGTATTGGTAGTTGCACTTCTCGTTCTCATTGTATTTCGAGAGACTCAATCCGCGCACATCAGCGAGTTCTCTAGAGTAGGTCTCATAGTTATTACGATTCACTTCTATGAAGTCAGCAAGACTTTCCAGGGATGTCAATCCCATCGCTGCTGAAACCTCATTCATCTTGCCGTTCGTTCCAAGCTGGACAACATTGTCATAGCCCGCAAATCCAAAGTTCCTCATGAGTCGAGCATTGCTTGCCAATTCGTCATCATTTGTGACGATGGCTCCGCCTTCGAATGCGTTGAGAAACTTCGTAGCATGGAAACTGAATATTTCTGCGGTGCCAAAGTTGCCAATCATGCGCCCCTTGTACGAGCATCCGAATGCATGAGCGGCGTCAAAGAGCAACTTGAGGTTGTGACGTTCAGCAAGATTCGTCAGCGCCGCTATATCACATGGTCGACCCCAAAGATGCACTCCAATAATTGCTGTGGTCCTCGGAGTGATCATTTGCTCGACTTGATGTGGATCAATGTTGTGGCTTGCATCAACATCACACAGGACCGGGACAATGTCTAGCCACTGGAGCGCATGCGCTGTCGCGACAAACGTGAACGCCGGAACTATGACCTCTCCTGTGAGCTGCGCCGCTTTGATAGCAATTTCCAGAGCCAACGTACCATTACAAGTTGCCACGCAGTTCTTGACGCCTGTCAGTTCCCGAATCCTTTCTTCAAATTGCTGAACATATGGGCCATTGTTGGTTAGCCACTTCTGATCGAGAATGTCATTGAGACGTGCAAGGAATCGTTCGCGATTGCCTATGTTTGGCTTGCCAACGTGGAGCTTATTTTGAAACGTAGGGCTTCCGCCGAGGATGGCTAGGTCATCAATACTGTGTTTCATGCGGGCTTCACTAGCCTAGCACCTAGTGCGCTATCGACCGAGCGCTCAAAAGTGTGTTGGAGCCTCGTGACTCCTTGACACCGAGCACTGCCGACAGCGTATTCTGGTAGAAGACGCACGGTAGAAAAGCACGATGAACAGCGAGTCAAGTCGATTTGACTAGATTTTTAGTCAGCGTTACCTGTGGCCCTTTCCCAGAAGACCAGCGCCCATGTTCTATAGATCTGACACGTAACAGTCAAAAACGTTCCAGGTGTGACTTTGGTCGCGTGCTCAGCCTTCTCGAGTCGGCTTAAGGCTCTATTCCTCTAATGAGCGGATTTGTTTTGACTCTGCATAGGTGCTTTGATTTTTCATAAACCTAGTTTTGTTTCCTTATTATACACAGTCCACCGAACAAAATGCTGCAAAAGTGAGAGTGCAAGTTCCACTCTCAGATCAAGAAGACTCAGGCGACAATCTCCCGAGTCATGAAGAGGCTCCACATGGTAACAGTCACGATGGAACGATCGTATCACGAATATGTAGCGGGCCCATTTTACTGGAGCTTGCGAGAGACCTTTGCAGGTGATCCATAGGCAACGACACTCTCAGGGATGTCTTCTAGCACGAGCGCACCAGCACCCACAATCGAATTTGCCCCAATTCGGACGTTGTCTTTGACAATCGCCCCAATCCCCACCCATGTCGCGCGGCCAACGGTGACTCTTCCTCCCAAGTGCGCTCCGGGAGAAATATGCACACCTTCTTCAATTTCGCACTCGTGATCAATGCTAGCACACGTATTGATGATCGCATTTTCGCCTATCTTCGAAGCCGCAGATGCCACAGCTCCCGCAGCAATTACCGTGCCCGCCCCTACTTCGACATCGCTCGCGACGGTAGCGCTTGGATGAATAGCAGTCGCCAAACGAAAACTTTTCTTTTCGCGAACGAAATTTGATAGCCTGAGCTTTGCTTTGCAATCCCCAAACCCAAATATCAAGTGTTGAACTCCAGCTCGCGCTAGGAGGTCCAACTGCTCCTTTCCACCAAGGATGGTAGCTCCACAGAACTGCGTGTTTTGCCGCGACGGATTCACATCGTCAAGAAAACCGGTGATTTCGTAGTCGCCATTCAGCCGAACAATTTCAGCAACAACTCTTGCGTGTCCGGAAGCACCCCAAATCACCAGTTTGCGTCGCATGGCAATCTTATCTCGAGACTATTCAATAAACGCAACTAATCAAGTTCTATTGGCAGGAAACTGATTCTCTCGCCAGCCCAATTGCCTAGGCTCAGGCAACCACGCCCGACTCTGGCTTTAGCTGCCACTGCAAATACATGTGTCATCGGGACATTGTCAGATTTCAGATTTGCCCAACGGATCGATCTTGTTGGATTTCCCCGTCAATCAAATCCAGAATATCATTGTCAATAGTCGCGTCAAACTTTCTTGCAAACAGTTTACCAGATCGCATTATCTGATTGAAGTCTTCCTTTCTGAGAATCGCGGGATGGCCTCCTGGCTCTGCTGGGGAGGAAGGCCACGGTATATACCTTCTATCGTCGTTGACAACATCGCACTTCAGTGCAGAATTCATGATGATTGTCTGGAAGAACATCTCCCCCGGCATGTGACAATATTTGTAGAAATTGACGATCTTCGGGTGGTTCGACACGTAATCTAGAACATAGTCCACGAATCTCTTAGGCAGACAAGACCAATAACTGCCCCCATATGGCTCCAGATGATAGGGCAGATTCCGATTCAATCGGGGGATACGAATTGGCAATTCTTGCTTTCCCAAATAGATGGTGTAATACTTGATTCTATCTAGACCTCCTTGTTCATGAACCCAATGAACGGTAGATGGTAACTTGAAGTATTCGATAAATGCCACATTTTTCTTTTCCAGTTCTTGCTTTATGACGCGCAAAGGTTTGATGGGATAACACTGTCCGCTCAGAAGAAGGAAATAATCATAATCCAAATTGCGGCAGTAGTTCATTGCATCCAGAGTAGCCTCGACCATTCGGAAACCGACGCGGCCGGTCTTGTACATGGAAACAAAAAGGATGTTACTATTCCGATACTTCTGAATGACAGCTTCCCATCGTTCATCGAGTGGAGTTCGTCGATCTCTGTGAACATAGAAATAGTCAGTGGGAGAATAGATTCTTTCGATCAATCTCGAAAGTTGCTCAGGATTCTTGTAGACCGAAATGAAATACGCGATTCTCAAGTTTGAGTGGACCTGCGGCAAAGAAATTCTCTCAATTAGGAATTATGGTTTACCCTAGGACTGGCATACCAAATCAGTGGATAGGCTTGTGCCATGGTGCTCTCAGCTGGCAGAGACAGGTCGTATACATGTTAGAGACGTACTGTAACCTAACTTGGAATCCGTTGTTTTCGAGGGCTTCCCAGAATTACGAAGCGCCTGACGCGCGTTTCCTATGAACCTTCCAATCCTGTTGATTTGAGAAAACACTTCGACAAGTTCCGCGGCAAAGAAGTTAGTGAGACATACCAACCGTTCGAATCCGGCGTTACGGCTAGTGGTAGTTCGTCGCGGGGATGAAGTGATGGATGAGATAGAGCTGTCGTTGTTGATGTTGGAGCAGTTGTACTGGTTGTTGTAATTATCGTGTTGTTCTGCAACGTCCACCCACTTGGCGTGCGGATGTAGATGGCTTGGTATGTGCCGTTTGCCGTGTCAATCGTATTATCACTGAATGTTCCATTGGGCGGGTTAAGCGCAATAACGATGCCGCTGGTCACATTGAATTTAATGAATTGGTTACCGGTCACGATGGCGGAAGTAATTTCCGGGTCGAGATCAAGGGCGTAATATGGTAAGTCGGCCTTCGGGGCGGTGGGAATTCCATCGAACGTGGAGTTTGTCAATGTCAACCCGTTCACGTGGTCAGCGTAGAAGGCAATCAGACAATTATGTGCCGTGTTGGCATAGAACAGGATAGCTGTTCCACCGGTGGCTTCTAGTGCTGTCCCAACATTCTCAATCTGGTTGCCTCGATAGGTTATCTTCGATCCACCCTGTTCAACATACATACCAACATGACTATTAGCGGCGTATGGTGATGTATTCATCATGACGTTCTCAATGGTGTTGTTCTGGGCTAGGAAATCGTACCCATACCATGAGGTTATTCCAACATCGCTCGCCCCATTCACCGTGTTGCCTCTGGCTACTATTCCCCCTCTGCTACCGCCACCTTGATTGTCTACAGTTATTCCATTCGCATCAGAGTTCACAATAAGGTTGTTGAGAACTTGAGTGTTGGTGCATTCGGATATGTTGATGCCAAAGTTGCGGTTGTCATGCACATAGTTATTAGCTATCGTTAGTGCCGTAACCCTCCAAGCAATGATTCCGTTGCCTTCGCTGGAATTTGAAAAAGCTTCATTCAGACGGTTGCCGTCAAGTTGCAGGTCATGAATGTAGATATTGCTTACCTGTGACATGCCGATGATATCGCAATCTGCACCAGCGGCCTCCTTCAGTATACTTACGGTTTGACCTTCCCCATACAGTTCCACATTGCTATTCTCAATAGTGATTTCCTTGTTGACAATGTACGTGCCCGCTTTTATGAGAACCTTCGAGTTCGGAACTGCAGCATCCATTATTATCGTAGCAGCATCTGTCCCAGAGAACTCCACCTTCCCCGTTGCAGTACTCAATGCCCTAATGGTGGTTCCGTCCGTAGAAATTACGTAGGTTGGTTGCTCTGACGCTACGTAGCTTTGAGTGGATGTCACGGTCTTATCGGTGACGGTAAAAAGAATACCAGTTACGAATCCTAAACCAAACATTACCACTGCGGTCAAGAGCAGTAGTGAGCCGAGTCTCTTCTTACTCATCAAATCGAATCAAATCGGGAATCTTTCGAGCGGTTAGGTGAAGTCCACTTCGAAGCTGTGATTTCTTAGACTAGAAATAAATTAGTTTCTCTGCTCTCGTTGAATCCTCTTGCAGAGTCGTTCTCGGAACGCATACCCGAAGAGTCTGGGCCACATACGCTCCATGTTGCTAGGAGCTCAAATCTCCAATCTACTCGAACGCGATACCCTTGTCGCGCACGAATCGCCGCTTGCCACCGGATGGCAACTCTGCTGTCGCTTTGGGTAAGGCTTCCACACATCTTGCGCAGGAAGTTAACGTGGTCTTCGGAGTGCATTAGGTTAGCCGTTACTCTCGCGAAACTGTAACCTTTGCTTCGTCACTGTAGACGTCGATCCATGCATGCATGGGCTGCTTCCCGAACTTGGCCTCTCCGGAAACTGTTGCCACCTCAACTTCGAAATTCCTCGTCCAGTCTTCGGGAACGCTCACATGAAGCGGAATTGGATACTCTTGGGAGGAAACTCCAGGAGGACGTTTGGCATAAACAGTAAAAATGAATCGTGTGCCAGATCCCTTTTCCAGGTAAACCCGCACGTTCTTCCTCAACAGGTCATTTAGAAATAGCATTTTGTTAGTTGCGTACCAAACATCGTTTCTGAGGGCAAGTCGGCTGCACACTTCCATAAATTGCTTCCTTAGTCTGGGTTTGAGTACTTCCAAAGGATGACCCCAGATGTGTAACACTCCATTCGCTCGTAACGCCTTCTCGAAGAATACTGAGGTCAACCTCCGCCAGTCCCAGGCCAAGTTCTTGGCGTACATTCGTCCGCCTCGAGTTAGAATTGAAGTCTTGGAAAGAAGCTGTTTCAGGAATGAGGGAGACATAGCCAACGCCCAGACGCTGATCCCCCATAGATATTGATCCGATGGAGGAAAGGCTATGTTGCCTTGGACAGTGGTTCTCGCATAGAGATATCCACATTCCTTTGCCATTCTTTGGGAGACAGGCGTGTATGCTCCGTATGGGTAGGCAAAACCAAACACGGGTCGTCCCAGCGTACGTTCCAGGTAATCCTTCGATCTGGTGAGTTCCTCCCGCACTGTCCTCACATCACAACGTCTAAGATCAACGTGAGACCATGTGTGTGACCCGACCTCATGCCGGACTGCCAGTGTGCGAAGTTCTGAATCCGTCAGGCCATCGCTCGCCCAATGAGGGGTCCCCTGAGGATTTCCCACATCCACGTAGAAGGTTCCCTTCAGACTCATAGAATCGAGTATCTTCATGATCTCCATGCTCCCGCTATCATTGTCATCCCAACTTGTTGTGACAGCGCATCTGGCGCATCTAGGGAACTTGGCGACCTCAAGCCGAGGCTCATGCATCTTGCCTAATCATGCTCCATAGCTCAAGTTACGCACGAAAACCGTGGTCGGATGTGTCTTTCTTCCAATCAATTTCTAGTCCCTCTTTACACTTTCGTGACATCTCTCTCGCAAGAATTAGACCTGGATGCTTGGAGTGATGTCAGTGAATTAATCGATGGACGTCGGGCTCTCGAAAGACCAACCAGCACTCCCAGAAACTCTGACAGTCCTCCCGCAAACCAATATGGAACAAGCTGGATTCTCC
>Ga0187771_10000752_pt1 | contig 20437 bp, 20 predicted proteins | sample 0116_SJ02_MP15_1_FD_133139 | JGI IMG/M metagenome (GOLD analysis project Ga0187771, IMG submission 133139) | Tropical peat soil microbial communities from peatlands in Department of Meta, Colombia - 0116_SJ02_MP15_10_MG | ecosystem: Environmental > Terrestrial > Soil > Wetlands > Peat | place...
CTGTGGGCGTCTGCGTCAGAGTAGCCGTTGCAGTCGGAGTGGCAGTCGCGGTCTGAGTTGAAGTCGCGGTGGCCGTCTGAGTGGCCGTCACGGTTGGCGTCGCGCTGGCCGTCCGAGTTGCAGTCACGGTTGGCGTGGGCGTCACGGTCGATGTCGCTGTGGGCGTCTGAGTTGGGCTCGCCGTCGCAGTTGGCGTTGCGGTGGCGGTTGGGGACTGCGTCGGCGTTGAAGTCGCTGTCTGGGTTGCGGTCGCCGTTGCTGTCGCGGTCGATGTCGCCGTCCGAGTCGCCGTCGCGGTTGGCGTCGCCGTTGGCGTGGGCGTCGCGGTGATAGTCGGAGTCTCGGTCGCAGTCGGTGTTGCCGTCGCAGTCGGAGTTACGGTCGCAGTCGCGGTGGCCGTCTGAGTCGCGGTCGCGGTAGGAGTAGCGGTCGCCGTCTGAGTGGCCGTCACGGTTGGCGTCGCGCTGGCCGTCTGAGTCGCCGTCGCAGTTGGCGTTGCGGTGACGGTTGGGGACTGCGTCGGCGTTGCTGTCGCTGTCTGGGTTGCGGTTGTTGTCGCGGTCTGAGTGGGCGTGGCCGTGGCCGTTTGAGTCGCGCTCGCAGTTGGCGTTGCGGTGGCGGTCGGTGTGGCGGTCGCCGTTGCCGTTGCGGTCGATGTTGCGGTGGCCGTCAGAGTCGCCGTCGCAGTTGGCGTCAGCGTCGCTGTCTGAGTTGGCGTGGCAGTGGCGGTTGCGGTCCGCGTCGGTGTTACGGTTGAAGTGCGTGTGGCTGTGGCCGTCGCGGTCAATGTCGGTGTCGCGGCAGTCGTCGGCGTCGCGCTCGCACTGGGCGTCGGCGTGGCGGTCGGTTTTCCCGCCGGGGCGGCCATCACCAGGTTATTCACGTTCACTGTGCCGATTCCCGTCGCAAAGTCCCAACCCGTCCCGGTCCCATACGCGGGTTGATACGCGCTATTCGACGTGGAAAGCACGCCGCGACTGCCCGACGGCTGATAACAGTTGTTCGTGCCCGTGCAGTTCACATCCATGTCGCCGAGCGTCACGTCATAGAATATGCACGAACCGGACACCTCGTTGCCGAGCGTGGAGTTGCACCACGCGCTCCCGCTCGCGCCATACTCTGCGGCGGCCAGTGAGTAATAGAATGGATTCGGATTACCCTGGCTGGTCCCGGTTCTCTGATTAATCAGCGCCTGGATGCCTGCCATGATTGGTGATGACACTGAGGTTCCGCCGAAACCCGACCACGTGATCGGATCGCCGGAACAGGATGCTCCACCGTTGGCGGTGTCTGAGTAGCAAGCTATGTAGTAGTGGCCCCAGACTCCATTGGCGGCGAACAGCGAGACGTCCGGGATGTCGCGCACGCTGTCGCTCGGATTCCCCAACACGGATTGCCATGCCGGCTTCGGATATCCGGCGCAGGTTCCGCTGACCACGCCGCTGACGCTCGGGGTTCCCGTCGCGCATCCGCTCGGACCGCCGCTGCCGGCTACAACTGTAAGGTAGCTTGCTCTGCCCTTGCTGCTGTTGCAAAACCCGCTCGAGCCATAGGTCACTTCGGAAGGACCATAGACGAATTGAGCGATCAGCTCGCTTGCGCACGAGTCGTTCCACGGAATTTCCGGCACATATGAAAGCGCAGAGCCGTAAGTGGATGAGTTCGACGCGCTCCAGTATGTGCTGGTTGTGCCCGTGTACGCGTCGCCGAAATCCGTGCCGCCAACCGACACGTTGTATGGCGTCGAGGTGAACCCGCTCACCGTGATTCCGTGCGTCGCGTTACTCTTGTTAGCATCGGAACTGGCCGCGCCTTCATCTCCAGCCGAGACGAACACGGAAACGCCCTCTGCAACCGCCGTCTGATACAGGGAGTTGATATACGCATTGGCGCTCGCGCCGAGGTTCGGCTCCGACTCGCCATAGCTGATGCTGACGATTGCCGGCGGAGGCGATTCGGTGCTCAGCAGATTCTGAAGGGCAATATAGCCGCCGAAATTGGATGCGGTATCCGCGCACGAAGCCAGGACGATCGCTGCGCTGGGCGCCGCCGCGCTCGCCCATTCCACGTCGATTGCGGCCTCGCCGTCGTCGCCATTGGCGCCGGGATCCGTGCACGCGCCTCCCGTACCCGGAGCCGGATGAATCTGGATAAAGGTAGCGCCCGGATAGGCGCTGGCGAGACCGAACGTGCTCCGGAATGTGTCCCAGTCGCCAGGATAGTTATAGACGTCGCTGTCCTCGATCAGCGCGATCGTCTGACCTTGGCCGGCGTAGCCAGCCGCGAAAGCGGGATTGAAGTTGTAGATAGTAGCCAGGTCGGCGGGCACCACCAGGTCGCAGGGGATGTTGAGCGGACCGCAAAAATAGCCACTCGGGCTGTAATTCGGGCGCGGGATGTTCATCGGGTGGGGCTTGAAGTCGTGCAGCGAGACAATCCCGACTATCGCGGGCGCGAGCGCGGCCGGGAGCTGCGGGTCGCTCATGTTGGCTATATGCTGAACGCCATCGACCTCGAGCCGATGAATCTCAGTATGGAAGGCCTCGCGCACCGCGCCCGCGGTACCGGAAAAGTCGATCACTACTCTGCTTGGATAGACCACATTGACGGTAAAGCCGCGCGATTGGAGCCAAGCGGTGATCGTCGCGAGGTCCTGCTCGGCCAGTCCATAGCGCTCCCCGATTTGCCGCGCGGTGAGCCAGCGATGATAATTGGGCGAATTCGGATCGTGGAGCTGGTCGATGTACTGCTCGAGCGCGCGTTCCCGGGCGGAAGAGCGCCGCAACAGGAGGAACATGTGCTCCATCGGGAAGTCGTCGGAAACCGGACCACGATCGTTGCGCGCGCTCGCCTCGGGACGCGTGTTGCCCCCTAGCGTAATCAGGGCCGCCTCGTCGATGTTCTGCGACAGCGCTGCGCCCGCCGGCGCGCTTGAGCCGGTCGGGAGGCCGTAGTCTGCCCCTGCCAGCAAAAGCACACTGATGAGGCCCGCCAGCAAAACGAGGTTAAGGCGGCTTTTCATGGAGAATCGCGATCCACAATGGCACCCGTTATGGCGTGGTGCAAATGTGAGTTGATTGGAAGTAGCAATGCCCACGCCGTCGCAAGCGAATAATATTCAGGCCAACGGTGCGCATCGATTCGCCCTCCCGACCGGACGGAGCGACGCCCGCCCGCAGCGCGCTCTTGATCGAGAAATCGCTGTCCGCTCTCTCGCTGGGAGAGCCGCTTAAGAGGGGAGGGACTGATGAGGGAACGCGTAAGAGAAAGCCGCGTTATCGCGAGATCACTTTTTCCCGGCGCCGGTCACGCGTACATTCACCTGTCGATGGTTCGGATCATCACTCGTGATCGCGAGTGTCTGCGGCGGCGTTGCGCCTTCCGATTGCGGCGTGAAAGTGACTATCACCGCCTGCGACTTTTCCCTCTCGAGCGAAAAGCTCCCCGCGCCGCTCTCGACCTCGAATGGCGACTCGAGCGTGCTCTCGACCGTCACATAGAGTGAGTATTTGCCCGTGTTCCTGATCGAGACGCTCTTCTTCACCGTTGCGCCGACCCTCACCCTGCCGAAACGAACCGCCGCGGGGGTAACGGTGAGCTTTCCGCAGTGCTTGGGATCCGGCGTCGGAGTCGAGGTGGGCGTCGCGGTCGCGACGGCGGTGGGCGTCGCGGTCGCAGTCGCCGACGGCGTCGGCGTTACGGTCGGCGTCGCGCTTGGGGTGGGCGTCGGCGATGCGGTCGCGGTCGCGGTTGGCGATGGTGTCGCGATCGGCTGAGCGAACGCGAGCACGCGATTATTTCCGCTGTCGGCAATATACAGATTGGCGCTGCCATCTAGCGCGATCGCAAGCGGCGTGAAGAGCGAGTCGGCGCCCAGTCCGTTGGCATCTCCGGGTCCGTCCCCGTCGTTCGCGCTGTTCTGGAACATGTTCCCGTCCTGTCCGAATACCGCGCGCGCGCTGAGGCCGGCTGTCGCGCCGCTGGCCGACGGATTCGAATACTCAAGCACCCGGCTGTCGGCCGAATCCGCCACGAACAGATCTCCCGCCGCATCGAGCGCGACCGCCGTCGGCGCGCACAGGCTATCCGGGCCAAGCCCGGTTATGTCGCCGGAAGCGGCGCCGGCATTACATCCCGAGCCCGCGAATGATTGTTGTCCAATCACGATGCTGGCTACCGTATCCGGGAGCCCGCCGCTCGCGGGCGCATCGAACCCGAGCACGCGGTCGTTTCCCGTGTCGGCTATATAGAGATTGCCCACAGAGTCGATAGTCACTCCCTGCGGATTGCACATGCCGGTCGCACTTGGCGCAGGATTCCCACTGGCGCCGTTGCTGCACACCGCCGATGTAAACGCATCGCCTGAGGCGCCCTGCCCGAAGACGCGGCTCGCGGCTTGCCCCGATGCGACCGGCGCCACGAATTCGAGCACGCGATTGTTGCCGCTGTCAGCTATGTAGAGGCCGCCCGACGGATCGAGTTCGACTGCTCCAGGAGCGCACAAGGACGCCGCGCCGATTCGGCCCGCATTGCACGCGTGCGAGGTGAAGCTCGATCCCTGTCCGATTACCAGGTCCGCCGCGAAGCCGGCGCGCTGGCCGCTTGCGGTGTAGCTTGCGAACGGATCTGGGAAGCGCAGCACGCGATGGTTATTGGTGTCCGCAGTGTAAAGGTTTCGCGCCGCGTCGATCGCGATCCCGGCCGGAGCGCACAGGCTGTCGGCGCCGACGCCGCCCACGTCGCCACCCGCTCCCCCGTTGTTGCATCGCGACGAGATAAGGTCCGGCTGGCCGATCACGATCGCCGCCGCGGCGCCGCTCGCGAACGATGCTGCATCGGGCCATCCGAGGATCCGGTTGTTCGCAGTGTCCGCAACGTAGAGCGGATGCGGCGGCGGCCCGGCGCTCGTGTCGGCGGCGATGCCGGCGGGCGCCTGGAGGCCGATCGCGTCTACGCGATTGACGGCTCCGTGAAGCAAATCGGGCTGCCCGAGCGCGCGATTGGCGATCGCGTTGTCCGGCGGATTATACAGTTCATTATATTCGAGCACGCGATTGTTACCCGTGTCGGTAACGTAAAGATTGTTCAGGTAATCGATCGCGAGTCCCTCTGGAAAGGACAGGCTCGATGCGCTCGGGTTGCCCGCGCCCGGGCCAATAATGAGATTTGGAATAGTATTCGATAGGGCCACGGCCGAGTCATAAATACACAGTTGATTGTAACCCTCGCTCGCGAGATAGAAATTCCCGAACGCATCGACCGCCGCCCCGGCCGGATACGCCAGGGTGTCGCCGGAGAAGATGAGCGCCGCGCTGGTGAGGTTCAATCGGCCCGAGCCGAATGGGCCGTCGTATTCGAGCGCGCGCCCGTTTCCCGGGTCGGCAACGTACAGGTTGCCCGAGGAATCGACCGCGGCGCCCACGCCGAGAAAGCCGCCGAAGCATAGTGATGTGCTGGTCGGCGCGCCGCCCCGATTGCACGCCGCGCCAGAGAAGTCGCCCTGACCGAAGACGAGGTCGGCGCTCGTCTTCGCGCTCAGCGCCGGCACGCCGGAGGAGGCTGCGAAGGGCGCGAAGTAGGCGAGCAAGCGATTGTTCCCGACGTCGGCGACAAACAGGTTGCCCGCAGAATCGACCGCGAGGCCTTGCGGCGCACACAGGCTCTGGGAGCCGATGCCGCCCTGGTTGCAGGCGGCCGATGAGAAATCTCCTCCCTGGCCGAAGACCGCGGCCGCGGCGAATCCGCTCGTCTCTCCCGTTGCACTGTATATGGCAAACGGATCCGCAAAGACCGTCACGCGATTGCCCTGCGTGTCGCCGACATAAAGATTCCCGGCCGCATCAGCGGCGACCCCAGCCGGCTGGCACAGGGTGGCCGCCGACGGCGTTCCACTCTGATTGCACGCATAGGAGTAGAAGTCCTCCTGCCCGATGACGATATCGGCCGGGGCGCCGGTTGCGAATCCGCCCGCATCGCGCCATCCGAGAACGCGGCTGTTGGCGGTGTCGGCGACGTAAACGTGATTCGGGCTGGTCGCGATCGAGATCGCCACTGCGCGCGGCTGATCGAGCGCGCTGGCGTCCACGAAATTCGGAGCGTTGTGGATGAAATCTATCTGGCCCAGCACGCGGTCGGCAATCGTGCCGCCGCTTGCTGCGGCGAGGATCGCGCAGAGCGCAGCGGATGCGATCGCGCCGGCAGCGATCGCGAGCGTCGAGTGCGCGCCTCCCCACGCCTGCGAGCGCATCGCTTCCCCCCTTTAGCGATTCGGGCTTTGCGCGCGGAATCAGGCGGCGCGTGCGCCCGGCCGCTAATCGCCGCCGAGCATAGTCCAACACGCCGTCAATTAGAACAGCACGACGTGTGCGGTCGATCGCGCCTGGGCGAGGTTTGCGGCGCCTCTCTGGCGCTACAAATTGTCGGATTCGATCGGGACCGGATTATCCCTGCGCCGCAGATGCGCGCCTGCTCGCCGGCTCCAGCACGGCCTCGTCCGGCTCGGCCGCGGGCAGGCCAAGCTTGTCGAGCACCGCCTTCTGGCTGACGCGCAGGCCGCGGTCGGCGAGTTCCGCCACGATGTCGGCGAAGACTTTCGCGTCCTCATCGTCGGGCAATCCCAATGAGATTTGCGGATAGCGCTTTTGCGGGCCCAGGTTCAAATCCACTATGGGCCTGACCAGGTCGCGGTTGAGCGTCGCGCCGAGCCTGCGCGCGTCCGAGGCGAGAATGTCGCGGCGCACCGCTTCATGAACTTCCGCGGCCGCGCGCGATCCTCCCGATGACGGCAGCTCGGTAGTCAGGGTCTGTCCGAGCACGGCCTTGGACACCTGCGCGTCCAAATACTCGCAAAAACTGCGGTACAACTCGGAACTTCCGCCCTGGTGCGCCTCGGTGAACTCGATCACCATCGATTCCGGAATTATGGCGGCTGCATCGGTGCCGATACTGGAGACGGCCCTGAGCAGGGTCTGCTTGTCGGTCTCGGTCGCTCCCGGATGGTACTTGCCGACTCTAAGCGGCTGCCCGAACACTTCGGTAAACGTTACCCAGTCCTTTATTACATAGTTCTTGAACAGGTATGACCATCCTGCCGCGCGGGCCAGGCCGCCGCGAATAGGCAGTCCGGCCTTGGCCCTCGCGAAGTGAGTAATGAACTTGTATGGCGCAAGCGGGGCGGTGAGCGGCTGGATGCCGACGCCGCCGCGCAGGGCGGCGTACAATCCGGAACCCGAGAAGTGCGCCGGTGCGGGCCGCGCCTCGCCCTCCACCGGGATCGATTGCCCCTCGTTCGACAGGGTGCGCACCAGTACCTCTTCGCCCGAAATCCAGTCGAACATGAACCAGCGCGGGTCGCGCCACACCAGGCGCCTGGGCATCCACTCGCGCCCCTCGGTGTCCCATATTATTTCGGTCGCGGAGAATCCCTTGCCGATCGCGTCGAGAATCTCGAACAGTGAGCTTGCGAGCGCGAGCGGGCCGTCGATCACCAGCTCGCGCACCAACTGCGCGGCGCGCAAATCGGCGGCATCCTGCGATGCGGGCCGGACGACGATGTCGAGTTGCGAGACGGTTTCCTTGCGGGTTCCGAGCACCGCCAGATAATGGAGGTCCTTCTCCTCCATCTCCTCGGCCAGCTCGAGATATAGAAATGGATCGCCGAATTCGGATTGGCGCAGGATAGCTGCGAGCCGTTCGGGCGTGAGTCCCACGGACGGATGCATTACGGAGAATATGTTTCGCACTCCCGCCATCGTGGGCGCCGCCTGCTCTTCGCGCAGGAGCCCGGTATCAACTTCCCGTCCGTACGCGTCATAGAGTGTCATGGTAATCTCCGAAGCGTTGCGCAGATTTACGGCATCCCGCCTATCAGGTCTGTTCCAGCGGCTCTTTGGTCTCCGATTCGCCGATTTTCAGGAACCACGCGCCGCCGCATCGATGGCACGGGTCGGGCATGCGGGCGAGCGCGAGCACGAATCGATGGCCGCATCGCTCGCATTCCCACTTCCAGTAGTTAATCACCAAGATGCTCGCTCGCGTGTGCATCACCAGGCGCCCCCGCCGAAGCCGCGCCCGGCGCGTATTCCGATCGGCGAATCGTCGTCGGCGGGCGGACCGTAGAGCCCTGTTGCCGGCGTCTCCGCGCTCCGATTCGCGGCCGGCGCCGGCGTATATGCGATTTCGTTCGTCTCCGCGCGCGAGGCGAAGTATGCGAGCGCCGCGGCAATCGCGGAATCACCGTGGCGCTGCCCGTGGTCGGCGCCGCGCGTACGCCGGTCGCTCACGCGGGCGACCCCCTGCTCGATCGCGATCGCGCGATGGTCGCCGAGGATGTCCGCATCGCGCGGCAGCTCGATCATCGCGTCCTCGAACGCCGCCTTGTAGCGCGGCATGTTGTCGCGATACCACTCCGCCGTAAGCATCACCTGTATGATTCGCCCGCCGTAACGCTGGCGCGCGGCCTCGGCGAGATACTGGCCATTGCCGCGCGCATCCATCGCTCCCGCGACCAGTCGCGGCAGCCGGTCCGCGACATAGAACAGGACCTGCTCCTGCTGGCGGAAGGGAATGTTGCGAAGCTCGATCGCAAGCGGGGTGCGGCGCACGAGACCCTCGCCGATCACGAGCGGCCAAATCACGGTGAGATCGCCCAGCCGTCCGAAGTCCTCGCCGAAGCACGTGGCCGCCGCCGGGTCGATTGCGGCCAGCGGCTCGGCGAGATTGTCATCGCACCACGCCGCGCACGCAGACTTGCGATGCTCCTCGGGCTGGTTCGAGAAATCGGACGGCATCGACCATCGCAGCACGGGGATTCCCGCGCGCATCCGCGATTCGATCAGCATCGAGCTGAGAAACGTCCCCGATGACGCGCGCGGAATGCAGAACAATTCCTCGTCGGCGTTGTCGCCGTAAAAATCGAGCAGCTCCCGGCGCCACGCGCGCTCGCCCTCGGCCGACCATTCGCGCTTGAGCCGCTCGCAGATTTTGCCGTATAGCCCGTCGCGAATCGCGTCGTCGAGCGTGACGCGATGGAGCGAGTAGGGGAGGCGGCCCGCGCGGATGTCATTAATAAGTTCGTTGAATGGGTTGTCGGCGCCGTTGTGAGTGGAGATGATTCGCACGCGCCCGCCCCACATCGTGAATGCGAGCGCCGCCTTGAGCAGCCCCGGCAAGTCGTCGTGAAAGGCGGCCTCGTCTATCACGGCGCATCCGTCCTTGCCGCGCAGGTTCGACGGGCGCGATGAAAGCGCGACGATTTTTCGGCCCGATGCGAACCGGATGCGGTAGGCGAGGATGTCGCGGTCCTCGTCGGCCACCGCGATTTCCTCGATCGCGCGGGCGGCTTTGTTGAAGCGGCGCGCCCACATCGCGGCTGTCTCGACGAACTCGAGCGCCATGTCCTTGTTGTAGCCGATGTACCAGGCATCGCTTCCGCCGCGTCCGGCGACTGCGGCGCGCAACGCGCAATCGGCGGCCTCGGTCCAGGTGGCGCCGATCCGCCGCGACTTCTCGGCCACTTTGACTTGCGCGCCGTCGGCGATCCATCGCCGCTGGTACGGCAGCAGTATCGAAAGGCGATCAGGCATTCAGAAAGCTCCCGGAAGGAGGAACACGCCCATTGCGTGCCGCAGATGGATGGAGTTGTATTCCATTACTCAGTGGATTCTGACTCCTCTCCCTCGATTCTGACTCCTCTCCCAGAGGGAGAGGACTGAGCGTTGCGCGCCTGCGGCGCGTTCTTAATCTGTAACCCTCACCTGGCCTCTCCCTTTCAGGGAGACGGATTAGATTAAGGGCAGGGATAAGACCAGGGGGAGGTTCGGAATTCGTAGGTCCGCGGTTGGGTTGCAACGGAGCGCGCGGCACAAGATCCCGATGCTTTCCGGATGCCGCCCGCGGCGCAGCTTGCAATCGAAACGCGGATACGGCAAATCGCTGTGCGTGACCGTCATCGTCAGCCCCTCGCAGCGGGCGCGAGCGCTGCGGCAGCGTCAGACGGACGCGGAGCGGCTGCTTTGGTCGCGGCTGCGCGCCAGGCAACTCGATGGCATAAAATTCCGCCGCCAGTTTCCCATCGGGCCCTTCTTTGCCGATTTCTGCTCGACCGAGCGGAAAATCGTAATCGAGTTGGATGGCGGCCAGCACGCTGAGCAACTGCCTGAAGATGCTGAACGCACGCGCCGAATCGCTGAGCTGGGCTACCGGATGCTCCGTTTCTGGAACAACGATGTGCTGGAGAACATCGACGGCGTGCTCGAGAGCATCCGCGAATTTCTGAGCGGCTGCTAGCCGCCGCTGCGCCGCCCTTTCCGAGGTCGAACAGCCCGCAGTTCTTCTCCCCCTGTCATCTGACACCTCTCCCGGAACGGGAGAGGTAAGGGTGAGGGTCCTCGGCCGCGGCGCGGAATTGTCTTCGGCGACGCGATCAAAATTCTGATCGAAAAGGTCGGACGAAAATCCCAGAATCTTTAGCCCGCGGCGCAAAGGATGCGCCGCTAGAAAAGGACCCTCACCTAACTTCTCCCTTGCAGGGAGAGGGATGAGATTAGGGAGAGAGATAGGACTACGTAGAAGGATAAGACCAGCGAGAGGGATGCGAAAACCCGCCGCCCGTATGCCGACGGTGCGCATCAGAACTCGGTTCGCTCGCGCTGGGCGGCGACGCGTCTGAGCATTTCGTAAATTCGGTCGGCGTGCTTGTCGAGCGCATCGCCGACCGCGCGATTTATCTCCGCGGGATTCATTCCGGCGCGCCCCGGCGGAACGTTGATCGTGATCGATGGCGATGAGTTGAGCGTGATCGGCAGCGCGCCGGTCCCGCCGAAGGCGCCGCGCGCGAGAAGCGCCCCGGACGGATGAGCCTGCCCGAATGAGAGCGAGCGCGAGATCGCGCGCGCGGCGCGCTGAGCTCGATCGGCACGCGCGGGGCCGGCTCCAAGCGACGCTCGGATGCGGCCGATGCCGCGCGCAGCTTCTGCGCCAGCGCGAATGTTCGCGGGCGCGGAGATCGCGCGCACATCCGCCATCCGCGGCGCATCGATCGCGGCGCGCAGCCCGGAAAAGTTCGCGGCCGCGAGCCGTGCCGCTCGCTGCAAATCGCGCGCGGAGGCGGACAGCCGCGCGAGTTGGGCCGCATCGCTGGATGCGCGGAAAATCCGCGCGTCGGCGATCGCACCGTGCGCCATTTGAGGGGCGAACAAATCGGGGCTCCGCGCGGATGCGATCGGAATTGCCGATCCTGCCTCTACTCGCGCTACGCGCCGGCCAAGCATGCTGGCCACCGACAGCGTCGAATCGGATTTGAGCGCGGCGGCGCTCGAGAGAATCCCGCGCGCGGGCGCAATCGATGCGCCGCGGAGATCCGGTGTCTTCCACATCCCGGCGGCCATTTGCCGAAGACCATTCCACGCAAGCTCGATCGCGCGGAGGAGGCCGGCGTACGCCGATGAATCCGATCGTGCGAACTCTGCCGGCTCAAGCCGCCCCGACGTGCGCCCGTCGCCCGCAAGCGGCGGGGCGCCTGCTAGGAACTGAGAAAGAGCGCTTTGGCGCGCCGGCGCCGTCGCGGCGCTGAGCCTCGCGAGCGCATCGCCATTGCCCGCGGCGCGCGCGGCCGAATCCTTCAACTGCTTCGTGCGAGCTATGGCGCGGTTGAGCGGATCGGCGGCGCTCACCGCGCCTGCGAGCGCTCCGAGCGGTGAAATCCCGCGGCGTGCAGTACTCAGAGCGGCGAGCGGCACGCTTGCGCGCGCGAGGGCGGCGATCGAACCGTGCGGATGCGGCGTCACGATTTGATCTCCAGCAGCGCGGCGCGGATTCGCTCGGCGGCTTCGGGCGAGAGCCCCTGGTCGCGGGCTTCATCGAGGCTCTTCTGCGCCGCGGTTACCTGGCTCGCGATATGCTCGCGTTCCTCGACGTACCATTGCTCCAGCATCACGTCGGCCCTGGTGAGACCCTCCACGCTGCGCGAGATCGCGTGAAAGTTCGGCGCGAGACGGTCGGGCTGCGCATCGAGAACTTTGCTCAGCACGAGGAACAGATGGGTCTGCACGAGTCGCATCAGCCCCTGGCGCATCGCGTGATCATCGCCTGCGGTTTCCTCGACGATCACTTTCGCCTCCGCGACCGCGAGCCGGACCGCCTCGAGGCGCCGCTCGAACTTCTTCGCGTACTTGTGCAGGGCGGCGTGCGAGATTTTGTAGCCATTGTCGCGCAACCACTTTGAGAGTCCGCGGTAGCTCCCGAAGTCGGACTGAGTAAGCCTGCGATCGAGTTCGTCCTTGAGCTTCTGGGGCAGCTTGCCGATGCGGCCCGGAGTGAGCGTATTCGGCAGCGGCCCATGCGAGGGCCGCCGGACGGCCGCGCGATCCGTCTGAGATTCGCCGGCGGCGGCTGCGGGCGTGCCGCCGCTTAAGTCCGTCGTGCCCATCATCACTTCCTCGGACGCGCGACTCCGGCCGGCGCATCCTGGTTGTACTCGACGACGTCCACGCCGGTCGCGGTCAATCGCGCGAACCAGATGCCGCTGGCTACACCCTCGAGCTCCACCAGCCCGTAGTCGCGCAGGTAGGTGAGTTCGCGGCGCACTGCGATCTGCGAAAAGGGGAGCTTGATATCGGCAAGCACGCGCCAGATGATTTGCTCGGAGACTGCAACCGGACGGCCCGCATCGACCACGCGGAGGATTCTCCAGCGTGCTTCCTCGCGCTGCTTCTGCTCGATATCAATCACGTCCGGCATAGAGTCTCTCCTTGAGACCGGCGATTTCCTCGCGCATCTCCACCCGCATCGCATCCAGCTTAGAGTCGAGCGTTCCGGTGAAGCGGATCCAGTCCTCGCGCCGGACATACTCGAGGGGCAGCGATGCGCGCAGTTCAAAAAAATCCTTCTCGATTCCAGCGACCTTGGCGTGCTCCACCCGCTTTTCCTCGTCGCGGCGCGAGAGCAGCCATTGCAACGCTCCGAGGTTCAGCCCCGCAACGCTCAGGAGCACGAGTACGAGAGTGCCGATCGTCTGCCAATCCATCACGTCTGCGCCCCGCTGACTCCGCTCGTCGTTTCTCGGCCGTCCGCCCGGCGCCCGCGCCCGGCCCGACTAGTCACTTCGGGGCCGGGCGCTGCAGCGCGCCGGCTCGGTCCTGGCATGACAGCCGCCATGCGCCCGTCGGTCAGTTCGTCGCCCAGTTGGAGAGTACGCACTTGCGGAACGCTTCCGGGATTCCCGCGGTCGCCTTGCAGAACGCGGCGATGTCGGAAGCCTGGCTGCACGAGTTGGTATCGCCCGCTGCGCAGTTGGCGGCCACGGTCGCATGCTCGGGAACCGAAATGGAGAGCGTCATCTGCTTGACCACGTTCGGTTCGGGGAGGCCGGTCGGATTGGCCGCGTTGGTGCCGGTCGATCCGAACAGGCCGCATCCGGCGCACGCCAGGACCAGGCACAGGACGCCCGCACTACTCAGTCGCTTCATCAGTCGCATCATTCGCGTAACCTCCATTGGTTTTCCGCCGTCCTTTGATGCCCGCGGCGTACGGGCGTTTAGCTATTGATTTTCCTCAGAAGCCGCCCATCATCGTGGCTATGGTCTGGGCCGCGTCGACCTCGGCCGTCAGATCGCCGGATGCGGCGCCGATGAAATTGTTCGGCGGCTGCATTCCATTGGGAAAGACGAGCCGGCCGGCGCCGTTGAGGCAGGCGGCGAAGACCTGCGGCGGATCGAGGACCGGAATACCCAGTTGCACCCGGACCGCCTCGCAATCGAGGGGCGCCGTCATCGCGAGGTGAAACGGTTTCGCCGCGATGCGCGCGCATCCGCCGAGCGCAAGCGCGGCGAGCGGTAGAATGACGGAGAGGGCGCGGCGTATTTGATGATTTCCACTCGGGTGGGTGCTCGCGGGTCCTCTCATCGGGGTTTCTCCTCGCTGTTGCGCAATTCGTCGTATTTCTGACGGCAGTAGAGGGCGTCCTCCTTGAGAGCCCGCAGGCGCGCATCGAGGGCTCGTGCGTTCGAATCGTCGAAGCACCAGGCAAGCCCGCGCGGGCATGGCGATTTATTCACCTCGGGCAGGATTGGAGGAGGGTCGAGCGGGGCGGCCGCAGCGGGGATCAATCCCTCTTGTCCGGAGGACGGCGCGAGCGCCGGCGGCGGAAGCGTGATGCATCCGGTCAGGTGCAGGGCGAGCGAAAGCGCAATAGTCATTATGATTCCGCGCGCGCGCATCTGCTCACTCGCCGCGGAGGGAATCCCAGCGTGCGGTGTTCGCTGCAGCATCCTTTCTCGCCTGTTCAATTGCGGGTTGGTCCGCGGGGAGACTCACTCTCCCGGGAGGGTCGCTGTAAATGTGTTGTAGTTGCACCAGCAGCGCGCCGATCCCGACGATCGAGGCATCGACCCAGTTGTGCTTGTATTGGTATCCGCCTGCTGCCGCCGAGACGGTCGCGCCGGCGAGTATCACTTGTTGAAGCCAGGTAAGCTTGCGCAGCTCGCCGAGCGCCGCGGCGAGCGCTCCGAGCATCTGGATTAGTCCGATGATATTGCCCATCGCGATTCTCAGCCGGGTGAGGGCGCGGCCGCGAGTGCGAGCGCATCGGGCGCGAAGAGTGTGCGGGTGTCATGCATAGGCACGGTTCAGCCATCCGGTGAGAAAACTGGAGTGGTCGCCGCCGCGCGCCGCCGCTTTGGCGCGAAACCATCCGGCGACCTCGCTGCGAAACGCGGCCAGGAGCGCGTCGCAATTTTGCGCGGCCAGAGTATGGCAAGCATCCCTCGTACGCGGGCCCAGGAAGCCGGTTTCGCCGACCGGGTGATGGTTGGCGCGGCATGCGCGCTGGAGGCAGACCGCAGCGTTGGCGGGTCCAATGAGCGGCGCGATCGTCAGCATCATCGCGGCGATCGGTTCGGGAAAATCCGAGTAGGAGAATTTCTGCCACCAGTCGCGGAAGTAGATTTCGATTGCAGCGTCGCGAGTGAGGTTGCTAATATCCAATTCGGGATGAAACCGACTGGCTATTCCGAATTTGGTCTCGCCGCCGGGGTCCGCCGGGTCATTGACATAACCGCCCTCGAGCGCGAGCAGGCGATCGACGGCGCGCAGGAACTGGGGCGGGTAGGATTCAGGGCCTGGGTTTGCCACCTTGCACGCAAATCACGGGCAGCGCGGGCATTTGGGCGGCGCCGTTTTTGCGGCGCGCGGGGCGAACGGGCGCAGGCGTTCAGGCCTGGCGCGCATCGGCGAGCACCTTGTACACATAGCGTTCCGTGACGCGCATCGTGCGGGCGATCTCGGCTACGCTCAACTGGCGGCCGCGCAGGGCGACGATCCGGTCGCGGCGAAGGCGGCGGTCCGGATCGGCCGGGAGCATGACGCGCTCGCCGCCGAAGATGCGCGCGAGCTTGAGCGCGGCGGTGATGCCGACCAGCCTCACGAGCACCTCGCCCTCTACAGGAGCCCTCGGGATGTAAACGCGGCGGCCGCCGAATTTGCGCACCAGTTTCTCCGCGGCGCCCTCGCCCACCAGTATCGCGAGCTCGCCGAGCATCGAGAATCTGCGCGCGGGATTGAACGCGGGCGGGACCGCGCGGATGAGGTCGTCGAGGGAGGCGGTCTTTTGCGGCTCGGCGATCACAGGTTGTAGGCGGCGCGCAGGTTGGCGGGAATCTCGCCGAGGCCGCGCCGGCGGTCGTAAACCGTGCGCCATCCGAGCTCGGCGTTTTCGGCGACGCACAGCGGGCATACTCCTTGATGCTTGGATGCTACAATGAGACGGACAGGCTGGCGGCACCACGCGCATCGGACCATTCGGGACGAGGCGGGTGCCAACTGGGGGTGCGCCAATGCGGTCATGGGAACTCCGCGCCGGCATTCGCCGCGAGGCAGGGGCGTTGACGGGTCGGGCGGCGGGACGAAAGCCGCGAAGAGGGGGGCAGCGCGAAGGCGTCGCGTCAGGGGGAGGCGGAATGCGGGAAGCGGCGCAAGCGCCCGGGCGCGGGAGGTCGTCCGGGAGGAGAGCGCGGGGGCGATGCGGAGGTCGGTCGTGGTTAAGTGATAGCTTGCGTTGGGCCACGGCTTCATGCTTTATGTTTCTATATTGCACACTTGGAGACGAAAGTCAACTACAGTGGTAGAAGCCGATTTCAGATCCCGTCTCTCCCAGATTCTCGAGGCGTCCGGTTCGGTCGCGGAACTGGCGAGAAAGGTGGGCATCTCAGACAACGCGATTTACAAGTGGCTGCAGGGGCGGGGTCAGCCGAGCGTGGCGAATCTGGTCGCGCTCGCGCGAGCTGCGAAGGTCTCGGTCGAGTGGCTCGCGACCGGACGCGAGCCTGGCGCGGCGGGACGTGGAGCGACGCGAGCGGCGGAGCGGAGCGATTACTCGTTCGTGCCGCGCTACGACGTGCGCGTCGCCGCGGGGCGAGGCGCAGCGATCCGCAGCGAGCAGGTTGTGGATTACCTCGCGTTCAAGACCGATTGGGTGCGCCGCAGGCTCGACACCGACCCGCGAAATCTTCTGCTCGTCGAGGCGGTCGGCGACTCGATGGCGCCGACGATCGACGATGGCGATCTCCTGCTGGTGGACCTCGACGAACCGCGCTTCAAGCAGGACGGCGTGTACGTGCTGCGCCGCGACAGCGATCTGATCGTCAAGCGGCTGCAGCGCCGTCCCGACGGCAAGCTCATAATCCGCAGCGACAACCCCGCGTACGAGCCGGCAGTGGCGCCGCGAGACGGGCTGGGAATTGTCGGTCGCGTGATTTGGTCGGCGGGACGCATATGACCTTTTCCGTGCCCGCGCCGGATCGGCAGGCCGCCGCTATCGCCGAGCGATCATGAGCGCGCTTCCGCTTTTCAATGTTGGGGTGCTCGATCTCACGCGAGCGCGTGCGGGACCAACTGCGGTGCGCCAGCTCGCGGACTGGGGCGCCGACGTCATCATGATCGAGGAGCCCGGGCGCGCGGGCGTGCTCGAGGGCGATCGCAACGATCCGGATTTTCTGAACCTGCATCGCAACAAACGGAGCATCACGCTCAATCTCAAATCGCCCGAGGGCGTCGCGATCCTGAAGCGGCTGGCGGCGCGCGCCGACGTGATCGTCGAGAATTACCGGCCCGGCGTGAAGTTCCGACTCGGCATCGACTACGAAACTCTGAAGGCCGTCAATCCGCGCCTCATCTACGCCAGCGTCTCGGGCTTCGGGCAAAGCGGTCCCTATCGCGATCGTCCGGGCTTCGACCAAGTCGCGCAGGGAATGGGCGGCCTGATGTGGATCACCGGGCTGCCCGGGCAAGGACCGGTTCGCGTCGGGATTCCGATTGCAGACTTGACCGCGGGAATCTTCACGGCCACGGGCATCCTGCTTGCGCTGCTCGAGCGAGAGAATTCCGGCGAAGGCCAATGGGTACAATCCTCGCTGCTGGCCGCGCAGATCGCGATGCTCGATTTCCAGGCCGCGCGCTGGCTCATCGCGAAGGATGTGCCCCGCCAAGCGGGCAACGATCATCCGACATCCATTCCCACCGGCGTGTTCCCGACGCGCGACGGGCAGGTGAACATCGCGAGCGCGGGCGAGGATATCTACCGGCGATTCTGCCGCGCGATCGGCGCCGAGCATCTCGCGAGCGATTCCGAATTTGCGACGGCCCGTGCGCGCAGCAAGAACCGCGCGAAGCTGAACGCGATCATCGCGGAAATTACGCGGACCAAAACTTCCACCGAGTGGATCGAGATCCTGAACGAGGCCGGCGTGCCCTGCGGCCCCATCTACAAAATGAATGAAGTTTTCGCGGACGAGCAGGTCAGGCACATCGGAATCGCACAAAGCGTCGAGCATCCGAAGCTTGGCCGAATCGAGCTGGTCGGCCAGCCGGTCACGCTAAGCCGCACTCCGTCGCGTCTGCGCAGCGCGGCGCCCGCGCGCGGAGAGCATACTGACGCGGTGCTCAAAGACCTCGGCTATGACGATGAGGCGATCGCCGCGCTGCGCAGCCGCGGGGTGATTTGACCGCGCGGCTCGATTCGCAACTTCGCGGGCGCGCCGCGACTTGAGTGCGAAGCGGCGGCTTCAGGCGCGGCCGCTGAGGCGGGCGCGCTCGAGGACGTTCTCGAAGATTCGCACCGCGACCGCATCGACGAGCACGCCACCCGCTCCTGCAGCGCCGGCGCCGCCCTTCATAGCGGCTTCGTAGGCGTCGCGCATCCTGCGCGCGCTTTCGATTTCACGGGGCGTCGGCGCAAACACGTCATTAGCCAGTTCGATCTGGTCCGGATGAATCGCCCATTTCCCGACGGCGCCGAGCGTGGCCGCCCACGTCGCCTCGCGGCGGTACCCCTCGGGATCCCTGAAGTTGGCGAACGGTCCGTCGATCGCGTCGATGCCGTTGGCGCGCGCGGCAGTAATCGTCCGCACGCGTGCGTGATGCCAGATGTCGCCGGGATAGCGAAGCGCCGGGTCGGTCGCAACGCCAAGGCGCATTCCCTGGCTTGCCGACAGGTCGCCGAAGCCAAGGATCAGAGCTTCCAGCCGCGGCGAGCACGCCGCAATCTCCTCGACGCGGGCGAGCGCCGCGCTTTCCTCGATTAACGCCTCGAGCCCGATCTTTTTCGTCAGGCCGAGCTTCATCTCGAGTTGCGTGAGGAGCGTATCGAAGAACCACACGTCGCGCGGCGCCTTCGGCTTCGGAATGATGATGATGTCCAGCTTGTCGCCGGCGCCTTCGACGACATCAATTACATCGTCGTATGCCCAGTGAGTATCGGCGCCGTTGACGCGGACCGCGCGCAGCTTTTTGCCCCAGTCGAGTTCGCGCAGCGCGGCGACCGCGTTCTTGCGCGCGGCCTCCTTCTGCGGCGGCGCAACCGCGTCCTCCAGATCGAGGAATACCATGTCGGCCGCGGTCCCCATCGCCTTCTCCATCATCTTCGGACTCGATGCGGGAGTGGATAATTCGGAGCGTCTCAGTCGAACGGTCATGATTCCTCCTTCGACGGATCTGACACGCCGATCTCGGCGAGGATTTCCTGAGTATGCTCGCCCAGGCGGGGAGGGCGGGCGTAAATGCCGGCGGGAGTACCGGTCAGCTTGATTGGACATCCCGCAATGACAAGCGGCGGATTGTCGCCCGGCTGCTCGACGGCTACAAGCATATCGCGGGCCCCGGCGTGGGGGTCTTCGAATATATCTTTGGCAGTGTTTACCGGGCCGACCGGCACTCTGCCGCCGAGCACGGCGACCACCTCGTGCGTGGTGTGCGCGAGCGTCCATCCCGACACGACGCCGCGCACGAACTCGGCGTTGTTGGCGCGCTTTGGATTGCTGTTGTAACGCTGGTCAGTGGCTAGTTCCGGGCGGCCGATCACATCGCAGAGTATTCCCCAGTGATTCTCTACGGGCGCCGCAATCGCGACCGCGCCGTCGCTGGTCGGGAAAACATCGAAGGGGCACAGGACGGGGGTCCCGTTTCCCTCCGGCTCCCTGATGACGCCGCTCGCCGAGTAGGTGTAGACCATACTTTCGCACAGGGCGAGGACCGCATCGTACATCGCGACGTCGACGAACTGGCCGCGCCCGGTCCGGCGCGCGGAGTGGATCGCAGCGACGACCCCGAGCGCCAGGAGCGTGCCCGGATAGATGTCGCCCACGGCGGGACCGGCGCGAAAGCCGCGGCTGCCCTTGGGCCCGCTCATGCCGACGAGGCCGCCCATGCTCTGCGCGACGATGTCGAAGGCGGGCCAGTCGGCGTATGGACTCTTTCCGGTGCGCGGATCGCCGAAGCCGCGAATCGCCGCGTACACCAGCGCAGGGTTGTGTTCGCGAAGCTGCTCGTAACCGACGCCCGCGCGATCCATCACTCCGGCCTTCGCATTCTCGACTACGGCGTCGGCGGTCTTGACGAGCTTGAACATGGCTTGGCGGCCCGCGTCGGTCTTGATATCCAGTACGATACTTCGTTTATTGCGGTTGATGCTCGCGAAGTAGCCGCCATAGTCGCATCCCTTGCGATCCGGCGGAAGCGGCCCCATGATTCGATTCATGTCGCCCCTGGGCGGCTCGACCTTGATAACGTCGGCGCCCAAATCGGCAAGGAGCATCGTGCAGAACGGGCCGGCGAGCGCCTGCGTCAGGTCGATGATGCGAACGTCGGCAAGGGGTCCGGTGCGCGCGGTCATCGGACGCCCCAGTGACTGCGGCGTTTCACCAGCACCGTCCGCTCACCCTCGAACACGATTGTTCCATCCTGCTTGGTTCCCCAGTGTTTGAATCGCACGATTCCCGCATCGGGCCGATCGGAGTCACCTTTTTCGAGCACTTCCGTGTATGCGTATATAGTATCGCCGTGAAAGACCGGCGAGGTGAAGCGAATTCCGGTGAGCCCCAATTCGGCGAGCGCGTTCTCGCCCGTGTCCTGCGTGGCCAGGCCGATGACGACGGATCCGGTAATCAGA
>Ga0187771_10000753_pt1 | contig 20410 bp, 22 predicted proteins | sample 0116_SJ02_MP15_1_FD_133139 | JGI IMG/M metagenome (GOLD analysis project Ga0187771, IMG submission 133139) | Tropical peat soil microbial communities from peatlands in Department of Meta, Colombia - 0116_SJ02_MP15_10_MG | ecosystem: Environmental > Terrestrial > Soil > Wetlands > Peat | place...
CGTGTAACCCACGGGAACGAGATACCAAACGTTGGAAAGAGGTAAGAAGCAGGAGCAGCTTGACTCCATGAACCCCAATCAGAGAGGACTTTCAAATCGAACAACGAAACTGACGAAAAAAAAAGATGCGCCGCCCTGCTTAAACTTCTTGACTAAAAAAGCCCCATACAAGGGGTATTCCCGATCACTGGAGGGACAAGCCGGCAAAGCTGCGCCAGAAGGACCGGGACGCTCGCTGGACGGTCAAGTTCAGCAAGGCGAAAGAGCGGGCGGATGGGACGAAACCGCCGGTCGACATCGCCATCCCAGTCGTCGGCTATCAGAACCATGTCTCGATCGACTGCGGCTTTGGCTTCATCCGCAAATGGACGGCCACGGATGCGGCGGCCTATGTAGGCGCCCGCCTGCGGGAAGGTCTACTTGATAAAACCAATACGGCCAGCAGTGTGTGGGCGGACACCGCCTACCGATCAGCGGCGAATGAGGCCTACATGCGCAAGCACGGCTTTGTCAGCCGCGTCCACCGCAAGAAGCCGAAGGGCAGGCCCATGCCGGAAGCGATACGGCGCGCAAACGCCGCCAAATCGAAGATCCGCGCGCGCGTCGAACATGTCTTCGCGGCGCAGAATGATCGGATGGACCTGTTCGTGCGAACTATCGGCATCGCGCGGGCAACGACCAAGATCAGCATGGCCAATCTCGTCTACAACATGAAACGCTTGTTATTCCTAACCCGAACTGCCGAGGCGTGACGCTCGGATGGGCTAAATCAATAGTCACGTCGTCGTCTAAATAGAAAAACCACCGTTCCAACTGCCAAAGAAATACCTACGCCGCCTCAAATCGCGGCCGATGCGGCCTTAATAGAAGCGTCCAGTTTCGTTTGGTCGGAAAAGATAATGAGGTCAACGTTAGCGGGGCGCGAATCTCACAAACGCTAATATGCCTTGGGCGTAACTACCGCCTCCGATTGCTCTTGAACCCACCCCTTTGCCCCGGCTTGCCCAGCTTCGAGCGCGGGCTGACCTCCCTCCGCGCCGGCTTCACTTCGTGCCAGGTGCCGATGCCCATTTCGTCGAGGTGGGGTTTGTGGGGGCGGTCCTGAGCCCCACCCCGGCCGCCTTCGGCGGCCGACCCTCCCCACGAGAGGGAGGGTGAGCGCGCGCCGCGCGCCTGCAAACCCTTGGTCTGCGCCGCCATCACGTCGCGCGCGGTTGGGTTATCCAGCACCGCCAGCTCAGTCGCGCGCAGGCGCTTGATCTCGTCGCGCAAGCGTGCGGCTTCTTCGAAGTCGAGATCGGCAGCGGCCTCGCGCATGCGCGTCTCCAGAGCGGCGATGACCGCCTCGAGATTGTGGCCGATGGTGGCGGCCTCGGCGAACTCGCCGGTGGCCGCATCGCCGGTCGAGATGAGCACGTGGTCGCGCTCGTACACGCTGTCGAGAATGTCGGCGATGCCCTTGCGCACGCTCTCCGGCGTGATGCCGTTCTCCGTGTTGTACTGCATCTGCTTGTCGCGCCGGCGGTTGGTCTCCTCGATGGCGCGCTGCATCGAGCCGGTGACGCTGTCGGCGTAGAGCAGCACGCGGCCGTCGACATTGCGCGCGGCGCGGCCGATGGTCTGGATCAGGCTCGTCTCGCTGCGCAGGAAGCCTTCCTTGTCGGCGTCGAGAATGGCGACCAGCGCGCATTCGGGAATGTCGAGGCCCTCGCGCAACAGGTTGATGCCGACAAGCGCGTCGAAGGCGCCAAGGCGCAAGTCGCGGATGATCTCGATGCGCTCCAGCGTGTCGATGTCGGAATGCATGTAGCGCACGCGAATGCCCTGCTCGTGCAGGTATTCGGTCAGGTCTTCGGCCATGCGCTTGGTGAGCACGGTGACGAGCGAGCGGTAGCCCTTCGCCGCCACCTCGCGCACCTCGCCGACCAGATCGTCGACCTGCGTGCGCGCGGGGCGCACCTCGACCGGCGGATCGATGAGGCCGGTCGGGCGGATCACCTGTTCGACGAAGACGCCGGCGCTTTCGTTGAGCTCCCAGGCGCCGGGCGTCGCCGAGACGCCGACGGTCTGCGGCCGCATGGCGTCCCATTCCTCGAAGCGCAGCGGCCGGTTGTCCATGCAGGAGGGTAGGCGGAAGCCGTATTCGGCGAGCGTCGCCTTGCGGCGGAAGTCGCCGCGATACATGCCGCCGAGCTGCGGGATAGTGACGTGGCTCTCGTCGACGAAGACCAGCGCGTTGTCCGGCACGTATTCGAACAGCGTCGGCGGCGGCTCGCCCGGCTTGCGGCCGGTGAGATAACGCGAATAGTTCTCGATGCCGGCGCAACTGCCGGTCGCCTCCATCATTTCCAGATCGAAGATGGTGCGCTGCTCGAGGCGCTGCGCTTCGAGCAGGCGGCCGGCGGCGTTGAGCTGCTCGAGCCGCTGGCGCAGCTCGAGCTTGATGCCTTGGATCGCCTGCAGCAGTGTCGGGCGCGGCGTGACATAGTGCGAATTGGCATAGACCTTGACGAATTCCAGCTCGTCGGTCTTTTGCCCGGTGAGCGGGTCCATCTCCTCGATCTTCTCGATCTCGTCGCCGAACAGATGCACGCGCCAGGCGCGGTCCTCGTAGTGCGCCGGGAAAATGTCGACAGTGTCGCCGCGCACGCGGAACGAGCCGCGGAAGAAATCGCCCTGCGTGCGCTTGTATTGTAGCGCCACCAGGTCGGCGATGAGCTGGCGCTGGTCGATTCGGCCGCCCTGCTTGAGCGTGAAGGTCATCGCCGAATAGGTCTCCACCGAGCCGATGCCGTAGATGCACGACACCGAGGCGACGATGACGACGTCATCGCGCTCGAGCAGGGCGCGCGTCGCCGCGTGGCGCATGCGGTCGATCTGCTCGTTGATGGAGGATTCCTTCTCGATGTAGGTGTCGGTGCGCGGGACGTAGGCCTCCGGCTGGTAGTAGTCGTAGTAGGAGACGAAGTATTCGACCGCGTTGTCGGGGAAGAACGACTTGAACTCGCCGTAGAGCTGGGCGGCGAGCGTCTTGTTCGGCGCGAGGATCAAGGCCGGGCGCTGCGTCGCCTCGATCACCTTGGCCATGGTGAAGGTCTTGCCCGAGCCGGTCACGCCGAGCAACACCTGCGTGCGGTCGTTGCGCTTGACGCCCTCGACCAGCTCGGCGATCGCCTGCGGCTGGTCGCCTTTCGGCTGGAAGTCGGACTTGATGATGAGCTTTTTGCCGCCTTCGGATTTCTCCGGGCGCGGCGGCCGGTGCGGCATCCACGGCTGCTCGCTGAATTCCTTGCGCCCCTCGCGCAAGAGCTTTTCCAGCGACTGCTGACTGGCGAGCGCGGTGAATCCGCCCGGCTGCGTCGGCAAATCGGCTTTCGGCAGGCGGTACTTCGCCTCGTCGCTCAGGCCGAGCTCTTCCGCCAACTTGGGATCGAGGCCGCTGACCGGCGGCGCTTCGAACTCGGCCTGGCGCGCCTCTTCGAAGCCCTTCGCCGTCGACTTGCGCGCCTTGTGCGCGGCGGGGAAATCGGCGCGACGGTCGAAGGAATTGTCCGGCGGCGGCTGCAACCCGGTGCCCGAGCCGATGCCGGCGGTGCCTTTGCCGATCGCCGGGTTGAGCAGCTCGGCGAGCGCGTCCGGCGTCGCCGGCGCGAGCGGACGCGCCGCCTTGGCGCACGTCGGTTTCGCGGGATCTTTCGGCTTCTTGGGAGGCTTCGCCATCGTCCGAATATGGGGCGAGTCCGCGCCCCGGGAAAGGGCGGCCTTACGGCGGCGCGAGCGGATGCTAAGCTGGCGGCAAAAGACAACAGGGAGGATGCCAATGACCGTCAGATTTACACGCCGCACGCTGCTCGGTGCGCTGGCGGCGGCGCCGCTCGCCGCGCGCGCGGAGACCGATTGGCCAAACCGCAATGTGCGGGTGATCGTGCCCTATCCGCCGGCTGGCGGCGCCGACACTACCGCGCGCATCGTCTATGCCAAGGTCGGCAACATGCTCGGCCAGCAATTCATCATCGAGAACCGCGGCGGCGCCGGCGGCACCATCGCGGAAGCGCTGGTCGCCAAGGCGGAGCCGGACGGTTACACCATCATGCACGACGGGACCGCCTTCTCGGTCAACGCCTCGCTCTATCCGAAGCTGCCGTTCGATTACGAGAAGGATTTTGATCCCGTGGCGCTGGTGTCGCTGGTGCCGAACATCCTGGTGGTGACGCCGTCGCTGCCGGTGAAGACGGTCGCCGACGTGATCGCCTACATCAAGGCACAACCGAACGGCGTCAGCATGGCCTCGTCCGGCAACGGCACGCTGCAGCATCTCTGCCTCGAGATGTTCCGCTTCCAGACCGGCCTCAAGATCAACCACGTGCCCTATCGCGGCGGCGGCCCGGCGCTCACCGACGTGATGTCGGGGCAGGTGAAATTTTTCTTCGCCAACGGCTCCTCGGTGGTCGGCTTGATCAAGGGCGACAAGGTGAAGGCGATCGCGCACACCGGCAAGGGTAGGCTCGACAGCCTGCCCGACATTCCGCCGGTGTCCGACACCATCGCCGGCTTCGAGGCCTATGAGTGGAACGGCTTGTTCATGCCGCACGGCACGCCGAAGCCGATCGTGCAAAAGCTCAACGCCACGGTTAATCAGGCGCTGGTGTCGCCCGCGGTCACCGCGCGCTTTGAGCAGCTCAACATCGTGTCGCGGCAAAACACGCCGGAGGAGTTCACGATCTTCATCGCGCAGCAGATGAAGCAGTGGAGCAAGGTGGTGAAGGACGCGAATATTCATTTGGGGTAGATGTCATTCCGGGGCACGCGCGAACGCGCGTGAACCCGGAACCCAAAATCCCAGCGCTGCGGAGTATGGATTCCGGGTCCGCCGCTGCGCGGCGTCCCGGAACGACGCGTGACAGTCATGGACTCGGCCAAAGACCCCCCGCGCATTGCCGGCCCCGTGGCGCAGCCGAAGAAGCCGAAGCGGCTGCCGCCGCCGGGCGCCTGGGATTGCCATGTGCATGTGTTCGGGCCGTCTGACAAATTCCTCTACGCGGCAGGGCGCGGCTACACGCCGCCCGACGCGCCGGTCGAGACCTTCCTGGCGCTGCTTGACCACAATGGCTGCGCGCATGGTCTCGTCGTGCAGGGCAATGCGCATGGCTACGACAACCGCGTGGTGCTCGACGCCATCGCGCGCTTTCCGCAGCGGCTGCGTGGCGTCGCCATCACCGACACGCGCATTCAACCGGCAACGCTGCGTGACTGGCACAGGCTCGGCATGCGCGGGCTACGCTTCCATTTGCTGGAGGCAAAGCCCGGCTATGTGCGCGGCGTCGGGCTCGACGTGTTCGAAGTGTTCCGCAAAACCATGGCCGAGCTCGGCTGGGTGATGCAGATCTTCTGCGACGGCCGCGTGCTGGCCGACACCGCGCCAACGCTACGCGAGATCGCGCGCGAGATGCCGGTGATCGTCGATCACTACGGCATGGTCGCCGCTTCAAGCGGCATCAACGAGCCGAACTTCCAGGCGCTGTTGAAGCTAGTCGGCGAGGGGCACGTTCATGTGAAAGTCTCTGCGCCCTATCGCATCTCGAAGCGGTATCCCGATTACGCGGACGCGCGGGCGCTGCACGAGGCGCTCGTGCGCGCCAATCCGGAGCGGCTGATGTGGGGCACCGACTGGCCGCATCCGTGGATCCCCGCCGCGGTTATGCCGGATGACGGGCATCTGCTCGATCTCTTGTTCGACTGGACGCCGGACGAAACAAATCGCCGGCGCATCCTGGTGAAGACGCCAGCGAGGCTGTTTGGCCATTGACGTCATTCCCGGCTCACTCGCTTCGCTCGCGCCCCGGAATGACTGGTTAAGAGGCTCCGCTACGCCGCCTGCATCCACAGCCGCTGCGAGGCGCGGCGGGCACCTTCGGCCAAGGAGGCGAGCTTCATCCACACGATCTTGGTGTCGACCTGCACGCGCCCGGCAAAAGTGCCGAAGCCGCAGTCGACGCCTGCGATGACGTTCTCGCGGCCGACCACCGAGGCGAAGTTGGTAATGCGGTCGGCGACCACTTCCGGGTGCTCCACAGTGTTCACCGTCGAGTCGATCACGCCGGGGATGATGATCTTGCCGGGCGGCAGCTTGATGTCGCGCCAGATCTTCCACTCGTGCTCGTGCCGGCCGTTGGCGGCGGGGAACGACACCGCCTGCGGCCGGGCGGTGAGGATGATGTCGAGGATGTCCTTCATCTCCACGTCGGTGTGGTGCGGCGCCATGGTCGAGCCCCAGCACACATGCATGCGCATGCGGTCGGGCGGCAGGTCCTGCACCGCGTGATTGAGCGCGGCGACGTTGGTGGCGATGATCTTGCGGTATTCGTCGAGCGGCAGGTTGAGATAGACCATGTGCCGCAGCATGGCGAGGTCGGGGCAGTCGAGCTGCAGGATGAGGCCGGCGTCGACGATCGCCTTGTATTCGCGCTGCATCACGTCGGCGAGGCGGAAGATGTAGGCTTCCTCGCTCGGGAAGTAGTTGTTCTTGAGATAGCGCGCGATCTGGCCAGGCGAGGGCGAGGTCATGAAATAGTCCTCGGCCTTGGCGCCCTTCACCGCTTGCCTCGCCACCTCGATGTCGGCCTGCGCCGCCGGCCAGTCGGTCCAGTCGACCGGGCCGGTGCAGGCCGGCCGGTATTGAAACGGCGAGGCGAACGGCTTGAGCAGTTCGGAGAGCTCGGGGAATTCGTTGTCGCCGGTGCCGAGCGGCGTCGTGCTCTTGCCATGGAAGCCGGAGAGCCGGCGCAGCACGTGCGCGGTGTAGTCGGGCCGGCCCTGCTCACCGTCATTGATGATGTCGATGCCGGCCTCCACCTGCTTGCGCACCATCTCGGCCACCGCTTCGCGCACCGCGGCCTGGAATTCGGCGTGGCGCTCGCCCGGGTTCTTGTCCTCGGCGAGCATCAGCTCGACCACCTTCTTGCTGCGCGGCAGGCTGCCGGTGTGGGTGGTGAGGATGCGGTCGATGCTGCGATTCATGACGGTCTCCCTTGATGCCGGTGCGCGCGGTTGAGCCGCGCGTCTATCTTTTTTGCATGATGGATTGCCGCGCCGCTTGCACGGGGCCCGGCAATGACAGTTCAAAATCCGCGCAACACCTCTTTGACGTGCTCGACGTAAGGCGGTGTGGCGAAGCAGTGCGCGACCAGCTTGCGCCATTCCTGGAAGTCGGCCGATTCGCGGAAATCCTTGGTGTGATTCTCCAGCGTCTCCCATTGCACAAACAGCCGGTAGCGCTGCGGCATCTCGTGCGAGCGCTGCAGCGTCATCGCCTTGCAGCCTTTGGCGCGCTGGAAGATCGGCGCGGCCGCTTTCACGCCGGCCTCGAAGTCGCTCTCCATGCCGGGTTTCACATCGATCTGTGCGATTTCGAGGATCATGATGGCGGTTCCGTTTTGGGCGGGAGCGGCATTATGCGTGGCTTGCCGCGCGCCGCAAGATGCGGGCGCAGGCCCCCCGCTTCCTTCTCCCCGCACGCGCGAGAGGTGAATAGTCAAAACGCGCGCATGCGGCGCAGCGCCCAGTAGCTCGCCGCCACGGCCAAGGCGAGCCAGGTGCCGCCCTCGCTGTTCTGCCATGGCAGCAGGTCCTTGGTGTTCATGCCGAAGAAGCCAGTGACCAGCGTCGGCGGCAACAGGCAGGCGGTCAAAATCGACAGCGTGAACAGCCGCCGGTTGGTGATCTCGGTCATCTTGGCGGCCACTTCGTCGAGCAGGAGCCGCGCGCGCTCCTGCAGCGAGCCGACCTCGTGGTCGATGGCATCGAGCTTCTGCGCCAGCGCGCGCATGGTTTGCGCGAAGTCGGCATGCTCCGCGGCCATGCGCTGGTCGATGCGGTGGAAGATGCCGCGCAACTGCGACAATTGCCGGTGCACGCGCACCGCCTACAGGCGGATGTGGCCGATGCGCGGGCGATGGTCGGACGGCTCGTCGCGCATGACGATGTCCTCGATGCCGTCGATCTCGTTGCCGAGCCGGTCGGTCATGCGGCCGATGGCGTCGGCGAACTGGTCGATCACCGCGTCGAGCAGCGACACGGCGGTGGGGAAGCGTTTGCCCGCCTCAATCGCGCGACGGTCGATCTCCACCGAATGCACCGGGCTGCGCCGCGCGCTGACCAACAGACGATTGCTCATCACGAAGCGCAGGCGCACGACGGCGTCGCTCGGCTGCGCGATCTCCTGCTGCAGGTCGGGCACGACGCCGACGATCTCGTGGCCGAGCACGTCGAGGCGCAGATGCTCGTCCGGACCGAGCAAGGTCTCGCGCGCGAGCGCAGACCGCGCGTGTTCTGCGCGATCCAGGCGCGGCAGCGCGTGTCGGCGAGCGCCAGGTGCACCCAGGTCAAGCCGCTATGATCGGCGAGCGCCCGCTCGGCTTCGGCCGGCGGAATGGGTTTGGCGGTTCCGTCAGGATCGAAGTGGTAGATCCAGATGATGGCGGATTCCGGCGTGGCGTCGGCGGTTTCGGTCGCGGCGCGGATATTGGTCATGTGTTTGCCCCTGCTCACATCGATTGGACCCTGAGTGGGTGCATCACATATGACAGCAAGATGACAGCGCCGGGCGGCCGCTAGGCGCCGCTCATTTGCCGGCTGGCGGCGGCCGCCGCCTGGCGCAGCAGTCCGGGCACAGGCAATCCTCGACCTCGCCGGTGGCGGTGAGCGGCAGCCGGTACGGGCTCGGCGGCGCACCAGCAGTTGCCGGCAAGGCCGCATTCGAATGGCTTGCCGCAGCGTGCGCAGGCGGGGCGGCGAGGCGTCGCTCATTGTCATATTGCAGAGCCGAATCGCGGCTATGGCAAGCCCCATGCCGCTTGTTCCATTCGTTGACCTCATTGGCGCCGCCGGCGCTGTGCTCACCACGCTGTGCTGGCTGCCGCAGGCGCTCAAGGTCATCCGCGACAAGGAGACGCGCGCGCTGTCGCTGTTGGCGACCGCCGGCTTCACCGTCGGCGTGCTGCTCTGGCTTGTCTATGGGCTTGCCATCGGCGACTGGCCGCTGATCGGTTCCGACGCGATCACGCTCGCGCTGATGCTGCCGATCCTCGCCACCAAGCTGCGCTACGGCTGAGCGCTACTGCGGCTCGCCGCTGCCACATAACCGCCGATCTTCCAGGCGCCGTTGTCCTTGACGTAGCAGATCTGGTCGTTGCCGACCGGGGCGATGGAATCGACCGAGACATAGCCGGTCTTGCCGCTCGGCGTGGCGATGCGCAGGTAGGAGGGCGGGTTCGCCGCCGTCTCCGGCATCAAGCGCACGAAATAGAGGCCGAGCTTGTCGATAACCGGCGGGGAGGCGTGCGGCGCGGCGTGCACTTCGATTGCCGCGGAGACCGGGTGGCCCCATTCGGTGACGTCGCTGTTGGTCGCGGTCAACAGCTCGGCGAGCGCGTTGCGGTCATAGTGCCGACCCGCCCGGCGCGCACAAGGCGCCGGGATGATCGGGCGAGGGCGAGGCGCTCGGATCGTCGGCGTAGCTCGCCAGGATTTCCCAGCCGGCGCTCTCCTTGTTGTTGAGGCCGAGCGCCGCCGCCAGCACGTCGTAACCGGACTTGTTCTTGTCGACAACGTTGCGGTTCTCGCGCTGCCAGAAGAAGCCCTGCGCGATCACCAGATTGGCGAGCGCGGCGCGATCCTTGCGCTGGGCGACGTCGCTGACCTGCTTGCGCAAAGCGTCGAAGGCCTCGTCGCTCACCGGCTTGGGCAACACGATCGGCACCGGCCGGTACGGCGGCTGGTCGCGGTTTTGCGCCGCCGCCACGGCCATAAGCAAGGCGGCGCAAGCCGCTATGGCGCCGAGGATGCACATCGACGCGCGAGAATATCAGGGACGGCGCAATGCCAGCAAACCGGCGCGAGCGCAAAAAAATGCGGTCCCGGAGAGCAGGGTCAGCCGCACGGGACCGCGAAAAAGGGGATTACTCGAACTCAACTAGCGACAGAAGCATTATCAGCAATAGCGCATAGCTGTGACGCGGCCATGACAGGGCCGAGGCCGGCGCATAGTGTTGATTCGCCTTCGTTTGTTTTTCCTTCTCAAGGACTCCATGCCCGCCATCTCGCCCTACCTGCTGCCGGTCGTGATGCTGATCGGCTCCAATGTGTTCATGACCACGGCCTGGTACTGGCACCTGCGCTTCAAGGGCGTGCCGCTGTTCTACGTCATCCTGTTGAGCTGGGGCCTCGCCTTCATTGAATATTGCCTGGCGGTACCAGCCAACCGCTACGGCAGCGCCGTCTATAACGCTGCGCAATTGAAGACCATGCAGGAGGTGATCACCTTCCTGGCGTTCGCCGGCTTTTGCTATGTCTATTTGAAGGAGCCGATCACCTGGAACCAGGGCCTCGGCTTCGCGCTGATCGCGGCCGGCGCGTTCTTCGTGTTCCACAGGTGGTGAAGCCGATCCGCCGCTGTGAGGCCCACGATGTAAGTCACGGCAAGCCAGCCGTGGCCGAAGCGGCGATGAGGATCAGTGACCCATGTCGAGCGTTTCGCCGCGCAGTTGCGTCGGCGTCATCAGCACTTTCATGTCTTCGGTTACAAAGGCCACATCGATGCGAATTCCGGCCTCGAGCGCGCGCACGAGATCGGTTCCCTCGACGAACTCGCGCTCGCATGGAGGGGTGCGCACGACGCGATCGAGCGCCGCGCGCCGCCATGCGTGGATCGGAACAAGTTTGTAGCAAGCGCTGTCGGGCAGCGCGCCCGGGTCGCGTCTGATGTCGAGCAAGGTACCGACCCGGCTGCCTCCCAGCGGATAGACGATACGATCGGGATTCCAGTTCACCGCCACCTTGGCGGTTTCCTTGTCCTGCAGTTCGCCGTTCTCGAGCGGCGACACCAGCGTGGCGATGCCGACCTCGGTGCTGGCGAGCGCGTACATCAGCGCCTGAATGTAGAACGGCTGCAGCCGCTCCATGTCGTCGGGCACGGCGATGACGACATCGTGCGAGTAAAAGCGGTCGAAGCGGTTGACGGTAGCGGCGATGCGTTCGGCGCCCGAGTTGGAACGATAATTGTGCGTGCGGCCATATTCTTCGCGATCGGTGCGCACGGTATAGGCTCCTTCCGCCGCGGCTGCGGCAGCACCGTTCTCGTCGATGCTGTCGACGATGACGCTGCCGAGTTCGGCACTCGTCACCCGCCGGTAGGCGCGCACCAGCGAGGACTGGCCCTCGGCCTGCGAACGGGATGGGGCGCCGGGCCGGGCGATGCCGAGCTCGGAAGCGACCACAATCAGTGGGTTGAAGATCATGGAACGGTTTTCGGCAGGTCCTGGAAGCATTGAGCAAGGACGTTCAGAATTGGTTTGCTTGGCCAGAGACGGGGCGGCGCGTGCCGCCCCGTCCAGTGGTCGTATGTGGGCCTAGCGGAAGTCTACTTCCGCGGATAGCCGAAAATCTCGTAATGATGGAATTCGCCGGGCCGATAGCCGGTGACGGCTTCCTCCATGTGCTCCATCTTAGTGAAGACGCAGGGGCCGTCTTTGCTCACCAGCACGTTTTCTTCGAGGCGGCAGGTCTGCTTGAGGCCTGGGTGACCGGCGAACGTCTCGATCGCGAAATACATGTTCTCCTTGATCTCGGCCGGATACTTCATCGAGTAGGCGCGGCTCATCCACATGCCCTCATAGAGGGTGAGACCGATCGAGTGGGCGAACTGCTGCAGCGTGACCGTGCCGTATTTGTCGTCGTCGTAGACCGGGAACTTGGCGACGACGTCGGCCGAGGTCTTGCCGGGGCGCAGGTTCTCCATGCCCGCATACATCGAATCGTAGGTCTCACGATAGAGGTCGATCTCCTGCTGGCTCATCTTCGCGCCACACTTGAAGGTGCGCACGAAGTCGATGAAGTAGCCGCCCGGGCCGACCGCGTTGATGTCGACGATCATCAGATCGCCCTGCTGCACCAGCTTGTCGGTCGCCCAGCGCCGGTAGGGACTGGTGTTGCCGCCCGAGGCGACGATGATGTCATAGATGATCTCGCAGCCGCGCGAGAGCATGAACTCGTGCACCTTGGCCTCGATCTGCCGCTCGGTCACGCCCGGCTTGAGCCAGTCGTACTTGATGTGCCACATGGCAGCGTCGCCGATCGAAGCTGACATCTTCAACTGCTCGATCTCGTCCACCGTCTTGATCACACGCGCGCGCGACATGGCCGGCCAGCCGCTGACGATCTTCAGCCCGGCCTTCTCGATGGCGTGCAGCGACGGGATGTCGAGCGTGTCGACGCCCACTTTCTCCTTCTGCAGGCCGTGCTCCTTGAGCACGTCCATCACCGAGGCGACCATCTTGTCGGACATTTCGCCGATCGCGCCTTCCGACCACTGCCAGGTCATGGCGGGGCGGATGCGATCCTTCATCCAGGGCAGGTCGAGATGGGCGTTGACCATGTCGGAGCCGGCGGTCTCGAACAGCACCGGCTCGCCGCCGCGCGGCAGCACGGCGTAACGGATGTTGATGTTGTACTTCCAATTGCCCTGATACGAGCCGGTGATGTAGCGGATATTGGCGCCGGCGAAGAGCAGCAGCGCGCCGAGATCGTCGGCTTCCATTTCGGCGCGGGCCCGCGCTAGCCGCTGGTTGCGCAGTCGCTCGTGATCGACGCGGAATTGCCAGTCGGTGGCATTGACACTGTACAGGCGGCGGGGATTCGTGTGGTGTTGCTCCTGAATGAAGCTCTCGTCCAACGGATAGCCACGCCACGGATCGACCAGACTCATGTCAAGCTCCTTTTCCTCGTTGGATCATGCAAGCAGCACCGCGCGAGCACGGCGCATTCCGGCATCCCTGTCATTGATCCCCATCAACTCTTCGGTCGCCGGCGGCGGCCGTCACGGTGTGCATCGCGTAAGCGACGTCGCCACCTGAGGAAATTCGAAGCCTGCCGGACGGAGATCAGACCGGCGCTTCAGCGCCTTTTCGGCTGGCGGCCGGGCAGCGAGGCCACAGTGAGGCCGCCCATGGCGAGGAAGATCAGGCCGAGCAGCAGGGCCACGCCGAACACGCCGCCTTCATGGCCGACGACATTGCTCGCCGCACTGGCGCGCGCGATGCCGACCGACACCGCGGTGGCGGCGACGATGGTGCCCACGGTCAGCCCGACGATGGCGATCATTTCGGCGAGCGCGACGGTGCGGCGCTCCTGGCCGAGCGCGCGGCCAGGCGGCGGCGTGAAGCCGGAGTCTTTAATCGGCGTGCGCATGCGCATCCTGCAAATCGAATCGGCAAACGTTCCATGTTTGCTGCGCGATGCGGGCGGCGGTTCGGCCCCATTGCGGCGAAGCGGGCGAGGAAGCGCGGCGTTTTCGTGACGATATGGTTAATGAACGGTTAATGGCCGCCTATTGCGCCGCGCTGAGCGCTTCCGGCTGCCAGTCCATCGTCATGTGGCCGGGTTCGGCCGCCACGCGGGCGAGCCAGGCCCGCGTCGCCGGAAAACGCGTGAGATCGAAGTCGCAACGGTGCGCCACGTGGGTGTAGGCGTAGAGCGCGATGTCGGCGATGGTGAAGCGCTCAGCGACAAAGAAGCGGTGGCTGGCGAGGTGCGTCTCCATGACGCCGAGCGCGCGGTAGCCGTTTTCCAGCCAGTCCTCGAGCGCATGCTGCTGCAATTCGCGCCCGCCCTTGATCAGCGCCAGCCAGAAATAGGCGGCGCCGATGTTCGGCTCGAGGCTGTGCTGTTCGAAGAACATCCATTGCAGCGCCTCGGCGCGCTCGATGCGGTCCTCCGGCGCCAGCGTGGTGCCGCCGGCGACGTACCACAGAATGGCGTTCGACTCGGCGAGATAGCGGTCAGGCGCGACCTCGAGCAGCGGGATCTGCCCGTTCGGATTCTTGGCGAGGAATTCCGGCGTACGGCTTTCGCCCTGCAGGATGTCGACTTCGATGAGCTTGAACGGAATGCCGAGGCGCGCCAGCGCCAGGCGCACCTTGTAGCTGTTGCCGGAACGCTGGTCGGAATAGAGCGTGTACATCTGTAGCGGCCCCGAAGCGCTCCGCGCGCCCGCAACGATAGAACGGACGAAGTCCGGCAATTCAATGACGATAGCGCAACGGCAATGCGTGCGCCGTTACCAATTTATGCCGCAGTGCGGCATGTTCTGTTCGCAGCGCGCTCGACTATTAAAATAAAAATTGGCGACTATACCGTTCGTTGGACCAACCGAGCGGGATAAGCGGCCCGGACGCACCGGCACCTCCTGATCCGTCCGGCTAGCCAGCTTTCTGCGGATGCCTGTTGTCTTTCGGGCATCAGCGCGGGTGGGACGCCTCGCGCTGCTGGACAGCGTATGCCGGAAACGCGCGCTCGAACGATTCTTCCGTTCCACCCGAGTGGAGCCAAGCGGCGCGGTCGGCCGAAATCCAGGCCTCTCCAGTAGCCCCGATCTCGATCGTGGGATTTTTGGCCAAGGTACCCCAGTCATGAGAGGGGTACTTGAGGGATTCGGTCGGCAATCGATCTGTCATCGGCTGCTATCCTTCTTCGCCTGCCGATAGCTGTCGACCATTTTCATGGTCTCGTCGTCGTGCAGATTCAAGGAACCGTACCAATTTCCTGTATGCTCCAAAAAGAACGCCCGAGCAAAGGGAACAAGTTTTGGTTCGAACCGGTGTGGAAGCTGACGGCTCGGGACTTGGTCCTCGATAGCGGCAATAATCCTGATTGCTTCGGGGCCGCCTTGGTTGATGCGGCGAACGAAATCGTTCGTGCGTTCCTGTCCGAGGACAGCTTCATGGCTTAACAGAAACACCAAGGCATCCCGCTTCATCTGCGCCCATGAACCGGCATCGGGAACGAACTCGAACATCGCCCAAGCGTATCGGCCGATCCTATCGGCATGGAGCGTGATCTTGTCTGCCTTGATCGTGCGGCATGTGTCGACCAAATCTCCCACCAGGGCTGTGCCGAGTCCTTTGCCCTGAGCGTCCTCCGAGACGAACATTCCTGCGGCGTTGAATGCGGCACCCAGGTCGAGACTGCGGTGTGCGTACCAGAACTGCTGGTCTGGCAATGCCCCGTCGATTCTAAGGGAGAAGGTTTCATTGCGCGCGTCGATGAATTCATAGGTCGCCAGTTTTGGCTCTGTCGCGCTTTTCGTGAGACTATCGGCCATTCCTTCCGGAGTGAGGTCGAACGGCTGGTAGAACTTATCTATCCACCACTAACGCGATGCCTGATCCACCACCCGGGCAAACCGGACGCGGTTGCCGTTGTCGAACATATGCGCCGTAAAACGGCTTCCTTCTCCGAACCCAGCCATACTGTCAGATATAAGCGGTTCACGGACAAGAACAAAGCTTCAGCCACGCCGGTAACCCCGGCCCATGCCATGGTTAACGACGGCTTCTGATCTGCTTGGTCCAACGAACGGTATAGTCGCCTAAAAATTTATTCCGCCGCCACCCGATGCGCGCGCGCATATTCGATGAGCGCATCGTCGTCGACCGGCATAATCGGCGTGAAGTCGCGATGCGCGATGAAATTCGGCCGCGTGAACTTGGTGATGTGGTTGGAAACCGCGCACAGCGTCAGATAGACGATCTTGCGCGGATAGGGCGTGATGTTGGGCGGCGAGGCGTGCACCAGATTGCCGTGGAACATCAGCACCGAACCGGGCTGGCCGGTCGGCGCCACGATGCCGACGCCGTCGGGGCCGGCAGCTTCCGCGGCAAGGCGGGTCACCGTGTCCTTGTCGAGCGTCCACAGCGGATAGGATGCCGACAATTTGTCATGGCCGGCGGCGAACACGCCCTGCTTGTGGCTTTTTGGAATGAGCAACAGCGGGCCATTGATCGGCATCACCGCGTCGAGGAACACGGCGATGTTCATGGCGCGCGCTGCCGGCATGCCATCGTCGCGCGCCCAGGTGCCATAGTCCTGATGCCACTGCCAGACGTCGCCCTCGAAAGCGGCTTTGGCGTTGAGCTTGAACTGATGGACGTAGACGTCCTCGCCAAACAATTGCCTGAGCGGCTCGACCAGGCGCGGATGACGCGCGAGCAGGGCGAACACCTCGCTGAAGGTGTGCGCAGCGAAGGCGGTGCGCGGCGCGCCGCTTTTCTCGCGCCAGACTTCCGGGCGATCGAGTCTCAGGATGTTGTCGGCTTCCGCGCGCAACAGTGCGATCTCTTCTTCCGCGAAGCAGTTGGGAAAGAAGATGTAGCCTTGCTCGTCGAAGGCGCGAAGCTGCTCGGCGTTCAGTCGCATGGGCACGCTCGCTGGTCCGCTGACGGCCGTTGAAGCGGCTCTTCGACAGTTATTTTAGGGGACGCGGGGCGAAATTCCAGGGTCGCGGAGCGCCGCAGTCGCTCATGGCGCGGCGCAGCAATAACGTCATCGCCAGCAACATGATTGGAACTGCTAGCGGAATCAGCGTCGCCTGCGGAACCGAGCGGGCGACGAGCGGAACTATCCACAGGCCGGCAAGCACCGTTTTCTGCCATGGTGCAAAGCCGCGATTGAGGCCGTCGACGGCAAGATAGGCGATGGCCGGCGCGAGCAGCATCAAGTCGTAATCGAGGCTGTAGGGTGTCGCCAGCAGACTGCCGATCAATAGGCCGGCGGCCTTGAGCGGGAAGGCCGCCTGGCTGCGCCACAGCCAGATGAGCGCCGCAGCGAGCGCGAGCGTGAGCGCGATCTGCAGCGCATAGGCGAGCGCGATGCTGCTGCCCCACATGCGCACCCAGGAGAACACGCTCTGGATCTTGTACCAGCGGGTGTCGCCCTGCTCGAGCACGACGGTGCGGGTGAATTTGGTGGAGGCGAGGAACGCGCTCCACACGTCGAGGCCGAAGGCGAGCGTCACCGCCAGCGCCATCAGCGCCACGGTGACGGCGGCGGCGGCGAACACGCGCCAGCGTGCGCTGGCGATGAGCACCAGCGGGATCAGCAAACCGAATTGCGGCTTGTAGGCGAGCAGGCCGATCAGAATGCCGGCGAGGATGGGGCGACGGTCGAGCTGCACGAGCGCGGCGCCGATCAGAGCGGCGGTGAGAAAGCCGTTATGCGCCTGGCCGAGATTGATGAACACGGCGGGGAAGGCGAGGGCGAAGAGGAGCCAGAGGTGCTCGTTCATAACCTCCCCTTGTAAAGGGGGGGTCGGCGCGCGTAGCGCGCCGGGTGGGGATCCGTCAGAAGCGCCGCCATTGACTCCCTCCCGATCGCTTCGCGATCGACCTTCCCCTTTCAGGGGGAGGTGACCGGAAACGATCGCGCGAATTGCCAGCAGATAAAGCACCAGCGTCACGCCCTGCCAGACGAGGAGCGACAGCCAATAGGGCGTCGTCGCCAAGAGCGCGGCGAGGCCGAGGAAGAAGGGCGGGTAGTGCCAGCCGTAGAATTGCGTGGACTTGCCGAAGATCGCCTGCTCGCGGGCATATTGCCTGGCCGGATCGAACGGCGCCGCCGGCTCGCCGTCGCGTACATAAGTACCGGCGGCATAGACATTGGAAAAATCGGTGCCGAGCGGGCGGCCGAAGCGGTCGTTCAGCCCGTTCGAGGTGGCGATTAGGAAGCCGGCGCCGATCAGCATGGCGGCAAGCAGCGCGAGCGCGACGAGCCGCATGCGCGCGCGGGTCAGCCAAACGCCGGAGCGCAGAAGGTCCATGAATCTGGCCATCGGGAAGGGTGTAGCAAGGCAGGATTAACTTTTTCCCTCCCCCGCAGTTTCCCTGTCATTCCGGGACGCCGGAAGGGCGGGCCCGGAATTCAGGGGCCTGGATTCCGGGTTCGCGAGCTGCGTTCGCGCCCCGGAATGCCGAAGCGCGGGGAGAGGCCTGACAGGCCATCAAAAGGGTTGATGGATGCATCAGCCTTTGCGTCTTGCTGTCGCCGTTTTGGCCCGGTACGACACTCTATATAAAGACCCCAAGAATCCTCGATTGCGGAGACTTCCGATGGCCTTCCTTGCCGAGCAGCTCAAGCGCGTCAAACCGTCGGCGACCATCGCCGTCACGGACAAGGCGCGCGCGCTCAAAGCGGCCGGCCGCAACGTCATCGGGCTGGGCGCCGGCGAGCCGGACTTCGACACGCCCGACAACATCAAGGAAGCGGCGATCAAGGCGATCCGTGACGGCCGCGCGGCGAAGTACACCAATGTCGACGGCATCGCCGAGCTCAAGGACGCCATCGTCAAAAAGTTCAAGCGCGAGAACGGGCTCGACTACAGCCCCAAGCAGATCACGGTCGGCACCGGCGGCAAGCAGGTGCTGTACAATGCCTTCGTCGCGACGCTCAATCCGGACGACGAGGTGATCTTCGCCGCGCCCTATTGGGTGAGTTATTACGACATGGTGCTGCTCGCCGGCGGCGAGCCGGTGCCGGTCACAACGTCGATGGCCAGCGGCTTCAAGCTGACGGCGGCGCAGCTCGAGCGCGCGATCACGCCGAAGACCAAATGGGTGCTGCTCAACTCGCCATCCAACCCGTCGGGTGCCGCCTATACGCGCGCCGAACTGAAGGCGCTCACCGACGTGCTTATGAAGCATGCGCACGTGCATGTGATGACCGACGACATGTACGAGCACCTAGTCTACGACGACTTCGTATTCACCACGCCGGCGCAGGTCGAGCCGGCGCTCTATCCGCGCACGCTCACCATCAACGGTGTGTCGAAGGCCTATTGCATGACTGGCTGGCGCATCGGCTATGCCGGAGGGCCGGAGCCGCTGATCAAAGCGATGGCCATGGTGCAGTCGCAATCGACCTCGAACCCGGCGGCGGTGTCGCAATGGGCCTCGGTCGAGGCGCTCAACGGGCCGCAGGATTTCATCGCCAAGCACAACAAGATCTTCAAGGAGCGGCGCGACCTCGTAGTGTCGATGCTCAACCAGGCGAACGGCATCAAGTGCCCGACGCCGGAAGGCGCGTTCTATGTCTATCCGTCGTGCGCCGGCACCATGGGCAAGACGACACCGAGCGGCAAGACGCTGACCAACGACGAAGAGTTCGTCACCGAGCTGTTGGAAGCCGAAGGCGTCGCCGTGGTGCAGGGCACCGCGTTTGGCCTTGGCCCCGCGTTCCGCATTTCCTACGCGACCAAGACGGAAGATCTGGAAGAAGCCTGCCGGCGCATTCAGCGTTTCTGCGGCAATTTGAAGTAACCTGTTCCGGCGCAGCAAATGTTGCGGTGCGTCATAGCGCGTGCACGCGCGCGCGACTAAGGATATTTGCGGTCTTGCCAGGTTGCACGCGGACTGCTCATCTTGCCACCAAGGCAACGCGTCACACTATGGGGGCACCATGCGCCGCTTATTCTCCAGTCTCGCCGCTTTGGCCTTGGCATCGGCTGCCGCGATCGCCGTGGCATCCGCGCAACCGGCCGACCGCGTGAAAGCCGGCACGCTCACCTGCGACATCTCGAGCGGTATCGGGATGATCCTTGGCTCGCACAAGAGCGTGCAATGCGTGTTCGCGCCGGATATGTCGGGGCCGCAGGAAGTCTATCAGGGCGGGATCAACAAATACGGCCTCGACATCGGCGCTACCAGCGGCGGCCAGATGGTGTGGGTCGTGTTCGCGCCGTCGACGCGGCAATTCGGCGCGCTCGCCGGCGTCTACTCCGGCGCCACCGCCGAAGCGACGGTTGCCGTCGGACTGGGCGCCAACGTTCTGGTTGGCGGCTCGAATCATACCATCGCTTTGCAGCCGCTCTCGCTGCAAGGTCAGACCGGCCTCAACGTCGCCGCCGGCGTCGCCGAGCTCGTGTTGAATCCGGCGCATTAAGAAAACTTCGCTCGCGCATTGACGCGACGGCCGTCAAGCGCGGTCGTCGCGTTTAATTTTTGTGCCTCTGCCCAGCCGCGCGCGACCGCGGCGTTGATGATATGGTTTGCGGTGCGGGCTGCTCGTCCGTCTTAACAAATTCTGTGAGCGCGTCGCGTTCATGCACGCCGCTTTAAGGATAATTCCGGGTCTTGCCAGTCCCGCTGCCAACTGCGACGATCCTGTGACAGGGCCGGGAACATCCAGGTCCGACCTCCCGGCCGGCAAGGGAGGCATTTATGGGACAAAACGGCACGGGTCCCAGGGGTCCACGGTGCATCGCGCTAGTGGGCCCGTTTCAAAGCGGCAAAACCACACTTCTCGAAGCCATTCTCACGCGCACCGGCGCGATCCAACGACAAGGCACGGTGGAAGCGGGTACCACCGTCGGCGACGCCAGCAAGGAATCCCGCTCCCACAAAATGAGCGTCGAGGCTTCGGTCGCCACCACCAATTTCATGGGCGACAGCTACATCTTCATCGACTGCCCCGGTTCGATCGAATTCATCCATGACATGCGCGCGGCGCTGCCCGCGGTCGATGCGGCAATCGTGGTCTGCGAGGCCGACGAGAAGAAGGTGCCGCAGCTGCAACTGATCCTGCGCGA
>Ga0187771_10000754_pt1 | contig 20399 bp, 20 predicted proteins | sample 0116_SJ02_MP15_1_FD_133139 | JGI IMG/M metagenome (GOLD analysis project Ga0187771, IMG submission 133139) | Tropical peat soil microbial communities from peatlands in Department of Meta, Colombia - 0116_SJ02_MP15_10_MG | ecosystem: Environmental > Terrestrial > Soil > Wetlands > Peat | place...
GAGGTCTTCGTCGCCACGTTCGGGGTCAGCAGCGTGGCGGTGATCTCGCCCTCGATCCCGGCCTGAGCGTCGCGAGAACGCGGGCGACCGGATACCCCCTGGAGATCACCGGCAGCCCTGGATCGGGGCCCCGGTCGACCCAGGAAACCCGGCGAGTGGCCTAGGCGACGGGGCCGTCAGCCGAACGCTTAGGCGCCCGCGCCGGAGGGCTCGGCGCCTCTTCTTCCGGGGCCTCTTCGTCCTCAGGGGGAGCCTCGGCGGACCGCCGTTCCTCCTCGCACTGATCTTCGGTGACCCACTCGAACTCGACGTCCTCGGGGTGGTCGTGAGAGATGAACGCCCCCGCCTCGAACGCGCTGGAGATGATCTCCTCGAGCTTCTCCGACTCGTGAGCGCCGAAGGAGCCGACGAGCCGCCAGAACCAGTCCGGGGCCTTCCCCGCCGCCTGGAGGAACTCCGTCACGAGGTCGTAGTACGTCGCGTTCGGGTCCGTGAGGTGCACGTGAACGTGCCGGTCGTGATGGTCATACCCCGCGGTCGACTCAGCGCGCGCCATTCCCGGTACTTGGGGCAAGTGCGAACGCCCGCTATAACCCTTCGTGGAAGGCACCCCCGCCCGTGGGCGGACGGACCCGTGCGGTGGGGTCGCGCCCCTTTGCCCTAGAACCGATAGATCCTGCGACGGGGTCGCGAGCTCGAGGCGCCCCGGCACATCCAACCGCGGACCTGCGATGACCTGGGCCACCGGGTGCGGCCCGGCCGGCGCAGGGCAGCCGTTCCCCCGCCCCCCGGGGGATCTACTCGAAGGATGGTTCCGGGGTGTGCCTGGGCTAGGGAACCGCCCGCCCTTGGGTCCTCAGGGTCCCGTGGGCGGGTCGTATCGGTCGACCGGGCCCGTGCGGGGCCGGGAGGCCGCTTGCAGGAACGGCAGCGGTGGGATCTGCTGGGGCCCCCCTACGGGTCCCCGGCCCCCCCAGCGTGGGCCGACCGACCCCCCGGTCGTTGGTCCGGACAGTGCCCTCTTGCCGACCCGTGACGGGAGGGGTCCCCACCGCTCTAGGCTCGCCAGTCAAGTTCCGAGGGACCGTCCCCAGGGTCCAGACTCACGAGAGAGACGGTTGGTGAAAGCACAGGTAGTAACCGCTGAATGAAGGTTTTAATAGGGGTAAGTCATGACGGCTGACAGGTGGGCTGATGCGTCGAGAGAATCATCGACGAAGGGGAGTATTTCGAGCGAGCTCGGGTGGATGGGGCCACCGAGCGGTCTACGTGGGTGCGATCGTGGCCTCCGCGGCGTTGATCGCGGGCTTCGGTGCGGCACTCCTCGTCTACGGACCGCTGGGGACTCCGCTCCGCCAGATCGGTGGGACGTCGGCGTCCGTTCCCCCGACCGGGGTGTCGTTCGGTAACGCTGGGATCGCGTTCGCTTCTCAGCTGAACCTGACGAACTCGACCGGTGTGGGCTGGAACTGGACCAACACGTCGGGCGCTTTCAACGGCCCGTGCAACAACTCGGGCGTTCTGCTCCCGAACGGCACGTACCAGTACGCGACCAACAACAGCAGCGCCGTCAACCTGACGGGGAACGTGACGCTGGTGTGTCTGAACTCCGTCTCGACGGGCGTTCTGAACGCGACCTGGTACTGGTCGGCCAACGGCACGCAGGAGCTGATCAACAACACGTGGAACGGGACCAACTGGGTTGTCAACAGCTCGTACTACAACAACAGCGGGCTGGGCATCGTGCAGTCCTGTACGAACGCCACGACCTGGGCGGCGCTCCACGAGCTCAACTACACCTACGACAACGGGTCGTACCTGCCGTGCACGACCTACTTCGAGATGAACGACAACACGACGTTCCTGACGTCGTTCGTCGGGGTGGGCACCAACAACACGACCTACAACGGGTCTACGCTCTGGAGCCCTGGTCAGCAGGGGTACGCTCCGGGTGACCTCGTCTACCAGTTGCCGGTCTACTTCTCGAACGTGACCAAGAACGGCACGTACGCGATCTCGATCGACATCGAGGGTGTGACGCCGGTGGCCCAGACGTTCTACTTCAACGCGACCACGGGCATGAACGACACGGTGCTGTTCACCTTCGACATGACCGCGGCGTGGCTGATGGACCTGTCGTTCGGCCAGAACAACACGACGTACAACGTCTCCGAGGCGGCGATCTACGGCTCGATCGGTACCCAGAGCGCTATCGTGACCGAGTGTGCCACGGGCTCCCTCGGCCAGGCGGTCTGTCCGATCGCGACGCCGATCATCTAGGCGGAGCGCAAGGACGCGCGGCTCGCCGCGCGCGGACCAACCCTTTCTTCCTTTTCTCTTCCTTCAGGAGCGGGAGGTGGCTCCCGGATGGGGTGGCGATGTCGGGGAACCCTGGCGCGGGCGGACCCGGTCGACCGCCGTCTTCCCGGTCCTCGTTCGAGCGTCGGGAGGCGGGTCTCCCGAGCCCCTCAACCGATATCTGGGACCGACCCTCTGCGTCTCGCGGGGTCCCAGGTCAATGGGTAGGCGCGAGTGGACGGGCGTTCGGGCCGAGCCCCAGCAGCGCTTGGTCCCCTATCCACCGCTGCAATCGGGGGGCGGTCGCTGATGCCTAACGGGGAGGACGAGGTCCCGCGGCGGCCTTGGCGAGGCTGGCACGTCATCGGCCGGTTCCTCCCGATGGTCTTCCTTGGATTCCTGTTCCTCCTGATCGGGGCCCTCGTCCCGGCGCTCCACCGGGGGCATGCCTACGGGGTCCTCTTCCTCTGGGTAGGCGCGGTCCTGATCGTCGCCGCGATCCTCGGCATGCTGTTCACGAAATGCCCGGTCTGCTACCGGACGCACTGGGTCACCTGCGTGCAGGAGCCCGACGTCGTCCGCAGGCCCCGGACTGGCCACTACCACCGGGAGCTGAGCCGGTCCGAGGACGACCTCTGAGCCGCCCGGCCGATCTCCTTCGGGCTAAGAGCCCGTGGTCCCTAGGCGCCGGACCTGAGAGGACCACGATGGCCGCCACCGAGCGCCGCACGACCCTGGTCGTGCTCAGCGATGCCGACGTGGTCGCCCGAGGGGTCCTGGCCCGGTGGAGCGACCTCCCACCGACCGGCGAGCACGTCGACGGAGCGGCCGTCCACACGCTCGGCGGCGACCTCCTGGTGGTCCGGCGACCGGGACCGCACCTTCACGACGACGAGCTCGACCGGCGGCTCCCTCCCGCGTTGCGCGAACGGAGACCGACGCTGGTGTTCCCGTCGATCCACCGCAGCGAGAGCGGGCAACGGTGCTTCACGGTGCATCCGATCGGGAACCCAGGGCCCCGTGCCGAGTTGGGCGGCCGCCCCAGGAAGCTCGTCCCGACCGATCCGTGGGCGATGGCCGGCCTGCTCCGGGAGCTCGACCAGCGCGCCCCCTCGGTCGGCCTGCACGCCACGTATGAGGCGACGCACCACGGTCCGTGGCTCGGGCTGCCCGCGCTGTTCGCGGAGGTCGCCGTGACCGACGGGCAGGGGGCCCCGACCGACACCGAGCTGGGGGTGCTCGCCGCCGCCCTCCGGGAGTTCCACCCCGACCCCGCGGACCGGACCGCGCTCGCGGTCGGGGGAGGGCACTACGCCCCCAGGTTCACCGACCTCGCAAGGTCGCGTCACTGGGCGTTCGGCCACATCGTCTCCCGCCACGCGCTCACGGAGCTCGAGCCGACGACGGCCCGGGAGGCGCTCGAGGCGACCCCATCGGCCGCGGGCGTGCTGTTCGCCCGCGCCCAGGACCGGGACCACCCGGCGTTCGCCGGGATCGGCGCGGAGGTGCGCGAGACGGATGCCCCGCTGAGGGGACGGACGCCGTCGACCGCTACTTCGACGAGCCCTCGGACTTCTGGAACATGATCGCCCCGGAGCGGTAGACCGCCCTCCCCAGGCGGAGCGACTGCGTCGAGGCGAGCGACGGGGTCCGCTCGGCGAGCATCATGCTCTCGACGATCTGGCGGAACAGGGCGCTCTGGTTGATCTCCGGGTGACGGTCGAGGAACGCGGCCTCCTCGGGCGTGATGGTGATGTTCTTGCGGAGCATGCCGGCCTGGGCTGAGGGGGTTCGGGTCCGCGCGGGCATGGCGCCCCCCATCACTTCCACGCATAAATGCGTATGGGTGTGTAGGCGCCCCTCGAAGGCTGGGCCGGGGGCAGCGACGGCGGCGGCCCGGCCTAGCGACGGGCCCGGCTCTTCCGGTCGGGCGCGCCGACCGGGCCGACGACGACCGTGACCGAGCCGGCCTCACCGAACGCCGTGCGCGCGGCATCGCGGACCTCGTTCGGCCGCACGCCCCGGAGGACCTCGGGCCAGCGCAGCCAGTGGTCCTCGGGCAGCCCGTGGTAGCCGGCGTCGACCGCGAGTTCGTGGGCCTCGGCGGTCGACTCGAGCGACAGCGGGATCTCCCCGATCGCGCTCTCCCGGACCAGGTCGAGCTCGGAGGGGGAGGCGACGACCTCCCGGAGCCTCCGAAGCTCCTGCTGGAGCATCGGGACGACCTTCTTCCAGCGGTCGGCGCCGGTCCCGGCGGCGGCGACCCAGTAGCCCCCGAGCCGCATCGCCTCGAGCTCGCTGGACGCTCCGTAGGCGAGACCCCCCCGCTCCCGGACCCGCTGGAACAGGCGGGAGAGCAGCGGCCGGCCCCCGAGCATCTCGTTCGCGAGGAACGCCGCAGGGAAGCTGGGGTCCCCGCGGGCGATCGACGGGCCCCCGAGCCGGACGTCGACCTGGGAGCGGCCGGGAAGGTCGACCTCCCGGTACCCCCTGCCCCCGGAGCGACGCGGGCCGGGGCGGAGCGCCGGGCCGGTCGCCCGGTCGAAGCCGGTGAACCGCCGACGCGCCACAGCGGCGATCGTCCCTCCCCGCGCGGGGGCGGTGACGACCAAGAGCCCTCCCCCGCTCGTGTAGTGCTCCCTGTGGAACCGGACCAGCCGCTCGCGCGTGAGCTGCCGCAGCGTCTGAGGGGAGCCGAGCCCGGTCGTGGCGTACGGGTGCCCGGTCGGAAAGATCCCCTTCAGCAGCTCGCGCTCGGCCCGCTGGGCCGGCTGGGTCGCCTCTCGGAGCTGACGCTCGACCAGCTGACGGCGGACATGCCGGAGGTCGGCCGGGTCGAAGCGGGGCTTGAGGACGACCAGCGCGAGGAGCCCGAGCAGCTCCTCCCACTCGTCGGCCGGTCCCCAGACGGTCACCTCCGACGATTCCGGGGCGCACTGGCGGGTCAAGGTCGCCCCCGCGCGGTCGAGGCGCCGGGCGAGCGCGACCCGGTCGTACGGCCCCGCGGCGACCGTCACCAGCTGGCTGACCAGGCGGGCCATGCCGCCCTCTCCGGGCGGGTCAAAGCCCCACCCCGCCGGCCCGACGTACGTCGCGGCGAAACTCCCCGCGCTCGCCGGGGGCGCCTGGCGGACGACCGTCAGCCCGTCGACCGGCGGAAGGTACTCCAGCCGGAGCGGCTCGCGGGGCTCAGCCACGGCCGGCCTCCCGGACCGGTCGGTAGCGCACGACGGTCCGTTGCTCCGCCCGGAACAGCTCGGCGGCGCGGACCCGAACGTCCCGCGCCGTGACGCGAAGGAGGTCGGAGAAGATCTCGTCCTCGAGCCTCGGCGACCGGAGGACCGAGAAGTAGCCGAGCCGGAAGGCGGTGCGCGACGCTCCCTCGTAGGCAAGGAGCGTCGCCCGCCGGATCTTCGTCCGGCTCTCCTCGATCTCTTCCCGGCTCGGCCCGTCGGTCGCGAGCCTCTCGAGGAGGCGGAGGACCGCCCGCTCGAGCCGGTCGAGGGAGACGCCGGCCGCGGCCTGCGCCTGCACGGTGAACAGGCCGGGGTACCGGCGGGGGCGCCACTCGCTGGTCGCGCGCACCGCGATCCCGGGGTCGACCAGGCCCCGGTAGAGCCTCGAGCTCGGGTGCTCGCTCGAGCGACCCCAGGCCGAGCCGATGGAGAACAGCCGGGTCTCTCCGCCGAGGATCGTGTCGAGGAGGATCGTCGCGGGCGTCGCGGGCTCCTCGAGCGCCGGCGCGCGGAAGCCGACCTGGAGGTACGGGGTCGTCCCCGGGCCGGTCAGCTCGGCCCGCCGCTCGCCCCGCTGGGCCGGCTCGACGTCGCGCACGGCGACGTCCTCCCCGCTCGCCCCGAGCGGGCCGAACCGCCGGCGGATCTCGTGGGCGATGGCGCCCGGCTCGAAGCCGCCGGCGACCACGAGGACGGCGTTCCGGGTCCCGTAGAAGCGACGGTAGTAGGAGCGGAGCTGCTCGGCGCTCATCGTCTCGATGTCCCGGCGCCGGCCGAGCGCGTCCCAACGGTACGGATGCTCCCGGAAGGCGAGCTGGTAGAGCTCCTCCTCGACCCGGAACTCGGGCCAGTTCTCGTTCCCCTCCCGCTCGGAGAAGATCACCGTCCGCTCCCGGGCGACCTCCTCGTCGGTGATCAGCGCCCGGGTCATCCGGTCCGACTCGATGTCGAGCGGGATTCCGAGGTGCTCCCGGGGGACGGTGGAGTAGTAGGCCGTGAAGTCGACGTCCGTGAACGCGTTGAGCTCGCCGCCGACACTGACGACCGCCCGGTCGATCTCCCCCTTGGCGTAGCGAGGGGACCCCTCGAAGAGCATGTGCTCCACCCAGTGCGAGGCGCCGGTGATCCCGGGGTGCTCGTTCCTCGAACCGACCCGGTACCAGACCCAGACGCTCGCGGTGGGGCTCCTCGGGTCTGGGGCGAGGACGACCGAGAGCCCGTTCTGGAGCGCGAACTCGCGGGTCGGGGGCCGGGGCACCCGGCGGACGGACATCGCCGCGCCCGAGCCGCACTCGGATATAACGCCCGGCGGCCGGCCGCGGGCTCCCGGCCGTCCTGCGCCAGCGCCCCGTGGCCGGGCGGACCGCCACAACCGTTATCGTGCGGCCAAGGGCAATGCGGCCCGTGCGGGCGAGCGTTCGCCTCGTGCGACCGACCAACGTGGTCGTCTCGTTCGTCGGGACGATCGTCGGAGGGTTGGCCGCGGCTGGGCTCGACCTCCCCCGCGCCGGCTGGCTCCTCCTCGCGCTCGCGGCGAGCTCGACCGCCCTGGTCACGGCGGCGGGGAACGTGCTGAACGACCTCGGGGACCTCGAGGGCGACCGCCTCAACCATCCCGACCGGCCTCTCGTCACCGGCGAGGTGACCCCCTCTGCCGCCCGGCGTCTGACCGCCGGCCTGTTCGTCGCGGGCGTTGCGGTCGCGGTGCCGGTGGCGTGGGTGTGGCCGTGGGTCGGCGTGATCCTCGCGGTCGCGGTCGCGGGCCTCCTCGCCTACGAGCTGCGGTGGAAGGCGCGCGGCCTGGTCGGGAACGTCGCGGTCGGCGGCCTCACCGCGATGGTCTTCCTCTACGGCGGGGCGGCGGTCGGGCGGCCGCTGCTCATGGCGCCGTTCGCGGCGATGGCGTTCTTCGCGACCCTCAGCCGTGAGGTGATCAAGGACATGGAGGACGTCGCGGGCGACACCGGGCGGCGAACGGTCCCGAAGGTCCTCGGGATGGCGGCGGCCGGTCGGCTCGCCCGGTCGGCGATCGCGGCCGCGCTGGTCCTCAGCGTCGTGCCGTTCCTGTGGTACCTGGCGCCGCTCTCCCCGGCCGGGATCGCCTACGGGGTCGTCGTGCTCGCGGCCGACCTCACGTTCGTCGTCTCGGTCGCGTCGCTCCCCCGTCGGCTGCGGTTCGAGCAGACCGTGAGCAAGGGCGCGATGGCCCTCGCGCTCGGCGCGTTCCTAGCGGTGGCGTTCCGATGAGGTTCCCGAACGAGATGGGGCCGGTCGAGCGGCACCTCCGTGCCGCGCTCGAGGGTGGTCCCCTCCACCTCACCCTGATCGACCCGGAGAAGTCGCCGGGGGATCGGGCCGCCGCCGTTGCCCGCGCGGCGGCGGCCGCCGGGACGTTCGGCATCCTTCTGGGCGGGTCGACCGGGATCACCCGGGAGCTCATGGGAAAGGCGGCCGCGGCGATCCGGAAGGCAGCCAACGTCCCGACGATCATCTTCCCTGAAGGACCGGGGTCGCTCGCCCCCGAAGCGGATGCGGTCCTGTTCATGAGCTTGCTCAACTCGCGGAACCTCGACCTCGTGGTACGGGCGCACGCCCGGGCCGCGCCGGCCGTCCGCGCGATGGGCCTGGAGGCGATCCCGATGGGCTACGTCGTGATCGCCCCCGGGATGAGGGTCGGGGAGGTCGGTGAGGTCGACCCGGTCCCGCGGGAGGAGCCGTCGGTCGCCGCCGGTTACGCCCTCGCCGCGGAGATGCTCGGGATGCGGCTCGTCTACCTCGAGGCCGGCTCCGGGGCGCCCGACCCCGTTCCTCCCGCGCTCGTGACGGCAGTCCGCCAGGCGATCCGAGTGCCCCTGATCGTCGGCGGGGGGATCCGGTCGGCCGACGATGCCCGGCCTCTCCTCGAGGCCGGGGCGGACATCCTCGTCACCGGAACGGTGGCTGAGGAGGAGGGGGTCGGGGAGAGCTTCCGTGCGATCGTCCGGGAGGTCCGGCGTGCCCGAACCCGCTAGCGCCGCCCCCGGACCCACGGTCCCCCCACGGCGCCGGCGGCATCGCCGCGTTTTGTTCCGGGCACCCCACCCCCTGGTCACCGCCGGGCTGATTGCCGTCGTAAGCCTCGCGCTCGCGGTCTTCGTCTGGCCCCCGCCGGGGAAGGCGTGGCTTGAAGGCTGGCTGGCCGCGTTCCTGCTGCCCGCCCTTCTCGCGTCGGTCCTGACGACCCCTCTCGCCCGGGCGCTCGGCGGACGGTTCGAGTTCCATCGAGGGGTGTTCCTCGCGTTCACGGCCCTGTGCGTCGAGCTCCCGCTCGCCGCCGCTTGGCGGGGCGGCCTCGACCTGTGGCCGTCCGCGGTCCCCGGGGTCGTCCTCCTCGGGCCGTTCCTCGCCGCCCCGATCTTCTGGTTCCGGCATCTGACGCTGTTCGGCGTCTCCCGACCGAGCCACGGGCGGACGCTCGCGGCGGCGCTCGTCCAGCCGGTCCTCCAGCTCGTCGGTTTCTACGCGATCACGAGGCCGACCGTGCCGTCGCTGGCGAGCGTGGGGGTCGATTTCGTCATCGCGTTCGTTTGCGCCCTGGTCCTCCTCCACGCCGCCGACCGCCCGATCCGCCGGGAGTTCCACAGCTCGGGGGTCTCGATGATCCGACCCCTCCTCGACCACGTTGGACAGCGCGCGGACGAAGCGACCCGAGCGCTCGAGGCGTTCTTCCTCCGGTCGACGGTGACGGTCGACCTCCGGGTCGACCTCCTCGCGTTCACCCGCGACGGGCACCCCGTGGCGAGCGTCGTCCTCCCGACCGTCCATCCGGGGCCGTTCGCGGCGCTCGGCGCGAGCGACCTTCCGCGGAAGCTGGAGCAGGTCCTCGGCCCCGAGGCGGGGACGGTCTTCGTCCCCCACACGCCGAGCGACCACGACCTCGACCTGCCGTCGGGGGACCAGGTCCGGACCGTCGGCGAGGCGGCCCGCGAGCTGTTCCACCCGCTCCCCCCGCCGATGCGGAACCGGGCCAGCCCGCTCGTCTCTCCGGGCCCGGCGAGCCTCGCGCGGGCGCAGCTCCTCGGCGACGCCGCGCTGGTCGTCGTCAGCCAGGCCCCGGCGCCGACCGACGACATCGCCTCCGCCGTCGCCGACCGTCTCTACCGCGAGCTCTCGCGGGACGGAGGGCCCCGACCGATCCTGATCGACGCCCACAACTCCTACGTCGAGGGCCTCGGCGACGTCTCCTACGGTACCCCGGCGGCCGAGCAGCTCCTCACCGACGCCCGACGGGCGGTCTCCGCCGCGGTCGCCGCCGCCCGCGACGGACCGGTCGAGGTCGGCGTCGCCCGGAGGGAAGGCTACTCTACCGGGGACGACGGGATCGGACCGCTCGGCGTCCGGGCCCTGGTCGTCCGGGCCTCGGGGACAACGACCGGCTACGTCCTGATCGACGGGAACAACCTCGTCGTCGGGGCGCGCGAGCGGATCGTCCGGGAGCTGGAGCAGGTCGTCAACGTCGCGGAGGTCCTGACGACCGACAACCATGTCGTCCACGAGGTCGACGGAGGGACGAACCCGGTCGGGGAGCGGTACCCCCCGGACGCCCTCGCCCGCGACGCCCGGGAGCTGATGGAGCAGGCCAAGGCCGCGCTCGCCCCCGTCGACCTCCACGCGGCGAGCCGCCCCGTCCCGTCGGTCCAGGTGCTCGCCCCGGGGTACACCAATCGCCTTTTGACCTCGCTCGGCGACACGCTCTCGATGTTCGCGAACATGTTCCCGGCGTCGCTCGTACTCCTCCTTTCGAGCTCCCTCGTCGTCGCGCTCCTCCTGAGGTGAGCGACGATGCCGGAACCGCCCCGCACCCCGCGTGCCGGCTCGCCGGCGGAACGCCTCGGTGACCCGGACGGGCTCCGGATCCTCGAGGAGCTCGTCTCGATCGCCCCAACGAACCTGGAGGACCTCGCGAGCGGCCGGTTCGAGAAGCCGAACTATCCGAGGGCCGCCGAGGCGATCGCTCGCTGGGCGCGGAGCTTCGGCCTCGCGACCCGCATCTTCGACCCGGTGACGGAAGGGGTCGGCGAGGGGCTTCGGGGGATCCCGCGGCCGAACGTCATCGTCGACCTCGACCGGGGGCGGCCGGAGACCGTCCTCGTCCTCGCCCACTACGACGTCGTGCCCGTCCCCGTGGAGCAGCGGGCGCGGTGGAAGAGCCCCCCGCACACCGTGACCCTCCGCCCCGACGGCCGGCTTTATGGCCGAGGGGCGAACGACGACCTCGGCAGCGGCGTCACGGCGACGCTCCTCGCGCTCCGGCGCCTCGCGCAAGCGGATCGGCTCCCCCGGAACGTCCGGCTGCTCGTCTGCTGCGACGAGGAGACCGGTGGGGGGGGCGGGATCGAGGCGCTCCGGGAGCACGACGCCGCGCTCCCGGCGTCGAGCCCGGACCGGATCGTCCGCGGCGACGTCGCGCTCATCCCGGACGCCAGCCCGCGGACGACGATCGGCTCGAGCGGCGTGGCGTTCCTGGAAGGCGAGCGGCGCGTCCCAGGGACGCTCCGGGACGCCGTCCGCTACGGAACGACGCTCGTCGGGCTTCACAAGCTCGCCAGTACCTGGAGGTCGGTCTGCCCGTCGCCCGACTGGCCGGACCGCGGCGCCCCCGAGCCGGTCATCACGGGCCGGGCGAGCGTGACGAAGTTCGACCTCGAGCTCGAGCCTCCGCGCCGCGGCGCGGGGCTGCTCGCCGCGCACGCGGAGAGCGATGCGGCGAACCAGATCGCGCGCGCCGTCACGCTCGTCCTCGGCGGGCCCGCGCCGTCGCTCCCGCCGCTCCGCGACCGGCTTGCCTCGGCGGTCAGCCTCCCGTACCACCTCGAGACGGCGGCGTCGACCGCCCTCGCCGCCCCTTCGGGCTCGCTCGTCCTCCAGCTCGTCGGCGTCGCCGCCCACGGGGGCTACCCGCACCGGGGTCACAACCCGGTGCCGGCGACCCTCGAGCTCCTCGGGAGGGCGCTCGACGCTCAGCTGATCGAGGACGCTCCGCTCCGGTCGGCGCGATACACGGTCGACCTTCGGCTCCCGCCGGAGATGGAGCTCGCGGAGGCGACCGACCAGGCGCTCGCCGCGGCTCGGCGCGCCGCCGGCGCCGACGCGGCCCACGTCGGGCTCGTCGCCCCGCCGGCGCGCTGCCGGCCGGGCTACGTCCTCCCCCCGAGCGATCCCGCCGCGAAGAGGCTCGAGCGGATCGTGCGCGCCGAGCTCGGCGGCGTCGGGATGTTCGGCGAGTACGGCGGCACCGACGCGAGCTCGCTCCGCGGCCTCCTGACCCCTTCCGGTGCCTCCCTCCCCGCGCTCGTCTTCGGGAGCATGGACGACGCGGCGAACATCCACGACGTCGACGAGAGCGCTGACCCGGGACTGATCGCCGGCGTCGCCCGGACGATCGAGCGGTTCGTTCTCGAGCCGTAGGAGGTCGGCCGTCTGCTGGCCCCTCTCGTGGGCTCGGCGATCGCCGTGCTCTGGGTCCTCCTTCCGGCGTACCTCGCGAGCGCCTTCGCGACCCTGCCCCGGGGCCGCGGGCCTCCGATGGATTTCCGACGGAACTGGCCGTGGGACGGCCGCCGGATCCTCGGTCCGTCGAAGACGTGGAGCGGGTTCCTCGTCGGCTCCACGCTTGCGGTGCCGTTCGGCCTCCTCGAGGCGGCGCTGATCCTCGCCGCGCCCCCGAACCTGGCGCTCGTCCCCCGGTGGGCGCCGAGCGTCGTCGCGGCGATACCGGTTGTCGCGCTCGTCAGCTACGGCGCGATGGCCGGCGACGCCCTCGGCTCGTTCACTAAGCGTCGGCTCGGCCGCCCGAGCGGAGCCCGGGCGCTCGTGCTCGACCAGCTCCCGTTCGTCGCCGTCCCGCTCCTCCTCGGGGCCGCGCTCGATCCCGGCCTGTTCGTCACCGTCTTCGGTTCTTGGGAAGCGCTGTTATGGCTCCTCGTCTTCACCTTCGGGTTGCACGCGGTGTTCAACTGGATCGGCTTCCACGCCGGTCTCAAGAAGGTGCCCTGGTGAGCGCCCCCGGCCCGGGGGCGCCGTGGGACGCCCGCACCCTCGCGAAGGAGCTGGTCGACGCGGGAGCCGTCCGGTTCGGCTCGTTCACCCTCGCCTCGGGGGCGAGCAGTGACGTCTACGTCGACGTCAAGCGGGCGTGGACCGACCCGCGTCGGCTCGAGGGGATCGCCCGCGCGCTCGCCGCCCGGGTCGGCCCCGAGCAGTGCCTCGCCGGGATGGAGCTCGGCGCCGTGCCGCTGGTCGTCGCGCTCGCCCTCCAGGTGCGGCGCCCGTACGTGGTCCTGCGCAAGGCCCCGAAGGAGCACGGGACCCGTCAGGCGTTCGAAGGGGAGATCCCTCGCGGCGGCACGGTCCTCCTGATCGAGGACGTCACGACGACCGGAGGGAGCACGGCGCGCTCGGTCGAGATCGTCCGTGACGCCGGAGGGACGATCGACCGGGCCGTCGCGGTCGTCGACCGCGAGTCCGGGGCGACCGAGCGGCTCGCGGCCCTGGGAGTGCGGCTCGAGGCGCTCCTCACCCTGAGCGAGCTGAGGGCCGGCCGAAAGTGAGCGGCGAGCTCGCTCCGGACGGGGTCGCCCGGTTCTCGGACCCGGCGGAGGCGTCGAGCGTCTACGCCAAGGGGTTCTTCGGGACGCTCGGCGAGGACGGGAGCCTCGTCCTCGACCGGTACGAGTCGGTCTACCTCGCGGAGATGGGGCGGGCCGAGCTCCGGGGTGCCCGGGGCCGTCGGGTCGGTTGGTCCGGCGTCTTCCGCCGGGCGGTGCGCGCCGAGCCCGGCTTCCCGGTGCGGTACCTCGTCTACCGCGACCTCCGCCAGCGCGGCTACGTCGTCCGCGCGGGGCCGCCGCCGGTCGCGTTCTCCGTCCTGCCGCGGGGGGGCACGCTGCACAAGACGCCGTCACGCTACTGGGTCGAGGCGCTGAGCGAGCGCGAGCCGTTCGACCTCGCCCGCGTCGTCCAGCTCGCCGAGCGGGCCCAGTCCGCGCGCAAGCTCCTCTGGCTCGGGGTCGTCGACGAGGAGTCCGACCTGACCTACTACCGTCTCCGGCGGCCGGTCCCGACCGGCGCCGTCGTCCCCGCACCGCTCGCGGCGCCGACGGAGGGGTGGCTCAGCGACGACCGCGTGACCGTCCACGACGCGAAGGCGGTCGAGGGGCTAGGTCGGCTGCTCGCCTACGGCAGCCGGGTCGGCGACCGGCTCGAGCTGTCGCTCCTGGAGAGCGCCTATCTCGCGCAAGCCGGAGAGCTCGCCGTCCGCGACGCGAAGAGCGGCCGTCGGCTCCCGCTGGACCGCCTGGAACGGCGCGCGCGCCGGCTCGACCCGAGGTTCTCCGAGCGCCTCGCCGCCTACCGCGAACTACGAGGGCGGCGTCTGGTCGTCAAGACCGGCTTCAAGTACGGGGCCCACTTCCGCGCCTACCCTCGCAACCCCGAGAACGCCCACGCTCGATACCTCGTCCAGGCGCTCCCGGAGCGCCACGTCGCGAGCTGGCCGGAGGTCGCCGGCGCGGTACGTCTCGCCCAGGGCGTCCGCAAGGAGTTCTTGGTCGCCAGCGTCGCGCGGGACGAGAAGGTCCGGTTCCTGTCGCTCGAGCGGATCCGTCCCTGACCGGGCCGGGACGATCGAGCTCCCCGGTCACCGGTGCTGCTCGCGGGGCCTCGCCCGACCCCGGGATCGAGGGCGGCTCCGTCGCTAACGCATGCCGACGCTGTCGTTCGTCCTTCGCTCGACGAGGATCCCGGGTCGCTCGGGAGCCGTTATCGGCCCTGGATCGCGCGAGGCCCTCGGTCTAGGAGGAGGAAGACCCCGAGCAGCGTGACCACCAGCAAAGGGATCCCAACGGAGAACGCCACCGCGAGCCCGGACGGGGCGAGCAGGGTGCTGAGCGTAAGGAAGAAGACGACCCCGCCCACGAGGCCCCACTCGAGGCCGGTGAGGTAGCGCACCGCGGCGCCAGGGCCGGATTCCTGGTGGTTCAGGACCGTCATCGGTGCCGTGATGATCGGAAAGACGCCGAGGGTTCCGGCGCCGATCGGACCGAGGTACGGCACGGAGAGCGAGACCCCGAGGACGAGGGCGGCCGAGACCGCCATCCTCGCGGGGAGGCCGATCGGCCTCGCCTTTCCCTCCCGCGCCGGGCGCTCGAGCCGGTGGAGGACGGCGAGCGTGACCGCGACCGCCCCGATCGCCGCGGCCGCGTCCACCGGCGGGGTCCCGTGGCCGAACGCAAGGATCAGGCCCGCTCCAAAAAACGCGGCGAGGGCGACCGTCACGGACACTCTCCAGGAGGCGTGTTGGGCGGCGAACCCGTACGCCACGGAGAACGCCGAGAGCGAGATCACGCCGAGGAGCGCCCCGGCCGCGACCGCCCCGGCGGTCGTCGTCCCCTGCGTCAGGGCGACCAAGAGGATCACCGCGGTCGTCTGGGTCGGGATGGCGGTCAGGCGCCCGCTCCAGGTCTGGCCCCAACGCCGCTCGACCGTCGAGACGATCGCGATGTAGACCGGGGGGATCAGCAGCGGCGCGAGGGTCCGCGCGGACAGCCAGACGCCGAGCGATGTCATCCCGGTCCTCCTACCTCTCCGCGGCGGCCCGCGGCGAGCAGGCCGCCCCCAGGTTCAAACGGTTCCGTGGGACGGAACTGAGCCGTGGTCCCGACCCTTCCGGCTCGCCGAGGGTCGGCGACCCCAGAGGACGTCACGAAGGGCAGCCGATGTGGTAGGGGACGGCGAGCCCGAGCGCCCCGGTCGTGAGGTTGAACGTGGCGACGAAGATCGGCTGTTGGGCCGAGCCCCCGAGGAGCGGGTCGCACGGCGAGTAGACGACCGCCCAGAGGGAGGAGTAGGCGATGCCCGAGTACTTTCCCCCGCCGAACGCGGCGAGCGTGAGGGAGCTCAGGGCCGGATCGCCGGTGACCCAGGCGCTGCCGTCGTCCGCCCAGGCGGCCTTCGCGACGACCGGGCTATCGACGGTCGTCGCAGGTAGCGCGTGCGCCGCGGCCGAGCTCACGCTGCAGCCGCTGCCCGAGATCTCGGCGAGGGGGCTCGCGGAGCCGTTGAGGACCTGGACGAGCACGAGCGCGCCGGTCGTCGCGTCGTTCTCGAAGAGGAGCCAGAGCGGCGCGAACCCGGAGCTGAACGAGCCGGAGAACGCAGGAACGGTCACGACGGAAGGGGGCATCGTTCCGTTCCAGGGCCCGACCGTGCACGCCGTGCCCAAGAGCTGGACGAGGTCCGAGGTGGGCACGCTCACCGTGCTCCGCTCGTCGAGCCCCACGGCGCCGATCGCCACCCAGGACCCACCGGCCCGGCCCCCGACCGCGGACATGGCCGCCGCTTCGGCCCGGGAGAACGGCACCCCGGGACCCGACCCCGATGCGGGGGCGCTCGCCCCCCAGAGGACGACCGAGAGGAACACGACAACAGCCACGGCGACCCCGGCCGCGACCGTCCACCAGGGAGGCCGGGAAGGACCCCGGCCGACGGTCGCCGGGGAGACGGGCGGACCCGAGGACGCCGGCGCGGATGGCCCGGTCGCCGGAGCGGCCGCTCCGCTCGGCTCCGCCGTCGCCATGCCCGGTAAGGGGAGCACGGACGGATAACGGTCCTCGACCGGCCTTAGGTGGACGGCGCGCGCTCGGGCGGACCGAGCGGCTAGCGATTGCCCGTACGACCTTCGACGCGGCCGCTCTGGACCGCGCGGACGATCGGGACGAGCCACGAGCCGATCTTTCGGGGGGCTGCCCCCGCGCCGACGACCTCCTCAAGGGCCGAGCCGATCACGATACCGTCCGCACCGCTCGCGACGGCCGCCCGAGCGCTCGCGGGGTCGTGGACACCGAAGCCGATCAGGACCGGGAGCTCGGGGACGGCCCGGTGGGATGCGTCGACCAACGGCTGGAGCTGGCTCGACGGCGCTGGGTCCCGTCGCCCGGTCGTGCCGAACCGCGATACCAGGTAGAGGAACCCCTCGGAGCGGCGGGCGATCTGCGCGATCCGTCCGGGGCTGGCCGACGGTGCGCCGAGAAGGACGAGGGAGAGCCCGGCCGCCCGGGCCGCCCTCCTCCAGGGCGCGGCCTCCTCGAGGGAGAGGTCCGGCACGATGAGCCCGGTCGCTCCGGCGCGGTGCAGCTCCCGTACGGCGCGGGGAAGGCCCCGGGCCCAGACCGGGTTGGCGTAGGTCATCACGGCGGTCGGTAGCCGTGAGCTGGCCGACGCGATCTGGCCGAGGAGGTCGGCCCAGGTCGTCCCGTGGGTCAGCGCCCGGTCGGCCGCCGCCTCGAGCGTCGGGCCGTCCGCGATCGGGTCCGAGAACGGGAAGCCGAGCTCGAGCGCCGTGGCGCCAGCGTCGGCCAGCGCGGCCACGGTCGGCCCGAGCCGTCCGCGCCGCGCCCGGTCGACCATCAGGTACGGGACGACCGCGCCGCGCCCCGCGTGCGCGGCGGCTCTAAGCGCCCGTGCGAGCGGCTCCACGGACCACCTCGAGGTCCTTGTCCCCACGGCCGGAGAGCGTGACCACCACGTGCTGGCGAGCCGGTCGCCGCCGGGCCTCCCGGACCGCGGCGTAGACGGCGTGCGCCGGCTCGAGCGCCGGAAGGATCCCCTCGTCCGCGGCGAGCCAATGGAACGCGGCGAGCGCTCCATCGTCGTGGACGGAGATGTAGCGGACCCGACCGGAGTCCTTGAGGTAGGCGTGCTCCGGGCCGACCCCGGCGTAGTCCAGCCCGGCGGAGATGCTCTCCGTGTCGGCGACCTGGCCGTTGCGGTCCTCCAGGACGTAGGAGAACGCGCCGTGGAGGATCCCGGGGCGGCCCCGGCTGAGCGTGGCGGCGCCATGGGAGCCGCGTGGGCCCCCGGCCTCGACACCGAGGAGCTCGGTCGGGAGACGGAGGAGCGGGCGGAACGTCCCGATCGCGTTCGACCCTCCGCCGACGCAGGCGACGGCGAGGTCCGGCGGACGGCCGAACTCCCGCTCCGCGTCCCGGCGGATCTCCCGGCCGATGACGCTCTGGAGCTCCGCGACGATCGTCGGGTACGGATGAGGGCCGACCGCCGAGCCGAGCAGGTAGTAGGTCGTGCGCACGTTGGCGATCCAGTCCCGGAGGGCGGCGTTGATCGCGTCCTTGAGGGTCCGTCGGCCGCTCGTGACGGGAACGACCTTGGCCCCGAGGAGGCGCATCCGCTCGACGTTCGGTCGCTGGCGGGCGATGTCGACCTCGCCCATGTAGACCTCCGTGGCGAGGCCGAGGGCTGCCCCGACCATCGCGGTCGCGACGCCGTGCTGGCCGGCCCCGGTCTCCGCGATCAGCCGGGGCTTGCCCATGCGGACCGCGAGGAGCCCCTGGCCGAGCGCGTTGTTGAACTTGTGCGCCCCCCCGTGGAGGAGGTCCTCGCGCTTGAGCCAGATCTCCGCGCCCCCGGCCCGCCGCGTCAATCGCCGCGCGAAGTAGAGCGGCGTCGGCCGGCCCCCGAGGGTCCGGGCGAGCCGCGCGTGCTCCGCGCGGAACGCCGGGTCGCGCCGGGCCTCGCGCCAGGCGCGGTCGAGCTCGGTGAGCGCGGGGACGAGCGTCTCGGGGACGTACGACCCGCCGTACGGTCCGAACCGTCTACCCATCGCCCCTCTCGTACGCTTCGACCGCGGCCGTGAACGCTCGCATCTTCCCCACGTCCTTCACGCCGGGGGCGCGCTCGATCCCCGAGGAGACGTCGACGCCCCAGGACCGGACGCTCCCGAGGGCGTCCCGGACGTTCTCCGGGGTCAGTCCCCCGGCGAGGACGAACTTCCGGCCGGGGTTCGCGTCGACGAGCTTCGCGCAGACCTCCCAATCGGGCCGCACGCCGCTCCCTCCCGGGAGCGGTTGGCCGGCGGCGTCGAGATGGACGCGCGGGAACTCCTCGGACGGAGGGATCGTCACCGCTTCCGCCGACGCTCCGGGGGGGCCGACCGGCACCGACGGCACGAGGTGGTGGCGCTCGAGGTACTCGAGCCCGTCCGGGACCGCCCCGTAGACCTGGACCCGGTCGACGCCGACCTCGTCGAACAGCTGACGGATGAGGGCGACCGTCGGGGCGACGACCACGGCCCACGCCTCGGCCTCGCTCGGGAGCTTCTCGGTCAGGCGAGCCGCCGCGTCGACCGAGAGGTTCCTCGGGGACGCCGGGACCCCGACGACGAACCCCGCGGCCCCGCCGACCGGGACCTCGGCGACCTCCTCCGGGGAGCGAAGCCCACAGAACTTGACGAACGTCCTCACGACGCTCCCCCTCCGGGCCGTCGCAGCGAGGCGAGCAGACGGGCCGGTTCGGCCGACCGAGCGACCGCACTACCGACAAGGATCCCGTCGCACCCGAGTCCGTAGAGCGCCGCCGCCTCCGCCGGGCCGTCGACCCCGCTCAGGCCGAGCAGCGGACGCAACCCCTCGCGCGCGGCCCGTTCGATCGTAGCGTAGGCGGTCCGTCGCTCGAGCGTCAGGGTCGCGAGGTCGCGGGTGTTCACGCCGAACACGTCCGCCTCCACGCCGTCCACCCCAGATAATTCTGCCGAACGGTGAAGTTCCAGGACGACCTCGAGCCCGCGCCGGTGCGCCCCGCGCGCGAGCTCCGCGAGCGGGGTCCGGAGGAGACCGTCGGTCGCGAGGCGGGCGATGAGCAGGACCGCCGCCGCTCCCGTCCGCGTCGCCACGTCGAGCTGGGCCTCGTTCAGCACGAACTCCTTGAACAGCACCGGTCGGCTGGTCCGGGAGACGAGCTCCGCGACCCGGGAGGGCGCGCCGTCGAAGCCGAACGTCGTCGCGAGGCAGGAGTACGCGGCGACGCCCGGGACGTCGGTCGCGGCGACGAACTCGTCCACGCTCCGAGGCGTCGGGAGCGCCCCCGGGGTCGCCGGGGATGCGCGCTTGTACTCCACGACGAGCGCGCCCGCTCCCCGCTCCCGCTCGATCGCCGCTCGGAGGCTCGGCGGGCTACGCGCCCGGCGCGCGGGAACCCCGCGGGCGTACTCGTCGGTCGCGCAGTCTACCGAGACCCGGGCCACGACCTCAGCCAGGAAGTTCGCGGTCACGGCGCGACCCCCCGGAACTGGGGCGCAAGGCCCTGGAGCTCCGCCAGGAGCTCGGCGGCCCGGCCGTCGTCGACGCTGGAGCGCGCGTGGTCGACCCCGTCCGCGATCGAGCCAGCCGCTCGCGTCAGCCAGAGCGCAGTGCCGCTCGTGAGCAGGACCGCCCCTCGACGGGCGCCCCCGCCTCCCCGCAGGATCCGGACGGCCTCGAGGGCGGCGCGGGCGGGGTGGAGCGGCGCCCAGCTTCCCGCCCGCTCGGTCGCCCGAAGGTGCCGCTCGGGCCGGATCGAGAGACGCCGCCGGCGCGTCGCGTCCCAGGAGTAGACCGCGGTGCGAGCATGGGGCGAGAACTCGTCGCACCCGTCCTCCGACGACATGGTGGCCCCCCGGTCGACCCCGAGGCGGTGGAGCGCCTCCGCGAACGTCCGTGCGAGAGGGCGGCTCGGAGCTCCGGCGAGCTGATACCGGACCGAAGCGGGATTGCTGAGGGGACCGAGCCGGTTGAAGACGGTCGCGATCCCGAGCGCTCGACGCGCCGCGGCCACGGCCTTCGTCGCCGGGTGATAGAGGGGAGCGTGCAGGAAGGCGAGCCGCCGCGCTCGGTAGGTCGCCCTGGCGAACTCCGTCGACGTCGTCACCGGGAGCCCGAGCGCCTCGAGGAGGTCGCTCGAGCCGCAGATCCCGGTCGCTGAGCGGTTGCCGTGCTTCACGACCGGCACGCCGGCGGCGGCGACCACGAACGCGCTCACGGTCGAGACGTTGAACGA
>Ga0187771_10000755_pt1 | contig 20396 bp, 14 predicted proteins | sample 0116_SJ02_MP15_1_FD_133139 | JGI IMG/M metagenome (GOLD analysis project Ga0187771, IMG submission 133139) | Tropical peat soil microbial communities from peatlands in Department of Meta, Colombia - 0116_SJ02_MP15_10_MG | ecosystem: Environmental > Terrestrial > Soil > Wetlands > Peat | place...
CCACATATTGCAGGTACCGGCCGTGATTGAGGCCGATCCGGCACATACGGTCACTATACTCACGCCGGTAACGGGAAAAGTGACCCGGCTCCTGGTCAGACTGGGCGATCATGTGGCAAAAGGCCAGGCCTTGGCCGTTATTGAATCGAGCGACCTAGCCCAGGCTTATTCAGACGACGACAAGGCCCGCGATGCGCTTCATCACGCCGGGCAGACCCTGGAGCGCGTTCGCGGCGTTCAGAAAGCCGGCGCCGGGGCGGTCAAGGATATTGAACAGGCGGAGAGCGATTATGCCCAGGCACAAGCCGAGTTCGCGCGCGCCGAGGCCCGGCTCAAACAGATTGGTGTGTCCTCCCAGTTGAAATGAAAATCGCGCCTCTTGACCCTTACCGCGCCCTTGGCGGGCAGCGTCACAACACTTACAACCGCAACCGGAGCCTTTGCCAACGATCCGACGGCCGCGCTCATGACCATAGCGAACCTCGATTCGGTGTGGGTCACTGCCAACGTTGCAGAGGACGATATCAGCCTGATCGCCAAGGGACAGCCGGTGGGAATATCGTTCCCCGCATACCCGAAGGAGATTTTCCACGGGTCGGTCTCATTCGTGAGCGACGTTCTGGAACCGGACACGCGCCGCAACAAGGTACGTATTACCATCGCCAACCCGGCCGGCAGGTTCAAACCCAACATGTTCGCCACGGCGAGCTTCAGCGTGCCGCAGAAATCTGCGCTGTTCGTGCCCAACTCCGCCCTGCTCATGGAAAACGACAGCACCGTTGTGCTGGTCGAGGTTGCACCCTGGACGTTCGTCAAGCGGACAGTCGTTCCCGGCTACGGTGAAGGTGATGGCGCCCGCATCGACCAGGGGCTGAATCCGGGCGACCGGATCGTCGTCAGGAACGGAGTGCTGCTCAATGATTAATCAAATCATCAGCAGCATAATCAGCATCTGCCTTCGCAAACGGTTCGTCGTCGTCGTCGTGGCGATCCTGCTGGCCGTTTTCGGCTATTACTCCTGGACCAAAATGGCGGTCGAGGCGTATCCGGAAATCGGCGATGTCACGGCACAGGTCACCACGTCGGCGCCGGGACTGGCCTCCGAAGAGGTCGAACAGCAGATAACCATACCGCTGGAGCGGGCTTTGGCCGGCACCCCCGGTTTGTCAACCATACGTTCCAGCAGCACGTTCGGCCTGTCGCTCATTACGCTGGTTTTTCAGGATGGCGCCGAAGACTACTGGTCGCGTCAACGGGTCACCGAGCGCATCAATCAGGTCACCCTCCCTACCGGCATCCAGCCGGGCCTTGATCCGGTATCCGGCCCGGTGGGGGAAATCTACCGCTATACGCTGGAATCGGATACCAAGAACCTCATGGAGCTGTCGGAAATCCAGCGCTGGATCGTCATCCCGGCCCTTGAGCAGGTGGCGGGCGTGGCCAACGTCGACAACTTCGGCGGCTTCACCATGCAATACCAACTGGAGCTCGACCCGGCCCAACTCCTTCGTTACGGCATCGGCCTGAACGACGTAGTCACGGCGATCAACAACAACAACTCCAACGCGGGCGGCAGCCGCATCTCGCGGGGCGAGCAGGGCTACGTCATCCGCGGCATCGGCATGGTGCGCACCCTGGGCGACCTGGGCAATATCGTCGTTACCCAGCGCAACGGCGTGCCGATCCTGGTGCGCGACCTGGGCAAGACAACCTACAGCCATCAGGAGCGGGAAGGCATTCTGGGCAAGGACAACAACCCGGACACGATACAGGGCATCGTGGAAATGCTCAAGTACCAGAACCCGTCGGAAGTACTGAAGGGCGTCCACGCCAAGATTGCCGAACTGGACAAGAAACTGGGAGCCATGGGGGTGCGCATCGTCCCCTATATCGACCGGGACGAGCTGGTGCAGAGTACGATCCACAAGGTTTTCCATACCGTACTCATGGGGATGGGCCTGGTGTGCATCGTGCTGATTATGTTCCTCGGCAGCCCGCGCAGCGCCTTGATCGCCGCCGTCACCATCCCGTTCGCCCTGGTGGCGGTCTTCATCCTGATGCACTTCACCAAGATGCCGGCCAACCTGTTTTCGCTCGGTGCGATCGATTTCGGCATCATCGTGGACGGCGCGATCGTGGTGACCGAGGCCATCCTGCGCAAACGGGAGGCGGACCCCACGGCCACCCTGAGCGAAACCGATGTGTTTGCGGCCACGACCCAGGTGGCGCGGCCGATCCTGTTTGCCACGCTCATTATCATCACCGCCTACCTGCCGCTGTTTTCCTTTGAGCGGGCCGAAGCCAAGCTGTTCAGGCCCATGGCATTCACCGTGAGCTACGCCCTGTTCGGCGCTCTCCTGTGCAGCTTCACCCTGATCCCCGGCCTCGCCTATCGGGCTCTGCACAAACCGCGGCCGATCTTCCACAACCGGCCGCTCTTATGGTTGCAGGATAAATTTCACCACGCACTGGAACGGTCGCTGGCCATGCCGAAACTGTCCTACCTGGTTGGTGTCGCGGCGCTCATAACCGTGGTTGGCCTGGGCATGACCGTCGGTCGGGAGTTTCTGCCCGAACTCGACGAGGGCGCCCTGTGGCTGCAAGTACAACTACCGACCGGCCTGTCCCTCGACAAGGCCAGCGAAATGGCCGGGGAACTGCGGCGCACGCTGCGGGAATTTCCCGAGATATCCTATGCCATCACCCAACTCGGCCGCAGCGACGACCAGACCGACCCCTGGACCCCTTCCCACATCGAGGCCCCGGTCGGCCTGAAACCCTACAATACCTGGCCCAAGGGGGAAACCAAGGCGATGTTCATGCGCAGGCTCAATGCACGCTTGCAGCAGTTGCCCGGCTTCTCCATCGGCATCAGCCAGCCGATCATCGATAATGTCAACGACGCCATCGGCGGCGCCCACAGCCCGCTGGTCATCCGCATCGTCGGCGACGACTTCAAGGAACTTAGGCGCATCGGCAGCGAGATCGTCAACGTGCTGCACAATGTCAAGGGAACTGCGGATGCGTCCATATTCCAGGAACCGCCGATCCCCCAGATCGCCATCGACGTCGACCGGCAGGCAGCGGCCCGCTACGGCATCAACGTCTCCGACATCACCAACCTGATCCAGACCGGGGTCGGCGGCGCCTCGGTGGGCACGGTCTATGTGGCCGACCGCACCTATGCCGTGACCGTGCGGTTCCCCCGGAATACCCGCAACAATCCCGAGGCGCTCGGGAAACTGGTGCTGACTACCGCCAACGGCGCGCAGATCCCCCTCTCCCAGGTGGCCCATATCACACTGCAAACCGGCGAAAGCACCATCTCGCACGAAATGAACCATCGCGAACTGCTGGTCAGGATCGACAATCAGGACCGCGCCCTGTCCGATTACCTGGAGGAAGCGCAGCGCAAGATCAGCCAATCGGTGCACTTCGATCCGAGCAAATACCATCTTGAGTGGGCAGGGCAATTCGAGAACCAGCAACGCGCCCAGGCCCGGTTGACCTTTATCATGGGCATTGTATTGGCGCTCATGGCCGTGTTCCTGTTTGCCGCGTTCGGCAAGATGCGCCAGGTAGTGCTGATCCTCGGCGTGGTGCCGCTGGCAACCCTGGGGGGCCTGATCGCGCTCCACCTGACCGGCGAGACCCTGAACGTCGCCAGCGCCGTCGGCTTCATTGCGCTGTTCGGTGTGGCCGTGCAAAACGGCATCATCATGCTTGCCAACATTAACCGGGTGCGCGCAAAGGGGCTGCCATTGAAAGATGCGGTTCTGTCGGGAGCGACCGAGCGGTTCCGGCCGGTGCTCATGACCGCCACCGTGGCCACGGTGGGGATGCTGCCCGCAGCCATGGCCACCGGCATCGGCACCGATGTGCAGCGGGCGCTGGCCACCGTCGTCGTGGGCGGCCTGGTGGTCGCCACCCTCCTGACCCTCGTCATCCTGCCGACGTATTACTATTCGTTGGAGAGTTGGGTGGAACGACGCAATAAAAAGGCTTCTGCGGAAATAGGGGGTGATATCTGATGCGCCCATTTGTCTTCCCGGTACGGACAAAACCGCTTCCTGGGACTGGATGCCGTGGAACTGCGTCTGCCAGGACGACGTTCGTTTTGCCTGCAACCGTTATCGCTGCGGCCATGCTCATGGCCGGGTGTGCGGTCGGTCCCGACTATCGGCGGCCGGAAGCGCCTACTGTGGAGCGCTATACCACGCAGCCCCTTCCTGCCCAGACGGCGTCCGCCGGGGTAAAGGGGGGAGAGGCGCAACGGTTTGTCAATGGAATGGACATACCAGGCCAATGGTGGTCTTTATTCCACTCAAAGCAGCTTGACGACCTGATTGCCCAGGGGCTCAAAGCCAATCCGGACATGGCAAGCGCCCAGGCGGCGCTCAGAAACGCCTGGGAGAACGTGTATGCGCAGCAGGGCGCCTACTTCCCGAGCGTCGATGCCAACTACAACCCGACACGCCAGAAAATATCCGATTCCCTCACGAGCCCCCTGAGCAACAACAGCAACCTGTTCAGCCTTCATACCGCTCAAGTCTCCGTGAGTTATGCGCCGGATGTTTTCGGCGGCAACAGGCGGCAGGTGGAATCGCTCACAGCGCAGGCCGACTGGCAGCGCTTCCAACTCGAGGCAACCTACCTGACCCTGACCTCCAATATCGTTGCAACGGCCATACAGGAAGCCGGTTTGCGCGAACAGCTCACAGCAACCAGGCGTATCATTGAAGCCCAAATGAAAACCCTTGAGTTGATGCAGCGCCAGTTGGCATTGGGGCAAATCGCCGTTGCCGATGTCACGGCGCAGGAAACGGCGCTTGCCCAGTCCCAGGCCATGCTGCCGCCGCTGGAAAAACAGCTGGAACAACAGCGCGACCTGCTGGCACGGCTTGTGGGGCGCTTTCCGAGCGAGACACTCGTTGAGAAGTTCGAGCTGTCAGCGCTGCAACTGCCGCAGGATCTGCCGGAAAGCCTCCCATCAAAACTTGCGGAGCAGCGGCCCGACATCCGTGCGGCGGAGGAGCAACTGCATGCCGCCAGCGCCGCTATCGGGGTGGCTGTCGCCAACCGGCTGCCCACCATAACCCTGAGCGCGAACCTGGGATACACGGCCACTTCGCTCGGCCAGTTGTTCAGCCCCGGCAACGGTTTCTGGAACCTGGCGGGAAACCTGACGCAGCCGATCTTCGAAGGGGGCACCCTGCTTCACCGTCAACGCGCAGCCGAGGCTGCTTACGATCAGGCGATTGCCCAGTATCGCGGGACGGTTCTCAGCGCTTTTCAGAACGTCGCCGATACGCTCCATGCCATCCGGTGTGACGCAGACTCCCTGGTAACTGCGACAACTGCCGAAAAGTCCGCCACAAAAAATTACGATATCGTCAAACGTCAATTGGAACTGGGCGATGTCAACAGTATTGCGCTTCTGAACGCCGAACAGGCGTATCTGCAAACCAGGATCGCAGTGATACAGGCCCTCACTAACCGTTATGCCGATACGGCGGCTCTCTTTCAGGCACTCGGCGGCGGCTGGTGGAAACGCTGAAAGATTCTCCCCGCAACATATCAACGGTGAGATGATGACTGGTCGATCGATACGGATGATGATCTGCTGAAAGGCGGGCAAGAGACTTCACTATTGTAACCCGCCGTGCAGCCATTACAGGCTGCACGGCGTTTACGTCTGCGGAGATTTCCGCGCAAACCGGCAACAGCGAATACCGCGTCGGTGGCGGAACACTGCTACTTACTTCCTGATCGGGATCTTGGCCTTCAGGACGTACTTGCCGCCTTTGACTTCCAGAAGGAACAGCGGCGATTTGATCGGCTCGCGGTTGGCGCCGATGGTGATGGCGCCGGAAACGCCTTCGAAGTTCCTGGTCCCGGCAACAGCCTCCTTGAATACCTTGGGATCTATGCTCTTGGTGGTGGTCATGGCGGCGGCGATAAGCTTGACCGCATCATACCCCTGGGCCTCGAACAGGCTCGGCAGGGCGCCGTTGTTCTTTGCCTTGAAGGCGTCGATAAACCTGGCGGTCACGGGTGACGCCTGTTCAGGAGAGAAGCCGACATACGGCATGGAGCCCTCGACCGCTTCGCCGCCCAGCTTGATGAATTCGGGCGAAAACAGGCCGTCGCCGCCGAACATGTTGACCTTGATCCCCTGCTTCCGGGCCTCCTTCATCAGCAGCGCACCTTCCGTATAGTAACCGGAGAAGAAGATGATATCCGGGTTCTTTGCCTTGATATTGGTCATCTGGGCAGAGAAGTCCTTGTCCCCGTCCTTGATCTTCTCGTCGGCCGCGATCTCGATGCCGTCGGCTTTGGCGGCGTCGCGGAAGAGCTGCGACATGCTGACGCTGTAATCGTTGTTGTCGGAGGTGATCATGGCCACCTTCCGGAATTTGAGATTCTTGACAAAGTACTCCAGAAGGGCCGGGATCGCCACGCTGTCCAGCAGCGTGTCGCGGTAAATGTAATCGCCGATCTCCACCACGCCCATGCCGGTTGCACCGGCAGAGAGCAGCACCACCTGGGCTTTCTGGGCAATGGGTCCGGCAACCTTGGTGATGCCGGTCGTGGGGTCGCCGATAATGGCCACGACATTGTCGCGGCTGATCAGCTTCTGGGTGACCGAAGCCCCCTCCTGCTTATCGCCCCGGTTGTCCGCCTCAACGATCTCGATCTTCCTGCCGTTGACGCCGCCGGCGGCATTGATGTCTTCAGCCGCCATCTTCATGCCGGCCAGGGTCGGCACGCCCAACATGGCAACGTCGCCGGTCAGGGCTCCCAGGAAACCGATCCTGATCGTAGCGCCGGCCGCGGCCTTGGAAGATTCTCCGCTCGTGGCCCCGTCCTTCCTGTTGCAACCGGTGGCCGGCAGCAGGGCCAGGGAACCGGCCAGCAGCAATGCCGCAATCTTCTTCACGTTCATATGTCCCTCCTTCAAAGTTGAACCGGTCATATTCCAACGCGCCACGCTTCAAGCTTCTCCAGGGCGCATTCCGCCAATTTTCCCCGTTTTTCCTTCTTCTTCACCCGTCCCGGCAGTTCCGGGAACAGGCCGTAGTTGATGTTCATGGGCTGAAAGTGACGCACATCGGCATTGGTGATGTGATGCATAAGAGCCCCGAGAGCCGTTTCCACCGGCGGCACGGCCAGGGGGCGGCCCTGCTGGAGGGATGCGGCGTTCACGCCCGCCAGTAAACCGCTGGCCGCCGATTCCACATACCCCTCCACCCCGGTTATCTGCCCGGCGAAGAAGATGCGCGTATCGCTTTTGAGCTGTTGGGTCGCCAACAGCAGGGCCGGGGCGTTGATGAAGGTGTTGCGGTGCAGGGAGCCAAGCCGGACGAATTCGGCCGCTTCCAGCCCCGGAATCATGCGGAAGATGCGGCGTTGCTCGGGCCAGGTCAGCTTGGTCTGGAACCCCACCAGGTTGAACATGGTCCGCTCCCGGTTCTCGGCCCGCAATTGAATCACGGCATGGGGTTCCGAACCGGTGCGGGGATCGATCAGGCCAACCGGTTTCATGGGGCCGAAACGCAGCGTCTCCACGCCCCGCTCCGCCATCTCCTCAACCGGCATGCACCCCTCGAAGTGGACAATCTTTTCGAAATCCCGCGCCGGGACCTTTTCGCCCCTGACCAGTTCATCCACAAAGCGCAGGTATTCCGCCTCGTTCAAGGGGCAATTGAGATAGTCGTCCCCATCCCCTTTGCCGTAACGCGAGGCAGCGAAGATCGTTGACATGTCCAGGGAGGATGCCGTGACGATGGGTGCAATGGCGTCGTAGAAGTACAGCCGGTCGCCGGTCAGCCGGGCCAGCGGCCCGGCCAGGGCATCGCTGGTCAACGGGCCGGAGGCGATGACGACGATGCCGGCGGCGGGAATATGGGCGACTTCGCCCCGTTCCAGGCGGACCAGGGGATGGGAGGATATCTTTTCGGTAACATACTCGGAAAAGAGCTGACGGTCCACGGCAAGCGCGCCGCCGGCCGGGACACGGGTGGCTTCGGCAGCCTCCATGATCAGGGAGCCGCAGCGGCGCAACTCCTCCTTCAGAAGCCCCACGGCGTTTTCCAGCGAGTCGCCGCGCAGGGAGTTGGAGCACACGAGCTCCGCCAGGCCGGGCAGATGGTGGGCCGGGGAGAAACGTTGCGGCTTCATTTCGTGGAGGGTGACGGGAACGCCGCGCCGGACTGCCTGCCACGCAGCTTCACAGCCAGCCAGGCCGGCGCCGATGATGGTGAGCGATTCCACTTATTTCTTTTCCTTGCCGCCCTCTTTGAAGTCGCACCCCTCCTTGGGGCACTTGAGGTACTCGCCCTCGCGCTTGCTGATCTTCTTCACCAGCAGGGGGAAGCCGCATGTGGGGCATTTCCGCTCCACCGGCAGGTCCCACAGGGCAAATTTGCACTGGGGATAGCGGTTGCACGAATAGAACATCTTGCCGTAGCGGGATTTCTTTTCGGTCAACTCCCCTTCCTTGCATTCCGGGCAGACCACGCCGGTGCCCCGGGGCTTGACCAGCGGCTGGATATTCTTGCAGGCCGGGTAGCCGGAACAGGCCAGGTACTTGCCGTAACGGCCATCCTTGATCAGCATCGGCTGACCGCACTTTTCACACTTTTCGTCCGACAGGACCGGCTCCGCCGGCTCGCCCCCCTTCTCGGACTCGATGTTGCGGGTATATTTGCACCCCTCTGTGAAACCGGAGCAGGCAATGAACTTGCCCCGCTTGCCCAGCTTTACCACCAGCGGTTTGCCGCATTCGGGACAAGCCTCGTCCGTGGCCTCGGTGGTAAGATCGGACTTGCTGACCTCCCCCTCCTTCTGTTTGAGCAGGGTGGAGAACGGCTCCCAGAATTCCTTCAGCAGCGGCTTCCACTGTTTCTCGCCGCGGGAGACCTGGTCCAACTCCTCTTCCAGGCCGGCGGTGAAGTTGTAGTCCACATAGCGCGCAAAATGGGACGTCAGCAGGTCGTTCACCACCATGCCCACGTCTTCGGGGAAAAAGCGTTTCTTGTCCAGGCGGGCGTATTTGCGTTCCAGCAAGGTATTCATGATCGAGGCATAGGTTGATGGACGGCCGATGCCGTATTCCTCCAGGGTCTTGACCAGGGTGGCCTCGGTGTAGCGCGGCGGCGGCTGGGTGAAGTGCTGCTCGGGGATGATCTCGTGCAGTGCAAGGGAAGCCCCTTCGGCCATAGCCGGCAACAGCCCTTCCTTTTCCTCGTCCTGGTCGTCCACCCCTTCGATGTAGAGCTTCATGAAACCGGGGAAACGGATGACCGTGCCGCTGGCCCGCAGGCCCGCCTGCCCGGCCCCGCCGAAGGGGCCGGCGGCGGGAGGCGCGGCCAGGTCCGCCGCGATGTCCACCGAGGTCTGGTCCAAGAGCGCCTCGGCCATCTGGCAGGCCACGGTGCGCTTCCATATCAGTTCGTACAGTTTGTGCAGGTCCGGGGTCAGGAACTTCTTCAGTTCGGCCGGGGTTTTGGAGATGTAGGTCGGACGGATGGCCTCGTGGGCCTCCTGGGCGTTCTTTGTCTTGGTGCGGTAGAAACGCGGCTTGGCCAGGGCGTATTCCGGCCCGTAGGCGGCGGCGATGACGTCATGGGCCTCTTTGAGGGCCTGGCTCGAAAGGTTGACGCTGTCGGTACGCATGTAGGTGATCAGGCCGACCGTACCGCCTTCGCCGATATCGATCCCCTCGTACAGTTTCTGGGCCGTGGCCATGGTCTTCTTGGCCGAGAAACCCAGCTTGCGGGAGGCCTCCTGCTGGAGGGTCGATGTGGTGAAGGGTGGCGCCGGGGTGCGCCTCTTCTCGGTCCTGGTGATCTTTTCGACCCGGTAGCCGCCCGACTGGAGCGCCGTTTTCAGCCCGGCCGCCACCTCTTCGCCGGGGATGTCGAATTTGCCCAGCTTCTTGCCGCCCACCGCCACCAGGCCGGCCCTGAACTCCTGTCCCGGCGCAACGCCGAGGCGTGCGGCAATGGTCCAGTATTCCTGCTCCACAAAGGCCTGTATCTCCTTCTCCCTCTCGCAGATCAGGCGCAGGGCCACCGACTGCACCCTGCCGGCCGAAAGGCCGTAACGGATCTTCTTCCACAGGAAGGGGGAAAGGTTGAAACCGACCAGGTAATCCAGCACCGACCGGGCCTGCTGGGCGTCAACCAATTCCGCCGCTATGTCGCGGGGATGCTTGACGGCATGGATGATGGCGTCCTTGGTGATCTCGTGGAACACGACGCGCTGGATGGCGATGCCCGGATTCTTCTTTTTGTCCAGCCCCAGGGCCGCCAGCAGATGCCAGGAGATGGCCTCTCCTTCCCGGTCCGGGTCAGTCGCCAGGAGCAGCCGGTCGGAATCCTTGAGGGCCTTCTTGATGGCGTCGATGTGTTTCTTGCTCTCGGGCAGTACGTGATACTTGGGCTCGAAATCATGTGCCACATCCACCGAGCCCTGCTTGCTGGGCAGGGCGCGCACATGGCCGAAAGAGGCCAGCACTTTGTAATCCTTGCCCAAAAATTTCTCTATGGTCTTTGCCTTGGCAGGCGATTCTACGATGACAAGATTCTGCGGCATGTCGTTAGCACTTCCTTGGATTAATATGATTAGCCGTTGACGCCTTCGGCGAAGGCGGCCACCCCTTTTCGCCCGGCAACGGCGACGGCGAAATATGTGCCCGGCAGCGGCGTTACCGCTCCCTTGAGCTCAAGGTGCAGTAACATAGAGGAAACCTCTCCGGCTGTCAATTCCGTTTGGGCGATGATATCGTCGATGTGCAGCGGCGCACGGGCCAGAAGTTCATACATGGCGGCCTCCCTGGGCGTCAGGCTGAAGGTGGGGCCTGCTGCCTCCGCCGGTGCGCCCCCTCCCGTGCCCCCAAGGGAACCGGGCAATTCCTCCAGGATATCCTCCACACAGTCAACGAGTTTCGCGCCCTGCTTGATCAGCTGGTTGCTGCCACGGCAGGCGCTGAAAGAGATGTTGCCGGGAACGGCGTAAACATCCCGTCCGTGATCCAGAGCATACTGGGCCGTGATCAGGGAGCCGCTCTTTTCGGAGGCCTCCACCACCAGCACGCCGCGGGACAACCCGCTGATGATCCGGTTGCGGCGGGGAAAATTCTCCGCCAGCGGCAATGTCCCCAGGGGGAACTCGGATACCAGGCATCCTGTTTCGGACACCGCGTCGAAAAGTTTGCGGTTTTCGGGCGGGTACACCTTGTCGATGCCGCACCCCAGGACGCCGATAGTCCTGCCGCCAACCTGGAGCGCCCCCTTGTGGGCCGCGGTATCCACCCCCCGCGCCATGCCCGATATCACGGCCACGCCATGCCCTGCCAACTCCTCGGCAAGACGTTTCGTGGCCATGATGCCGTAGGATGTGGCCCGCCGCGAGCCGACAATCGCCACCGCCAGTTCGTTACCGCGCAGTTCGCCCCGCACATACAGAAAAGGGGGCGGGTCGGGGATTTCGAACAGGGCCTTGGGGTAGTCGGCCGAGGTGAACGTGACCAGCCGGGCGCCACTGTCCCCCAGACGGCGGCACTCTTCATCGGCAAAGCGCTTCCATGCCCCGGCCCTGATCGCCTCAAGCGCAGCAGGGGTCACCCCCTTGACAGTTCCCAATTCCCCGGACGATGCGGCAAGCGCCGCCTTGGGCGTGTCGAAACGCTCCAGCAGACGGCGGAAGGTGACATTACCGACGCCGGGCACCGCTTTGAGGCCAAACCAGTATAACTCTTCCATATCCCGCGCTTTCACGTCATCATGGCCGCACGCATGGGTTCAAGGCAGGTGCGTGCGGCAACGGAAGAAAAAAAAGACCGGCTCCCCAGCCGGTCTCATGTGACGCTTTCATCCCCTATTTTGTCAGACTGACGATCTTGTCGCCCTTGTAGATCGCATCGATGCTTTTGACGACCAAAGCGGTTGCCGTTTTCCTGCCGGTCTCCAGGATGACCAGGGCTCCCAGCAACTCCTGGGGCAAACGGTCGATGCGCCCTTCGACGTACTGCTGATCGGGAGTTTCGTCGCGAACAACGTAGAGCATATTGCCCGCTTCCGCTCCCTGGGCGCTTCCCTGGTCTATGTAGACGATATCGCCGGCAGCGATGATCCTAGCCCCGCTGTAGCTTTCGATGATAAACCCTTTCAGTTCCCTGGCCGGCATCTTGAGGGCGACCTCGCGGCGCTTGTCCTCGCGGTACGGCATAAGATAGGAACCGGGAGATATCTCCTGGTACGCCTTGGTAATGATGGCCCGCGAGGCGTCATGCTCCACGTCGGTCAGTTGCAGCGTTCCCAAAGGAACCACCTTGGCGCCCATGATCTCGTTGGTAAGGGGATGGCTGACCGTCCCCTCCTTCCGATAGACCGCAAACTTTTCCCCGCCTTTTACTCCCTGCGCCCTGCCGATATCGGTGTAGACGATATCGTCGTCCCCCGCCACGATACGGTCATGGAGAATGGAGACCACAATGCCGGCAGGCTTGGCATCGGTCTCCATCATGAAGCCCTCATTGCCCCGCATGCTGTACGTCCGTTCGTCGGACACCTCGGCAACGGTCTCCGTCTGGACGGGCGCAGCAGCCTGTTTGGCGGCCGTTGCCATTGGCCGCGCTGCCGCCGTCGGCTCTTCCGCCTCGACTCCGGCCCGCTCGGGGGCCAACCGCACCTTTTGCCCCGGATAGATCAGGTGGGGATTGGTGATCTGGCTGTTTGCCGACCACATGTTCGGCCAGTAACGGGGGTCTTTGACGAAGCGTTCGGACAGCCCCCAGAGGGTATCGCCCTTCTTAATGACATACACGGTGGGTTCCTCATCCGCGGCCAGGGCCAAACCGGGCACGAACAACGCTAACGCAAAGAGCAGCACGGCAAGTCTGATTTTCATACGCACCTCGGTCATTGCAAATGAGAGAAACTAATTGTTTCCATCCGGAAACTCCGGATGAGAAACCATTTGTTTCCGATTCGGAAAGACGGGCTTTTGCGCCCAGACCAGAAAATCAAGGGATTGCACGGAGGCGTACACCGGTACGCCGCACACGCAAGCCCGAAGATTGACGCTGCATGGGCGGAAAAGAACCCTTTCCGGACGGAAACTAATTGGCGGTCAGCCGCTCCCGCGCCTTAACCGCAGCCGGACTGCCGGGATAGGTCTTGATCAGATGCTCAAAGGTGGCGGCAGCCTTATCCTTCTCGTTCATGGCGGAAAAAATATACCCCAGTTTCAGGAGCGCATCCGGGGCCTTGGCACTTTTTGCATAATCGTCCACAACCCTCTGGAAGGCGGTGCGCGCCTCGGCATACTCGGACAGGGTGTAGTGGCACTCGCCGATCCAATAGACGGCGTTGGCGGCATAGCTGCTCTTGGGGTCATTCCTGAGAAATGCTTCGAATGCCTCGATAGCGGCCGGGAAGCTGTTGGCGCTGTAGAGGCCGAATGCCTTGACGTAGTCGGACGGCGGGCCGTAATCCTTGCCCCTGGAGACCGGCTCCGGGTTGATGACCTCGATCTTGGGCGCTCCCTGCAGCACGATGCGGGCCTTGAGTTCGTCCTGAGCGGTCCGCAATTCCCTGACGGCATCCTGAAGCTGCTTGAGCTGGGCGCTGATAGCCTTGGTCTGATCGTCCTGCGCCTGGACCTGGCCGGACAACTCGTTCATGTGCTGTTCAAGCTTCTTGCCCGATTGGAAAAGATGCTCAACTTTCGCCTCCGTCTCGGTCTGGCGCTTGACCATGAGGTCGCTCGACGCGCAACCGGCCAGTGCAAAAGAAGCGGCAACACATGCGGCCCAGCGAATCCCGGATGGCATAATTCCTCCAAATGTCAGGATTTTTTCATAAATTAAAGCCATAAACCTGCGTTTGTCAAGCGAAAGCTGGCTTTTTGCTCCCGAACGCCGGACAGGCTGCGGGCAAAAATTTTTCTTGGTTTAATTAACAATCAGAATATGTTAGCATTTTCCCGCCTATCCAACCATTACCAATCACGACGGGAACCATCCGTGAACACCCCGGAACTGCTGGCCCCGGCCGGCAACATGGAAAAACTCAAGATCGCCGTTCATTACGGCGCCAACGCCGTCTACCTGGGCGGGCACGCTTTCGGCCTGCGCAACCTGTCGGACAATTTCAGCATCGACGAGATGCCCATAGCCCTCGACTACTGCCATGGCCACGGGGTGAAGGCCTACCTGACGGTCAACAGTTATCCCCATAACGACGCGCTGCCGAGACTTGAAGAGTATCTCCGCCAGACAGCGCCACTCCCCTTCGATGCCTACATTGTGGCTGATCCGGGTGTCATCGACATGGTGCGCGACATCTCCCCCCACCGGGAACTACACCTCTCCACCCAGGCCAACACCGTCAACTGGCGTAGCGCCCGGTTCTGGCACCGCCAGGGGGTCCGGCGGATCAATCTGGCGCGGGAGATGGGCCTGGACGCCATTCACGAGACCGTGGCCCAGGCCCCGGGGATGGAATTCGAGGCATTTGTCCATGGCGCACTATGCATCTCCTATTCGGGCCGCTGCCTGATCTCCAGCGCGCTCGCCGGCCGCGATGCCAATCAGGGGGAATGCGCCCACCCCTGCCGCTGGAGCTACCATCTGGTGGAGGAGACCCGTCCCGGCGAATACCTCCCGGTAACGGAAGACGAAAACGGCACCTTTATCTTCAACTCCCGCGACCTCTGCCTGCTGGAACACCTGCCGGCCCTGGTGCAGAGCGGGGTCTCCGCCCTCAAGATCGAGGGGCGCATGAAGGGGATCAACTACGTGGCCTCGGTGCTGCGGGTCTATCGCCAGGCGCTGGATGAGTACCGTTCGGACCCGTCCGGCTGGCGCTGCCGGCCGGAATGGCTGGAGGAACTGGCCAAACTGAGCCACCGGGGGTATACCACCGGTTTTCTCTTCGGGACCCCCCGCGATGTGGGGCAGGAGTACCATTCGGCCTATATCCGCAGCCACGAGTTCGTTGGGCTGGCGGAGTCGCTGCGCACCGGCGGCGAGGTGGTGATCGGCGTGCGCAACCGTATCCGCCGAGGCGATGAACTGGAATTCATCGGCCCCGCCATGCGGGCCGCCCGGTTTACGGTACAGGAATTGAAAATCCTGACGCCGGAAGGGGATCAAGTGGGGGCCGACGCCGCCAACCCCAACCAGCGCATCGTCCTTTCGCCCCCCTTCCCGGTCGAACCCTTTGACCTCGTGCGCCGGGAAAAGCAGGGATCGCCATGAGAGACCTCAAGGGCTACGTCTCCGGCAGGGAGAGCGGCTGGCTGCGCGACATGGCAATCCTTGCAGTTGTCCTGGGTTTTCTTTTTTTCCAGTTCCTGGGCACATTGCCGCTGATCGACCCCGATGAAGGGCGCTACGCCGAGATCCCGCGGGAGATGTTGGAACAGGGGGATTTCGTAACCCCGACCCTCAATTACGTCAAATATTTCGAAAAGCCGCCGCTTCTGTACTGGCTGAACGCCGCCTCGCTCAAGCTGTCCGGCCTCACCGAACAGGCCGCCCGCTTCCCTTCGGCCCTGAGCGGCCTGCTGACCATACTGGCGACCTACATCATCGCCCGGCGTCTCTACGGGCGGCGCACAGCGCTGCTTGCAGCGCTGATCCTGGGGACATCGGCCGGCTTCGTGCTCCAGTCGCGCATGATACTGACCGACATGCTGCTGACCTTCTGCCTCACAGCCGCACTGGGCGCCTTCATCATTGCTGCCCAGCGCGAGGGACGCCGCAGCTCGTCGCTTCCTTGGTACGTTTTTTACCTGTTCTGCGCCCTGGCGACGCTGACCAAGGGATTGATCGGCATCGTTTTCCCGGCCGGCATCATCTTCTTTTACCTGTTGCTGGGAAGACGTCTGAGGCTGTTCCGGGAGATGCGCATCGCCACCGGATCGGCGCTGTTTTTGGCCATGGCCGCTCCCTGGTTTGTGGTCGTCTCCCTGAGAAACCCCGAATTCGCCCGCTTTTTTTTCATCCACGAACACTTTGAGCGCTTTACGACCACCATGCACGGCCGCTACCAGCCATTCTGGTTCTTCGTGCCGGTCCTGACGGCAACCATGCTCCCTTGGTCGTTCTTCATCCCCGGAGCCCTGGCCCGGGCCTGGCGCAACCGCCATCGCGACGACAGCCGGGCCGGACTCTATCTCCTGATCTGGACGGTGTTGATCTTCCTGTTCTTTTCCAAGTCCAATTCCAAGCTGGTCCCCTACATCCTGCCGATCTTCCCGCCCCTGGCCATCATGATCGCCAACCGCCTGGACGGGGTTCTGGACGGCCACGGCCGCGAACTCAAGCTTTCCTCGGTCCTGTTGGGGATCACCCTGACCATATTGGGCATCGCCGGCCTGGCCTATGCCCGCCTGCCGGAACTGGCGAACCTGCTGGCAGGTTCCATGCCCGGCCTGAGCGACCCGCTGCACCAGTTCATCAACAACGCCCCTCCCGTCTCCGCTGCGGCAGGCACAGTCATTGGCGTCCTCTTCCTGATACAGGGCATTGCCTCCCTGGCATCCGCAGGCTATAACCCGCTTCGCATGGTGGTTGTGCTCTGCTTCTGTTCCTTTCTGCTTGAAATTTTCATCCCGCGGCTGATAATGGTGCCCATCGCCCAGGCGGAATCTCCCCGCAGCCTGGCGCTGCAAGCCCGCTCCCTGGCCGGACCGCAGACGCGCATCGTCACCGTCGGCCCCTTGCAGGCGGTGTCATGGTACACCCGACAACGGGTCATGGTCGCCGGCAAGCCGGACGAGTTGGAGTTTGGCAGCAAACAGGGGGATCAATCCGCCTGGTTTCCGGACCAGCAGACATTGCTGGGGTTGTGGGGTAGCGACACCCCGGTGCTGATCTTCCTCAAAAAGGATGAACTCGACCATCTGCTGCCGCTGCTTCATCCCGATCCGCGCATCGTGGGGGAATCGGGCAGGCGGCGGCTGATATGGAATAGGTGAACACCAACTGGAGCAAACCGTGCGAACACACATGGTTCGCCCGGACAACATTCAAGGAGCGGTTCTTCCATGCGTAAAACCTTTCTGCCCTTTTCCACCCCCACCATCGACGACGATGAGATCAACGAGGTCGTTGACTCCCTGAAATCCGGCTGGATCACCACCGGTCCCAAGGTCAAGCGTTTCGAGGATGCCTTCAAGGCCTACGTGGGAAGCCCCTACGCCATCCCCCTGAGCTCGGCCACCGCCGGCCTGCACCTGACCCTCCTGGCCCTCGGGATAAAGGAGGGGGACGAGATCATCACCACCCCCATGACCTTCGCCTCGACGGTCAGCATGATCATCCTCTGCGGCGCAACGCCGGTCCTGGCGGATATCGAGCCCGGCACCCTCAACATCGATCCGGCCCGGATCAGGGAAAAGATATCGCCTCGCACCCGTGCCGTCATCCCGGTGCACTTTGCCGGCCAATCCTGCGACATGGACCCGATCTTCGCCCTTGCCCGTGAACACGGCCTGACCGTCATCGAGGACGCTGCCCATGCCGCGGGCACCGAATACAAAGGCAGGCGCATCGGCTCTCTGGATTCCATCTCCATTTTTTCGTTCCACCCCAACAAGAACATCACCACCGGCGAGGGGGGCATGGTCTGCACCTCCGACGAGACCCTGGCAGAGGAGATATCCCTGCTCAAGTTCCACGGCATGAGCCGCGAGGCATGGAAGCGCTTTGCCGCCAGCGGCACCCCCAACTACGACATCCTCCTGCCCGGCTTCAAATACAACATGATGGATATCCAGGCCGCCATCGGCATCCACCAACTGCCCAAACTGGACCGGTTCATCGATCAACGGGCCGTTATCGCCGAGCAGTACAACCGCGAGTTTGCCGATGTCGCCGAATTGGCGCTGCCCGCCTATGCCCCCTACGACCAGCGCCACGCCTGGCATCTCTACACGCCCCTGGTCAGGATCGAAAAGCTGGATATCGACCGCGACCAGTTCATGGCCGAGTTGAAGAAGCATAATATCGGCAGCGGGCTGCACTACAAGGCCATCCATCATCACCCCTACTACCGCGATTTCCTGGGGATTACGGACGACGACCTGCCCGTGGCCAGCTACGCTTCGGAGCGGATACTCTCCCTGCCCCTCTTCCCCAGGATGACGGCGGACGATGTCGCCGACGTCGTTGCTGCGGTCAAAGAGGTGATCGCGGCCCACCGACGCGCCTGATAACGGGAAACACAAAAAACGGGGCGGCATTTTTCTGCCGCCCCGCGCCAGTACGCTAAATCATGGCTGTTACCGTCATTTGATGGCGATATTTTTCACCATCCGTTTGTCCGCCACCTTCGGGATGAGAATCTCGAGAACGCCTTCGGCGAACGTGGCCGTCACGTGGTCGGCGTCCAGCCCTTCCGGCAACCGCAGTGTTCTGCTGAATTTGCCGTAGCCCCGTTCAAGCTTCAGATAATCCCTCGTGTCGATCTTTTCCTCCGTCTTTTTCTCGCCGCTGATTTCAAGAGTGTTGTCAATCAACTTTACGGTGATATCGTTCTTTGTCAGGCCGGGCAAATCGGCCTTGACGACGATATTGCCGCCAGCTTCGAAGACATCCACCGATGGCGACAGGCCCCCTCTCCCCATGTCGTGCAGGAAGCCCCTGAACGGCGCCACGCCCATTTCAAAGAACGGACGGCGGAACACCTCGTTCATCATGCGTTCCATGTCATCGATCAGGTTGGGAAGCCGCGTCGTTTCCAGCCAGCTTCCCCGGCTTGCGGGCACATGCTCTGCCGTTACCGGCACCGAGCTCTTTTCACCGGTGTCCCGTACCGATCTGAGATGTGTCGAGCCTTTCATGATTACCCACCTCCTTCGCCGTATACTCTGCTGCTTATATTGAAATTATACCACTTTGAAATTGCCAGTCAATATCATTGCCCCCTGGCCCACGCCAGCCGTAGGGACGGGGATGAATCCTTATTGTCTTGAAGGATTGGAACTTTTTGCGTAAAATTATTTATTCGGGTAAGATTTTGGATCAGCAACCACGGACACAGGAGAAACCCCTATGAGTATTGCCGAAAAGGTTCGTCAGATCGCCGGGGAGGCCCGCCAGGCTTCGCTGGCCATGGCACGCCTTTCCACCAGCGTCAAGAACGATATGCTGCTGAAAATGGCCGATGCCCTTGAGCAGCAGACAGAGGACATTATCAGGGAAAACGGCAAGGACCTGGAGGCAGGACGCCAGAAGGGGCTTTCCGGCGCCATGCTCGACCGCCTGATGCTGGACGGGAAACGCATCGCCGCCATCGGCGCGGCCCTGCGCGAAGTTGCGGCCCTCCCCGACCCGGTGGGAGAGATCACCGGCATGCGGAAGCGTCCGAACGACCTGATGGTAGGCAAGATGCGCATCCCCCTGGGGGTGATCGGCATCATCTACGAGGCCCGTCCCAACGTGACCGCCGATGCGGCAGCCCTCTGCCTCAAGGCCGGCAACGCCGTGATCCTGCGGGGAGGATCGGAGGCGATCCATTCCAACCTGGCCATTGCCTCGATCCTGACCTCGGTCATGGTCGGCCTGGGCATCCCGGCGTCGGCCCTGACGGTGCTCCCCTTTATTGAACGGGAAGGGGTGCTGGAGATGCTCAAACAGGAAGAATCCATCGACCTGATCATCCCCCGCGGCGGCGAGAGCCTGATCCGCTTTGTCGCGGAAAATTCCCGCATCCCGGTCATCAAGCATTACAAGGGGGTCTGCCACGTCTTCGTGGATGCCTCCGCCGATTTCGACAAGGCCGAAAAGATCATCGTCAACGCCAAGGTTCAGCGCCCCGGCGTCTGCAATGCCCTGGAGACGCTCCTGATCCACAAGGATGTGGCGGCAACCTTCATTCCCCGCATCGCCGCCACGCTGGAAGGGCTCACGGTGGAACTGCGCGGCGACGAGGCCTTCCGGCGCTATGCGCCGTCCGCCATCCCGGCCACGGAAGAGGACTGGCACGCCGAATACCTGGAACTGATCCTGGCCTGCCGCGTGGTGGACGACATGGATGCAGCCATCGACCACATCAACCGGTACGGCTCGCTGCATACCGAGGCCATCGTCACCAGCGATTACGGACGGGCCCAGCGGTTCATCCGCGAGGTCAACTCCTCCTGCGTGCTGATCAACGCCTCCACCCGCTTTGCCGATGGCGGCCAACTCGGCCTGGGGGCGGAGATCGGCATCTCCACCACCAAGCTGCACTCCTTCGGCCCCATGGGCCTGGAGGATTTGACTACCACCAAGTTTATCGTCTACGGCGACGGGCAGGTCCGGGTTTAAGAGGGGTTGTTGAAAAACAGCCGGGGATTTTCAACATATTCATTCAGGTTGTTCAAAAATAGTCAGATCG
>Ga0187771_10000756_pt1 | contig 20396 bp, 9 predicted proteins | sample 0116_SJ02_MP15_1_FD_133139 | JGI IMG/M metagenome (GOLD analysis project Ga0187771, IMG submission 133139) | Tropical peat soil microbial communities from peatlands in Department of Meta, Colombia - 0116_SJ02_MP15_10_MG | ecosystem: Environmental > Terrestrial > Soil > Wetlands > Peat | place...
CGAGATACGGTGGGCCGGTTGTCACTGTCTACGATAACGCTACCTTCGTTGAGCAGGCGAGCACTATGAACGACGCAGCTGTTTTCGCGTTCGATAATTCCAGCGTGTTATTCAATAACACGCTGACTACAGGTAGCTTGCAAAATGTTGAAATAATAGGAAGTGATTCATCAAGCGTTTCCATTTTCACTTGTGACCTTAGTAGTTCTCCTAATCCAATTGCGATAAATCTCTTCGATAGCTCCCACCTTCACGTCGTCAATTCCACAATCAGCGGCGGTTACCTCGTGTTTTCCGATAATTCCACTACCTACCTGTCGGGCACCAGCGCAGCATCATCCAGAATCATTGCTCAGAACAATGCTAACTTGACTGTGGAGGGCGGCTCCACAATCCAGGATTCTATCGAGATGAGGGGAAATGCGAGGCTTAGTTTGGAATCTTCTACTGCTTCGTTGATTTATTGTCCCGATTCGTCCTACGCCTCGTTCGTTCACGGTTCGGTTTCAGGGCTGCTGCTGGTGGGCGAAAACTCGACGGTGCGCTTGATGAATTCAACCATTCAAGAGCTTTCGTTAGCCGAATCGAACGTGACTGGTTCCCTCTCGGGACTGACGAGTTTCATTGAGAATTCGACACTCACCTTGCCAGGTAGCAGGTCTGACGTGAGCGTTCTCGACACGACCGTTAACGGTCTGGATTTCTCGTTTTCGGGCAATTCTAACGTCACCATCTCCAACTCAACACTTCGCAACCTCAATTTGCAGGGCTCAAGCATCGTGACACTGAAGAACGCCTCGGTCTACGCGGGGCTTTCCGTGCATGGCAATTCAACCGTTGCCCTGTACTCTACACTGCGCGTTCGCTGCGTGGACTACTTTGGAAACCCGCTTAACAGCTCCGTGATCACTGTTGACACGCATGCCGGCGGAATCGGAGGTTCTCAGACGGAGACCGCCGACAAAAACGGGTGGGCTAGCTTCATCTTCTTCACAGGGATAGTCAATGCCACTGGGAGTTTTCTGCTCGGGCTCGCCACAGTAACCGGAAATTTCGGCGACGTTTCGGAGTCAGAGACCTTTAACGTAGCCTCTGTCGGCAAAGAGATGACGCTATCGCTTCCTCTGCCATGGTGGTCAGGCTACATTCTCCCTGTCATAATCCTCGTCGCGATCGTTGCCCTCCTTGCCTTCATCAACTACGCTTACCAACGCGTCCGCGCGAGAAAGTAGCGGCGAAGTCACATGTAAGAATCTTCCATAATGCTTTTAAGTAGCGCACGTATCATAATTTCTTCGCTGAAAAAACAGAGAAAGGAGTAAGGAAATTGAAAAAGATATATACAATAGCTAGTTTAGTGCTTATCGCTTTGATGTGTTCATACGTCTTTCCAACTTCAGTGAAAGCATATGATTCAGGTAATGGTGTCGCGGCCAGCACACAGTGGAGCGAGTACGGTCCTAACTTGAGCACGCTGTGGATACACGCTTACACTGGTTACTCAGGCGAAGTCTCTGCGATGGAAGGCGGCAAGGCTGACATGATGGATATGTGTCTCTTGCCTTCAGACTATGCTACCATGTCTGCCGAGAAGATCGGTGGGCAGCCTGAGTTTAATTTCAGCGCCATCGTATCACTTGGCATAGAGCAGATTGACTGGAACGACGCTTTCTACCCGTTCAACATCACCGACTACGGCAAGGCGGTGTCTGAAATTCTTCAAATAGACAAGGTAAACTTCGTCAACACGTGGGTAGGCACCTACCCCAACGGTGGACTCACGTGTTACTCACCAATCCCCGGCGACATCGTCGTCAATTCCAACTTGCCATGGTACAACCCTAACACGGGAAGCATATACACTGGTGGCTACACGAGCGCATTGACATACCTCCTGGACGCTAGCGTTCTTAGCCAAGCACCATTAGCACCGGACACTGCCCCTGGCGTGAGCGTACCAGGTGGCTACACAGCCTGGACATGGAACTTCACGGCTCCATATCCGAAGGCTCTTGACGGCAACAGCTACAACCCGTTACTCACGGGTGGCATAGCTGGGGGTGAAGGAGACGGCTACATGGGTAATGGCGCAGACTATGGCCTGCAAATCCTCACTAGAAGCGAGGACGTAAGGCAGTACATAGGTCCAGAAGTGGTGAAATACTGCGGCGCAAACTTCACTTGGTGGTACCTAAACGTAGCAGTCCCCGCGAATCTGCCAATAGTTGCAACATTCAAAGCTGATGTTACTGCAGCAGGCGGAGACGCAAGTACAGCTGTGCCCTACATTAGTGTCCAGAACATCTTCGGCACAATGTCGGACTTTGAGTACCCGGTCATGATCTTCTACTGCTACGAAATGTACACCGCGGGCTACTCCTACGGCTTTACACCAGACTCTCTCATGGAGAGTTACCTAATAGCAGACTCTCCCCAGGCTTACAATTGGAGCGTATACCTGAAAGACGATACCTGCTACGTGAACCCCACTTATGACGGCTTGGAGACATTAATGGAGAACGCGACAACCGAAGGATACTTGAGCGGCGGCGTGCCTGTCGCAGGCAGCGCCTTGTACTACTGCTGGGAAGCACAGATGGAGTTAATGGGCGGTCTAGGGGGCAAATACGGGCCGGCGGCTTTTCCGTACTTCGACGAAGTCGGCTACTCACCTATTCCGGCCGCAGATGAACACGGTATCTCAAACACCTACTCGCCTATCGGCTCTGGCTTTGGAAACTGGTACACCTACCTGGACATGTACGACACTGCAAACTCGCCATACTATTCGACGAACGCAGCGCTTCAAGGCTTGAGAAGAGGAACACTCAGTGGGTGCAACCCTCTCAGTTCGTACACCGTCTACGACTTTGCGGTGTTCTCAGACATCTACGACTCGCTGGCAATCTCGAACCCGTACAACCTAAGCCAACTCATCCCATACATCGCCACCAGCTGGAACGTTGGCACTTGGACCAACACGGGCAACGGAGTTTGGCCAAAGCCTCAAACATGCAGTAACATAACACTCACAATGAGGAGTGACGATGAGTGGCAAGACGTCCCAGGACCCGAGAACAGGGCGCCGTACACGTTAGACAACGGCTCTGAACTCAACGGACCTTTAACGAACAGGTTCATGACTCCGATGGACGTCGCGTTCACCTACGCATACGCCATGATGGGTGTCGGGTTCACCGCGTTCTACACTATGGAACCGTGGTGCATGCAGATCGACCACATTGTCCTAAGCAACTATTGGGAATCAGCATGGTATGCGGCTAATCCGCTCGGTCCCACTGGTTATCCATGGGCAAACGAGACATACATCGAATCGGTTATGAGTCTTACGCCTAGCACGCTTGCGTGGCCGACTTGGCAGTTTGTGACACCGCCAGCTAACCCATACTACAACACAACCACCTTCGAGAGCAACTTGGTCCAGTTTAGCCCGACTTTGGGTCCGTACCAGGTACAAATTTACAGCAGCTTACTGATCCCGTGGCTGATTGCGTACAGAGCCCTCGGCTACATAATACTGCCGATGGACATCTTCTCGCACATCGCCCAAGCAGCATGGCCTACAACGAGCATCCAGGGTAAACCTTGGACGACTACGGACGTAACATTGCTGGACATGGAGCCAAAGGCGTTCGGCGGAATAGACCTTGAGTACGGCAGTAGCGCATGGATCCTCGTTGACGACGCACAAGACGTAGCAGCCACCACATGGAGACTAGACGCGTACAAAGCAGGCCTGACGTACGGTCCAGCAGGCGCTCAGATCACGACAAATCACGGCTTCTTCTTGTTTGGACCAGTAAACGAGGCGACTACGGCAGAGGCACAAGCGGCTACAGCAGTATATGGAGGCGATGTTAACGCACCATACGAAGTCTGCTACGAACCAGGAGCAAACGTGTCTGGCGCGGCCGCTTTCAAGGCTACTGTGTGGCTCGAGAACTGGGCACTTGCCCCCGTAAGTGTTTCGGTGACGTTCAATCTGTTGCTTGAGTATTGGGATCCTGTTGCTGTTGCGTGGAAATCGTTGACTGCACCTGATGCTATAACAGTGTCACCAGTCGTTCTACCGGCAGCTACACTCTTCATGACCACCCATGGCGCCATCACTATTCCGAGCGTTACGTCGGTAACGGGAGACCCGATCATGTGCCCAATGACTGACGCACACACTTCACTTCCAGTCTCGCCAAGGTGGGTAATCCCCTCACTCATTGGTGACGGTTTGGTCCTACCTGGCTCCATTGGGGCCGGCGCCTTGTTCTACTTCGGCTGCCCGAATTGGCCTCAGCAACCAGTCTATTTCGTAGCCAACCCTGGTGATTACTACACCAACTTCCCGTTTGAACTCGTCGACCTCAATGCAATGTCAGGAGACATCGCTGGCTGCACTACTACCTCGGCGCCATATCAAGGAGCGGACGGCCTAGTCAACATACTGGACTACAGCCTTGCCTGCGCCAACTGGAACAAATACGTCACAGTGACGACGGATCCAAACTCGGACGTGGCCAGATGCGACGTAGTCAGCAATGGCGGCCCAATCAACATCTTGGACGTCGGTCTAATCTCAGCCCACTGGGGCTTGGCCTTCTCGTGGAACCCATACCAAGGGGCTCCTATAACGGGAATGCCTCCAGCGTTCTACGCTCCTCCGCCAGGTTGGACGTAAGCCGGTAAGCACAACTTCCAAAACTACTACCACCGGTCGGGGCAAAAGTCCCCCCTCCGGATAAAATCAAAGTAAGCAAGTAAAAATAGTAAAAAAAATAATAGGAAAGTGAAAAGGAAATGAAAGGAAACAAGATGAGCGCCATTCTCGCCATACTGCTTATGCTAACAGGAACTCTATCAGGAGTCGCGTTCATGAGTCCGATTGCGCACGCCGTAATGCCAGCACCAGCGAATGCTGGAGCTATAGTAGCAAACGTGTCTCCCTTAGGAAGCACAAACCAGTACATAGGAAACCTTCCTTACAAAGCGTACCCCGCTATCGTAACGCTTGAGGACATCACGGGTATGAGTCCTGGTCAGCCATTCGAGGTCTTCGTCGACGTCATCAACGTGACGCAGCTGTTCGGTTATCAGGTAGGCTTCAAATTCGACAACACGATACTTCAAATAATCAACGCTACCGGACCTGGTCAATTCACAGGCACCGGAACTGCTCCGCCAGCAACCCCCTACTTCGATTCAAAGGCAGCGCCAGTCGACAGTAACGCCTCAGACGCGACTGTTAACTCCAACGCTACGGGCCTGGTACCATTCCAAGGCTTCTCCCTTAAGGCAACCACGGTACAGTACTCGGAAAACGGCTCTGGCGTCTTGATGAAAGTGTGGTTCATGATCAACCCGTCATACGCAGGAACCTACACGGATACATCTCCAGGCCATCCGGTACCCGGCTTGATGAACTTCTCCGTTACCCAACTGGACGACCAAACAATCTTCCTGTGGACAAACGGCAAGACAAAAATCAACCCAAACAACCTGTTGAACGGCACGCTCGTACAAAAGATCGTATATGTCGCGCCATATCCACCGACAGCAGAATCTGGCTCGGTTGCCACGGTCTACGTGGGCACACCGTCAGTATTCACTGCTGAGAACACCAGTGCAACTGCAGGATGGAACGGCACTGCTAAAATGTGGATAACAGCGGTTCAATGGCAATATCCCGCAGGAACCCCCATTGGCAGCAGTCTGACCCTCTCTTACACGTTCCCGTCAGCTGGCACATACCACGTAACGTTAATCGTTTGGGCTATACACGGGAATTACGACAATTCGAGCTCAGAGGTTCAAATAGCCATTGTCATTGTGAAGCCAACAGGCTGCGGCATCGACTTCTACACTCAGGACTGGAGGTACATCGACCCATACTACATTGCGACACCCTACACAGGCTCAGCACTTTCGAAAGCACCAGGGCTTGCTGACTCGTTCAGACCTGGCGACCTAGTGGAACTCGACGCCAACGTAACCTACAACGGCGCGCCTGTACAGGGCGCACTAGTAACATTCCAAGTGTGGGACAACCACAACGAGACGTTCGCCGCTACAGCCATATCCAACTGCTACGGCTTAGCCACATGGCAATTCCGCATTCCATGGCCAAGCACACCAGAAAACGACACGACATCCTTCCCATTCAATCAAACAAGTGTTACACCCGTAGATAATACCACACTGTTCGGAATGTGGAGAGCGATGGCAACGTGGCAACTAGGCAGCGAGTTCACAGAGCGGCCACCGTACGAGAAGACACAAAACGCCACACTATGGTGGGACGTCAGCTGGGGTCTCTCAATATCCATCGCAAGCATTACGCCTAATCCAGCAGTGAGAGGACCAGACTCGTGCGGCTACGGCAGTGATGTCGTCGTCAAAGTTAACGTATGCAACGAATACTTGGTACCCGTATACGGCTTGGTAACAGTGACCCTCTTCGACAACCTACTAGTACCAATCTACCCAACAGCCAAATACGAAACCGCCTGGCCAGCTGGTACAGCATCAGTAGTTTGGACGAAGGGTTGGTTTGGCTTTAATGCAACAGCATATAAGGTTAACCCGACCTGCACTGGCTACAACCTAACTAGTATCGAGATTCCAAGCTACGCATTCGTCGGAACCGCATACGCAGTCGCAAACCTGCTCTCTGATTGGCCAATAAACTTGGGCACAGCATTCTGCCCACCAGCATTAGCCGATTTCACCATCAACGCGGGCGGCGTTTAAGACTAAGCGAAGGATTAACCTTCACTTCCTCCTTTTTTTGGTTCATCGAAGCAGGCGTTTCCATCGAGAGTAGCCGTGCGAAAACACAGTCGTCTGATGAAAACTCAAAGCACTGGAGTCACCATTCCATGCTAACTCCATTGAATCGCACTATTCCAAGAACGTTATACTAGTTTTTTCAGAGTTCTAGCAGTGAAACACCCTGGGGTTAATCCATATAACAGGTTTCTCTCAGGACCATCGAGTACGAGCATGCGTTCACACTTCTCGAAAACAGAAATTGCCACCGTTGATGAGCGATGTGGCGAAAGCAAAGTCACTCTCATCCATCATGAAACCCTTGGCGTGTTTCAGCTACAAAGCATTGTTTTCCATTCGTCTTGTAGCAAAATCCTTCCGCAGTAACGGCTATTACAGACCTTGTCAACGTCAATGAAGAGAACTCTGGAGTCACGCACTGGCTAGCACGCTACTGTCCCGTGCGGGAATAAAGGCTATTAATCAAAATCTGGTACATCTATGTGTTCAATGTTATTGTACGCATGTACAAAGACATAGAATTAAATCACTAGGAGCTCATTATTAATAAAGGTGAAAACTATTGAAAACACTAGCGAGCGCAGAGCCAACGCATAGAACAAAACTTGTGAAACCTTTTTATCCCAAGGTCAACATTGTTTCAGTAAAGAAGGATAGGTTTATGCATGAACACAGACGCTTTCTCAGCAGCATGTCACTCGCCCATGGATTAGTATTGCTTCTCTGCATTATGATGACTGTATCGGTCATGTTAGTGTCGTTTCCGACGTTTGCTGCGTCAGTTGCACCGGTCAGCCTGAGCACGAACAGTAACTCCTATGTCTGCATGCAGCCAGTAGGTCTCTACGCCAACCTCACTTCCAACGGCAATCTAGTGCCTAACGGCGTTTTGGCGGTTGAGGTTGATTTTCAGAGTTCAGGGTGGCCACCGATGCTGCTTCGCAGCTTGAAGGGCAGTCAAAATCCCGCTCCAGGACTCTTAGACAACGACATCCAAGTAATAGTAACACCGGTGGACATGAACATGGTGCCTCAGACGGGTTTTAAACGCGGGAGCTGGGGTTACTTCAACGTGACAATCGTGAACAGCGGCCCCGTAGTAGAGGGGGTTATAGCCTGGAGTGCCATGGACGCGGCGTCAGTACCAATTGGCACAAATTCCATCGATTCTCCCGGAAGCCCCATAACCATCCCCACCGACAGCACGTCGAAGCTTCAGGCATCCGTAGACATCCCGTCATGGGCCGCAGTCGGCACAGCCACCGTATATATTAACATCTTCTCGGATGCGCCGTATCGTGGCGGCTACCCAATCGCAAACGAAGCGTCCTGCACCTTCCAAATAGAACCGTCCTTCGGACCCTCAGCAGCAGCTGCAGGCTCTGGGAATCGTCAAAGCCTGAAGTGGGAGGGCACGTTGACTAGCGTGACTGGACTTTACAACTTCTCTTACAGAGTTCCTCCTAACGTCGTGTATGGAACGTACATCGCGTACGCGGTTTCAAGTAGCGCACCTACGCAGCTTGGCGTTGCAAAGTTTCAGGTTACGGCGGCCTCAAAGCCTCCTCAGGCGATCTTCACCTACTCTCCCTCCGCACCATACGCCAACGAGGCCGTCTACTTCGACGCGTCATCATCCTATTCGTACAACGGAACGATCACCAACTACAAGTGGAACTGGGGTGACGGCTCCGCCCAGCAAAGCACTCCGCATCCGACTATTACACACGTGTTCAAAGTCAAGGGCGCATACGCTGTGACATTAAACGTAACGGACAGCCAAGGACTATGGGGCCTCAGCGAAGAACCCGTGTCGGTTTCAGGCCCTACCCCGCCTGTAGCGAGCTTCACCTTTAAACCCAGCCCAACGTGGATTAACGCCAGCACTACCTTTGACGCTTCAGCGTCAACGCCAGGTTGGAACGGCACTGGACACCCGCCAATCAGTAACTACACCTGGAGTTTTGGAGATGGCACACCCGTGATAGTTACCAAGAATAGCGTGATCTACCATCAATTCACGACGCTAGGGAACTTCACGGCCACTCTAAACGTTACTGACACGCGAGGATGGATTGGTACAATGTCTCAAAAAGTGCAAGTAATCAACGTAACGCAGCACCCAGACATCGCGGTCACTGGAGTAGGCTTCTTCTATCCTCCGACGGGACTTTATCAAATAGCTCCTGACTATTATCAACCTTACAGTGGCTGGAGCGGATACGTCTTGGTAAGCGTCCTAAACAACGGAACATCCGCCGCAAGCTTCAACGTAACTCTATCCTACTCAAACGGGACTCTTTACAGCCTCGGAACCCAGGATCTGACTAACGTTCCCTCCCAAGGCTCGATAGTGCTGCAATATTGGTGGAACACTACCCTGCTGAAGCCAACGATGAACTACACGATTACCGCGAACGCCACGATACTTCTGGGCGAAACAAACACTAAGAACAACCAGTACAGCATAATCGCAGAGGTAAAAGGCACAGGCGACGTTAACGGAGATGGCATAGTCAACATTCTGGACATCGGTATTATCGCAACCAACTGGGGCCTGACCGTTCCTCCAGCAGACCCACGAGCAGACATTGTAGGAAACGGCGGTCCAATCAACATCCTCGACTACAGCATAGTCTCGGTCAACTGGGGCAAGACATACTAGCGACCAACAAAACACTCCCCTTTTTTATTATACTGTCGCGAGAAAAACAATGATCCACGCATTCGTAGCCATGCTAGCCTATCCCGAAGAAGTCAAGAAACGGCTACGAGCTTGTTTCTGCACACCTAGATTCATTATAGAGCAACGTGCTGTTTGATGAGCACATCTTCGCTAGCCCGAGGACGACTAGCGCGAGCAGTTACTCAGTATTGAGCGAAGTTGGGTACTGCAAGAGGCTTTGGGGCCACTCGAGGAGTATCGGGTACTGTAGGCTCGTACCGAGGCTAGGCGCGTCTTCAAGTGGACGCATGCTGGTCTCGGTTGAGACTCTTATCAGGAGACATAAATCTTAAAAAGATATGCACCGCAATATATGATGCAGGTGAAATTAATTGAAGAAAACAATATCGCTTACAGGAAAAATCTTGCTAGCTTTGTTGATTCCGCTATTGCTTACCGGAGCATCACTCGTCGTTCCTCCAGGACACGCCGCGAGAACGCCCGCAGGGGCCTTAGTGGCGAACACGCTTGCCAGCGGAGCTACAAACGTATACACAGGAAACGGGGCCTTTAAAGCCTACGCCTACAACCCAAACGAAACCCTGAGTTCAGCTGGCCCTAAGACTGTGTTCGTGGTCTACGTCGACGTCATCAACGTGACGCAGCTGTTCGCTTACCAGGTAGGCTTCAGATTCAACCAAACAGTACTTCAGTTAATCAACGCTACTGGACCCGGTCAATTTGTGGGTAGTGGTGGGGTCGTTACTGAACCAGCAAGTGACTACTACCTCTATAAGGCATCGGCCGTCGACACTAACGCCTCGGACGCGACTGTCAGCTCCAACGCCACGGGCATAGTACCATTTCAGGGCTGGTCCCTCAAATCCACCACCGTAGGGTACGCGGAAAACGGGTCAGGTCTCTTACTCAAAGCGTACTTCTGCATCAACCCAACATTTCTTTCCAAAAAATCTGTAACAGCAGCTAGCATGATGAACTTCTCTATCACCGAACTCGACATACAAACCATCCTCCTGTGGACAGACGGTAAAACCAAGATCACCCCAACACAGAGCAACGTTCACAGCGGCTACTTTACGTGCCCCAACATAGTCCCAGAGTTTCCTTCGACGTTCTCCTCGATCCTCCTAACAATCGTCCTGCTAATGGCAACCCTTGCAGCTGCACTATTCAGCATACGGAAGAGGTCCCGTAAGCGAGAAGGGCCAAATCGCGACACACAAGGATAGTCCGCGTGCACCTGTCCTGACGATCGTGGATAACAGCGGCATAGGAACTCTCCCTCTTTCTTTTGTTACTAGTGCGGACCGCGTCTACAATTGGATAGAACACAAGACGAATTGATAGGAAAGGATAAATAATTATTTCCTGCGCACAATCGTCTTCCACTTGTTCGAGTCCGTTCAACGCTTCGCGATTGAAAACCACCCGATGCGTAGAGCAATCCTCAAGAAACTTTATTATGATTGATTTGCGAGTATAACCTATGCAATACGTCAACCGGTTGCTTTTTTTGACCTTCGCTACGTTCTTTATGTCTGTTTCCGTTGTATCCGGTGGCGCGGTCAGCCCTGTCTCCCATGACTGGACCTACAATGCATACGGCGTAATATACCCCGGGGCTTTGGACGTTGTTGGCCAAATAGCTTATTTTGGTACAAACTATGATTTCGGCTTCGGCTATACAAACTTTCTTTACGCTGTCAACATCACCAATGGTAACTTGATTTGGCGGTACAACACCACCCTCCCGGTCAATTACGTATCAAACTTCACATACGCTAATAGCACCTACATCATTGCAGGAACAGGCGGCTCAACGTCCCTGCCCTCCCAGAGTCACGTTTTAGCGCTTTACCAACAAAAAAACGTGACTCTATGGGACTCGGCTAATCTTTACTCTTCTGTCCAATCTCTTGGGGCAGCAGAAAGTGACTTCCCGAACAACGAGGACGTAATCGCAGGACTCGCAAATGGACAACTGGTACGTCTTTGGGGAAGCAACGGCACTAAGCAGTGGGAACGCACTTGTGCTGGCAACATAACTATTGGCAGGGTCCCCAACATAGTGAAACTAGATAATGGAAGTGTCGCGGTTGGTACGTTTAGTCTCGATACTGAGCAGAGTCACATCTATTGTTTCTCGAAAGACGGCACGCCCACATGGAACTATACAACAAATAGCTACAATCCATTACGTCTAATCAAGAGGTTCGGAAATCTAAACGATGTGGTTGCAGCGTTTGCGGACGTTATCGACGTCCGCAATGGCACAACTGGAGCAGAAATCTGGCTAGGCCCTTTCAACGTCACTCAGCATATCCCGCCTTATAAGGCTACGCAGGCAGTCACAGATTTGCTCTGCGCCGAGGATTACGCTGGAGACCGCTTTCCAGACGTCGTGGCTTGCACTACTAGAGGTTTCATTATGATCATCAACGGCAAGAACGCAACGCTCTTTCGGGGACCAGTACAAATCTCGCACACGTCATCTTACATTCAGTACATGTATTCTTACGAGAACGGAGTACCCCTCCTCAACAAAACGCTGACGATTAGCATCGAGGACTCCAGTAATTCGAACTATGTCTATGGCGTGAATGCTTCTAACTTGGCCGTGGAAAACGGATTACACGTTCCATATTCAGCATGGAACCTTGTCAGTATCAGCAACTCCAGCAGCTTTGCAGGAGACCTGCTCTTTTCTGCCGCCAACTCTGTGTACTACATATCGGGCGCCGATGTTATTTTTTCAGAGTTTCCCTCGCAAATAATCATAGTCGTCCTGCTTGGAGCAGTAGGGGTTTCAGAGACGATTTTGCGACGACACCGACAAGAAACCAATCAACGCGCGCGCTTAAAGTCCAACCAATAAGTACAATAGACAAATTGCAGTGGTCTCGACGTTGGTATCCGAACCTGCCGTCCCAAAAGTAGATGTGTAATTGGTGTAGATACCGCCATTGGTTGGGTCTTGCATGGCCCAGACAATGCTCTCCATTTTTGCACACTCGGCTGGAGTAAAAGTGCCGATAGAATACAAGGCCCCGTTCAGAGTTTGATTCAATTGTTTAGCCACCCACAGGGCAAGTCCTACCTTATAAGTAGCAAATCCTTGACTTAGATTGGTTGCTCCGTCTATGAAACCCGTTCCGTTCCACATAGACATCCCTGCCTTAAAGTAATTTAACGCACCAGCCACATTACCTTGCAGCAAAAGGTTCTTGCTCCAGAGGAAGTCCAAATCGGCATATTCGGCAGTATTCACTAGACTTGTTCCGTTAAAAACGTATTCCTTGATCGTGTACTTTCCAGTAGATGCAACCGCGTATTCATCGTATGTCTTAAATGGTCCGACTTGTGTATCGTTGAATAATTCATCTTTTCCATCTCCTTTGAATCCATAGAATTCCAGCTTTTGTTGTATAGTTTCAGCTCGACTAGAATAAAGTTTAGACAACAACACCCATAATATGAAATTATCATTCAACCAGATAGCGTAAGGAGCTGCTACAGGTGCCTCTTTATCCAATCCCTCGCTGGGAACAAACATTATGTTGGTTAGATAATTAATTGCATTTCCCGTCTGAGGACTACTACAAATTGAAAGCAGAGTTTCTGTATCATTGAGCGCCACTTGTGTTCGGCTAAGCAGTGTTTCATTTCCAACAAGCCATGTCAAAAGTTGATCCTCTTGAGTTGTTAGTATTAGAGTTTGTGAGGTTAGGTTATTGATTTGAGAGGTTAACTGCGTGACATTTCCACTCAGCAATGTCTGAGTTTGATCAAGCAGTGTTTCATTTCCAATCAACCATTTTTCCGCTTGGTTTAATAACGATTCATTATCATCCAGCTCGCGCGTAACATTCTTTATCGTATTGTCTTTTCCGCTAATTATCGCTGTGTAATTCGCCACTGCTCCGACCAAACTGGCCAAAAGAACTATTGCTATTAATCCAACTGCGATGGTTACGGTTCTACCAACAACCTTCCTTTCTGGTTTCCGTTCACTCATCTTTAACCAACCACGTAACCAACTTCGTATGGTTCTCCTATAAAAAATATTAGGACCAAAGAGTAGCAGATTCAGGTTCAAATCCAAGATTAATGCTCTTAAGGTAAAGTCAGCGTGCGCATGATGGTTAACCTGGGGTGTTTTTGAGTAGGTTTTGTAATTTCCACCCCCCCAAATACGGTTTTTCAGTCTTGAGTAGAGTAAAATGGTATAGCAAAATCCAGTTTTCTATGAAGTACTGTTCTTTACCCACGTGACTAACATGAAAATGTAAATGTTTTGCGTTTATGTAAGATATAGGGACATTTGTTATTTATTGTGTGCGCAGTATAAACCCATTCCTGTATAGGCGCGCGCGGAGTGTGCTAATTGGCACACAAAGTCTTCTTCCAATGGTTTGAGAGAAAGCCGAATGCTACTATTCTGGCTTATTTCTCAGAACAGGTGCAGAAACTCGGTCCGAAGATGTTTGCCAGCGTCTAACGCGATGTCCGTGAATTTTCCGGTTTATCAAAACGAATGGAACTATAATAATCCCTGCGAACAGGGCCACAATTATTGGCAGTAATCGTCGGGATGTTAAAGTCAAATCGGATTGGTTTACTGCTCGCGCGCTATGGCTGTTCCGAAATTCGATAGTCTTATAATTCCACCAAAACAAAAAGAATAGTAGGGGTAGCAATCGTCATGACGGTGAAGGATATTCTTCTTGACAGAATCAAGGATAAGCTATGTGACAAGCTGCACAAACAACTGAAAGGCGAACAACTGAGAGGATGGAGCATAGATTACGTAAACGACATAGTAGAGGCTATCATGGAAGACAATGAGGAACAGGTTGACATATTAATCAATGGACAGATTAAGAAATTAATCGAAGAAAATAAGAAGATAGCCGAAGAAAACAAAAAATCAACCACAAAGGAAAAAAAACCACTGCAAAGCCTCGAACATCTCAATATAATGATAGATGAAATGGTAAAAACAATCTTGTCGCCAGAATTTGCTTTAAGAAAACCTGATCACAAGCAAGCAATTCCATCAGCTCGCGCGTTTAGCGGCCAGTTTCCTTTCACTGCTAAGAGCCTACTGCAAACGTGTTGGGGAATGACACTTAACCTTTCACATGACACACAGGAGCAAGCACTCGGTGCCATGTTCAATGACCAGTTCGACCAACTTGGTCAAATTTTCACACCCAAATTAATGACGAATATAAGCGACTCAAACGGCAATTTTATGTTAAATTTACAGATGGCGCTCTCAAGCTCTGTCAGAAATTTGGGATTTATCAGATCAACACACATGGAATACATCAGGTGCAACACTGACAGACTCAACAGCCGAAGACAGGCGATAGAGCAGATTGCGGACTATGCATCGTTCTCGGGGTCAGGTCTCTATGCGAAGGTCGGTTCTTTCTTCGCAGCTGGTTCACTCGCCGATCTCGTTGCCTTCTTCAATAAATTGGGATTATCGGCAATTTATATACCCATCTTCCTCTTGGCAGGCATAGCTGTAGCGTTTTTCATTACCATTTTCGCACGTACTATTGTTAACCAGACGGATGACACTTGGGATTGGAAGACGAGAAAAGACCAGAATAGATACTGGAAAGAACATTACAAGAAAGATGCAACTAACGAGCTCTACAACTTCTACCTCTCAATCAAAGAATTAATCCTTAAATTCTACCCAACCGAAGCAGCGACCGCCATCGTAAGAAACGATGAGCTTCTAAAACTGACCAATGAAAATGAAGTAAAGAGGGTAATAAGAGAACAGATACTGGTCACGGATGACCTTCAGTGGTTCCCAGTAGTACAAGTTTCCCAGACCAGCACTCAACCAACGTCAAGCCAAACATCAAGCCAAACGTCAAGCCAGACGCGGTCTTCGCAGACAGCTAGCAAGAGCAAGTCAACAACAAGCAGCCAAAACTAGCATATGAGAAACATTCGAACCTGAATCTATTGCAAGGTTTCAACGAAGTTCTGTCAGGCTTGACCCAACTAGTCGGCACAAGCACTGGGTGGGCAGAACGTGCGAAGTCTTAAAAGCTCACTATTACCTATAGACAAATGAGGTCCCAATATGCGATGCGTCTTTTTTAGCCAAGGGGTATGCTACGCTAACTTACCTATACAATTGCCGGACATGTTTAAACCAGACGACAAGGACAGAAATCAATTCTGCGAACAAATCACTTTCATAAATTGCCCAAGATATGCTTGCGTACAAGGAGTTCTGAGCCCTTCAACTACTACGGGCCCTCAACCTACAACTCCTAAAGGGTCTAAAGCCATAACTCCCAAAGGGTCTAAAGATGGGGGCAACGGGGACAACCAGCAATAGGCTGGCGCGCATGCGTGCTCCGAAACTAGTTTGCGAAGTATCTAATGCTTCTGGATTTGCTTGGTTTGTGAGTGTTTACTGCGGCTTGGGCTGTGAACAGCATGCTGAGTAGGCAGAGTTGGGCGTGGAACGTTATTCTGGCAAGTCCTCTCAAGTTATGCTGGGTTAAACACGCAAGGTTCTTGAATCAGCTGAACTCTCGCTCCACCGCCGCTCGTTTTCTGCACGCCTTTCTGAGTTCTGACGATCCGTGACTCCGAATTTCCTGTCAACTCTGGCATGCTCTCGACTTCTTTCATCTGGTTTCTCGGGCAAGGTATAACGGGCAACGTTCCCTGTTTGAGCGCTGCGTCGCTGAGGCCCTTAGAGCTGTACTGGGGATCAGCCAAGAGCTTCCGAGGCTTCACGTGCAGTGAGGCCTTCTCGAACAGCCTCAAAGAATGTTTCTTCTCGTTCTCGTTCGCTGAGGCCACTGTCATGGCGACGGGCAATTCGCTCTTAACGTAGCGCGCGCTAGCCAAGGCGACAAAAGACACTCATCAAGAAACCGCGTAACCATCATATCTAAAACGCAGCGGATTCAGCGCACCTTAAGCTGAAAAGTAATGTATCGCTAGATGTGCAGGTGCACAACAACGACATAGCGACCTGGCTTCTTTTTCCTGCGTCTTCTCAAGAAACCAAGCATAAGCAGAAGAATCAAGCCGGCTATTATCACCAGTCCAAACATGGATGCAATAAATACCACAAAGACAAGTGATGGAGAAAAAGGTGTTATCACTTGGACGAAACCGTCGGTGAGCCCGCGTCCGTTTGTGCCGCTGGGATTCGTTTCGTTGTCGGGGAGGGCTGCGTAGGCGCTTATTTGATATAGGCCTGCACTGACCGAGCTTGTGTTCCATGAGAAAGTTACTGGAGCTTGGCTTCCTGGTGTTAATGTGACTTGGATGTTCTCGATCAGGGAGGAATTGTAATACGTGCTCACAGTACAGTTGCTCTCGGTCTGGGTGCCGTTGTTTTTGACCGTGACGTAAATGTTGACTACGCCTCCGACGTAGACGCTATTAGTTGACAGCCCTATGCTAGCTATACCGACGTCATGAACCACCGGAGGTATGGGAGTCACCTCGACCCAGCTGGAAAAATAGTTGTCTGTCAGGTTACATTCTTGGGGCACGGGTGGGATGTAAGCGCTTATCGTGTGGTTTCCCACAGTAAGCAAGGAGCTATCAACGGAGTAATTGAAAATCATCGCAGAGTAAGGCGACAGATTCGTGACCTCGGAAGGAGGTCCGAGAAGCACTTCGTCAAAGTACGTGCTCACGTTGAAGCTTTCAGCGACTGTTCCCTCGGTTCTCACGATAGTTTCCAACGTCAGGCTCTGGCCCAGTCCAATCGTTCTGGCCGATGGAAGAACAACCACGACTGCTGCGTCATGGTAATCAATTTCTATTGGTTCTTCAGTTGTAATCGAGAACGACGTTAATATCGACGGGCAATATGGAATCAACGTGCCGTTTGCCGAAGTTTTAAACGCGGAGACAGTAACTGTAGCATTTGGTCCAACAAAGGCACTCGGTGCGAGCGTTGCCTTGCAGTAAACAGTAACGACTTCTTCATTCGGGGGAACGATAAAATCTTGGATTTCAGAGTTGTTAACCGGCACGTCTAATTCATCTTTCACGACGATGCCGATTGTTGCGTTTTTCAGAGTCATCGCTATGCTTCTCAGAGTTATCACCAAACCCACATCTCCTCCTCTTCCGAACGTGCTTTGACTAGTAAGGTTCTCACCAGTTGTTTCCACAGAGAGAAGTTTCACGATCCAATCGACTTTGAAGGGCAACGTATCTTGATAGACTTTGCCCCCGTACAGAGTACTACCCGTAACCATCCACACCCCAAAGATTTCACTTTCTGAAACGTTTAATGAAGGATACGGTATTCTAAAGTGAACCATAGCTACCCCGCTTACGTTGGTTCGGGCAGAAAAATCCAAACTCGCGTTGCTAGGCATCTTCACGTCAAAAGCGACAAGGATATTGTTCACAGGCGACCCGTTGAGCGTCAGTAGGGCATACAGAATGACAAGGTCTCCAGGACCGAACGCGTCACTAGGCATGTTCGGACCTCTGCCACTGTAAGGCTCCTGCTGGGTGAACACATCAAAAGCTACTGAACCATCATGCGAGTAGGAGGCAGAGGCGCTGCAAGTATTCACAAGTAACAAAACAAAAAGAACAGCGAATGTCATCAACCGTACAGCTCTTCCCTGAAGCCTAATCCTCATGCTCACCACGCATCAAGTAGATCTGCCCTCGGACCATGTTTTCCTCGAGGCGATAAAGTTCAGCTCCGTACTTTGCTCGTTGATGTTCGCGGTTTACGCGTGTCTTAACGTAGCCTTCTTTATCCTCATCATTAGATCAATGAATAAGACCACGTATTAAAGGAACATAGAGAATTCTTCTATATTCTTCTTCAGGGCATATTACGTCTACCGAAACACTGTTTTCGCGCGCTGTCTTGGCCCCAAATTCTTTGGGTTGGTTCTATGGCTTGGTCTGTTTTTTTGATGCACGTAGTTCCTGATGATGAGAAAGGCATGATTCTCGTTGAAACCGAAAACATAGTTTTCAGGAGGCCAAAAAAATTTTTTCCAGAACCAAGCTAGAGGGAGGCTGGATTTTGCGAAAGAAGCTTGTCGTGGGCTCTGTTCGGAAACGAAAACCACGCATACTGCCATCCCAAACCACTTATAGAACAAGCCCCCGCCAGAAAGCCCATCGTTGCCTCAGCGACACATACCACAAGACCCGCCCAAAACAAGCCTCAACACAATTTCGGGACAAGACAGCCCGCTATGGTTGTTCCTAAATTCGTCTGTCAGGTTGCTTGTGTTGCCGCTGGTGCTTGCCAGGGCATATTTGGATCATAATTGGATCATATGGCTGACCGAGGGGGTAGGCTGTGCGCACACAGACAAGCCTAGGCTAAAGCGTCAAAGGAGCATCAGAAAATCACCCTTTGTTCCATATCGAAGGCGGAAGGGAATTTAGGAACACGAATGCACGCAGGTCATGCTCTTTTTTCTTTCCTGCTTCGCTATTCGGGTAACGAGACACAGAATTTCAATCATAAATCATCCTCAACATGCGCACCGTATTCCGGTTTTGGTTGCGATCTTGTGAAGGCAACGTTTATGAATTGAATAATTACTCTAAAGGTTTTCTCACAACGTTTTGCAACGTGTTATGCCTTATTTTCTTTGACATAGAACTTTGTTCCAAAACCCTTATAACCGAACCTCCCATTATAAAAAGAGTGCTGATAAGAGCAAAGGAGACTATCGCATTGAGGCAAATACGTGGAGTATTAGCTATTTTACTTTCTATCATAATCTTGCTCAACACATTTCCTATAATTCTGGTGAAGGCAAACGGCACTTCATCCACCGTGTCCTCGGCCTATTCACCTAATAGTTCTCAGCATGGCGGTGTCAAACCTTCTTGTTGCCCGGTTGGCAACTCGCCTTCCGTCAGCATCTCACCCACATCCGTTACTTTGGATGTCGGTCAGTCTCAAACCTTCACTTCGGATGCTTCCGGCGGCACAAAGCCTTACTCCTATCAGTGGTATCTCAATGGTCAACCTGTTTCAACCGCCACGAGTGCAACGTGGACCTTCACGCCGAAGTGCGCTGGCTCCTACTGTGTCTATGTGGAACTCACGGACCATGCTTGGGAGCAAGTAAAGTCAAACACCGCGACCGTCAACGTGAACGAGGCACCTTCTGTTTCTATTTCGCCCACGTCTGCTACTTTAGATCTTGGCCAATCTCAAGTCTTCACTTCAGACGTTGACGGTGGTACACCACCTTACTCTTATCAGTGGTACCTCAACGGTGTGGCTGTTTCAGGCGGTACTGGCAAAACTATGACCTTCAAGCCTGAATCTGTTGGAACAGACTCAATTTATGTAACAGTAACCGACGAAGTCGGAGTGAAGGTAAGCTCTAATACCGCTACTGTCACTGTCAATGCCGCGCTTTCTGTCATTATTTCGCCCACATCGGTTACTTTGGATGTCGGTCAATCTCAGTTGTTCACTTCTACTGTTTCTGGTGATTGTCCGACTTACTCATATCAGTGGTATCTAAATGACATCGCAGTGTCCGGTGCGACAAGTCCCTCATGGACCTTTAAACCCTCGTATTCGGGTTCTTACACGATCTATGTGAAAGTAACGAAGGCTGGAATACAGGTCACGTCTAATACCGCTTTTGCTACCGTTAATACTGCACTTTCGGCAGTTATTCTGCCGCTGTCTGCCACCATGGATGTTGGTCAGTCCAAGGTGTTCACGGCTGGGGCTTCGGGTGGTACGTCGCCTTATTCTTATCAGTGGTATCTTGATGGTAGTCCAGTCTCGGGTGCAACGGGCGCCACATGGACTTTCACGCCATCTGCTTCTGGGTCTTACCAGGTTTACGTAAAAGTTTCTGACGGCGTTGGAGCCCAGGCGAAGTCTAGTACCGCC
>Ga0187771_10000757_pt1 | contig 20394 bp, 18 predicted proteins | sample 0116_SJ02_MP15_1_FD_133139 | JGI IMG/M metagenome (GOLD analysis project Ga0187771, IMG submission 133139) | Tropical peat soil microbial communities from peatlands in Department of Meta, Colombia - 0116_SJ02_MP15_10_MG | ecosystem: Environmental > Terrestrial > Soil > Wetlands > Peat | place...
CCGCGATGCCTGAGCTTCGCGACACCATCTTCGCCCTCTCCTCCGGCCGGCCGCCGGCGGCGATTGCGGTGGTGCGCGTTTCCGGGCCAAGCGCCGGAGCCGCGCTGAAGGCGCTTATCGGCAAACTCCCCGCCCCGCGCGAAGCCGCGCTCGCCCGCATGCGCGATCCGCAAAGCGAAGAGACCATCGACCAGGCGCTGGCGCTGTGGTTTCCAGGTCCGCACAGCGAGACCGGCGAAGACGTCGCCGAGCTGCAGCTGCACGGCGGCCGCGCAGTGATCGCCGCGACGCTCTCGGCACTCGCCCGCCTGCCCGGCCTGCGCCCGGCCGAGGCCGGCGAGTTCACTCGCCGCGCCTTCCAGAACGGCAAGCTCGACCTGACCGCGGTCGAAGGGCTCGCCGACCTGGTGCTGGCGGAGACCGAAGGCCAGCGCCGGCAGGCGCTGCGCCAGTTGCAGGGGGTGCTGGGCAACCGCGCGGAAGGCTGGCGGCAGCGGCTCATTCAGGCGTTGGCGCTCACCGAGGCGGGCATCGATTTTTCCGACGAGGGCGACGTACCGCAGGATTTGCTTGCCTCGGCACTGGCAATCGCGCGCGAGCTGGAGGTTGAGATCGCCGCCGCGCTCGCTGACGGCAGCCGGGGCGAGCGGCTGCGCGACGGCCTGGTCGTCGCCATCGCCGGTCCGCCCAATGCCGGCAAGTCGACGCTGCTCAACCGGCTGGCGCGACGCGAGGCGGCAATTGTCTCGCCCTATGCCGGCACCACGCGCGATGTGATCGAGGTGCATCTCGACCTGGCCGGCTGGCCGGTAACCTTGCTCGACACCGCCGGCATCCGCGAGACCGGCGATCCGGTGGAGATGGAAGGCGTGCGCCGCGCGCGCGAACGTGCCGAGGCGGCCGACCTGGTGCTATGGGTGGTCGATGCCGGGCAGGCGGGTGCAAAAAATGCTGCAGCAGAGGGTGCAGCAAAAGCCGTGGCGGTCCCCGGGGCCGGGCAGGGCGCGGAAGCCGGTGGCGCGGGTTCGCGGCGGGAGGAGTTCGTTGAGGTTTCTGCGTCAGGCCGGCTTGCCGCTGTTGGGGTTGCCCGTGCCGACAGCCGTCAAGCTCCGCCGATTTGGTTGATCCGGAATAAGATCGATGCCGCCGCGGAAAGAAGTGAGTTAAAAGTCAATTCGGCCTCAAGGAGTGAGCAAATATACACTCCTAACGCGAGCTTAAAGCAGAAGGTAAACAAAAAGCTAATCGAAAAAAATGAAATGCGGACTAAATATGAGCATAAATTCAGTATTTCGGCGCTGATGGGCGATGGCTTCGAGGATTTGCTGCAGCATTTGACGCGTCAAGCCGAGGTCTTTCTGACTGGCAGCGAATCTGCGCTGATAACGCGCCAACGTCACCGCCATGCGCTCGAGGAAACCCTCGCGGCATTGCGGCGCGCGCAGACTGCCGAGGTCTCGGCCAAGGAGGACCTGTTGGCCGAGGAGCTGCGCCTCGCCGCCCGCGCGCTTGGCCGCCTCACCGGCCGAGTCGACGTCGAGGATATTCTCGACGTGATTTTCCGCGACTTCTGCATCGGCAAGTAGCCCGCCAAGGTGAGCCAGATTTGGATCTGGACCGATTCCGCTGGTCTATGCGTCCGATGGCCGGAGGTACTATGGGATGCGGGTGGCACTGTTTCACGTGAAACATTCCGGCCGGGCGGGGCTCTTTTGACCCCTCATTGCACCTCCGCTACAACGCCGGCTCCGAGGCCCAAATGAACATGCGATTCGACGTTGTTGTCATCGGCGGCGGCCATGCCGGCTGCGAAGCTGCGGCTGCGGCCGCCCGCATGGGTGCGCAAACCGCCCTGGTGACGCATCGTTTCGCCACCGTTGGCGCCATGTCCTGCAACCCGGCCATCGGCGGGCTGGGGAAGGGGCACCTGGTTCGGGAAATCGATGCCTTGGATGGCCTGATGGGTCGCGTCGCCGACCAGGGCGGCATCCAATTCCGCGTCCTCAACCGGCGCAAAGGTCCGGCGGTGCGCGGGCCCCGCGCCCAGGCCGACCGCAAGTTTTACGCCGCCGCCATGCAGGCGGCCGTTCGCACAACGGCGAATTTGGCGGTGCTCGAGGCCGAGGCCGACGATTTGGCCATCGAAAATGGCCGCGTTTGCTGGGTCAGACTGGCCGATGGCCGCGAAATTCTGTGTGGGGCAGTGGTCCTCACCACCGGCACATTCCTACGCGGCCTCATCCACATTGGGGAGAGGAAAATCCCGGCCGGCCGCGTCGGTGAAGCCCCGGCCATGGGCCTTTCGCGCACACTGGAAGCGGCCGGATTTGCGCTCGGGCGCCTGAAGACCGGGACGCCGCCGCGGCTTGACGGCCGCAGCATCGATTGGACGGCGCTGGAAATGCAGCCCGGCGACGATCCGCCGGAACCGTTTTCGGTTTTGACGAGCGAAATCCCCAATCCTCAGATCCAATGCGGCATCACCCGCACGGTCGCGACCACGCACGAGATTATCCGCGCCAATGTGCACCGCTCGCCCATGTATTCCGGGCAGATCGCCAGCCGCGGCCCACGCTATTGCCCCTCGATCGAGGACAAGATCGTCAAGTTTGGCGAACGCGACGGCCACCAGATCTTCCTCGAGCCGGAAGGGCTCGACGATGACACCGTCTATCCAAATGGGATTTCCACCTCGCTGCCGGAAGAGGTGCAGCACGCGCTGGTCGCCACCATTCCCGGCCTGACGAACGCGCGCATCATCCGGCCCGGCTATGCCATCGAGTACGACTTCGTCGATCCGCGTGAGCTCGATCCGACGCTGCAAACCAAACGCCTGCGCGGGCTATTCCTGGCCGGCCAGATCAACGGCACCACCGGCTACGAAGAGGCCGCGGCGCAGGGCCTGTTGGCCGGCCTCAACGCGGCGTCGCTGGCCGGCGAGGGCGGTGACATCACCTTCGACCGCGCCGAAGCTTATCTTGGGGTGATGATCGACGACCTGGTGACACGCGGGATCAGCGAGCCCTATCGCATGTTCACCTCGCGCGCCGAATATCGTTTGCAGCTGCGCGCCGATAACGCCGACCAACGGCTCACCGACAAGGGCACGGCCATTGGCTGTGTTGGATCGGTGCGGGCGAATATTCATGGCCAGAAGATGCGTGCGCTGAATGACGCGCGCGCGTTCGCGAAATCGGTATCGCTCACGCCGAAAGAGGCCGAAAAATATGGCCTTTCGCTCAACAAGGATGGCCAGCGGCGCACCGCATTTGAGCTTTTGTCTTATCCGCATGTGAGCCTGGCGGATCTGGCGAAAGTCTGGCCGCGCCTTGCCGAGCTCGATGCAAAGATCGCCGAGCAGATCGAGATCGACGCCAAATACGAGGTCTATCTGTCGCGCCAGGCAGCGGATGTGGCTGCCTATCGGCGCGATGAAAGCTTCACACTGCCTGAGGATCTCGACTACGCAGTATTGCCGGGACTTTCCAACGAAGCGAAGCAAAAGCTGGAGCAAAACCGGCCGCGCACCATTGGCCATGCCAGCAAGATCGATGGCATCACGCCGGCGGCGCTGACGCTGTTGGTCGCGCATGTGAAGCGCGGCAAAAACGCCGCGAAGCGCGCTTGAACAAGAGCGGGCAGGACGATCTCGCCGCCGACAAGAAACGCGCGCTCGCGCTCATGCCTGTTTCACGTGAAACAATCGAGCGGCTGGACCCGTTCGTCGCTTTGCTGCTCAAGTGGCAGAGCAAGCTCAATCTCATCGCCGCTTCGACGCTGCCTCAGCTTTGGACGCGACACATCGCTGATTCGCTGCAGCTCCTGCCGCTTGCGCCGGATGCGCGGGTGTGGGTCGATCTTGGGTCGGGCGGCGGCTTTCCCGGCATCCCGATCGCCTGCGCCTTGGCGGATCAGGCGGGCGCCATGGTGCATCTGGTCGAGAGCAACGGCAAAAAAGCCGCTTTCCTGCGCGAGGCGGTGCGCACGCTGGCACTACCGGCCAAGGTGCATCAGGAGCGGGCGGAGAAATTTGGGGAAAGCTATGGGGAAACCGTTCACGCGGTGACGGCGCGCGCGCTCGCCCCATTGAAAACCCTGTGCGATCAAGCCTTTCCTTTTATCGCCCGGGGTGCGCTTGGCCTGTTCCCCAAAGGACAAGATGTAGCGGCTGAATTGACCGAAGCCGCTAAATATTGGAGACTTGAGGCCTCGACCGTGCCCAGCCTAACGAATCCGGATGCTGCGATCGTCCTCGTCCGGCGCCTGGAGCGCCTATAAGTAACTGATTACACAACGGAATTTACAAAATGTCCGAAACGCCGCCAACCGGTCTATCCGACGTCGTCCCGTTCCCGCAGCCGGCGAAGCCTGACGCGGCGCGGCCGCGCGTGCTGGCGGTCGCCAACCAGAAGGGCGGCGTCGGCAAGACGACGACCGCCATCAACCTCGGCACCGCGCTTGCCGCGATCGGCGAGCATGTGCTGGTGGTTGATCTCGACCCGCAGGGTAACGCCTCGACCGGGCTCGGCATCGAGCGCAAGGCGCGCCACGTCTCCACCTACGACGTGCTCACCGGCAAGACCTCGATGCGCTCGGCGGTGCTGCCGACCACGGTGCCGCGGCTCGACATCGCGCCCTCGACCATGGATCTGTCCGGCCTTGAGCTCGAGATCGGCCGCGAGCGCGACCGTGCCTTTCGCCTGCGCAACGCGCTCGCCGACCTCAACAAGGGCCCGCGCAATTTCGACTACAGCTACGTGCTGGTCGACTGCCCGCCCTCGCTCAACCTGCTCACCGTCAACGCCATGGCGGCGGCCGACTCGATTCTGGTGCCGCTGCAGTGCGAGTTCTTCGCGCTCGAAGGCCTGTCGCAACTGCTGAAGACGGTCGACCAGGTGAAGGCGAGCCTGAACCCGACGCTGTCGATCCACGGCATCGTGCTCACCATGCACGACTCGCGCAACAATCTCTCCAACCAAGTCGTCGCCGACGTGCGCCAGTTCATGGGCAAGAAGGTTTACGACACGGTGATCCCGCGCAACGTGCGCATCTCCGAAGCGCCCTCCTACGGCAAGCCGGTGCTGGTCTACGATTTGAAGTGCGTCGGCAGCGAAGCCTATCTGCGCCTGGCGACGGAGATCATCCAGCGCGAGCGCGAGTTGAAGGCGGGGTAGCGATCATGATGTCGAACGGCGAGATGAAAGCGTCATTGCGGGGCGCCGCGAAGCGGCGAACCCTGAATCCATAACCCCAGTGCTGCGGAGTATGGATTCCGGGTCCGCGCCTTCGGCGCGTCCCGGAATGACTTCGTGCAGAGTGCGACGATAAATTAAAAAACAGGAAGAGTAGCGTGTCACGGAGTTCAGGAGCGGCGGCGATGGCGGATCATTCGCGATTGGGGCGCGGGCTGGCGTCGCTGATCGGCGACGTCGGCGAGGAAACAACGACGCAGGAGCCGGCGCGCAAGCCGCGCAAGGCGCCGATCGAAAATCTCACGCCCAATCCGCGCAACCCGCGCCGCGCCTTCACCGAGGCCGAGCTCGCCGAGCTCACCGAGTCGATCAAGGAGCGCGGCATCATCCAGCCGATCGTGGTGCGCCAGGCCGACGCGCCGGATCATTACGAAATCATCGCCGGCGAGCGGCGATGGCGCGCCGCGCAGCGCGCCGGCCTGCACGAGGTGCCGATCGCCGTCGTCGACGCCACCGATGTGCAGTCGCTCGAATACGCCATCATCGAGAACGTGCAGCGCGCCGACTTGAATCCGCTGGAGGAGGCGGCCGGTTACGTCGCGCTGATGGAGCAGTGCAACCACACGCAGGAGCAGGTGGCGCAGATCGTCGGCAAGAGCCGGCCGCATGTGGCGAACACACTGCGGCTGTTGAAGCTGTCCGAGCCGGTGAAGGCGCTGGTGCAGAGCGGCCAGTTGTCGGCCGGTCACGCGCGGCTCCTGGTCGGCCAGCCGAACGCGCTCGAGATCGCGCACGATATCATCAAGCGCGGACTCAACGTGCGCCAACTCGAGGCGGCGATGCGCAAGGAGGGCCGCGTTCCAGCGCGCGACGTGGGCAATGAGGCGAAGGGTCATACGAGCGGCGCCAAGAGCGCCGATACGCGCGCGCTGGAGCGGCGGCTGTCGGATGCGCTGGGATTAGACGTGTCGGTCGATCACCGCGGCGAAGGCGGCACGCTGCACATCAAGTACAAGGATTTGGATCAGCTCGATGCGGTGTTGAGGAGGTTGGGGGGCGGGTGATCGTTCTGCCAGCGTTCAAATGTCGGAAATCAAAGACATGGACACGAGAAATTGTAGCATTGTGGGAGCAGCTTCCGCCGGAACACCGAAGTGACTTTGCAATTTCATTTGAAATAATTCGTGGCTTTATGGGTCTCGATTATCTCAAGAAACGCTTTGATCCTGATTTGCCAAAAGGGAGCTATTTCAGAATCAGCTACGGAACTAGCGATGAAGAGGCAACTAGAAATTATCGCGTCATCGATTTTGCCGAGACGCTAATAAATCTCAAAGATATAGAGGGATTTTGGCGAGTGCATTTCCAGAATGCGCGAAGCCGATAACCCAGAGCCAGGGTTAGCCGAACTACATATTGCAAAGATGCTCTACATAAACCAGTGGCCAATTTAGGTTTGTTACGCCGCAAGGAAAGCGCGGAAATGATTATGATATGGAAATCGTTTGTAATCATCTGATCATGTGCGCCGATACGAAGTGCAAAATTGAAACGACAGATCTAAGTTCTACAAGCATAACTTCGACCCTTGAAAATAGTCGAACACAATTGCCGCCAAATGGCCCCGGTGAGTTCTTCATGAAAATCCCACAAAAATGGATGGAAAATCCAAATTGGGAGCGGTTGACAGTGCACGGCGCGCGAGATTTTTTCGCCACGGCGCTCAACGTGTCATATCAGTCGTTCTGTACGACGAGCCTTTGCAATCTCCAGATGAATATCTAAGACAAGGGCATCTCTTTAAAGAAGTTATCAATCCTCGCCACAAGTTAGCGCCGACGTTTGATCGGCGGCTTTTTGACAAGTGGAAACCTCCACCAGTTTCGCCAAATTCGATGCCTCCGTTCTGGGCCAGGCTTTCGAATTTTCCGACAGGGTTGCCCGGTTATCGAGAGACAAATGTAGCTCGTGGGATGGTGAGCACAGCGAAAACCATCGCGAATAGTTTGATGGGCCTCGCGTTTGTACGACCCATCCTACGAACTACAACCTATCCCTTCTTCGGTTCCCAGCGATAGACTTTGGCGCAAGCGCCGCCCATCAGCATCGTGCGCTCGCGGTCGCTCAAGCGGTCGGTCTTGAGGAAGGGCTCGACGGCCTGCTCGTAATTGACGACGGCATAGGCGCGCGTCCAGTCCGTGCCCCAGAGGCAGCGCTCGAAACCCCAGGCGTCGAACACGCGGGCGAGCGGATCCCAGATGTCCGGGAACGGATACGGCTCCTTTGCCAGCGTGCAGGCCCCGCTTACCTTGATCACCGCGTTCTTGCGCTTGGCGAGATCGAGAACCTTCGGCAGGTCGGCCCACGGCTGCGGCGGCGCCGGTGGCGTGCGCGGCTGCAGAATGCCGAGATGGTCGATGATGAAGCGCGTGTCGGGGTGGCGGTCGATCACCGCCGTGCCGGCGTCCAGGTTGCCCCAGCACAGGATGTTGACGGGAAAGTCATACTTGACGGCCGCGCGCGCGATGCGGTCGAGACCCGGGTCATTCGGCTCGCGGGACCTCTCCTTCGTCATGAAGATGCGGATGCCTACCGCGCCCGCAGTCTGTTTCCAGTCGGCGATGACGTCGGTCACGGCCGGATCGTCCGGATCGACCGGCTTGACGATCGCCATCCGATCGGGATGGGCCTTTTGCACTTCCACCGCATAACTTGCGTCGTAGCGGTACATGGAAAACGCGGAGATGAAGATCGCGCCGTCGATGCCCACCTTGTCCATCGCCGCCACCATCTCGTCACCCGTCACGTGCGCGGGCCAGTTCGGCACGGTGTGCCAGGGCCGCTTCGGGGTATTCGCCTCATAGGCGTGCACCTGGGAATCGATGATCATCACCGGCGAAGCTCCTCTGTGAAATGAGAAGTGGGTTCAGTATCGCAGCAGGTTGCGCCGGCGGTGTCCAGCGCTCCCGAAGCACTTCAGGCATGTCGACGCGATTGCTGAGATGCGGACGGCGTTGTCGCCGCAGCGGTGAGGCGCTCGCGCTTTCCCTCTCCCACAAGAGCCTGCGCCCGGACGGCGCGAAGCGCCGATCCGAGTGGGAGAGGGAAAAACAGTGTACGGCCGCGCTGCCCGACTATGACAGCGAGGGGGGCTTCAAGCTCAATCGAACGCGTGACGAGGAGGCGGCCGCATTTGCCCTCTCCCGCAACGGGAGAGGCGCGCGACCATGCGCCTTACCGCCGGCTCACTCCGGTTCGGGGGGGACGTGCGGCTCCATCTTGTGGTGGAGCTGCTCGGCCTCGCTCAGCGTCTCGACCACCGCCTCGGCGGCGCCGACGATCCTGCCGACCACGCTCTTCGGCTTGGCCTTGGGCGCCGGCTTCTTGCGCGCCACTTTGGCTTTCTTGCGCACCACGGCCTTGCGCGTCTTCCGCGCCGGCGCGGTGGATTTTTTCCTCTTCTTCGCTTTGGATGTCTTGCGCGCTTTCTTGGCCATCGACTACCCCCTGGGTATTGCCACGTTCGCCGGGTCAAGCTTAAGCGGCAACCGCGCGACGCGCCAGAGGCCGCGCTGCCTAATCCTGCGGCGCGCGGCCTAAGGCCCGCTTGCCCCCGCTGGATCGCCCGGCGCCAATGCTGCTAAGCATGGCGCGGAAAAACGCCAGGGAGGACACCGGTGCCCGCTGCAATGCAAGGCGAACTGCTGCCGAATATCTACCGCTTCAAGCTGGGCGGCTTCGAGGTTGCCGCCATCATGGACAGCTATGTCATCCGTCCGGGGCTGACGCCTTCGTTCGGCGGCGACACCCACGCCGAAGAGGTGAAGACGCTGGCGGCGGCCAACCGCATCGACGCCGACCGCTATTTCCACCCGTTCACGCCGCTTTTGGTCAACACCGGCAAGGAGCTGGTGCTGTTCGACACCGGCAACGGCACGCTCTCCGCCGAGTACGAGCCGATGAAGGGCCGCCTGCCGCCCGGGCAACTGGTGGCGCGCATGGCTCAAGGCGGCTACAAGCCGGAGGACGTCGACGTGGTGGTGATCACGCACGGCCACCCCGACCATATCGGCGGGCTGAGCAGCCGCGGGCAGCCGACCTTCCCCAACGCGCGCTATGTGTTCGGCGCCGCCGAGTTCGATTTCTGGCACAAGGGCGAGAACGTGCGCGAGGCGCGCAAGTTCAACCGCGAGCTCTACGTGAAGATCGTGGTGCCGCTGGCCAACCGCGCCACCATGATCAAGCCGGGCGACCAGGTGGTGCCGGGCATCACCGCGGTCGACGCGGCGGGGCATTCGCCCGGGCTCATGGCCTTCATGATCGAGAGCGAGGGCAAGCGGCTGCTCAACTGGGCCGACACCTGCAATCACTACGTGGTGTCGGTGCAGCGACCCGACCTGCATCTCGACGTCGACGACGACAAGGAAAAGGCGGTGGCCACACGCAAGCGCATCCTCGACATGGTGGCGACCGACAAGCTGTTCGTCGTCGGCTTCCACATGCCGTTCCCCGGTATGGGCTGGGTGGAGAAGACCAGCACCGGCTATCGCTGGGTGCAGCATAGTTATCAGATGAATTTGTAGAAGCAGCGCAGCTTGCGCTTTAACCCTCTCCCCTTGTGGGAGAAGGGAAGTGAGAGTGCGGCTTGCGACGGGAGCTAACCTTCTCTTCTCCGCGCGCTCTGCGCGACCATGAGCAGCGTGCGCTGCGCGATCGCTTCGGCGAGCGCGGCGTTGCGCCGCGCCTCGAGCGAGGCCTCGGCAAGCTGCGCCATGGCGCGCACCAGGCGCGGCGCGCTCCATTGGCGCAGCGCGGCGCCGACCGCCGGCTCGCGGGAAAAATGCACCGGTGGCGTGCCGCGCTTCATGGCGAAGTCGATCGAGTCGCCTGCGTCCACCGCGAGCTTCATCTTGTGCAGATTGGCCACCTGGCGGATGGCGGCGGAGATGATCGCGGCCGGCGAGGAGCCGCCGGCGCGCGCCTTGGCGAACTCGCTCTCCACCGCGCGCGTGTCGCCGGCGAAGGCGGCGTCGATCACGCTGTCGAGCGCGAGCGCGGAGGCATCCGCCACCACCGCCATCACGTCGGCGAGCTCGACCGTCTTCTGCCCGCGCGCGTAGAGCGCGAGCTTGCGGATCTCGTTGCGCGAGGCCAACCGATCGCCGCCGAGCAGAGCCGTCAGGGCGGCGCGCGCATCGGCCGCGAGCGTCAGACCCGCGGCGCGCATCTCCTCGTCGATCAGCCGCGCCAGATCGCGCTCACTGTCCTCGTAGCAGGGCAGCGCGGCAGCGGCTTTCGCCTTCTCGCACAGCGCGCGCAGCGGCGCGTTGCGCTTGAGGTCGCCGGCTTCGATGATGATGCGGCAGTCGCTAACCGGCGCGGCCAGCACCGGTTCGAGCGCGGCGGCGATGTTGCGGCTGCCGGCTTTCACCAGCACGGCGCGGCGGCCGCCGAACAGCGGAATGGTGTTCGCTTCTTCGACCAGACGGGCCGGATTGGCGGCGAGCTCCTCGCCCTCGATGCGCGCCAGCGCGAACGGATCGTTGGGGTCGTCGACCGCCGCGCGCACCAGCGCGTCGACGCGCTCGCGCACCAGCCCGGCGTCCGGCCCGAACACCAACAGCACCGGTTGGCCCGGATCGGGCTTGGCGATGTAGCGGTCGACGTCGGCGGCGCGTATAGCGGTCATGACAACATCCTGGCCGTGGCCAACAACCCAGCAGCGATCCGCAACGCGGGAGCTCTCGTGTCCTTGTTAATGCGAAAGCAGCCTTTCGCCAATCAGGTTCGGTAGGTTTGGGATTGACCGCTTAATGAAATTTCTATCAACTCCGGCACCCCAATCGGCTGGCCGCCACCGACGGTCGCGGCACGAGCAATCGATGCCCAACACCACCCCAACACAATCGACCAGCGATCTGGCGAAGAGCTTTTGCGTCCTTGTCGCCAGCGCCGACGAAACGCTCGACATATTCGACATTGTCTTTCAGAACGCCGAGACGATCTGGCGCGATTGCGATTGGCCGCGTTACGCCGGGTTCACCACCAAACAACCGGACAGATTCGGCTTCCATGTGGTGGCCGCAAACAAAGCCGACTGGCGCGAAAGAGTTTGCGTGCAGCTCGACTGTCTTCCCGAAAACATCCGTTATGTCCTTTTGCTCATCGAAGACTTCTTCCTGACCGCGCCAGTGAACGGAGCGGACTTAAATGCAGTCGCCGAGCAAGTCCTTCGTCACGATCTGGCCCATGTCAGGCTGGTGCCCGTTTCTCGAAGCATTCTTGGCTACGGTCTGGAGTGGCTCAGGAGGACGTTTACCACCCAGCCGCTGCGCCAATTGGCCTTCTCCGAGCCCTATTACTCCTCGGTCGAACCGGCGATTTGGCGACGCGAATATCTTCGCGCGTTGCTGCAGCAGCCGGGGACGATCTGGCAGTTCGAGTACACGAGAGGGCCCGAGCGTCACTATGCGGTGTGGCGTCCGGTGGTGCACTATCGGGCGTTGGTCGGCCGCGCGAAATGGTATCGTTTTGCGCCAGGCTTGCTGGGGCGGCATGGGCTGAGCTTGGCGAAATCGCCGCGTGAGCGGCAGACGCTGCGTTTCACGCTGAAAACGATGCGACAAGCACTGACGTTTCGCATCTTCGGTTATCTAACCTACCGGCTTCGCAGGCGCTTCAACAAATTGCCGGCCCGCTGAGCTTCGCCGGCCGACGCGTCGCTACGTCCCCGCCACGAAATACGAGGCCAGCCGCGAGCGGATATAGTCGGCGATCGCCTTGGCGGCGCGGTTCTCGGCGTCGCGCAGACCGCGGTCGCCGGCGAAGCGTTGCTGCTGGCCCGGGATGTCGTAGGACACGCGCGAGAAAGTCTGCCCGCTGATCAGCTGCTTGCCGGTGCGATCGACCAACGTGTAGGTGGCGTCGATGCCGTAGTTCTGGATGTCCGGCCGCGCGGTGTTGACGTCGACGATCACCTGCGACTGGCTGGAGCTGAGCTTGATGTTGAGCTTGTAGTCGGTCGGCGCGGCACTGCCGCCGCCGGTCAAGCCGAACAAGAGGTTGTTGCGTACCTCGACGCCGACGCGGGCGAGGCGGGTGCCGTTAGGCGCGCCGACCGGCAGCACCTCGACGCTGCTCATCTTATCGGTGATGCCAGGGCCGCCGTCGACGGTCTTTTCGCCGTACAGCGGCTGGAAGCAGCCGGCGGTCATGCCGGCCATCGCCAGCACGGCCAGGATGCGCGTCGCTTTGCCCGTCATTCCGGCCGAGCGAAGCGTGCGCCGGAATCCATAGTTAGGCCACCACATTGACGATCCTCTGCGGGACGACAATGACCTTTTTCGGGCTCTTGCCGTCCAGCGCCTTTTGTACCGCATCGAGGGCCAAAACGGCAGCCTCTATCTGCGCATTTGTGGCGTCGCGGGCCACCGTCACGTCCGCCCGTTTTTTGCCGTTGATCTGCACCGGCAACGTGATGCTGCTCTCCACCAGCAATTCGGGCTCGAGTCGTGGCCAGGTTTCGGCGGAAACCAGGGTGGCATGGCCGAGGGTCGCCCAGCATTCCTCGGCGAGATGCGGCATCATCGGGTGGAACAGGCGTACCAGGATGTCGCCGGCCTCGCGCAGGGTCCAGGCGAGATCGGGGCCGGGCGCGGTCTTGGCCGCGCCGAGCGCGTCGGTGAGCGCGTTGACGAATTCGTAGATGTGGGCGACGCAGCGGTTGAAGCGCAGCCTGGCGATGTCGTCCGAGACATTGGACAGCGCGCGGTGCGCGGCCTTGCGCACTTTTTGCGCTTCCGGAGCAAAACTTGCTGGGCGAGCTTGCGGTGCGGCGATGTCGGCGAGCTCGCCGGCGAGCCGCCACAGCCGCTGCACGAAGCGCCAGGCGCCTTGCACGCCTTCCTCGGTCCAGATCACGTCGCGCTCGGGGGGCGAATCCGACAGCATGAACCAGCGCGCGGTGTCGGCGCCGTAGGCGGCGATGATGTCGTCGGGGTCGATGGTGTTTTTCTTCGACTTCGACATCTTCTCGATCGAGCCGATCTCGATCGGCTCACCGGTGGCGGTGAGCTTGGCGACGCGCTGATCGCCTACGCCTTCAATAGTCACCTCGGACGGCTGTACCCACTCGCCGCTCTTGCTGCGATAGGTTTCGTGCACCACCATGCCTTGCGTGAACAGGCCGGCGAACGGCTCGTCGACGTCGACGTAGCCGCACTTCTTCATGCCGCGCGTGAAGAAGCGCGAATAGAGCAGATGCAGGATCGCGTGCTCGATGCCGCCGATATATTGGTCGACCGGCATCCAGCGGTTGGCGACCTTGGGCGTGGTCGCCGAGGTTTCGTTCCACGGATCGGTGAAGCGGATGAAATACCAGGACGAGTCGACGAAGGTGTCCATGGTGTCGGTCTCGCGCCACGCAGCGCCCGAGCACTGCGGACACTTGACGTGCTTCCAGGTCGAATGGCGGTCGAGCGGATTGCCCGGCTTGTCGAAGCTAACGTCCTCCGGCAGCGTCACCGGCAGCTCGTTTGCCGGCACCGGCACCACGCCGCATTTCTCGCAGTGGATGACCGGGATCGGGCAGCCCCAATAGCGCTGGCGCGAAATGCCCCAATCGCGCAGGCGGTAATTGACCTGCCGCTGCGCCACCGGCCGGTTGCCGCGAACGGTCGACGCAAGCGTGTCCGCCACGCGGTCGAACGCCTGCTTGGGGGTCAAACCGTTCAGATTGATGAATTCGTTTTGCGAATTGATCATCGTGCCGTCGCCGTCATAGGCGGTGTCGGTGATGACGAAGGTGTTCGGGTCCTGGCTCGGCGGCAGCACCACCGGCGTGTTGCCGAGCCCGTATTTGTTGACGAAATCGAGGTCGCGCTGATCGTGCGCCGGGCAACCGAAGATGGCGCCGGTGCCGTACTCCATCAGGATGAAGTTGGCGACATAGACCGGCACCTTCCACCTAGCGTCGAACGGATGCGCCGCCTTGATGCCGGTGTCGAAGCCCATCTTCTCGGCGGTGTCGATCGCCTCCTGCGAGGTGCCGATCCGCTTGCACTCGGCGATGAAGGCGGCGAGCTCGGGGTTCTTCGCTGCCGCCGCAGCGGCAAGCGGATGATCGGACGAGATCGCCATGAACTTGGCACCGAACAAGGTGTCCGGCCGCGTGGTGAAGATCTCCAATTCGCTTTCGCCGCCCGGCGTGGTGGCGACGTCGAGCATGAAGCGGACCAGCAGGCCTTCCGAGCGGCCGATCCAGTTCTTCTGCATCAGCCGCACTTTGTCCGGCCAGCGATTGAGCGTGTCGAGCGCCTCGAGCAATTCCTGCGCATAGTCGCTGATCTTGAATACCCACTGGAACAGGTCGCGCTGCTCGACCACGGCGCCCGAACGCCAGCCGCGGCCGTCGATCACCTGCTCGTTGGCGAGCACGGTTTGATCGACCGGGTCCCAATTCACCTTGCGGTATTCGCGCGCGACCAGCCCAGCTTTGAGGAAGTCGAGGAACATCTTCTGCTGGTGCTTGTAGTAGGACGGATCGCAAGTGGCGACCTCGCGCGCCCAGTCGAGCGACAGCCCCATCGACTGCAGCTGCTTCTTCATCGCCGCGATGTTGTCGTAGGTCCACGCCTTGGGGTGCACCTTGCGGTCCATCGCCGCGTTTTCCGCCGGCATGCCGAAGGCGTCCCAGCCCATCGGGTGCAGCACGGCGTTGCCCATGGCGCGTTTGAAGCGCGCCACCACGTCGCCCATGGTGTAGTTGCGCACGTGGCCCATGTGGATGCGCCCCGAGGGGTAGGGGAACATTTCCAGCACGTAGTATTTCGGTCGGGGATTGTCGTTTTGGGTGGCGAAGATACCGCGCTCGGCCCAGGTTTGCTGCCAGCGGGCCTCGGCCTCGCGGGCATTGTAGCGCTCCGGGCGCTGGTTTTTCGGCGATTCAGCGGTCATTGCGGCGTCTTTTTAGGGTGCCGGGAGGTGACATGAAAGGGGCCAAGGGGTCAACCGACACCTTGACGGATGGGCCCTGTTTGCCCGCATTAGGAGCATGTCCGTGAGCCAAGCCATAACCGCCATAAGCGGCCTCGACCACGTGCGCGCCGAGATCGCGCGCGCCTGCAAAGATACCGGCCGCGATGTCGCCGAGGTGACGCTGGTCGCGGTGTCGAAGACGTTTCCTGCCGAGGCGATCGAGCCGGTGATCGCCGCCGGCCAGCGCGTGTTCGGGGAAAACCGCGTGCAGGAGGCGAAGGCCAAGTGGCCGCCGCTCATCGCCAAGCATCCGGGCCTCTCGCTGCATCTGATCGGCCCGCTGCAATCGAACAAGGCGAAGGAGGCGGTGGCGCTGTTCGACGCCATCCATTCGGTCGACCGGCCGAGCCTGTGCGAGGCGCTGGCGAAGGAGATCGCCAAGCAGGGGCGCACGCCGCTCTTGTTCGTCGAGATCAATACCGGTGCCGAGCCGCAGAAGGCTGGCGTGTTGCCGCAAGACGCCGACGCCTTTCTCGCACAATGCCGCGAGCGCTACGGCCTGACTATCTCCGGGTTGATGTGCATCCCGCCGCTCGAGGGGGCCCCGGGCCCGCATTTCGCGCTCACCGCCAAGATCGCGCGGCGCAACGGCCTCAAGCTGTTGTCGATGGGCATGAGCGCGGATTTCACCACGGCGATTGCGCTCGGCGCCACGCACGTGCGCGTCGGCAGCGCGATTTTCGGGCAGCGCGCACGCCAGCCTTGAACTCGGCGCATTCCGCTCGACTGGGTTGCCAATGACCGAACGGTCCAAGAGGATTACTCGGAGGAACAGGCGATCACACAGCGGAACAGCGCTCTAACATTGGCTTCGGGGAAAACGCTATTCACGGTTCAGGCCTTGCGGGCGATTGCTGCAGCAGCAGTCGTCCTCTTTCACGTTCTTTACATGTTGGGCCACGACGCGGGCTACGCCTTCAACGCACCAGGTATCGGTCAATATGGCGTCGATTTGTTTTTCGTCATCACCGGTTTCATCATGGTCTACACGAATTTCGACGCATTCTCGCGGCTGAACGCGCGCCGACATTCATCCGTCGTCGATTGATCCGCATCGTGCCGATGTATTGGCTGTGCACGACGGGAGTCGTCCTTCTGTTGGCGTTTTTCCCGCGGCTCTTCGTGTCGGTTAAATTCGAGCGGGCGTACGTCATTATGTCGTATGTCTTTCTGCTCTCACAAAATTCGGCGGAGAGCATCGGCACCCTAATCCAAACGGGTTGGACGCTGTGCTTCGAATTCTATTTCTATTTTCTGTTTGCGGTGCTTTGATTTGGCCGCAGCGATATTTCTTGCTTACTTCCGCCGCCATTTTCGGCGCCGGCATCGCACTGGGAAATATCATTGACGGCCTGCCGATCTCGGCCACGGTGGCAACGAATCCGATCCTGTCCGAATTCTATGTCGGGACGCTCATCGGCTTTTTGTTCGCCAACGGTCATTATCTGCCGCGGCTGTGGGCCATGGCCGCGAGCGGACTTGGCGTCGCGGCATTAGTTGCGACCGGAAATGTCGAGGCCTTACCTTGGAACCGCGTGATGTATTGGGGGCTGCCCAGCGCCGGCATATTGTTTGGCGCCATTTCGCTCGATCGCGCGGGCTTCGGAGTAGCGAGGCCGTTGGTAGCGCTTGGCGATAGCTCCTACAGCCTATACCTTACGCATCCCTTTGTTCTGCCGGCGCTCGGCAAGCTATGGCTCGCGCTGCGTCTCAATGTCGGCGCGCCACCGGTCTTGCTGGGGCTAATTGCTTTCTCCGCCGCGTTGGCTTTCGGTCATGCCACGTATCTGTTGATCGAGAAACCGATCACCGGCTTTCTGTCACACGCCGTGCGGCAGCGGCCGACCAAAGCCTCGTACTCGTAAGGCACGCGCAAGCGCAACGCCAACTACCTGAAACGCGGCGGGAAGGGCGGCTTATTGCTCTGCGGCGTGCCGAGCGAGGCGTCGAGCGGCTTCTTCAGCAGGCTGGAGCGCAGCGCTTCGCCGCGCGGCGACGGCGGTACCGGCGCCGGTATGCTCGGCGCCTGCGGCAGCGCCGGCTGCAACGGCGCCGCATCCAAGACCGAACCGAAATCGGCGAGCTCGTCCTCGCCGTGGTGGCTCGTGCTGGCGGAGCGCCAGCGTTCGATCACCGTGGAGATGAGGTCACGGCTCATATTGGTGCCGGCGTCGGAGCGGGTGTTGCCGGCGGCCTCGCTGTTCGGCCGCACGTCGGCCGGCAGATGGGCAAAGCGCATGCGCGTCGGCAAGGCCATGCCGGGGCCGAAGGTGAACACTTCGCGCGTGCCGAGCGAGGGGATGAACGACAACAGGTTTGTCGCCGCATCCGACACCGCCGAGCGGATCAGCGTCTGGTCGCGGTCGTTCGATAGCCGCATGACGAACAGGGTCGAGCACTGCGACACGATGGTCGGGTCGATTTCCGCCGGCCGCTGCGTCACCAGGCCGAGGAACACGCCGTATTTGCGGCCCTCCTTGGCGATGCGCGAGAGCGCGCGGCGGGTCGGGCCGAAGCCGATCTGCTTGTCGGCCGGCGCGTAGCGGTGCGCTTCCTCGCACACGAACAGAAGCGGCGCGACGCCGTCGCTCCACAGGCCGAAATCGAAGGCCATACGGCAGAGCACCGACACCACCGAGTCGACCACCTCGGCCGGGAAGCCGGCGAGCTGCATGATGGTCATCGGCTTGCCATCCGGCGGCAGGCGGAACAGGTGGGCGAGGATTTCGCCCATGGTGTCGCCGCCGATATTGGCGTTCTCGAACATGAAGGCGTAGCGCGGATGGTTGCGGAAGGTCTGAATCCGCCCGATCAGCTTGTGATAAACCATGCGCGAGGAGCGGTTCTCCAGCTTGCCCATGCGCTCGTCGAGCAGGTTGATCAGATCCTCGATGCGGTAGGGCACCGGCGTGTCGGCGGTGAAACCGGTGTCGCGCGGGTCGCGCCTCTTGTTCAGCGTGCGTTCGTTGTTGACGCGGTATTGCAGATAGGCCGACTTGGCCAGCGGAATGACTTCCGAGAGGATCTCGACTTCCTCGTCGATGCCGGGGCGACCGCCGAAGAAGGCATCGACCGTCTCCTCGAAATTGAACAGCCAGAACGGCAGGCGCAGGTTGCGCGGGGTGAGCACCTGCGCCTTGTCGCCGAAGCAGCGGCCATATTCGTTGTGCGGATCGACCAGGAAGATGCGCAGGTTCGGCCGCGTGTCGAGGATCTTCTGCAGGATGATGGCGACGCCGCTCGACTTGCCGACACCGGTGGCGCCGACAATGGCGAAGTGACGGCTCACCAGCTGGTCGATGTCAACATGCACGCCGATATCATTGTTCTGCTGCAGGTCGCCGATATGGGCATGGTCGCCGTCGGCGCCGCCATAGACCAGGCGCAGCTCGCGCTCGCTGAGCAGCAGCGCACCGTCGCCGATGTTGGGATATTCCATGACGCCGCGCTGGAAATGCGCCGCGCCGTTTTCGCCGGCGCGGATCTCGCCGACGAGGTCGAGCCGCGCGACCTTGCGATAGGAGGATCCGCCGCTCTGCGCCACCATGGCCTGCTCGCCGATATCGGTGACGAGGCCGATGATCATCGCCTTGCCGGCGATCAGCCCAATGAACTTGCCGACGGTCGGCTGTTCACCGCCGCTCGTGCGTGCGCCGAGCTCGACGGTGGCTTGCGAGCCGCCAACAGCGGCGACGCGGCCGATCAAATCCGGCGCGGTGCGTCCCGGCGCATAAGCGTTCTGCGCACTATCCATGGTCACCCCCCGCGATCTTGTTCCGCATGTCTTGCGTGACCGCCGTGCTGTCATGGAGATATCACAGCGCCGTGCTGTGTAAGTTAATGCGGCGGTTATGCGGCCGGCCGCGCGCGACTATGCTTAATTATTGGTGCTATGCCTCGTTGCGCACCGCAGGAGACGGGCGGTAACGATTACTCAACCATGATCGTCGTGCGCGGGCCGAGGCGAGCGATGAGCCGGCGCAGTGCCGGTAGCGTCAACGCGATGCAGCCGGCGGTCGGCGCGAAACCTTCGCGCGCCACATGAATGAACACGGCGCTGCCGCGGCCGGCGACGCGCGGGCGCGTGTTGTGATCGATCTCGATGATGAAGTCGTAGAGCGCGTCGGCGCGCGTGAGCCGGTCGGCGCTCGAACCCGGCGGCACCGTCACCGGCTTGTTGTAGCGGCGGTCGCGCGGGTCCTCGCACCAACCGTCGTCCGGCCTGATGCGCCGGACCGGCAACAGGGTCGGCGGACGGGGGTGACGATCGGCGCGCCACCACAACCGTTTGAGGCGGAAGCGCCCGCGCGGCGTGGCGCCGTCGCCTTCCCGCTTGTTGGCCGCAATGCCGCTGCGCCCGAGCGCAACCGGCATGAGGAGCGGTCCGGCTTGCAGCACGCCGCGCGCCGCTTCAGCCGGCTTGCGCCGCACCGCCAATCGACGCAACGATGTTTCGCGTTTTCCCCGCCGCACGCCGCAAAACTCCCCGACTCCCAGCCAAATACCAGTTCGCCCTTGCTCTTTTAGCCCTGGATGCTCTACTTCGCGAATATTGCAGCAAGGGCGACCATTGGGCGATGGCCAACCGACGCACCATCCTGATCGTGGACGACGACGCCGAGCTGCGCGAGGCGCTGGTCGAGCAATTGGCGCTGCACGATGAGTTCGAGGCGATCGCCGTCGACAGCGGCACCAAGGCGGTGCAGGCGGCGAAAAGCGGCCAGGTCGATCTGGTGATCATGGACGTCGGGCTGCCCGATATCGACGGGCGCGAGGCGGTGCGCATCCTGCGCAAGAACGGCTTCAAGGCGCCGATCATCATGCTGACCGGCCACGACACCGACTCCGACACCATCCTCGGGCTCGAGTCCGGAGCCAACGACTACGTCGCCAAGCCGTTCCGCTTCGCCGTGCTGCTGGCACGCATCCGCGCGCAACTGCGGCAGCACGAGGCGAGCGAGGACGCGGTCTTCACCATTGGCCCCTACACCTTCCGCCCGAGCTCCAAGCTCTTGCTCAGCCCGAAGGGCGGCAAGGTGCGGCTGACGGAAAAGGAAACCGCCATCCTGCGCTATCTCTATCGCGCGGCGCAGAAGCCGGTGTCGCGCGAGACGCTGCTGCAGGAAGTGTGGGGCTACAATTCCGGCGTCACCACCCACACGCTGGA
>Ga0187771_10000758_pt1 | contig 20392 bp, 15 predicted proteins | sample 0116_SJ02_MP15_1_FD_133139 | JGI IMG/M metagenome (GOLD analysis project Ga0187771, IMG submission 133139) | Tropical peat soil microbial communities from peatlands in Department of Meta, Colombia - 0116_SJ02_MP15_10_MG | ecosystem: Environmental > Terrestrial > Soil > Wetlands > Peat | place...
ACTTGCAAGAAACGGCGACTACCTGCTGGCGTTTCGTGATCCCAGCGGTGCTGTGCTTGAGCCACGGATTCTGGTCGATAACAAAGACAAGGCGACGATTACAGAGCCGGACATAAAGAAGCTAATTCGTGACGCCAGAGAGCGCAAAACGCCTGTTGGTGTCATTGTGGCGAAGGATGAAACCCAACTTCGCCAATCCGACCGTGAATGCCGATGGGCGCAGGAAGACAGTATTTGGGTGCTGCGAACCACTCGTTGCTGGCTGGGGCGTGACCTCGATGTTCTGCGCCCACTGCTCGAACGTATGAGGTCGGAAGGGCCGGATTTCCTCCAGAAGAATGCGGCAGTAGCAGAGGAAGTCCGGCGTACTCTCGTTGATCTGGATGAGGTCGAGAAGGAACTGAAGAAAGCCACCAAGGCAGTTGAGTCGGCTGCCGGCCTGACCAGCAAGTACAGAATCCGCCTGCAAGTACTCTGTGACACACGAGCACAGAGAAAACCGCCAATGCGCCAGCAGGTGGGGGCATAGGGTTCCCCTTCAAGATTCAAACTAGAGTGTGCAGGAGCATATGAATAGCAGAGCAAACTTCAACAGCGACTTGCATTTCCTCATGGCACCCCTGAGATTTGTCTGGGGCATGTTGCTGTGGGCAGTATTCCTCTTGGCCTCTCCATTCTTGCTAATTGCCGTGCTGTTGTATGGGATTCACATCATGAGCCCGGACGAAATCACCTTGACCAAGGTGCTTCTCGTGGTTCTCGGCCCATTTGCGCTTGCTCTTTGGTGGATCGTGGTGCGACGTGTGAGCAACCACTGCCGTGCTGAGCGATTGATTGCCCGGAGAAGCCGGACTGGCAACGATTACACCGATGCCGAATTGACATTCTTGGAGCGGGTAGGCAAGCCGAGACATATCCGTAATTTCATTGTGTTAATCGTCTCGATGGCTGGATCAATCTACTGCGCCACAATATTTCAGAGCGCAGGCGATATGCAGTTCTTCTTCGGGGTACTTGCAGGAATCTTGACCCCCGCTATCATCGTCGCTGTGTTCAAGGTACTGACTGGATGTGAAAGGCATGAAGATTTCTAAATGGCGGGTGTGCAGTGCCTCAAGCGGCTACCCAGGAATTAGCTCGCGCTGAAAACTGACTGACGGCCGATCAGCCCAACATTTACTCAAGCACTTAGACAACAACCACTTGACAGGACCGATGTGTGTCAGCAGTGTGCCTTTCTCTCTGAGACTCACCAGTTCGGCAGGAAATGACTGCCCAAAAAACGTTGAATCGTGGCCTAACTGCCTCGGTGGTAAGCCCCGCACATTCACATCTCTCCGCGGTTCAAAACAGATGATTTGGGGCAAACGAAGCTCGTCTATGTGTAGCGCCAAGCCCATCCATTCCCATGTGTCACGATCTCTTTCCGCCCCGTTCAGACTTTGTGCAATTGGTGGTCCTTGTCGGCCCTCAGTAATACTGGCGAATATACTCGTAAGCTTTATCGAACAGCTCCTGGTCTGTGTGGAGCTTGTACTTAAGAAGCGTTCGGCGCAGTTCTTTCTGGACGAGCCTTTCGCCTTGGCTCGTGTGCTGCCATTCGGGAAAGCGCACCTTCTTGACGATGTCGTCAATGTCGTTCACGATGCGTTCAACAATGATGTGAGTGTTGCGGGTTTTTGCTTCGCTGAACAGTTCTGTTAACGCCTCTTTGGCGCGGTTGCGCTCTTCTTCAGGCGTGACTTCCTTTTCTGCTTCCACAACATCCTTGGCTAACGCCAGAATGGCTTTCAGAAAGTCCAGGCTCGTGAGGAATCCTTGTTCATGCCGTTCCTTTATCTGTTCGAGCCGCTCACCCAAGGCCTTGAACTTGGGATCTGCAGCATGCCTTCGAAGGCGGACACTTAGTTTGATTTCAATCTCGCGCGCCTTCTTTTCCGGCTCTGCGTTCTTGAGGATTTCCTCTAGGACTTGGGCATCCATGACCAGAGTCTCGACTTCGTCATGCATAGATTCGACGTGAATATTTTCATTGATTAGCCCGATCGTTTTGGCGCCCAGAACGTGCCACAGCAGTCTTCCGTTCCCACTTGGGGGCTTAACGGACTCATAGACCTGAGTCAGCCAACGGTAGTCCTTTTCGTAAGGGCTCAGCATTGGTTCGGGTGACAGCGCCTCCCAGATTTTCCCCAGCACCGAATATTCGCCGGCGAATTTGTCGCGGACCGCATTGTTCGGAAGGCACTGCTGCGCTGCCATGAGCCCCTCGTACCCACCCAAGTTGCGGTCTACTCCGTGGAAGAATGCAAGACAAACTTGAATCTGCACCGGCAGCATTTGCCGCGTGTCATCGATGTTCGACACGACCTGTTGGACGGCTTTTTCGTCAAAATCCAGCGCCCGCGCCACATCATCGAAGATTCCGATGTAGTCCACGATCAAGCCGTGCGTCTTTTCTTGCCCGAAGGTACGATTCGTCCGGCAGATGGCTTGTAGCAAGTTGTGATCCTTCATCGGCTTGTCGAGGTACATCACCTGCAAGATCGGCGCATCGAAGCCGGTGAGCAGCTTGCTGGTGACAATTACGAGTTTCAGCGGATCTACCGGGTCACGGAACCGGTCAAGCAACTTCTCTTCTGCGTCCTTATCCCTGACATGCTGCTTCCACTCCGGTGGGTCCAATTGCGAGCCCGTCATCACAATGGCACTGGCCTCGGGGTCGATCAGCTCATCCATCACTGCCTTGTAGAGAACGCAGCACTCGCGATCGAAGGTCACAACCTGGGCCTTGAATCCGTTGGGCTCGATTTTTGTCTGGAAGTGCTTCACGATATGGTTCACGACGGCACGGACTCGCTCAGGATTCTTCACCAGGACCGCCATCTTGGCGGCGCGTTTTGCCAAGTCGTCCCGATCCTGCTCGCTCAAGTCGCCGGTAATCTGCTTATACGCTTCGTCGATCGCTGCCTTGTCAATCTTGAGCTTCACCTCGGGCGCCTCAAAGTGCAGCGGCAGCGTGGCTTTGTCCCGAATGGAATCCTGGAACGAGTAGCGGCTCATATAGCCCCTCTCGTCCTCATCTGCCCCAAATGCCCAGAAGGTATTCTTGTCGGCACGGTTGATTGGCGTGCCGGTCAAGCCGAACAGGAAGGCATTCGGTAAAGCCTCACGCATCTTGCGGCCCAGATCGCCCTCCTGGGTGCGATGCGCCTCGTCCACCATCACGATGATGTTCGACCTCTCGTTCAGCCTACCGCCGGCTTCTCCAAACTTGTGGATTGTCGTGATGAGAACCTTTCGGACATCTTGCGCCAGCAGGGTTTGCAATTCTTGCCGCGTGCCCACGGCGACCATGTTTGGTACGTCTGCGGCGTTGAACGTAGCGGTGATCTGCGTGTCCAGATCGATCCGATCCACTACGATTATCACTGTTGGATTTCCCAGCTTGGGGTGCATCCGCAACTTCAGGGCGGCGAAAACCATCAGCAGGGACTTGCCGCTGCCCTGGAAGTGCCAGATCAGACCTTTCTTCGGGTAGCCGTTTGCCACGCGTTCCACAATCTGGTTGGTGGTGAAGTACTGCTGGTAGCGGCAGATGATCTTTATGCGACGGTGTTTCTTGTCCGTCGCAAAGAGTGTGAAATTCTGGAGAATGTCAAGCACCACCTCGGGTCGGAGCATACTCCCTACCGTGGCCTTGACGTGGTGAAGTTGGCCTTCCTGTTGATTCTCCTCGTCGCGCCATGGACCCCACATGTCGATCGGCATGCGGATGGAACCGTAGCGGAACAGCTTCCCCTCGGTGGCGAACGAGAAGACATTCGGCACAAACATCGCCGGTACTTGCTTCTCGTAAATCTCGTTGATCTGGAAGGCACCGTCGAACCATGTCACTGCGCTGCGGGTCGGGGTTTTCGCTTCTCCGATAACCAGCGGCACCCCGTTGACAAGGAAAACGACGTCAAAACGTTTTTCTACCGCACCAGCCTGAAAGGTCCATTGGTTGCAAACCGTCAGTCGGTTGGATACGGGCTGAGTGGTGTCCACTAGGCGGATTGGCACGTGCTCGCCGTTGGGACCGAAAGGCATCGTTTTCTCACCCCGGACCCACGACATGAAGTTCTCGTTGGCCCGTACCAGGCCGTCTGCCTGGACTGACAGGATGCAAGCGCGCAGGTTATAGATGACCTCGTCGGCGCGGTCGGGCTGCGCGGCGATCTCAGGATTGAGCTTGATTAACGTCTCACGCACCCACGATTCAACCATTACCTCGTTGTTCTGACGCGGGAGCTGGGGACCTGGCACATACTTCCATCCGCCATGAACGGCCGCGTCAATAATCAACTGCTCTACCGTATTTGCTTCGGTGAACGGCTCCAGTCTGCGACTCGGGTGTACGTTGAAAGACATCCTTGTGACATTTATGGGCGCCATGAGTTCGCGAATCTTGCCCTGGAGTTCACGATTCTCGCTGGCCGCTTCGGCTGCCCGTGCTGGCAGCTCGACCGACAGGATGATGCTTCCGTCACGAATCGACACGACCACAACCTCGGCGGGACAAATGTCGAGGGCGGCAGATATGGCCGTAAGAACTCGGTCGCGTTCACCGCGTCCGAACCTCTCTGAGGACAAATCTAGATGGAACTCCGCGATTGCTCGGGGTGAGCCGTCAACCCGATCGCGATAACGCGATACCCACGGTCTCTTTTTGTACTCATGCAGAGTCCTTCTATCCCAGCTCTCGTCGTGCGACCGCTGATGACAGACAGCACAGAGAACAACAAGGTTTTCCGCCTTGTGTTCCTTTTCCTTGTTCCAAGGAATGATATGAGCTTTTTCAAGAGATGTCGGTTCGCCGCAGCACGCACACCGGTGGCCACATTCGACCATCAGGCCTCGTTTGATCTCGGCTGGAATATCAGGTCGTCCTAAAGCCATCACTAGCCTTTCTCAAGCCAGTCTTTCAAGCCATCTTCAACTTCCGCCAGCCTTGTTTCTTTCGGAATCTACCCTTTCACCACCGAGGTCCCACTCGTTGGCCAGACGAAACCTCGCGATTGTATTCCCTAGTTACAGTCCCGTCAGCGATTCCAGCAAAGACAATTTCAGGGTCCGTGCTGCGTCACGACAAGTTAAGACAGCGTCGCCAACCCCCCGAACCTGCTGGACCCTTCCAATGAACTGCTCCTGAACCTTCAGAGCTGGGGTTGGGATCAAACATGTACCTAGAGTCCGCCGGTTAATCTTCTTCATACTTCCGCTCGTGCCTGCTGCGGAACGCATCATATGCAAACGTCCACGACGCGATTGAAGGACCGCCTCCAGGAACCGTTTCAAGACTCTCGTTTCATCCACTTGAAGCCGCATCATGGTGTCAGGAAAGGACACGTCATCTCGATCTTCATCAAAAATGCCAACGAATCCAACGAGTTCCTGGGTGTTTGAGCGCGAAACCAGGAAATCGCCATACACAAGCCGGCAGTCTAACATCGGCTTAGTAGATGCTACCGGCTTGAGGTTGCCACGAACATAGCCAATTCTCGATAGAGCCGTCAGTGAAAGAACGAAATGCCCTGTATCGGTCGCGCTAGGTGGCGCCGAACTGCCGCTTTCGGGACTTCGCAACAGTAGTCTGGAGAGTTGATCACACGAATTTCCAAACAGTTTTTCCAATTCTCTTTCAACTTCAGAACGCAACAATCCCAACGTGTTTACCGCGAGTTCGGCTTTCTGCTGCTCCTCCCGGTCTGCTGTCCACAAAATATCCGAGATGCGGCGCTGCTCTTTTAGTGGCGGCAGGCCAAACTCAAACTTTTCAATATCAGGAAAGTTGATGTAAGGGTTTGTCGAGCCCTTCGATTCCCGGACCGAATGTTCCGTAAACTTTCGGGACAACATGAGCCACGGCAGCAAAGGCTGATAGAGTTTGCCTTCCACTCCCTCTAAAACGAACGTCGTGTTGGCAGTTATGCCGTCGAACTCAGTAAAAGCAACTTTCTTTAGGTAGGTCCGACGCGATCCATAAAGCACCTGGCCTTTGCGAAATCGCCGAATGAAAGCCGGGCCCAAGTATCCGTCGCCAACCGTGCCCCACCTGCGGATGTGAACATCGTCCGAGTCCATATGGTTGCCAGCGACGTACCGACTTAGTTCACCCGAGTTCGGGTCGACATTATCTTTTATATATTTCACCAGGTCCCCGAAACGCACGGTCGGCCAATTCTCTCGATCAAATGCTCGACTGCAACCTCCCGGCACAGACTGGAGATCCTCCAGCTGCTGCCCAGCACTCGTCACATCAGGCAGCAACGGTGTTAGCGCACTGCGCGCCTCAGTTCGGGCGTCACTCCAGTCTGCCACCGCAGTCTGCAAGTCGCTCCTTTGTCCTAAGACAATGCCGTTGCCATTACTCGCGCACGGCGTAGGAACGTAAAGGTCAATTTTCAGGCTGTGGCTGCTTCCTCGCACCACGTCTAATCCAGCTACCTTCGCGAAACCAGGTTGATCTGTGAATGAGTAGTAGGCATTCACGATGCGTTCGATATGCTCGTTAGTAAGAAAGCTCTGGGTCCGCTCCCTTGTGACTTCGTTCACTGCGTTTATTAAGAGGATCTTGCCCTTGCGCTCCCTCGGTTTTGCACTGCGACAAACAACAACGCAAGCTTCCATGGCCGCGTTGTAAAAGAGATTTGGGCCGAGTCCAAGAATGCTTTCAATTAGATCCGTCTCAATGATCTTGCGCCTCATCTCGGCCTCTTCTTGCCGAAAAAGAACACCATGAGGAAACAGGATGGCGCACCTTCCAGTCTTAGGCGCGAGACTACAGAGAATGTGTTGCCAGAAAGCGTAGTCAGCCCGCCCCTGAGGCGGTGTTCCGTAGAGATTGCGACCCCAAGGGTCAGAAGCAAATGCCTGTCGATCCCACTGCTTGATCGAGTAAGGCGGGTTCGCGAGTACAACATCGAAGCGCATGAGACGGTCGTGTTGTACGAACTTGGGTTCGGACAGAGTGTCGCCGCGAACGATCTGAAAGTCCTCGATCCCATGGAGGAAACAGTTCATGCGGGCGATCGAGGAGGTCATGAGGTTGCGTTCCTGCCCGAACAAGCGCACGTTACGCCATTCCTTACCCTGCCGCCGCAGGTGCGTAATACAGGAGAGGAGCATGCCCCCCGAGCCACAGGTGGGGTCATAAATAGACTCACCGGGCTCCGGCTGGAGCATCTCGGTCATGAGATGGACGACGGTGCGGTTCGTGTAGAACTCGGCAGCGGTGTGGCCGGAATCATCGGCGAACTTCTTGATCAGGTATTCGTATCCCTGCCCCAGTTCATCCTCGGGGAGGTTGGCGATCGTGAGGTCGAGAGCGCTGAAGTGCTCGACAAGATCTCGCAACATCGTGTCGGATAGACGGTCCTTATTTGTCCACTGCGCGTCGCCGAAGATGCCATAGAGTTTGTCGGGATTCGCAGTCTCGATCGCCCGCATCGAAGCCTGTAGTACCTGGCCGACGTTCTTCGCCACCTGCCGCGCCTTTCGCCAGTGCGCATCCTGCGGAATCTGAAATCGGTGGTTTTCCGGGTAAGCGGCGAACTCTTTGTCCCCACCGGACTCTCTAAGTGCGGCTTGGGTTTCTTCGTCGAAAACGTCACAGAGACGCTTATAGAAGAGAAGCGGAAAAATGAACTGCTTGTAGTCGCCAGCGTCGATGGTTCCCCGGAGGAGTGTAGCTGCGCCCCACAGGTACGATTCGAGTTGCTGCTGTGAGATGCGGATACTCACGGAGCCGCCTCCGGCGGGATGAGAGACTGGTCACGGACTCGGATCAGCGGAATGAACACTCGCCCATGAACATCCCATCTTTTGTTCCAAACTTCACGAGGAAACAGCGGTTGGCTGTGAGCCTCAACCATTTGCTGCCAGTCTTCCATGCTTGCGATTGGCCTTTGACCGGCTCCTCGGCGCATTTCCTCGCAGCCTAGGAACCCTAGGTAGAGCAGGATGACCGGCTTCCCGAGTTCAGCGACCTTCCAAGCCCATGCGAACCGGTTCGACATCTGGTAATTCCAATCCCGAGACAACGCCCAAGCCAAGCGTGTCTCCCCCGATAGCGCGAGGCTGGCTTCCTGGATACACGCGCCAATTCTCACATGATTCCTACGGCTATCTATAGAGACACCTTTGTTGTCGTCCGAGCCAAGAGGCTTTCCTCGTTCTTCATTTCTCAGCTCGGCGTCATGAGCTTTTGCCTCGATCAGGAGAATCCCTTGTTCCCCTTCGATGGTGCAGGTGCTGGCAATATCCCAGTTTGGCGTGCGCGTGTTTGGTGCTTCTGGAACGGAGAGCCACCAACGCGAGAGTGAGCTTCTAATGGTCGGGTCTGGGATAATTCGCTCTGCGGTGTGTAACTGAGCTTCGTCGCACTGCGCGAAACCTTCCGGCATCCACGAATCATGCGCCCCCACTTCGCCGAACGGTGCAACAAGCGCGGCGAGCCTTCTGGCAACTTCCTCGTTCGTACCACATGTGAGGAGGTGGCAGCGCGGTTTACTCCCCCTTTGCTGCCCCTTCTGGAGCTGCGGAAAAAGGGGATCTAGGGTTTTGCCAGTCATGAAAGAAGTCCTTCGCGCTTAAGAGTGACGATCAGCTTCTCTTCAGCCGCGAACGCTGCCTCTGCACTCTTGCGCAACCGTTTCATAGCTTCTTCGACCGTCAACACCTCCGTCTCGCTCTTAGCTTCAATGTAACGTGGGATGTTGAGGTTGTAGTCATTGGCAGCGATTTCCTCAAGCGTCACAACGCGGGCAATGTCCGCCACGTCGAGGTACCCTCGATACCAGCCATGAATCCGATCGACGTGCTCCGGAAGTAGCTCGTTCTGGGCTCGACCGGTTTTGAATTCGTGGGATGCGTCCAGAACCAGGACTTTCTTCTTTCGGTCTTTTTTCTTGCGTTGGCGGAAGACAAGAATGCAAGCTGCAAGTCCTGTACCGTAAAACAGATTCGGCCCCAGACCAATGACGGCGTCGAGCAAGTCCATCTGGAGAATCTTCTGGCGAATCTCCCCTTCCTTAGCCATGCGGAAGAGTGCACCGTGCGGTAGAACCACCGCCATGCGCCCCGTTCCGGAAGCCATAGACTTGATCATGTGCTGGACCCAAGCGTAATCACCGCTCTTGGATGGGGGCATGCCGGCGAATTTCCGGCCAAAGGGGTCACTGGTCCAGACCTCTTCGCCCCACTTCTCCAGAGAAAACGGTGGATTCGCTATGACGCAGTCGAACGTAGCCAGATTATCCCCGGAGAAAAAGGCGGGCTGGCGTAGCGTGTCGCCTCGGACTATCTGGAAATCTGAAGCCCCGTGGAGGAACAGGTTCATTCGTGCGATCGCGGACGTCGTGAGGTTCTTCTCTTGTCCGTACAGCTTGCCCCACAAAGTGCGATCGTCGCCATGGTTCTCCCGAACATGGTGGACAGCCTCCAACAGCATGCCGCCTGTACCGCATGCAGGGTCATAAATGGACTCGCCCTCCTTTGGATCGAGGATGTTGACCATCAGGCGCACCACAGAGCGCGGCGTGTAAAACTCGCCTGCTTTCTTGTTCGTGAGATCGGCGAACTTCTTGATCAAGTACTCATAAGACTGACCGAGGATGTCTGTTTCCGCCGATGCATTGCCAAGTGGAATGCCTGAGAAATGCTCGATCAGGTCTCTGAGCAATGAGTCAGGTAAGCGATCTTTGTTCGTCCACTGAGCATCACCGAAGATTCCGTAGAGTGTCTCTGGATTTGCTTTCTCGATGCCTCGCATCGCGGTTTGCAGGGCCTGACCAACATTAGCAGCGACCGCACGTACATCCTTCCAATGGCAGCCCGCCGGGATCTGAAACCGGTAATTCTGGGGAAAGAGCGCGTACTCCTCGTCCCCATCGGATTCCTTCAAAGCGGCCAAGTATTCTTCGTCAAATACATCCGAGATACGCTTAAAAAACAGCAGCGGAAAAACGTAGGTCTTGAAGTCGGCTGCATCGACCGGGCCGCGGAGGATATTGGCCGCTTCCCAAAGGTGACTCTCTAACGCGGATAGCTCAAGGCTTGGCAAGTTTTTCTGTCTGCTTTGTCGGAAGTGGGAGAAGCAACATTATAGGCACCTCGGAAGCTCCAGGGGAGAGGTAATGGACTGAACAACTGCCACGCCTGGATAGCTTGTTACGGGCACTAATCACTGCGAAAAGGCATATTCTTGGTATAATCTTGGCTTTTTGTTGGGTGCTTTGGCATACTCCCCTTCCCAAGCACTTCCTTGGAGGCCGATGATGCTGGGCCAGGAACTCCAAGAAAGATTCTGGACAGAGCAATGGGTTCCCTCGCAGACAGTCCTCCAGCGGGTATACGGACTCCTCGCGAAAGAAGGGACTCTCCCCACACGCGAAATCGCAGAACATGCAGTGCGATTTGCTATCGAATCCCATGCAGAAGCGAGAGGAAGCCGCGTTTACTCGCCTGAGCAGACTTATTCCAGGGGAGAAATCATTTTCTTCTTCACTGAAGGAGGTCGGCGCCGGTTTGCTCAAGTCATCGACGTTGAGCCAGGACACTCGACGACGATACATGGCCAACACACCGACTACGTCGGATTGCATGTTCGCTTCGTTGGAGAGCTGACATTACACACCTACGTCAGCAATTGTCCCAACCTGCATCTCCGATTCTCCGATACTGCTCAGCAGAACGCGAGCTTCATGACTCCAGGGGCCGTGGTGACTCGCTTTTACCAGGCGATTTGCGAGCGGCTAAGAACCGCGTTGTTTGAAGACGGAAGATTCACTTGCTACAGAGATCGGTGGGCTCGGAACGGAGATGTTTTTCTGCTGACCGATCGACAAGTCAATCTCGTTGCGCAGCTATTAAGGAAGACAGGGATAGAACGTTGCCGGAACATTGCCAAACAGATGTTCCCTGGCGAGAATCAGGAACCGCATCTGCGCACTCTCGAGTTATCAATTGCTAGCAGCGTAGAGCGAGACGGGATGAAACGGTTCGTATTGAATGACAATGGCGATAGTTTCGCGGTTGTACTAAGCCCGCCGGCCAAGGAAACGGTCCTGACCTTAACAGAGCACAACCTCAAAACCGGCAGCTTTTCCCTGAGCCGTGAGCTGTCCAGGATGATCGAGTTCTATGAACTCGGATCAGCGCTGATCTTCACGGTTTATGGTGACTACGTACTGCACGGAATTGTGGATGGCGACTTGCATAGGATCTGTGGGCCGGAAATCCAGGGATGGTTTGAGGAAAACCAGCTCGAACCTGGTCATAAGATCCACGTCAGGGCACCCGACCCAGGCGACAATCGTCTGAAGCTGTACACACTCTTTGAGGTTCCATCGTCGGAGGCGCCGCCAACAAAGGATCCCCACGCTTCGACATGGAAATATCTGCGCCACCACCTGTACGCGCTCTTTCAGGAGCAAAAACAATATCTACATTACAGGGAAATCACGTCTCTGCTGAACTCTCGGGGCGTGGACGCGAAACCGGGAAGCGTAGAGGCCATTCTTTCCGCCAACACCCACTTATTCTGCAGGCGTCAGCCAGCTGAAGGCATTTGGGGATTGACGTCCTGGACTGAACAGCAGCCACAGGTTGATGTTTCTCCCACCTCGCTCCTGATCGCCATCGGCGAAGAGGCATGGGTGCAGCGGATACTTGAGGACTGCGGAACCCCCCTTACGGCAAAGGAGATTTCTACCCGCCTTTCCGATTTGTTCCAGGTTCGTTTGGCTCTGATCCGCGAGCTTTCTTTCATCGACCCTAAAGACCCCAAGTTCTTGCAGCTTGGTGATGGTCGATGGGCACTTTCCGAGTGGGTAACAAGATGGATAAACCGTGATGCCGAACTTACCACTGAGCTTAACGAAATCAGTCGGATGCAATGCGAGTTTCACGATACCTGTGAGTGTCTCCAGGATTTAGACCAGAGAATACAATCTCTGAAAGTCAGAACAGAGGAGCTTCAGCAGCTCAGCGACGCTCATCGTGCAAGAGCGGCCGAATGTGCATCGCAAGTTCGCGCAGGGCAGAGAGCGGCCAAGAACATCGCCGATGAGATTCAGCGGACAGATAAACTACACCCGAGGGTTGACAAGTACCACTCCGCCCTAAGGTGTGTGCTCGCTTTTGGAGCCTCCATGACTGCTGTCTCAGCGTGGGGTTTCTTTCGACTAAAGCTCCACCTCTGGGGATATGTCGGTCTTACTTCTTTGGTTGCAACACTCGGCTCGGGACTTGCGGCCTATCGGCTTTTGCAGACGCGAAAGTCGCTTCGGAACCGTGAGGTTCGACTCAACGAGGAACTGGAGGCCGTTGGCCGAGATTACTCCACCGCCACTAGACTGCTGGCGGAGGCACAGGCGAGTACGTCATTACAGGAGACCAGCCTGCACTCTGCAGCTCATGAACTGGAGCAGGCCGAAGCGAAGCGGAAAGATTGCCACCTCACCTCCGATGGTTTGCGTGTAGCTCTTGCAAGCAAAGATGCGGATCAACTGAGGCAAGAAAAGGGTGAGATCGAACGGCTGATTGAGCTGTCTCAATCTACTAGGAGGCAATATGCATCCTGAAGGAGAAGCGATAAACCCGAGGACCGGCGAAGTGACCGGCCGCGCGGGTTTTCTGACTTGGAAGATACCGACGAATCGATTCAAGCGCGAGTATCTTGAGCTTCCTGAAGATCTGGTCGCGGCTTTGGGTAGAAGATTTGAGAAAGAGCCCCTATTTGTTTACGACAGCGTTGCGGGAAAAGAGTACGTGCTTGACTACTTTGCGGATCGCAGACTCTTGGGTGGACTGGGCGAGTGGTTTCGCGAGCACCAACCTCAAACCGACGAGATGATAGTAATCACCATATTGGACTGCGAGAAACGCAAGCTGGACCTCTGTGTTGACCGGCCAGCCGAGGCAATCAATGTCGGGCTTGTGCTTGGCAAAGAGTACACCATGATGGGGGGCAGAAAATATGAGTCGAATAAGAACTACGTGCTGCCAGACACTGACCTTCTCACACACGGATTCATCTGCGGCATAACCGGCTCTGGTAAGACAGTAGTTGGCAAGGCAATTGTTGAAGAGGCTACGAAACGTGCGATTCCCTCCATCCTCATTGACTTGAAAGGCGATCTCAGTTCCATCGCATTGCTTCCGTGTACGGCTGACGAATTTGAACCCCTGGTGGAAGCGCGCAGTGACAAAGAACGGAAGGAACGGGCGGCTAAGGAATATACCCGCCACGTTGCAAGGCTCGCGGAGTTCGGAATGAGCGTCGAGGACATCATGGAGCACCGAAAACGGGCTCTGTTCCGAGTGTTCACGCCGAGGTCAAGTAAGGGGCTACCTCTAAGCTTTGCATCTCCATTGGGTGCGCCGCCTTATCCCGTTGACTTGCACAAGACGGATCCGGAGACGTTCAATAATCTGATCGCCTCTCTAGTTAACGCCTTTCTTGACCGTCTCTATCCAGGAACGAAACGAAGCAAGATTGAGAACGAGAGTAGCTTCGTTTACGAACTTGTTCATCACGCTTGGTTACATGGGATTGACCTCCAGGGCGAAAGAGGCCTTCTCCAGCTTCTGAGACTTGTCCAGGATCCTCCGTTTACCGAAATTGGTGGTCTCCCCGTCGAGCAATACATTGACGCGGAAAATAGGCGCAATCGTCTACTAAACAAGATCAATACGATGCTCGCCGGCGCTGAAAAAATGTGGTTTGAGGGTCCTCAACTGCAGATAGATCTCTTTCTGAAAACAGAGGGCGACAGGGTGCCCGTGAATATCATCAATGTCACTGATCTCGACCACTTTGAAGACCGGTGTTTCGTGGTCGCACAAATCGCCTATGAGATCAACAAGTGGATGCGGAGTTTGGCTGGAACGAGCGAACCCAGACTTTTGTTCTTCATTGATGAGATTGGCGGTGGCGGCGGGAAACAGGCTCTCTTCCCGAGCTTTCCCTACGAATCTGCTGCAAAGTGGGGCCTCAACTATTTGGTGCGCCAAGGTAGGGCTGTCGGGGTGTGTTGCTTGTTCGCGACGCAGAACCCGGGTGACGTTGACTATAAAGGATTGAGCAACTGCCACACCTGGATCATCGGCAAGCTCGCAACTGATAGAGATCGAAAGAAGGTATTAGAGGGTATGGAGGTCTGGGGAGATGCCGCGGAGCGAGTCAAGCGGAACATGGCGGCTGCTCCAACCGGTGACTTCGTCGTAAAAACGGCACGCGGAGAGATAAAGTACCTGAAGGAACGTTGGCTGTTGAGCTATCACCGAGTGCTGACCCTGGCGGAAGTTGCCAAACTTGAGAAGGAGGGTGAAAGCGTTGCTGGGTAAACCTCGCAACTGACATGAGGGGGCCTTCATTATCACGAGCACGTTCCCCGAAGCCTTCGCCCGTCGGCCGTAGGAGGCGACCGCCAACCCGACAACTGACAGTGGCGAGGCGATAAGGGCGGCGATGTTGCTCAGAGCCAATAGCCGACTACAGCAGACATTGGGGATCGGGGGGAACGATTTTCTTGAGCAAGCTGCCGGGGCTATTCAGCGGATACTTCCGCACGTTGAGGTCTCGCGGTGGAGAGAGAGCCGCTGGGCCAAACCGGGTTCCGCTTGGACCTCGCCAAGGCGAACCGGAATACGAGTCACGGTGGCGATAGGAGAGGAGGGCACTGGACGGTCCTTGACAGCTACGGTGCAGCGGCGGCGCTTGCCAGGTATCGGCAGTGCCGTCGGTAGGATTCTTGACGTTAGTGAACATCACATCTGTGGACTGATCGCCTCCCGTGTTTCCGAGGTGTTGAAGATAGGTCCACCTACATCGAGTGAGGCTTCCCTCAGGGCAATCCGTGACGCTTTTGACGAATACGTTGTCGCGCAACATATCGAAGCGCACCACCAGTTGACGGACCTCCCGGTCAGCTCGGTGTTCGATGCCCTTCACACCCTTTCCGAACAGAGCTATGAGAACAAAGCGCTGACCTTTGGCTGCATTCTAGACCCGAAGGAAATGGGAGACGCGCATGGTTCCCGGTTCCCGGATGCCTTCCTCGGGTCGGGCAGGAAAAAGTACAAGGCACTCTCCGACGGCTTCCGCACCGCGTATCATATCTCTGCAAACGGGCGAATCATCGACTTCGTGGATCTCGACAAGTTCGTGACGAAAAGTCTCTCGGAAAAGCACTATTACCCAGATTGGGCTGAACCGATTGCACGAGCAAGCCGATCAAGAAGATGCGGAATTGCGTTGAGCCGTCAGGGGGATATTCTCGTTTTTGACAAGGGAAGTCTTCGCTTTACATATCGCTACGGTAGATGGCAGTACTGGAACCACGCACATTTGGTTCGTCTCCTGCGGAATCGAGCACGCGCACAAAAAGTACGGCCCAAGGTTCTCGGTCGTGTCGTTGGTGCGATCTATCGTGCAGCCCTTGACGTATCCTTTCGCCGTTCAGGGGGATTGTTTGTAATTCTCCACAATCGAAAGAAACTGCATCAGGTGGCTCCGCTAGGTGACGCAATAGGAGATTCAAAGCGAGACAACGAGGACCGTGCGTTTGATTCAGTAATACGAACAAAGACCTTCCAATCCCTACCTCGTCCAGTCGCCGTTGAGTTGGCGTCACTGGACGGTGCAGTGGTTCTTGCCAACTCTGGGCGTGTTTTGGCGTATGGCGCAGTGCTTCAACCAAAGAGAGCCGGACGTCTCCGTGGCACTGAGGGAAGCCGCACGAAGGCAGCGACAGGTGCCTCAAACTATGGAATGGCGGTAAAGATCAGCTCCGATGGGGACATTACCGTCTACCATGAAGGTAAAGCATTTATAAAAGTATAGCCGCAGTGTGCGCAAATTCTGCAACGGTTCTTGATTTTGAGGAGGATCCGCTGGTTGGTTGTGCCCCGTCTGCTCGGCACAAGTTCTCTCTCTCTGGGATTCCAACATTGGGGAGCTGGAGACGTCAGCGCGAATCGCCCGGAAACATCTGTTTGTGGGCATGGGTACGTCCGGTTTTGGGCTTCTTTAGAGTCATGATCTTGCCGAGGCTGAACGCAGATGGTTCCTGGGCAGCCGAGACCAATTTCTTCGTGTGCAGGCTGTTTGCCGGAGCACTTCAGTCCTCACCCCGCCATAGGCAGCGCTTATCGAGTGACTGACATTCCAACAGCCATTAATGTTCCAGACGTTCGTGAACGTTTCGAAGTAATGCGCGGCCCGTGTGCCACAGCCGGTCCGACACGAGATATCAAATCGTGGCGGGCATCTACGCCGGAACGTCGTGTTGATTCAGCGCGATGCCGACCGTGACCATCTTGAGCCGGTCACGGACTCTCAGCGTGATCGCAAAGCCGTCCTCAAAGAAGTCTTTCATGACAACGGGACGCGGCACGCCCAACAGGTACTCCTTGGGCAGACCCGCCACGTGAGGAGGAAATTCAAGCTGCGGATTGCTGACGTGCTGCATAACAACCGGCACCTCGGTCACTCCGATGCTACGCAGGGCGTAGACGCGGTGGAAGCCATTGTTGAGGACGACGCGTCCTCCCCATTGCAGAACGTTCACGGGCGCGCCACCGTAGCCGATGAAGGAAATGACTGCCGCAGCCGGCAGCCCGCCAGTAACGGCATGGTTCAGATCTTCCGGCGTCAACTCCTTCACGAACGCGCCCAGGAACCGGATGTCAGAGTTCGGCGAACTGAACACATGGGTATTCGGGCCAATCTCCAAGTGCTGGATCGGCTCCATCTCCCGCGCGGGAGAAATGCAAATGTCCAACAGCTGATCGAGGCTCGGATTCTTAGGGTACCGCGCGGCCAGCTTGTCCACGTAGTCGAGGTTGACCGCGCGCTGCGGGGCGATCAGCCGATCAATCTCCACCAAGCCGAAGCTCACCGGGAGGAACGAAAAAGTCTTTCGGAACAGATCGTCGGACGCGAAGGCGTCCAGTTTTCGCGTGTGCTCCGCAGGGATCTCCGCGAGCCGGATTCCATCTGCAAATCCCGCCTCCCGCCGCAGGAGTTCCGCGACGCGGGGCTGGATGCTTTGCCAAGAACCGAGAATCTCCGGCAGCCGCTCGGACTCCTCGCTCAGCGTCTGCGTGCGCACATGCTGCAGCACTTCAGCTTGGGTTGCAAACGCGAACAGGTACTGCTGCCGGAAAAAGTGCGTGCCAAGCCGGACAGGCGCCGATTCAGGCGTGACCGCTGGCTTCATCTCGACGACGATCCCCTTATTCAATTCCGTACTTGCCACAGTCACCTCCACAGAAGCCCATGCTTCGCAACGGCCGGCTACGACAACAAATTCGTGTTCTCAAACGAGACGTTCTGGCCGCTCAACGCATAGGTGTAGATTTGGGAGACGCGGATTCTCCTTCTTCGGATGATCGTCAATGCCTGACGTTCAGATCCGCTCGGGACAATCAGGAAAAACGTGCCCCCAAATCTTGCGCCGTATTCAGCCCATTGGTCCGCTTCCGTTTCATTCACCGACTCGGCTGTCTCGATCTCTTCAATGATCTCGACATTTCCTCCGTTCGCGCCCGGGGAGGAGGGTTTCCAAACCACGACGTCGGGATAAATGGGATTGTTCTCTGGACCCAGGTAGAAATTGTGCTCGCCATCAGGGTTAACACTGACCCGACATCCTTCCGCGACCTTGCTGTGATACGTGCCAGCGGACGCACGCACTACCTTGTCATGCTCCGACTGAACTTGCGAGCCACGAATCTTCATGGAAATCTCCTTGCGGACAGAATTTCGACCACAACTGCTTACAACCTGCAGAGCAGGCCGAAGCACGCCCTGCGAAAGCGCGGGTCAAAGATCGCCGCGACGCATACCGCGAGCGTCAATCCGAAGAGGAGATCTCCTGCCGTGATGTGTCGTCGACTCATCCCCAATCTCTCCTGCCAGTCCTTCAAGGCCGGACTCGGGCCAGAAATTTCATTCCATCTTATACGACGCCGATCTCATGTCAAACGGAAAATTCGTAGTAACTGGAATGATGTTCGTATCTATATGAAAACAGGTGTAATAAAGTTCCACCGCGGCTCCCGCTATTGTGGCAAAATGAGTATCGACAAACGAACCGTTCGGATCTGGAGGCTTCTGAATGCCTTTTGGCCAGTTGCTCCGGCGATTACGCGGAACGCGTTCACAGAAAGACGTCGCCGGCGACCTCAGCATGCCTGTCACAACCCTCTCAACCCTCGAAAACCAGGAATCGGTGCCGCGCGGCCCAGTGCTCAAGAAGCTCGCCGACTACTTCGGCGTTCCCTTGACGTACTTCTACACCGCGCCGACCTCGGAGATGCGGCCCAGCGACGCCGCGAAGGAATGGCTTCTTTCGCTCAAGCAGCAGACGGTCCAGAAGAACGTGATCGCCACGCACGCGCCGCCTGAATATCCCGACGATGTGAAGCAGCAATTCGCTGAGAAGATCAAACAGAAAAGACGTGCAGAAACTTCGGATAGCAAATAAGCCTGCCGACTCCCTGGCACCCGACGAGATTCTTGAGACGCTCCTGGTCGAGGCGGGAACGGCGCGAGAACTTCCGACCAACGAAAAGAAGCTGCTCAACTTTCTCGGGCTCGAACAGCTCAGTTTCGACTTCATGCACGAATTGGATTTTCTCGATACGCCCTCGAAGCCGGAGGGAGAGTTGCGGGCCGCGCTCCACATGGGCGAAAGAGTCGTTGCCACCCAAGCCGGAATGGCAGAGCAGCGGAAACGATTCAGCATGTTTCACGAGATCGCGCATTGCGTTCTTCCGGAACACCAGTTGAAGTTGTTCGTTGATACCGACAAGACCCTGAGCATGTGGACGCGGATTCGGCTAGAGCGGGAGGCCAATAAGTTTGCGGCAGATCTCCTGTTCCAGGGGAAGCTCTTCGCCGAACAAGCGCTCAGTCTCGACACCTCGCTCACGACGGCGCTCGCGCTTGCGCCGAAATACGGAGCTTCGTATGAAGCTACGCTGCGAAGATATGCGGAAACGCACGTCCTGCCCTGCGCCGTGATCGTGTATGACAAGGTCGGCCAGAACGAGGAAAGTTACGTCGAGGACGACGAGTACCGGATTCAATACACCGTGTCGTCGGTTCCGTTCCGCAAGCTCTATTTCTCAGGGGGCGTCAGCATGAGTGCGGACACCTGCAAGGCGAGCGATATCTACAGTCCGCATGAGTTCTGGTCCGTTGGCAGAGTGGCGGAGAAGGAACTTGCCATTACGAGTCAAGACAAGGAAAAGTGGCGGTTCGAGACCGAAGTGTTCAGTAATGGGTACAAGATTTTCCAGTTTCTCAAACGTCCCATCAAACGCGCATCTCACAACCAATCCGCGAAGATATCCTAGGTGGCCTCGTTTGTCCTGTGGGAATCCGAACAAAAAGCCCCGACACGAAGTCGGGGCTTTTTCTTTCCATATGTTTAATGGCGCCGACTCCATTGACGGCCCGGTGGGCATGATCCGCGATCCAGTCCATGATCTGGCGCTTCGCGAAGCGCACATTCGATTGGATGCGGACGTAGGGTATCGTCATTTCAGTCCGGGAGCGAAGATTCTGCAGTCGATTGGCGGCTGACTGTCGGTCTCCCAGAAATCGGCTGCTTTGCCGAAGTTTTGAGTGTGTTGCGCGCCGAAAGTGTGTCATATCCGAGCCACCGCCTAAACGCCCGTTCGTAGCGCTCCACCCAGATGCCCGCCGCGCTGGCCCGAAAGGCTTCCCGTGCCTATGAAACGCCCCCAGACGACCTGAACTATCTCCCGCCAGCCAAATCGCGGCAGAATCGGCTTCCACAGCCAGTCTGGGAAACTTAACACTCCCGTCACATTCGCTTGCTATCGTGTAGTCCGCTGCGTTCTGCAAGTCCTGCTGCTGATCTGGGAAGGTCAGCTTCCCCATGGGAACCAAGCGCACTGGGGCATGGACTCAACGCAGCAAATCCAGCGATTGTTCCATGTTCCTCCGAGAACACCTGCGTTCAGTCGGGCGTGAGCCGTATCTACAAAATGCCTGCATTCTCGCACGGGCAGCGCATCACGCGACTCTTCTTGGTATCCGTTTGTATCCATCTGTAGTCATTTTTCCTCGTTTTCGACCCTGAATATTTCCCGTTTTTGGTGCACTTCTGGAATACACTCCTCTTTCGCAAGTGTTTGACGGTCAGTGATTTCCCTCATCAAAATGGTCAAAACGAAAGTTGCTTGACGACGGTTCCCGGTAGCGCTACCAAGAATCTCCCTCCGGGGCGCTTAGTTTCAGTAGCTTTTGTGTGCTGCGATTCACCCAGTCGCCCCGTTACTAGGGTGTCCCCTCCTGCTAATGAAGCGTGACCAC
>Ga0187771_10000759_pt1 | contig 20389 bp, 15 predicted proteins | sample 0116_SJ02_MP15_1_FD_133139 | JGI IMG/M metagenome (GOLD analysis project Ga0187771, IMG submission 133139) | Tropical peat soil microbial communities from peatlands in Department of Meta, Colombia - 0116_SJ02_MP15_10_MG | ecosystem: Environmental > Terrestrial > Soil > Wetlands > Peat | place...
ACGGCCCTGACGGCCCTTCCCCAATCCGTGTATTTGAGCCAGAGCGTGATCCCTCCGGTCAGTACGATGGAGAGTAAGAATTCCAGAAAGCGGATAAGTCCTATCCTTAATGGTCCAATTTTCAAGGATATCCCTGAATAGGATGTTGTAATCGAGACATAATCCCCGCCAACCCCTATTAAGACCATATTTTGCAGGATCACTGCGATACCAAAAGTTAATAGGATTTGGTTTAAATGCGGAGCCTTCATGACTGGTTTAATAAATGTTTTTTGCACGATTACTCCGAGCAGGGAAGTCATGATAATTGCCAATGGAAGAGAGATGAGCGGATCCACACCCCATAGTGTGAACAGAAAATAGGACAGGTATGATCCAAGCATGATTGATTCACCATAAGCGAAGTAGATCACGTTAAGGACTCCAAATATCAAGGTTATCCCCACTGCAATTGCCATGTAAAAACCTCCTGTGAGCAAGCCGTTGGCTATAACCTGTAAAAATATTTGGATCTTCATAAGAAAATCTCCCGACTTTCTACCAGGAGCCGTTGGTTACAAGATGAGAATAGGAATGGCCATACTTCTCAAATCCATAATTCGACACAAAACACCCGTTAAGGATCCACCAGATGCGTCTCATATCCACATGAATCCAGGGCCATGGAGATCAGAAGTTTTACATTGAGGATTCATGAAGCCCAATGACCCCCTGGGGCCGGGTCCCTTTGTCTTTCCCTCCTCTATCCAACCGTAGCGCATGTTTGAGACTCGTGACCTATCTGCTTCAAGGTCGCTTGTCCCAGGGTGGGCAAGGATAAACCGCTTTTCCGTTTTGAATCGATTTTGGCCACAAAAGTGTCTTTTTCCCTTTCTGCCATTGAAAGAATATCATGTCCTTAAAGCCTTGGTGTATGGCTCCGTAGCTATTCTTAAAGTATTTCAAAGGACCCATTGGAGTCATCGTATCGGTTGATTCCATTGCTGAAATGACTTTTGCCGGCTCGGTGCTTCTCGCCTTGTTAATGGCGTTCGTTAGCACTACTAACGAAACGTAGGAAAGAGCGGACCAATAATTGGGCTCTCGTTTGTAGGCATCCGTGTACGACTTGACCCATGTGTCCGTGGAAGGAAAAAGACTCGGGTATTCTCTCGATGCGGGATACTTTGCATCGGGAACCCAGACTTCTATACCACATACAAAATCCGCATCTTTCTTCAAGGAGGTTTCAAATTCTGGAAGCGCTACTCCCACTGTCGATAAGAACATCTTGGGATTGTAATTTAATTCTTTGGCCTGTTTCATAATCAATTGCGCATCTCCTGTATAGCAGATAAAATAGAAAATATCCGGGTTGACATCTTTTACCTTGGTAATCAGAGGCGCATAATCGCTTGCGCGGGACTTAAACGGTTCAGAAAGAACGATTTTCAGACCACCCTCAGCAAAGAATTTTTCCGCAAAGCGGAAATTGTCTACCCCGTACGAACTATCTTCATAGGTAATGGCAACCGTCTTAGGCCCGTTTGGAATGCTCATGAGTGCCTTCGCAACGACTTCTTGATAATCCGGGGCCCTCGGATGGTTGATGAAGAACCACGGTTCCTTCCCATATTTCTCATCCATTTTTATCGTGGCTCCTCCTTCCCATGACGAAGGAAGTCCATAATTTTTCATCGCCGCAAGAAAGGCCAGTCCGGGTGAACTTCCGTACCCCCCAGCAACCGCAACGACTTTGTCCCTGTTCACCAGCTTTTCAAGAGCCGAGATCGTCAGACTTTCTTTGAACTGATCATCTTCGATAATCAAATCTAGTTTCTTGCCGAGAACTTTTCCATATTCGTTTACTTTTCTGACGGCAATATCGACGCCCCGCTTTTCTTCCTGGCCGTAGGCCGCATTGGGGCCCGTCAGTGGAAAGATGGCACCAATCTTGATGCTGTCTTGAGCCAATGCAACAGACGACTGCATGAGCGAAACCAAACTATATACCAGGAATAGGCTTGAATATGGATTGAATTTCCTCATATTATGCTCCTCCTTTCTCCCATTCGTTTTTTGAAATTGAGATAGCCCACACAAGCACCTCAACCATCTCGATCAAAACCATCTCTCTCGTTGCCCAGATTGATGTTCAAGACAAAAGGTTTTGAACAAAGGCCACGATTTCCGACGTGGGTGTTTCCGGTGGGAAGATCTCCCTTACACCCATCTCTTTCAAAACGAGAATGTCCTCCGCAGGGATAATCCCACCCGCTATAAAATGGATGTCCTCGGCCTTGTAGTCTTTAAGCAATCGCAGGATCTCGGGAAAGAAGAACATATGGGAATTTGATAAGCTGCTGATCCCGATGATATCAACCCCTTCTTCGATGGCCGTCCGGACGATCATTTCAGGCGTCTGACGGAGGCCCGTATAGATCACCTCCATGCCCGCATCGGCAAGGGCTTTTGCGACGACCCTCGCCCCAACTTCATGGCCATCCAACCCCACTTTGCCAATCAAAACTCTCAGTTTCTTCTTCATCATTAACCGATCTCACAAGTTTTATGGATTTCTTCTTTCTAAATCCTTCCGCCGGGCATCCCTCATCCCCATGGACAATCCGAGCCAACTGTGTTCCGAATCTTTGCAGAGCGGTTTGCCCTGCCCGTTTCTGCATCCCCCCAGCAGACTGTTTAGCCTTTCGCCGAGAAATATTCTCTTGCCTGATACTCTCCGAAAACACCCCTCAGGACGTCACAGATCTCACCGACGGTTCCGTATGCCCGAACTGCTTCGAGGCATGGAATAACAAGATTAGCCTCTCCCTTTGCCACCTCTCGGACATATTCTAAGGCTTCTTTGACCCTCTTTTCGTTTCTCTCCTTCTTGAGCTTTTGCAGACGTTCGACCTGCTTCTGTTCAATAGTTGGATCGATCCGGAAGGCCCCAAAAGGGATCTTTGACTCGGTTCTGAACTTGTTGACCCCTATGACTATTTTTTCTCCTTTATCAAACTCCCTCTGCCGCCTGTTGGCTCCATCCGTGATCGCCGCAAGGTAATATCCCTTTTCAATCGCAGAAATCGCACCGCCAAGACCTTCAACCTTGTCATACTCCTTAAGGATCTCGCTTTCAATCTGACTGGTTAAGGTTTCAACGAAATAGGATCCCCCCAGAGGGTCAACCGACTGCGTAATTCCAAATTCGTGGGCAAGGATCTGTTGGATCCTGACTGAAATCTTTGCAGCCTCCTCCGCCGGCGTTCCTAAGACTTCGTCATAAGAAGCGTTATAGAGAAATTGAACTCCACCCAAGACATAAGCCAGCGCAGCTAACGTGATGCGGGCAATATTATTGACGGGTTCGACAAGCGTCTCCCCCCCGTGAGAATAAGCGGTTATCTTTAGGGTCATCGATCGAGGATCCTGGGCTTTAAATTTCTCCTTCATCATCTTTGCCCATACCCGACGGGCGGCCCTACAAAGGCAGATCTCCACGAAGAAATCGGTCCGCTCGTCAAGAAACATTGAAAACAGAGGGGCAATTTCGTCTATCATGTACCCTTGACCGAGGAGATGATTGATGTAACAGGTTCCATTGGCCAGGGCGAAGGCGGCGGCTTTGGTCGATCCTGCCCCGGCAGCATTGATGTGGTTACAGCACAGGGTGGAGGGATACCAGTGTGGAGCATGCTTCGCACAATACCCGATCACATCGGCCGTCACCCTCACCGAGGGACGAATGGGAAAGATATATGTTCCTCTTGCCACGTACTCCTTCAAGATATCGTTCTGCAGATCTACTACAAAATCGGAAGGTTTCAATCCCTGCTTTTCTCCGAGAGCAATAAAAAGGGAAAGCGCAACCGGACCGAATGAATTCCCGAGCATGCTGACACGCTTGAGCCGGTTGAGCGGAATCCCTTCAAAAAGAATTTCCATGTCCCGGAGGGTGTCGATGGCTACACCTACCTTCCCAACCTCACCCCTGGCCATGATGTGATCTGAATCGTAGCCCACCTGCGTGGGCAGATCCACCGCCATCACGATTTCATCGACCCCGCAATCGACCAGTTTCTTGTAGCGCTCATTGCAGGCATAAGGCTCTCCGAAACCGGAGTACGCACGGATGATCCAAGGTTCGCCTCGGTACATCGTAGGCGTGATGCCACGGGTGTAAGGATACTGTCCCGGGAATCCGAGATCCTCTTTGTAGTCGAAATGGACCTCCTGAAGGTGAAGGGGAGTATAGACTCTCTCGACCGCCAGACCGATGTCTGTTGTGAAGTTCTCCTTCCTTTCCGGCCGACGATTCAAGGAGGGACCCAAGCACTCCTCCTCCCAAACCTTTTTCGGCTTCTCCAATTCTTTCAATCCCTCTTTATCCTCTTTTTTCATATTCAGGCCCGTTCATTCAAGGATTGATTTCGGTCGTTGACCCAAAGCTCAGGCAGCGCGCCCTTTCGGGTTATTGCCCTGGCGTTAGTGAATCTTTCGATCATACCCTGCCCAATAAGGTTCCCTCAATGCCGTCTTCTGGATCTTGCCGTAAGGATTTCGAGGCAATTCCTTGACGAAATCGACTGACTTCGGTTTTTTAAAGCTGGCCATGTGGTCACGACAAAAGTCGATAATCTCCTGTTCTTCGGCGTGAACCCCTTTTTTAAGGACAACGACCGCCTTCACAGCCTCGCCCCACTTCTCGTCAGGCACTCCGATGACAACAACCTCTTTCACCTTTGGATGGGTGACGATCACGTCTTCAATTTCTTTGGGATAGATGTTGAAGGCTCCACTAATGATCACATCCCGTATTCGGTCCACCAGAAAGAGATACCCTTCTGAATCAAAGTAACCCAGGTCTCCGGTATGGACCCATCCGTTTCGAATCGTCTCCGAAGTCGCTTCAGGAAGGTTCCAGTAGCCCTTCATCATGTGATACCCTCTCACAATCACCTCTCCAACTTCTCCGGCGCCTGAATCCTTACCCTCTTCATTCACGACCCTTACTTCTACATTGAGGCAGGGTTTTCCGGCAGAACCGAGCCTCTTAACCACTTTGTCAGGTCCTTCGATGATGTGATCGTTTCTGGGTAACGTTGAGATGCACATCGGGACTTCACCCTGTCCGTAAAGCTGGACCAGTTTTCTCCCGAAGAATTTGACCGCTTCGATTAGTCTGGGCACTGCGATTGGCGACCCACCATAAATGATGGAATGGAGCGTGCCCAGATTGTAACGTGTTTTCTCAGGAGCCTCCAGGAGTTGATACAACATCGAAGGCACCAGTTTGAGAACGGTTACTTTTTCCCGCTCAATAATCTCAAAGATGGTGGCGGGCTTAAATTCCGGTATCAGGACATTAGTCCCCCCCCGGATGAAATAGGGAAGGACGAAGAAGCCGGCGCCGTGACTCAGGGGCTGGGTATTTAGAATCACATCTTCCTCTGTCATGGGCCCATAGTCGAGAACAAGGTTAATCGCCACATTCGCCCATGATTTTTGGGTCAGCATGGCTCCCTTAGGTTTTCCTGTCGTGCCAGACGTATAAAAGAGAGTATGGAGATCCTCTTCGACCACTTCTCCTCCAGGCTCAGCAGAAGAACTCTTTTTGAGGAGTTCCTCATAATCGAGGGCCTGGAGGGCACTCTCCTTTGAATAACCTTCTGATACGCAAATCCAGTGTCTGACCGTTTTTAGATTCGGTTGAATCATTTCTACCACTTCTGTAAAACCTTCTCCAAAAATGAGGGCATTGGCTCCGGAGTCATTCAGCATATATTCATGGTCGCTCCCTGTCAGCCGGGCGTTAAGAGGGACTCGGACGATCCCCGTTTTCGAGAGAGCAAAGTCGATCTCGATAAACTCGCAGCAGTTTCTCAAGAGCATTCCAACACGGTCTCCCTTTTTTATCCCCAATCCCAGAATGCCATTGGCCAGTCGATTTACCCTCTCACTTAACTCGCGAAAAGTTCTCCGGTTGTCTCTGTAAACCAATGCAAGGTGTTCTGGGTATTCTCTGACGGCTCTGTTAATGAGATATCTGACGTTCACGTTTTTCCCCCTTCCGATTTCTCTGAACTTACGAGAGGCGCCCTTGAGTCTTTATCAGCATTTCAGAATCGTAACGGTCATGGCTGCCGAAACCCCTTCAACATAGCCCCCGCTGTTTTGGGCCAATCCCACTTTGGGGACCATCTGATGCCTTCCCCTAACCTGCCTGACACCTGCCTCCCCTCTCATCTGCCAGACGAGTTCGGCAATTTGCGCGAGACCTGTTGCTCCAATAGGATGTCCTCTGGCTGCCAAGCCTCCGCTTGGGTTTACGGGCAGTTTCCCGTTTAGGGCAAAAAAATCTTCGTCGACAAGGACGCCTATCTCCTCAGGTTTGCAGAAACCCAATTTCTCAATTCGGAACAGCTCCCCTGGAGCCATAGCATCGTGAACTTCTACAACCTCGACATCCTCCGGTCCTATGCCCGCCATATCATAAGCCTCCAAGGCGGCGCGTCTTTGTCCATCATCCTCTCCGGTTACCTCTCCGCTTCTCAAAGCACATGCGGCTACCGAAATGGGCTTTTTTCGGGCCAGTTTTGCAACCATATCCTTCGAACAGACGACTGCCGCTGCAGCGCCATCCGCCATGGTCGAGCACATATACAACGTGAGAGGCCAGCAGATAAGCCTCGAATGAAGTATCTCATCCACGGATAATGGTTTCTGGTATTGCGCGAAGGGATTCATTGACCCATTCTTTTTGTTTTTTGACGCAACTTTGGCAAAATGCGTTTGAGTCCAACCGTATTGCTTCATATACTTTCGCAGGGCCATTGCATAACTGCCCGTGAATTGGAATCCAAGCCCTGCCATCAACTCAACATCCGTATTGGTCGCCATCGCCTCTATCGATCTAGCCGTATCATCGAGATAGAGTTTTTCAGCCCCTACAGCAAGGACAACATCGTACATGCCCGCCGCAATTGCAAAAACAGCTTCCCGTAGCGCCATGGTCCCGGAAGCACAAGCTCCTTCAACATTGACAATCGGGATTGACTGAAACCCCGAGTCCCGCAAAAAAACATGTCCCCTCACACCCTCCTGTCCGGTGATCAGTCCAGCCAGGACATTGGAAAAGTATGCCGCCTCGATCAAGGTCGCATCGATCCCTGAATCGCGAATTGAATTCCAGACTGCTACCCGGGTCAGATCTTTCAAGCTCTTGTCCAAGAACTTACCAAAGGGGTGCATGCCCACACCCAGGATACAGACTTCTCTCGCAAGCTTTTTCATCACTTCCTCTTCCCTGCAGGTTTATATTTCCACCCGATGAGATTGTTTCCTTTCCCATCCTGCTTCACCTTCTCAATGACCAGTTCCATCTCTTCGCCTACCCCCAAGGCATCGTCTTTCGCTTCACACCCGGTGATAGGGGCAAAAACAAGAGCCCCCTCTTGGGTTCTGACGTAGCCAATGATGTAGGGCACTTTGAATCCTGGAGGGCCGACTTGCATGACAGCGAAAGTATCAAGTTTGCCATACGACCCGAGTTGAATATTTTCCATGGTCGCCTCTTTGCGGCACACGATGCATATCTCTTTTTTTGGAAAAGACGTATATCCGCAGACGCGACACCGACTTCCTAACAGATAAGGTTTTTCATTCTCTGATTTCGGTTGCACAAACAAACCTTCTTTCAAAGGTAAATCTGCCATTTTTCTCCCTCTCTGGCCTCTTCCCTATCTGATGCCTCCAGACAGTTTTTGAGAAATACGAACTGAGGATCCCTTGATTTCCTTCAAATAATCCATCATGACGGTAGCACCGAATCGACTCTCCGGCCCCAGGACGCTCAGCGCCACCGGACAGACGTAGCCTTTTACAGGGACAGAGATGGATGCGCTCCCTGGCACTCTCTCGCTGAAGCTCACTGCATAACCCTGGATCCTTGCTCTTCTTATCTCTTCCATCAAAAACTCCTGATCCGTAATCGTGTGGGGGCCAATCTTCACATAATTGATGTTTCTTAACAGAAGGTCGAGCTCGGCATCACTTAACTCTGAAAGCAGTATCTTGCCGGCTGACCCTACATACACGGGCGCAATAAACCCCTTACCGGCTGTGTACCTTAATGCTTGAAAGCTCGGCAGTTCCTCCAGGCAAACCCTTTCAAGCCCGATTCTAATGTGAAGAACGATAGTCTCCTGGGTCAAGTCCCTGAGGCGTCTCATCTCCTCGAATGCGGAAATCGTTAAACCCTGATGAGCGATGATGGGCCTGGAAGCCAAGTGCAACATTAAAGGCCCTATGTAGTAGCGACGAGTTATGGGGTCCCTTCTAACAATAGAAGTGTTTTCTAATGATTTCAATAGCCTATGTATAGTGCTTTTGCTGAGCCCGTGCTGCCTCGCCAAATCAGTCAGTCTATCCGTTCCTTCGGAGAGACTTTTGAGGATGTTTATGCCCCTGGTGACTGAATTTTCTGTCTTAACGCTTCTCACAAGAAGTTCCGTTATTTGAAACATGAGTTCCTAAAAATATAATACACAATCCTAAACTCTTGTCAAGAAATTTCTTGCTTGAAAAGTAGATTGCTTCCGGTGAAGCCCTCCGGAGTACTTCGGTCGGATTCTTTTCGCCTCGAGGGGTAAATTACAATGAGCAATTATGTCTTGACAAACGGGAATCTTGGCAGTAGAAAACCCAGAGCGAGAAAGAATAGGAAAAGGAGGGATATATGCCCAGAAGATTATCTGAGGGGTCGGTTTTCTTCGGTGCCTTTTTCTATAAGAGCATCAGGTGGGCCGCGACTACAATCATGGGCTTCATCGTAGCGACCTTATTCACGACCGCGACGGCGGCGATGGCTACAGAGGCAATTTTGGTCCATGATATCGCTCCACCTCATCCACGCTACAGACATTTCTATGGAATGGTGGCTGAGGTGGCCAGTAGAACAAGTGGGATGCTGACGATTGCAATAAACCCGGGCGGGAAGATACTCTATCCTGGCCAGGCATCGCTTGACGCGGTGCGCTCAGGTCGGGTACCCCTGACCTTCGTTAACAGTGCTTTTCTTCAATCGATTAATCCAAGTTTGGGTTTTATCAATCTCCCTTTCACGATCAATGACGAAATCATGATGAAACCGGGCGTTTCGGAGCGAGTGATCAGGCTCGTACAGACTTATCTGGAGCCCAATGGCCTCGAGGTTCTTGGCTTGATGCGTGGCGCAGATACCATCTTTGTTTTTAAGAAACACCAGGTCCGTCGTCCTGAAGATCTCAAGGGTCTAAAGATCCGAGTTGCGGGTCCGGGGGTATATCAGGAAATCGTGCGGAGCTTTGAGGCGGAGCCTACTGTGATTCCTGCCATTGAAATGGGATCTGCCCTCGAACACGGAATAATTGAAGGCATGGTTACATCTCCGGGCGGATGGGGCAAGAATGTTTTGGACGCACCCAATGGAAGTCTCGTTCCTGGGCTCATCTTCTATACCTATTTTTTCATTGCCGATAAATCTTGGCTGAACGGGCTGCCGCTGGAGCAGCGGAAGGCTTTGATGGACGCCGCACGGACCCAGGTGACAGAGAAATGGCGCACCATGCAACAGGATGATTTCCAATTGATCTCCACCCTTGTCGCTCGAGGAGCGACCTACTGGTCTGTACCTACCGATGGCTTAGCTCTCTGGAAAAAAAGAGTGGAGGGGGTGACCCATAAATTCAAAAGTACCTATCCAGCGGTCATTGAGCAATTCCGTGCAATCGTTCCGGAGGAAGATAGATGACGGAAGGTGCTTCTGTGGCCCCTTGATGGTGAGGATTTCTTGCCAGAACCGTCTCCGGCAATCGAGTTGAGAAGGCGGAAGGTTTGGTCTTCAAATCGCAAATTTTTTGGATTCCAAAAAGGGAAGGTCGATAGCAGAAATCGCAACCATTGGGACCACCCTTCTTATTAAGTCCAGATGTCCATGACTTTGCTGAAGAAGATTTGCCCCTGTAAGAAGTGAATAATGGCGTTGGCTGAGGACTTCAGTACACAGAATGAGAGATATGACTGTATCAGAAGTTGGCGATTATGGGCGAAAGTGTATATGATATTCAAGGGTAAAAGGGGTTCGTAGCAGTTAAATGACAATCAATCTTTGTCCTTTTTCTGCCGATTCCTTGCACTCAGTGGATGAAAAAAAAGACGGCTCTCTTTGTATCCGTCTTTAGATCTTCGATAAAATAAATAGAACCGTCCCCCTCACCATTCTCGTTGGGTAATTCATGGGACTAAGGGCTGCATTTGCCATTCCCGCTCTGACGGCCTACACTCTTGATCGTGGGGGGTCTTCTCGTGGTCCTGCTATGGGGACATTCACAGCATTCTCAGACTTAGGGGTAAGTTTAGGGCTCGTGATCACGGGCATCATCATCCGTTTGACCAGCTACCAATAATGTTCCTATCCTTGGCTCTCATTGGCGTCATGAATCTCAAATATTTCTATTTTTTGTGAGAAAAGGGGTAAGCTTTTAAGGACATTGGCCTCATGACGACAATTTTGTCTGATGAACAAACTCCCTAATGCGCTCAAAAAGCCTTTTCCCGCCTTTCTCATAAACATCGTTATGGCCTGCACTCCGTACTCGATACAGAACCTTTGGGGGATTTGCTCGCAGAAAAAGTTCCTTCCCGTGTGTGAAAGGGACCAACTCATCCACGTCTCCATGGATGATCATCATTGGAGAATGGACCCTAGATATTTTATTTGAGGAATCATAAACGCCAGCAAATTTTTCATTCAACGGACGATCTGAAAAGAGATGGGACATAACCTGGGAAAGGCTGGTCGCTGAGGAAATAAGCACCGCCGTACGGAAATTGTATCGGGTACATAAATGTACAATGACCGCCCCTCCCATGGATTCTCCGACCGCAACAGTTCTTGATAGGGGGATACCAAGTTTTTCCTGAAGGTACTTAGTGGCTCCTTCTGCGTCTTTATAAGTTCCCTTTTCGGTTGGCCTTCCTTCACTTTTTCCGTATCCCCGGTAGTCAAAGAGGAAAACGGAGAATCCGGCGTCATAAAACTTTGCTGCGATGTCAACGCGATGAGAGATGTTACCTCCGTTTCCATGAGCAAATAGCACGGTAAATCTTCCCCGAGGTATCCACCACCCATAGAGGAGGGTTCGATCGGAAGCTTGAAACCAAACCTCCTCATATTCAAGGCCATAATCTTCAGGCCAAACCCAAAGTTCACGCTCCGGGAAAAAGATGTACTTTCTCCAGAAATCAATTTCAGACATCGCCCATATCCTTTGATTCGTCTGAGAGAAATGATTTCAAATTCAGAATTAATGGCAACATAAGAGGCTTAAAAAAGACCATTTATAGTCTTCTATCCAAAGGCCAGATTTTCTTTTCCTTTGACGGTAGGATGACGGTGGCATCTCCAGGCATGACCTCTTCACCACGTTGGTTCGTCGCTGAGGTCTCAATATCAACGCAATATTCTCCATCTTCATCTACATATTTATTCTTAACTATCCCTTTGATCCAAAGAACATCAGACAGAAAAACGAATTTACGGTACTCAGCCCGACATCTCTTAAGCCATCCATCATCTCCCATCCAGTGGGTCAAAAACTGGATCTGCCAGCAATGTCTTTGCGTTCCGACATCATATGGATAGGGTAACCCCATTGCATTTGAAGCAGATCGATTGTAATGGACAGCAAAGATGGGCTCAAGAGCTGAGGTTTGAGGGTCAATGAAAGCCCACTGAGGTTTTTGGCGATACTTTTGGAGAGCAACGCTATGCGCTTCTAATTTTACAGGAGATCCTCCCCCGATGAAAAAGGCTATCATATCTGTGAACCCTAAAGGCCCTTTCACCAAGGTAGGTAAATCATCCCCTATCTGAACGTCCTCCCAGTATCGTGGATTGGATCCTCGGATTTCCTCACAGAGTACTTCCTGCTCAATCTTCTTCAGTTCTTCTTCTTTCCATGGATGTGGAATTTTAACACTATGGTATTTCCCTTTTTCTCTAGCTCTTTTTCTTTCGGTCCGGATCACCCATAAAACGGCCCTGCAAACAGTTTCCTTGTTCTGATTAAAATAGAGGTTTTCATAATAATCCACGGCCATCAACTCAGCAAAACCACTGGGTTTAGGGCCCTCAAACCCTGTGAACCTTTCTTCGGGTGTAATCCTATCCCCTACCATAACCGGCTTATAGAAAAAAAATTCACTCCCGGAATGAAATCCACCTAGCCCCCTCCATCCAAACTGGATAAGGCTAAGGACACTGAGAATCCATGAGGGAGGTGCCACAATGCCACGATAGCGGGTCGTCTTGGCATACTCTTCGTTTCGCCATAATGGATTCGGATCCCCAATTCCATCTGCAAATTTTCTAATGGCAGTCCGTGTGGCTTCTTCATTGAAAATTGCATCCTCGACTCGAAGCTTCAAACCGATCTTGCTCCGCATCTCTTCAATCAATTCAGGAGTAAAGGTGCCCTCCGACATTTTTGCTTTTTCCATTATCCTAATCCTCTTCTGTTTCCTTATTCATCTCTCATACAATAGGAATCCTTTCCAATGACGGAAACAACATGATCTGTTTTTTCTCGAGTTTGGGCCAGAGGAAGTTATGCCTATACATTTCTTTCACGACCTCTCCAATATTTCTTCCTTAACTCTGTTTTGAGTACTTTGTCCGTAGAATTCTTGGGTAGTTTATCTAAGAACTCAACAGACTTAGGTTTTTTAAACGAAGAGAGAGAATCCATACAGAAATCGATGATCTCTTTTTCGGTGGCCATCATCCCTGGTTTTAAGACAACAAGGGCCTTGATAGACTCTCCCCACTCATCATCAGGAACTCCGATCACTGCTACTTCCTGAACTGCTCGATGGCGAAAGATTACTTCTTCGACCTCTTTACTGGAGATGTTTTCTCCTCCGCTGATTATCATATCCTTCTTACGATCCACAATATAGACGTAACCATCTGAATCCACTTTTGCCATATCACCCGTATATAGCCACCCATCCTTAAACGTCTCTGCAGTCTCCGAAGGTAACTTCCAATATCCTAAAGCGATATTATCCCCCCTAGCGACGATTTCTCCAACTTCTCCACTCTTCACATCCCTTCCCTGTGCATCGACAACTCTAACTTCAACATTAATCGAATCCCGGCCAACCGAAGAAAGCTTTTCAAACATCGGGCCTTTCAGGGCATGGTCTCTGTTCGGTAAAGAAAGAACACTTCCGCTTGCCTCTGTGCATCCAAGGCCCGTGTAAAATCGATGTTCTCCAAGCTTCCGCATCGCTTCTTGAATCTTGCTCAGTGCAATGGGGGCGCCTGCATACATAATCGTTCTAAGGCTATCTAAGTTGTACTTTTCAAGATCAGGATGGGAAATCAAACGGATTAAAGTGGTAGGAACTAAGTTCAGAAAAGTCACCTTCTCTTTTTGGACCAAGGCCAAGACTTCCTCAACATCAAACCTTTGAAGCAAGATCACTCGCCCACCGCGATAAAAATGTACCATCATGGGCCACAAACCACCGTTATGATAGAGAGGCATCACTAGAAGCGTGACATCCTCAGGAACGATCCTGAGCTCAAAAGAAAGCGTAACGGTATTTGCCAATATATTTCTGTGGGAGGTCATCACTCCCTTCGGCTTCCCCGTCGCACCACTTGTATACATGATCATAACCACGTCATTCTCTTTTTTTGAGAATTGCTCGTTGGGCTCATCTTCTGAAGATCCTTGAAGAAACGATTCATAATCCTCCCTTCCGCTTTCTGCTCCGTTTCCGATGCACAAAAAATACTTGACTTGAGGAATCCCTTTTTTTATCTGGTCAATCTCCTCCTCGAATTCTTCCTGATAGATCAAAACCAACGAGTCTGAATGGTCGACAATATAACAGACCTCTCCGGGAGAAAGTCGTGTACTAACCGGAACAATCACCAATCCAGCCTTGGCGATGCCAAAATAGGTTTCCACAAATTCATGGCAATTATTTGCCATAACTGCCACACGGCTCCCTTTCTCCAACCCCAGCCGAATGAGTCCGTTTGCCAAACGGTTGACTCTCGCATTCAACTCACGATAACTAAAATTTTGTCCCTTATCGATAAGCCCGATCTTCTGGCCGTAGAGTTTTGCATTTCTCCGCATGAGATCTTCCAACAACATCTAAGGCGATCCTCCTTCCGTGAATCAACAATTACGGATTCCCTTTCTTTACCCTTTCTCTTTCCTTGAGTTCCTTCCGCCTAATTTTACCATCCGGGGTCTTTGGCAGTTCTTCCAAGAATTCAATCTCTCTCGGGTACTCATGTTTGCTTAACGTACTTCTTACAAATTCCTGAATTTCCTTTTGTAATTGCTCTGAGGGAACCCGATCAGTTTTTATAAACGCTTTTACCACCTCTCCCCGCTCCTTGTCAGGACTTCCCACTACAGCTACTTCGATCACAGCGGGGTGTTTCTTTAGAACCTCTTCAATTTCTACGGGACCAATCGTGTGACCCGAGGATATGATGACATCGTCGGCCCTGCACTTATACCAAAAATATCCCTCCTCGTCTTCACATACGATATCACCGACTCGAGTCCATCCACTGCCGTTCCATAAAGCTATTTGTCCCTCCTGCCCCGGAGGCAACTCGTTCCCCTCTCCATCGAGGACTGCCACCTTCTGGCCTCCGATCATGGGTTTTCCCAGACTCCCCGGCTTCACCTTCCAGTCCTTAAACCCTGCATAATCAGAACAGATTGGGCCGACCTCAGTGGTCCCATACATACAATGGATGGTTACCCCCAATTTGTCCTGGAAAAACTTGAATACATCCATGGCCATGGCTTCCCCTGTGTATGTCAACTTCCTGACTCTGAGCTTGTAATTGTCTATCTTCCCAGAGTTCATGATCAACCGGTAATGGGACGAGATGGCCGACATATTTGTAATTTCAAATTCCTCAAGAGCCTCGAGGAGGATCTCCGCATCAAATTTGCCCGAGTATGCCCCCACGGCTCGGCCAAAAATTAGTGGACCCATTGTTCCATACCAAATCCCATGTCCCCAAGCCGGTGAGGACGGACAAAAGAAACGGTCATCGGGCTCAAGCCCAACAACAAACTTAACCACGGGGGCCGCTACCGTGATCGCTCCATGCCGGTACAAAACAGATTTCGGTGAACCCGTTGTGCCACTCGAAAACTGGATCATAGCAAGGGTATCAACCGAAGTATCTGGTTCATAGATCTCCTTCTCGTTTTTCATTTCACGGGGAAGTTGCTCAGCATCAATCCATTCCAAGGTGTGAGCGAATTTCCGATCGATCAAGCCCAGTCTATCTTTAGTAGTAACGATTGCTTTCGCCTGTGAATTTTCGATCCGAAAGGAGATGGCTTCGGGGCCAAAGAGAGTGGAACACGGGACAACTACTGATCCCCTTTTGAAGCTTCCAAACATACTTCCGTAATACTCCAATGACGGGGGTAGCAACAGGGCGATACGATCCTCTTTACGAATGTTCAGCCTTTCAAGCATATTGGCAAATTGACAAACAAACCTGTCAAATTCTTTGAAGGTATAAATCTCTTTATGCCGGTCATCAAATTTTATTCTAATCCCTACCTCTTCCGAAGCATGCCGGGTTACACATTCATGAGCAATGTTGAATTTTTGTCTATTTCCATCAAAAACCTCCCATCTTTCAGTCCATTTAAAGTACCTCCTCGCTTCTTCGTAAGTGCGGTAATCCAATCGCATCTCGTTCCTCCTCATTCATTGCACTCTTAGCTCATACCACAACAACTTGGTCCAGCCAAGGCTGGTTATCTTAATCCCTGAGACGCTTTCTTAAAAAGATCCTTAAGGCAACATTTTTCGTTTTTGGCGATTTCCTCCAATGCTATGAGATTGTTAAAGTAAGAAAAGGGAGTATCTTTGGGACTTCGACGAAAATGAGACCTGCATCTTCCTCCCCCTCGCTTCTTCCCGATAATGAAAACCTGAATTTACTTGATCATCCAAGGCGACCTTGATCTTGCCAACCATCTCTTGAATTATTATACGCTGCTTCCCTTTCATACATCACATCGCATGGAGAATAGCCGATCCTCAATGAACATTCCTCCCGCTCCGCTTCCTTCCATCTCCTTGACGGGTAGAAAACACATTAGTCACATTTCCATATCCTGTATTCTCATTCACAAATACAGGTATATCAATAGTGCCACAAATCCTATGTATAAGGTCGAACCACCCCGGTTATGGTGAGAAGGAAAACATCGGGCTTTCCCAAAAGATTCGCAGTGGCTCGGTATCCTCAGGACTAAAATCCAGCCTTTTCAGTAATTGATACAACCAAAGGGTCGTTGGCCGGGCTTCCAGACAAAATCAGCTACGCTTCTTCATCATTGGCCTTCATCCCCGCGTAGGAAGCCGGACATTCAACCGACTTTCCCGTAAGTGGAAAGATTCGTCGTATCCTTGGATAATCGGAAGCATAGATAGTAAGCCAAACGCCTTGCGGATCTCTATATCTCCATATTCCTAATCGATTCGAAAAATCCCTATAGCGTAATGAGATGTCCTTCCGCTTTAAGATTTAAAGACGCACAGCTCCCTTGCAGATTCCTCGATTAAATTATTCCTTGTCTTCCGCGTAAATGCCGAAAAATTTCAATTTTTCAAGGGCAGTAACTGAATGTTTAAGCCTTGCATTGAACGAGATGCTATCCCCAGCTTCCAGTATATAACTCTTGCTATCCAGTTTGATTTCACACTTTCCCTCGATATTATATGCGAACTCAACCCCCCGATTCGTATGAGGATCGATGGTCTTGCCTTTCTTCAGCTCACCGTAAGTCACCACAATGTTATCGGCAATCATCTGACGAGGTCCAATTAATTTGATCTTCAGCATTGGGCTTGACATGAATCGTTGGTTTCTATGTTTAATATGAATGAAAGGCTCCCTTCTTTCTCCAAGAAATGAATAAATTGATTTATTAAGGCGCTGAGCGATTTCAGATAGAAGGACAACCGAAGGGGAGCTCTTCCCCGTTTCAATCCTCTGGAGAGTAATGAGGCTGATGCCCACCTTTTTGGCCAACTGCTCAAGAGTCAACCCACTCTTTTTTCGCTCAATCCTAATCTTTCTTCCTATTTCTTCCATCTTATTTCCGGGGTATTAGCAGACCATGTGAATCTTCATTTCGTCATGGCTAAACTGCATTTTGAAGTTTCTATGTTTGCTTATGTCAATAATACGCTAAAAGGTGGAGATCTACTTTAGATTTTTGGATTCCAAAGATGCCTTCATTTTCCTCCACCGTAATAACTTTCCCACAGTTTTCTCTTATGGAGAACAAGGAAATCAACAATTCCCATTCGAGCAAACGCGACAAGGAAAATCAAAATTGCCCCCAAAAATAATCCCGAAAATCTTGTGTAAGCAGCAATAAACGTATTCAAGCAAACCAGAACAGCCGCTCCCACAATTGGACCGGCAAAAGTCTTCATCCCTCCAATGAGGATCATGAAAATTGGATCAGCGCCTTTAAGCCAATAAGCGTGTTCCGCATAGCACCCATTGATGTTAAGGGCTGTAAGCCCTCCAGACAATGCTCCGAAAATGCCGGCGACTATGAATATGCTAATTTGATATTTTCGTATACCTACCCCAATGAACTGGGCTCTCAATTGGTTTTCCCGAATGGACCTAAGAACCCAGCCGAAAGGGGAATCAACTATGATCTTACAGAGAATAAAAGAACCGCACACCAATAAAACAGTTAAGTAGTAAAAATTCAGGCGGGAGGAGATGTCAATGACCAATCCCGCAAAATGAATAGGGGGTTTGGGAATACCGCCAATCAAACCTTGATCCCCGCCCGTAAGACTCACCCATCTTACTACGACTATATAAATGATCTGACTGAAAGCTAAAGTTAAAAAGGCAAAGTAAAATTTGGTTAACCGTGTACAGAAATAGCCCATAACCAAAGCAACGATGCCCGAAAGAAGCACCCCACCGAATAAGGCAGCGGGTATGGAACTTGATGCTTCGCGAAGTAGAAGTCCTGTAGCATAGGAGCCCACACCAAAGAAAGCACAGTGTCCAAGCGATAAGAGCCCGGTATAACCTACTAATAGATTCAGGCTTACACCAAACAGGGCATTAATGAGGATCTCTGTGGCATTGTTGATGTAGAATAAAGAAGGGGAGAAAAGTGGGAAGACCAAAAGAATTCCAATGAGGATGATCCACCACGAGTGCAATCGTATCCAATTCATTTCTTCCCTCCTTGTCTATTCCAGTGGATGCCCGAATATTCCCCATGGTCGGATGATAAGTACCACAATGACTAAGAAAAAAACAAACCCTAGCTCAAAGTCCGGAAAACCGATCGTGCCAAAGGATCGCAAAAGCCCGACGAGAAAAGAGGCGATCAGTGCCCCCCCGATGCTGCCCACTCCTCCAATGACCATCACAATGAAGGACTCTAGGATAATAGAAAAGCCCATTCCTGGTGTCGCTGATCTTATAGGCGATGCTAAAAACCCGGCAAAACCAGCCAGCATGGCTCCTATCGTAAAGACCAAAGTGTAAACCAAACGGACATTGATCCCAAGGGCTTCAATCATTTCAGGATCAGAGGCCGCCGCATTAATAATCTTTCCCACTTTTGTCCTCGATAATGTGAACCAAAGCCCCAGGGCAATTATACCTCCCGTAAGGATGATAAAGACATAATAAAAAGGAATCGGACTTCCTAAAAAGAATATGGGAGGACGCTGAAAAATCTTTGGGGTCGGGACAGATTTAAAAGTAAATCCCCATATTGCTCGAACCAAATCATCCAAAACAAGAAGAAGGCCAAAAGTGAGTAAAAATTGATAAAGATGCGGTGCGTCATAGATTCTCTTGATAAGGAACCTTTCTACGACGATCCCAAGAAGTCCGGCCCCGATAGGGGCAAGAATGAGTGCTAACCAAAAAGACCCGAATGTAGATACGACGGTATAAGTGAGATATGCTCCGATCATATATAAGGAGCCGTGGGCAAAGTTACCAATACCAAGAACCCCGAAAATTAAGGAGAGTCCGGATGCGACCAGAAAGAGGATCATGGCAATAACGATGGAAGTAGTCAATTGGGAGGTGATAGCAGAAATACTTGTAATGCAGTCATATAAGGCAGAGATATTCAATTCATCCCCCTATCTGCAGGAAAATACATTACCTATTAAAAGAGCAAATACGCTGTTTGTTGCCTGTGTACCTGAAGGAGCTTTGCAGATCAATCACAGCCATCCTTTCCTTTTCAGCCATCCTGTCTCTTCTTCGACTACTTTATCCCACGAATCCATGACGATGTTAGTCAGATAGGGTTCCTCCGAGATAGTGACCCCAGTCCCTTCGCCATAATGAATCAATTGATGGTCACGGGCTCGCATGGTTATCGTATCACCTGGACCAATTCCTCCTGGAGCCTTAATGGTCAGACCTTCTAAGGCAGGGATAACGAGGTCATTTCCCACAGATCCTACTTTCCTCACTGCTGTCTCGATCGATAGTGCTCCCAGATAATTCAACCATGCCCAATGAAGAGGGTGGATCCCAAAGCGTTTAAGGTAGGCGTCATAGAAATCATGATTAGCCTTTGTGTCAGGAACTGTTCTAAGATATCTCGTTCTTCCGTACAATCCTGCAGGAAGTTTCCCTATGGATTTGGTGATAGATTGGATAATTTCATGATCTCCCAAGTGGCTAGAGAAAAATTTGGTCTTTTCAAATAGCCCATACATCATACTTTGTTTGATGAATGCAATAAGATCTCCTCCCCATAAAGGACAATACACCGCTTGAGGTTTGGCAGCCAAGATGGCTGAAATTTGGGGGGTATAGTCAGCCTCGTAAAGTTTAGGCCAGGCCTGTCCCTTAATTTCCACTGCTGGGTTCGATTTTTTGAGAAACTCAACGAAAATATTAACCATATCCCGACCAAAAGCATAGTCTGCACTAATTGTAAACCACTGAGTAAGTCCAAGTTCTTTTGAAACCCTTCCGGCGTATTGTCCAAACCCAATGCCCATCAGTAGACCATTCTTGGCGAACCTAAAACAATACGGACTCCTCACTTTGGGGTCAGCCGTATACTCGGTTGTCTCATTCTGTGAAGTAATCAGTCTTTTCACGTCCTTAGAAATAGCGGCGACCGCGAAGGCTTCTGCACTGGAGCCGTGTGCGATAATGAAATCTATGTTTCCGCTGGCAGCAAATTCTCTTGTATATCGTACGGCTTCCTCAGGCTTACCAAAAGTATCCCGTTGAAGAACCTCCACCTGCCGCCCAAGCAGTCCTCCTCTTTTA
>Ga0187771_10000760_pt1 | contig 20388 bp, 14 predicted proteins | sample 0116_SJ02_MP15_1_FD_133139 | JGI IMG/M metagenome (GOLD analysis project Ga0187771, IMG submission 133139) | Tropical peat soil microbial communities from peatlands in Department of Meta, Colombia - 0116_SJ02_MP15_10_MG | ecosystem: Environmental > Terrestrial > Soil > Wetlands > Peat | place...
GCCATAACCGCATACGATTAGGTGGCCGTGGAGCCCTTCGATGCTTGCTTCATTAATCATTAGATTCCAGGCCTCCCTTCCCTGTTTGCTGAATATCGTCGCCAGGATCCGCTCGGCAATCCAGATCTGAAAACCAAAGACACCCGAATACACGAATAGCGAGAAGAGCTTGGTCGCGCTTCTTACCGTGCGATAGTCTATCGCGTGCGGGTGAGTAATCCAGAAAAGTGCATCCTGCCAGGACAGCCCTTCGAGGTGCTCGTATACCAACACGCATACCGTGTTGAAAACGCAAAACACCGCCACCGGCAACCATAGCCGCTGAAGAAAGACAACGCAGACGCGGATGAATTTCACGCGGATGGGACCCCCCTCCGTCGCGCGAATTTGCTCCACCCCGGCCGGATCCCGCGCCGGCGTCCAAGGATCCTACTTAGGCCGATCGGGGAGAAGCTTAAGCTTACCCTGGCGCACGGACCGATTGCCCGCCGCGCCGCTGGCGGCGCCGGTCGCTGCGCCCGCACCCTTGCGCCCGCGAGTGCGGATGCCGACCTCGCTCACGGCGCGAATCTTGTGGCCCTCCAACCGCCCGCGCACGGCATCGCTCGCACGGCTGCCGGCCGAGCCGGGCGGCGGTCCCGGCGCGGGCTTCGGTTTGTCGATCCCGAACACTTTGCGTTCGAGCTTCTTGATCCGATCGCGCAGCTCGGCGGCGCGCTCGTAATCGAGCTTCTCCGCTGCCGCCATCATGTCGCGCCTGAGCCCGGCGATCCGATCGTCGAGTTCGTGGGCCGGGATCAGCTCGTCGGTCTCGGTCTCCTCCTCGACTTCCGGCACGACCGCCCATTCGGGCGAGTACATCTCGACCAGCGACGCATCGATCGCCTTGGTAATCGAACGCGCCGTGATTCCGTGTTCCTGGTTGTATGCGAGTTGCTTGGCACGCCGGCGGTCGGTCTCGCCGATCGCCTCGCGCATCGACGGCGTGATCGCATCGGCATACATGAGCACGCGCCCGTTCAGGTTGCGCGCCGCGCGCCCGATGGTCTGGATCAGCGAGCGCGTCGAGCGCAGGAACCCCTCCTTGTCCGCATCCAGGACGGCGACCAGCGAGACCTCGGGCAGGTCCAGTCCCTCGCGCAGCAGATTGATTCCGACCAGCACGTCGAAATCGCCCTTGCGCAGGCTGCGGATAATCTCGACGCGCTCGATCGTCTCGATGTCCGAATGCAGGTAGCGCACGCGCACGCCGAGGTCGTGGTAGTAGTCGGTCAAGTCCTCGGCCATCTTCTTGGTCAGGCACGTGACGAGCACGCGCTCGTTGGCCGCCGCGCGTTTTCGAATCTCGCCGAGCAGATCATCGACCTGGCTTCCCGCCTTGCGCACCTCGATCTCGGGATCGATGAGACCGGTGGGCCGGATGAGCTGCTCGACGACGAGCCCTCCCGATTTCTCCAGTTCGTAATCGCCCGGTGTCGCCGAGACGTAGACCGCCTGGTTGAGGTGCGACTCCCACTCCTCGAAGTTGAGCGGCCGGTTGTCGAGCGCCGAGGGCAGACGGAATCCGTAATCGACCAGGGTCTGCTTGCGCGAGCGGTCGCCGCGATACATCCCGCCAAGCTGCGGGATGGTCACGTGGCTTTCGTCGATGAAGGTCAGCGACTCCCTCGGGAAGTAATCGAGCAGGGTTGGCGGCGCCTGGCCGGGAGCGCGGCCGGTCAGATGGCGGGAGTAGTTCTCGATTCCCGGACAGAAGCCCATCTCGGCCAGCAGTTCGAGGTCATACATGGTGCGCTGCTCGAGCCGTTGCGCTTCGAGCAGCCGATTCTCGGCGTGGAAAAGCTCGAGGCGGTCCTTGAGCTCCGCGCGGATATCGCGGACCGCGCGCTCCATGCGGTCGGAGGTGGTTACATAGTGCGACGCCGGGTAAATCGCGACCGAGCGAAGCTTGCGAATCACCTTGCCGCGCAGCGCGTCGATCTCATAGAGCGCCTCGACCTGATCGCCGAAGAATTCGATCCTGACCGCGCGGCTCTCTTCGTAGGCGGGGAAGACTTCCACCGTGTCCCCGCGCACGCGGAAGGTCCCGCGATGAAAATCGTACTCGTTGCGCTGGTACTGGATATCCACCAGCTTGCGCAGGACGCGGTCGCGCTCGATGCTCTGGCCCTCCTCGAGGAACACCAGCATCTCGAAGTACACCTCCGGCTCGCCCAGGCCGTAGATGCACGAGACGGAGGCGACGATCAGCACGTCGTTGCGCTCGAGCAGCGCCTTGGTCGCGGAATGGCGCAGCTTGTCGATCTCGTCGTTGATGCTCGCATCCTTCTCTATGTAAGTGTCGGTCGAGGGCACGTAGGCTTCGGGCTGGTAGTAATCGTAATAGGACACGAAGTAGCGGACCGCGTTATCGGGGAAGAGGCTCTTGAACTCGTTATAGAGCTGCGCCGCCAGGGTCTTGTTGGGCGCGATCACCAGAGTGGGCCGATTCACCTGCGCGATCACGTTCGCCATCGTGAAGGTCTTGCCCGAGCCGGTGACGCCGAGCAGCACCTGATGCGGGAGGCCCTCGCGCACGTTGCGCACCAGCGCCTCGATCGCCGCGGGTTGATCACCCTGCGGCTGGTAGCTCGAGACGAGACGGAAGCTTCCTTCCTTTCCGCGCGCAAGCGAAAGCATTGCAAAAAGGACAGTTTAGCAGGGATGACGCCGTCTTCCGAGCGCGGTTGGCGCCCGGGCGATCTCGCCGGCGCTCGTTCAAAGGTTGCAACAGGGGAGCTTTTCAGACAGTTTGGTGAGGACCAGGGGGTGTTCGAAACCGACCGGCAGTGGATTCGACCATTTGCCGGTCATCGGCAATGCGGGGAGAGCCCGGAATAGTCCGGGCGATGAAAGATTAGCGGCGCGTTTGCAATCCGGGGAGAAATGTCACTATATTTTCTTCCGGTTACGGGCCTGTGACGCGTCGTAGCGGGGTCCGGAGTTTGGGCACCGCGCAAACACGGACTTGGGTGAGGGAGGAGCCATGAGAGGAACGTCAGCGCTACTGAAATCGATGGCCGCAGCCGCAGCCATCGCCTTCGGCGCCGCCACACTGGGCGGATGCGCAAATCTTCAAAAGCCGCGCGAATGGGGACCCTGCGCCGTTATCGGCGGCGCGCTGGGAGCGGGCGCAGGTGCGGCCGCTGGCATCGCGATTACGGCTAACACGCATGGTCACCATAATGCGTCGAACGATGACCGAGTGTTCGCGGGCCTGGGCGGCGCCGCGCTCGGTGCTGGCATCGGGGCGCTGGCAGGGCATTATCTCTGCGACCCTGTGATTCCGCCGCCACCTCCACCGCCGCCACCGCCGCCACCTCCGCCACCGCCACCTCCACCGCCGCCGCCACCGCCGGCGCCTGAGAAGATCATCTTGCGCGGGGTGCACTTCGACTTTAACAAGGCGAAGATTCGGCCGGGCGATGCCGCGGTTCTCGACGAAGCGGCTGACGTGCTGAAGTCGCACGCCAACGTGAGAGTCGATGTGAACGGTTACTGCGACGCGATCGGGAGCGAGGAGTACAACCTGAAGCTCTCCGACAAGCGCGCGGCCGCAGTGGCGAACTACCTCGAAGAGAAGGGAATCGGCGCCGACCGGCTCTCGACGCACGGGTACGGCAAGACCAACTTCGTCGCGCCCAACAAGACGCCGGAGGGTAAGGACAATCCTGACGGCCGTGCGCAGAACCGGCGCGTCGAGCTGGTCCCGCTCCAGTAAACGCCGGCAGGCGTAACTTCGAACCTGAAACGGCCGCAGCTCCATACGGGGCTGCGGCCGTTTAACAGAACGCAAAGACGGGTTTGCGGGAATTCCTGATGGGGATTCCCAAGATGATTCGCGATGGCGCCGTAACAATCGGCCGACGCCAGTCGCGAACCAGCGGGAGGCGCGCGATATGACGCCGTCACGATCGAGGGGAACCGGGGGAGTTCTCGCGGCGCTGGCATTCGTCGTCTTGTGTTGGCCCGCGCCCGCAAGAACGGAGGACCAACCTCAGCCAGCACCGTCGCCGGCGGCGATCGATGCTAAACCGGCGGCACAGCCAGCCAACTCGCCCGCCGCGGCGGCATCGACATCCTCGGCGGCGCCCGCCGCATCGGCGTCGACCGCAGCAAAGACGACGCTTCGGCAGCGGGTGAAAGCGGCACTCACGAAGATCAGCCCGAAGCGCCTGCTCCAGGATCGTGAGTATAAGAAGGCGGCGACGAATTTCGTCACCTTCTGCAAGGATTGGGAGCAGCGTCTGCGCGACCGCGAAACATTCAATCTCACGAGCATCGTCTGGAAATTCAGGGACGGGTTCGAAACCGCACAGTACACCGGCTACAGCAACGTCGAGACCTGCACGACCAAGGAGACCGACTCCGGATTTGCGCTCGGCAAGCTGACCTACGAGGAAATCAGTTATTACTTGGCCGGCAAAACGCGCGACGAGGCTTTACACGCCAAACCCCAGCCGACCGGGAAGACCCACACGACCGAGATCTTCCGATGGGACAAGGGGAAGTGGTTCTATTGATGGCCCGCTCCCGGCGGAGCGTGGCTTGACCGCGCGCCGCTCGAGTTTCGACAAAGGCAAGCGCCCCCGCGAAGTTCTCGCGGGGGCGCTTCGTTTCGGGGAAGTAGCGCGGCCTAGTTCAATTCCTTGCTGCCGTAATCGAGGATTCGCCGCGCGACGATCAGCATGTTGATCTGCTGGGTGCCCTCGAAGATGTCATTGATCTTGGCGTCGCGCATCCACTTCTCGAGCAGGATTTTTCGCGAGTAACCCAACGGTCCCAACAGCTCGACCGCCTTCTGCGTGATTTGCGTCACCGCCAGCCCCGCCTTCGCCTTCGCCATCGAGGCCTCGAGATTGTTGCGCTTGCCCATGTCGAGCATCCATGCGGCCCGCCAGGTCAGCAGGCGCGCGGCCTTGAGTTGGACCTCCATGTCCATGAAGTCGCGCTCGACCGCGGTGAGCTTGCGCGGCGAGATACCGTAGCGAATCGGGATTTGCTGGTCGCGCAGGAAATCGCGGACGTAATCGAGCGCCGCGCGCCCTACCCCGATCGCCATCGCAGCCACGATCGGCCGGGTCGCATCGAAGGTCGCCATCACGTCCTTGAACCCGCCCTCGCGCCGAACCTCCGGGCTGCCCAGGATGTGGTCGAGCGGGATGCGGCAGTTGTCGAGGATGATCATCGCGGTGTCGGAGGCGCGGATACCGAGCTTGTTCTCGACGCGCGCCACGGTCATCCCTGGCGTGTGGTGGTCAACGACGAATGGCTTGATTCCCGCGCGCCCCGCGCTCTTGTCCACCGTCGCCCACACGACCACGAAACCTTCCGACTTCTCGACCGCCATCTCGCCCGCGGTGCAGAAGATCTTCGTGCCGTTGAGCACCCAATTATCGCCATCGCGCGTCGCGGTCGTGGCGACCGCCGCCGAATCGGAGCCGCAACCCGGCTCGGTGATTGCCATCGCGCCCCACTTGGGCTTGCCCTCGCTGAAGCGCCTGAGGAACTGCGCCTTCTGCTCGGGAGTTCCCGCCGCATTCACGGCGGCGCCGCCCAGGCCGCTGTTCGGAGTCGAAAGAAAAAGCCCGGCGTCGCCCCAGCAGAGTTCCTCGGTGGTCATCACGCTGTTCAGGTTGCGAAGCCTTGGTCCGGCTTGTGGACGCTCGGCGCCGGCGGCGGGGCGCTCGGCGCGGCCGGGCTGCAAGTCGGCAAGCCTCGATGCGGACCACATGGTCTCGAAGAACTTCCACGGTTTCTGATGTTCGTGCTCGTCGCAATCGCGCGAGATCGGCCGCATCATCTGCTCCGCGACGCCGTGATACATCTTGAGTTGAGTGATTGTTTGCGGTTCGAGTTCGAAGTCTATCATCGCCCTTTCGCCTCCGTAGTCCGATCGCGCATGGCGCTAGACAGTCGCCAGGCCGTCGAGAGCCGCGATTCCGCGCGCGTTGCGAAGCCACATCTCAACCGGATGTTCGCGGATATAGCCGTGGCCGCCGAGCACCTGGACCGCGTTGTCGGTGATCTTGAGCGCGCTGGCCGCGACATAGTTCTTGGCGAGATAGCTCTCCTTGAGGCCGTCCTCGCCCTTGTCGAGGCGCGATGCCGCGTCCCACACGAGCAGGCGCGATGCGTCGATCTCAATCGCCATGTCGGCGAGCATGAACGCGATCGCCTGCTTGCTCGCGATCGGGACGCCGAACGCCTTGCGCTCCTTTGCGTAATCGCGGGCGTACTCGAACGCCGCCCGCATCATGCCCACCGAGAGCGCGGAGAATGCCACTCGCGACTCGCTCATCAGGCGCGTGAAGTTGATGCCCTTGTCTCCGCCGAGCCGCGCCTCGGCGCCGACCCGGCAATCCTTGAGTACAACCTGATAGGTCGCAAGCGGCTTGAGACCCATGCTCTGCTCGCGATCGCCCACCGCCAGGCCCATAGCATCGCGCGGGACGAGGAACCCATCGACGGACGCCTCGCCGGCGCCTGCACCATTCGATGCGTACACGAGGATCGTCGCCGAGTCCGCCGCCAGCGGCACGTAACACTTGGTTCCGTTCAGGACGAACGATGAGCCGTCGCGGCGCGCGGTCGTCCCGAGCGCGGCGAGATCGAAATTCCAGCTCGGCTCCATCACCGCCGCGCTCGCCGCGACAAAGTCCGCGGCCGCAAGGCGCCTCAAGTGGCGTTCGCGCTGTTCGTCCGTGCCCATCTCGATAACCGGATACGCGAGCAGCCGCGGCGCAAGCATGTGGAGCGCGATCGAGAGGTCGCCGTAACCGAGTTCCTCCGCGACGATCGCACCGGTCGTCGCCGACCGCTCGCCCCCATCGCCGCCGAACTTCTCGGGTATCGCCCCGCGCACCAAGCCGAGCTGCCATGCCTTGGAGACGAGAGCCGAAGCGATCGCGCCCGTTTCATCGGCCGGGCGCGCCGCCGGGCGGATTTCGTCGCGGGCGAACGCGCCCACCGTGTCGCGCATCATCTCTTGTTCTTCGCTTGGCTGGAAATCAATCATAGCCGAATCACCATTCGCCGAACTTCGGAGTAATCACCCAACGGAAGCGTTCATGTAACGCTTTAAGTTTCAATCTTGACCGGGACACCGGTGCGCGCCGACTCGTATGCGGCCTCGACCAGCCGCTGCGCCGCCACTCCGGCCCGAATCTCAGGGTCGGGCCCGCACTGGCCCCGCAACGCCGCGACGAACGCCGCGTCTTCGAGCGCATACGGGACCGCGAACCAGTCCTTCATCGGCGCGAGGTAGGGCCGCTCCTTAAGGAGGATGTCCTCGAAGCGCCGCATTACGTCGCTCTCCGAAAGAATCTCCTCGCCAGCCGCATCCGCGCGCTGGATTGTGATCGGCCCGGCGGCGTCGTGATCGCAGGCAACGAACAGATTTTCGGCGAAGACCTCGAGGCGCCGATTGCTGGGCCGCCCGATCATCCGATGCCAGACCGAGGTAAGCTGGCCGTGAAAACCGCCGGCGAATTCCATTTCGATCGCGCCGAAATCTTCAATCCCCGGCGCACCGTTGAGGTTCCTGGTCCGGCAGTAGAGCCGCGATATCGCGCCGAACATCCAGGTGAGCAGGTCGAAGTCGTGGACGCTGTGCTCGGCCAGCGTACCGCCCGCGGTGAGCGATCGGTCGTTGCGCCAGCCGCTCGCGTGAACCCCCCGCGTGGGGAAATCCTGATCGTCGCGCATCGTGACCGCGAGCATCCGTCCCGCTTCGGGAGCCGCCGCGATCGCGCGGATGACCGTGTAGACCGGCGAGAATCGGAGCACCAGGCCGACCTGGCTTGCGACCCCGGCAAGGCGCGCCGCTTCGGCCATTTCCGCCGCCTCCGCCGTGGTCATCGCGAGCGGCTTCTCGCAGAACACGTGCTTGCCGGCGTGTACCGCGGCCAGATAGGCGTCCCGATGAAGCGCGGTCGGCGTGCATATCCAGACCGCATCGATATCGGGATCGCCGATGATCTCGCGCGCATCGCTCGCGACTCGCGCCCCGGGCCATCGCGCCGCAAGCTGCTCCGCCTGCACCCGCGCGACGTCGGCGACTGCGGCCACGCGAACGCTGCCCTCGGTGCGATCGGCAACCTCCCGGAGCATCAGCGAATGCGACTGTCCGATGAGGCCCGCGCCGACAATCCCGGCGCGCACCTGTTCTTTGATAGGAAGCTTCATCGGCGATTCGGGGATTTCGCCTCGCCTCTCAGCCGCTCTCGTTCTCGCGCGCGGTCGTATTTGGTTTTGTCCTCGATGATGCGGGCCGGCGGTGCAGTTGGTTTTCTGAGCTTCGCGATCAATCCGCGGCGCTTATGTTTGGCGGACTTGCGAATCGGCATCTGCTACTCCCCGCCTGCCGCCAGTCCGACCGCGCTCATCTGGAGGCCTGTCGTGCGCCCGCCGGCGGCGCGCCGCGAGAAGTACCGATCGGCGGCGCATCGCGTGCACGGCCCGATTTCCGAAATCGCCTCCGCCCTCACGCCCGTGCCAAGCAGTTGCTCGCGGACGATCGCGCGCAGATCGAGGTACGCCTTGCCGGGGCGGCCATCGCGGACGTGGCGATCGGCGGCCGGGATTTCGCGGACGAATCGCTCGGCAAGCTCGCGATCGACTTCGAAACAGCACAGCCCGATCGACGGTCCGAGCGCCGCGCGGATCTTCCCCGCGCTCGCGCCCAGCCGCCCCATCGCATCGAGACCCGCCTCAACGATTCCCGCCAGCGTTCCGCGCCATCCCGCATGAAGCGCTCCGGCAACGCTGCGCGACCGGTCGATCATCAGGATGGGAACGCAATCGGCGGTAAAGATTGCGAGCGCGATCCCCTCCGCATCCGTCACCATCCCGTCCCCCGCGCGCGCCTCGCCCGCATTCGCGCGCGTCACGACGTGGACCCTCCTGCCGTGGACCTGGTTCATCCGCGCGAAGATCGTTTTGCCGGGAAATTGCGCCCGCGCCCGCCGCCAGTTCTCCTCGACCGCCGCCGCATCGTCGCCCACGTGAACGGCGAGATTCAGGCTCGCATACGGCCCCCGGCTCACGCCGCCGTCGCGGCCGAAAAACCCGCTTAAAATCCCGGTTTCCGGCCACGCGCGCGTCAGCCGCGGAACCTCGCCGGACGCGATCGCTTCAGGTGCAGTTTCCACTTTGATTGCTGGCGATCTGCGAGTTGTTACCGATCTGGAGGATACCCTATAATTTGTAAGTTTGGAATTTGAGCGTCAGGAATGCCTATGGACGGCTATCAATATCTGGTGCAACGCAACCGTCTCATGATCGAGCTCGCCGACCGGCTTGCAAAGCTGGCGGAGTTGCCTGAGGCCGAGCGAGTGGCGGAGAAAAAGAAGCTCGAGGCCGAGTTCGATCGCAACCTGGCCGACCTCTACGCGAAGGTCGCCGGCGAATTTCCGGGCGAGCGCAAGAAAAAGGCGCGTCCGCTTTCCGATCCCCAATAGCGCACCGGCCAGAAGCTTGGACGGCTTCATCAGCATCCGCGGCGCGCGCACGCACAACCTCGCCGGCATCTCGCTCGATCTGCCGCGCAACAAGCTCACGGTCGTAACCGGCGTCTCCGGCTCGGGCAAGTCGAGCCTCGTGTTCGACACGCTCTATGCCGAGGGCCAGCGCCGGTACGTGCAGAGCCTCTCGACCTACGCGCGGCTGTTCCTCGAACGGATGGAGCGTCCCGACGTCGATTCGATCTCCCAGATTCCTCCGGCGCTCGCGCTGCGGCAGAAAAACACGATCAAGAACGCGCGCTCCACGGTCGGAACAGTCACCGAAATCAGCGACTACCTGCGGCTCCTGTTCGCCACCGTCGGACGGACCGTATGCCCTCGATGCGGAACCGAGGTCACGCGCGACACCGTCCAGAGCGCGGCGGCAAGCGTGCTCGGCGCGCCCGGGCTGTACCTCTTTCTTGCTCCGTTCGACATCGGATCGCGAACCATCGCGGACGCGGCGAACTACCTCATCCAGAACGGGTACCATCGCATTTACCGCGACGGCGCGATCGCCGAGACCGCCGATTTTGCCGCGTCGCTGACCAACGGCGCGGCGGCTGCTCCGAGCGAGTTGACCGTCGTCATCGATCGGGTCGCGGCAACCGACGCGAGCAGCTCCGAGCGCGTCCGCGAGGCGCTCGAAAAAGCCTTCTACCTGGGCGCGGGACGGGCGCGCGCGGTCCGCGTCGAGCGCGACAACGGCGCCCTTCGCACCGCGGCCACGCTCGAGTTCGATCGGCGTTTCAATTGCTCGCGATGCGCCACTGCGTACCCCGAGCCGACGCCCGCGCTCTTCTCCGCCAACAGTCCGATTGGCGCGTGTCCCGAATGCGAGGGTTTCGGGCGCACCGTCGAGCTCGACATCGACAAGGTGATTCCCAATCACAACCTCTCGCTCAGGCAGGGGCTGGTCGCGCCGTGGCGCACCCCTGCGTACCGCGAGATGAACGACTGGATGCTCAAGCTCGCGCGCCGGCGAAAGATTCGCACCAGCGCTCCGTTCCGCGAGATGACCGAGGAGGAGCGGCGCTGGCTGCTCGATGGCGACGAGGGCCCGCGCGAGCGATTCGATAACGAACGATGGCCCGGCGTGCGCGGTTTCTTCAAGTGGATGCAGGGGCGGCGATACAAGACTCACGTCCGAATCCTGCTCGCAAAGTACCGCCGGTTCATCCCCTGCCCCTCCTGCGGCGGCGCCAAGCTCAAGCCGGAGGCGCTTAACGTTCGCGTGCGCGGCAACTCGATCTCCGATGTCGGCCGCATGCCGGTTCGCGATTTGGCGGCGTGGGTCGATTCGCTTTCGCGGGACCGCGACCTCGCGGGCCGCGCGGACGTGGTCCTGCGCGAACTTACCAATCGCATCGGCTACCTCCTCGAGGTCGGCCTGGGCTATCTCACCCTCGAGCGCCAGGCCCGCACGCTGTCGGGCGGCGAGGCGCAGCGGATTCATCTCGCAAGCGCGCTCGGCAGCCTGCTCGTCGGGACGCTTTACGCGCTCGATGAGCCGACGGTGGGACTTCATCCGTCGGATGCGTTCCGGCTGCTCGGCGTCCTGCAACATCTGCGCGACCTTGGAAACACGGTCGTGGTGGTCGAACACGATCCGACGATGATCGCGGGCGCGGACTTCGTCGTCGAGCTGGGGCCGGGAGGCGGCAGCGAGGGCGGCCGCCTGATACACGCGGCGCCGGCGGGCAGCGAACGAATCGAGAGCGCGATCGCAACGCCGGGGCGCGTGCTCCTGATGCGGGCGCTCGCTCGCGAACGCCGATTCGGCCGGCACGATCCCGCAATCCGGATTCGCGGCGCGCGCGAGCACAACCTGCGCGGCATCGATGTCGCGATTCCGCTCGGCCGCATGGTCTGCGTGACCGGCGTCTCGGGCTCGGGCAAATCCACGCTGGTCGAGGACGTCCTGTACAACAATTGGCTGAGAAGCAACGGCGATGCGGCTGAAGCCGGCGAGTGCGACCAAATCGACGGCCTGGAGCAGGTCGGTGAGATCGTCCACATGGGTCAGGAACTGCCGGCGCGCTCGATGCGCTCGAACCCGGCGACCTATCTCAAAATCTACGACGATATCCGCAAGCTCTTCGCCGGCACCACCGAGGCGCATCGGCTCGGCATCAAGCCGCGCGATTTCTCATTCAATGTGACCGGCGGTCGATGCGAGAAGTGCGCCGGCACCGGCACCATCACAATCGAGATGCATTTCATGGCGGACCTCGAGGTCAAATGCGACGCGTGCGACGGGCGGCGCTTCCAGAGCCATATTCTCGCGATCCGCTACCAGAAGCTGAACGTCGGCCAGGTGCTCGACCTCACCGTGGACGAGGCGCGATCGTTCTTCGCCAACCAGGGCCAGATCGTGAAGCGGCTCGATGCGATGAGCGCCGTCGGTCTGGGCTACCTGCGCATGGGCCAGCCCACATCGACACTGTCGGGCGGCGAGGCGCAGCGGCTCAAGCTCGCCCGCTTTCTGCTCGCCGATCTCGAACCCGCCGCGCTCAACGCCGAGGGCAGGAGCCTGCCGCGGATGTTCCTGGTCGATGAGCCCACGACGGGGCTGAGTTCAACCGATATCCGCCGCCTGCTGAAAGTGTTCGCGCGGCTGGTCGCGGATGGGAACACGCTAGTGGTAATCGAGCACAATCTGGAGCTAATCGCCCACGCCGACTATGTGATCGATCTCGGGCCGGGCGGAGGTGACGAGGGAGGCCGTGTGGTCGCATCGGGGTCTCCGATCAAAATTGCGTCCGCCGAGAGGTCGGTGACCGGCCGGGAACTCCGCCGGCTCTTCGGCCTGCCGGCCAATCAGAGCGGCGCCGCAGTGCGAACCGCGATAAGGAGCGCCGCCGAGGCCTGAGGAAACTCGCCGCGCGCCTCCACGCAGGATGTTGAGGTTGCGGCACGCTCGAAATGCGATGGTCACGCTTTTCTGAACATCCTGCTAGGATGCGATCGGCAACGATCGAATGACCAGGTTGATGGGATGGGAGTCATGGAAAGCCTCAAATCGCACCAGGGAGCCACCCGCCTCGGATTCGCCGACGTTCTGACCGCGCTGATTGTGCTCGCGATCCTGCTCTACGCCTCCTACCTCCAATTCCCGGCCTACAAAGCGGCCGCCCCCGCCCCCGAGCCGCCCGCGACCGGCGCCGCGCAGCCGTAGCGACCTCGCGTAATCTCATTTCGCCGCCGCGATTCCCGGCCGCCGCAGCTCGCCATCTGGGACGGCGGGCGATGAGGCCGGAGCGAGCGCTCGCTCCGGCCTCGTTATCACCCAGCCGGTTACTTCACCTCGAACTGCGCCACATGCGCCGTTGGGTCGCTGCCCGCCGTGAATTGAAGGTCGTAGGTGCCGGTGGGATAGCCAGTCGTTTTCAGGTTGAAGATGTAACCGCCACTGGGTCCGAGAGTTGAATCGAAGCGGAAATCGAAGTCCGGGTTCGCGTCGCCTGCGTCTTGGAGAGTTTCGCTCACATCGCTCGATACCATCACAACCCCGGTCGCGTGGACAACTACCCCGGAAGCCGACTCATCAGTTCCCTTCGCATCGCAGAGCTGGAGCTTGATCGGGATCGTCGCACCGCTGTGCACGGGTTTAGTCTCGTCATACTGCGGACAAATGTTGTACGCGATGGTGTAACTCACGGCTGCCTTGGATGAATTGGCGTAGCTGTCCGTTGCGTTCACAGTGAACGTCTTCGCGCCTACCGACGAGGTATCGAAGTCGGCGCCGCTGGCCACCGGTCCAGCGCATACCGTTACCGTATCCCCGGGGTAGCTATCGGTACAGCTGTAGGTCGCGGCGACCTGCTGATCGAGCGCGTAGGTCGTAGCGGCTGGCGAAGTAATAGAAATGGTCGGGGGAACCGGCGTCGGACTTGCCGTTGCTGTAGCAGTCGCAGTAGCGGTAGGCGTCCCAGTTGCAGTAGCGGTCGGCGTCGCCGTCTGAGTGGGAGTCAAAGTCGGTGTAGGAGTAACTGTCGCGGTCTGGGTCGGTGTGGCGGTGCCTGTTTGAGTTGCAGTGGCGGTGGCGGTCGGTGTCGGAGTGGGAATTGGGCTGACCGCTGAAATCTCGGCCACGAATGCATCTTGAGAGCCGCTGAACGAAGTCTGGAACGCTCCCGGCGTGGTGGGGAAGGTTGACTCGCGAGCCGTTCCCGTTACGTAGATATTGCCGGAGGAGTCGAGAGCGAGCCCGTTCAGGCTATCGTTGCCGCCGCTACCACCGAGAAAAGTGGAAAATAGCAACGCCGTTCCAGTTGGATTGAGCTCGCTTATGAAACCGTCACTGCTACCTCCGTTGTACGACGGTTGGATGGCGTTCGCCGTAACCGGAAAGTTGCTGGCGGTCGTATAGCCGCCGACATAGACATTGCCGGCTGCATCCAGCCCAATTGAAAAGGCGGGTGAATAACTGCTGGTGCCGCCAAGATAGGTCGAAAAGACCAGAGCGCTGCCGCTCGGGTTAAGTTCAGTGACAAACGCATCATCGTTACCGGAGGTCTGAAAAGCGCCTGCTGTTACGGGGAAGTTCGTTGAATTCGCGCTGCCGGTCACATAGGCGTCGCCGGAGGAGTCGATGGCGATGGCACTGGCATACTCGTTACAGTCACTGTTGCTGCCGCCTAGGTAAGTAGAGTAGTCGAGCCCCGAGCCGTTTGGCGTCAGTTTCGTGACGAAGCCGTTGCTGCAACCAAAAAGAGTCGTTTGGAACGCGCCAGCCGTGGTGGGAAAATTCGAACTACGAGTGTTTCCTGCGACGTAGGTGCTGCCAGAGGAATCGACGGTTATGCCGAGACCCGTGTCTTGGTTACTTCCGCCCAAGTACGTGGAGTACACTACTTCGGTGCCGGTCGTGTTCAGCTTGGTGACGAACGCGTTCCCAGCGCCAGGCTTCGCGGTTTGGAATGCCCCCGCAGTGGTTGGAAAGTCAGTAGTATTGACACTTCCAGTCACATAGGCGTTGGCGGAAGAGTCGAGTGCAATCGCTGTAACCGTGTCACCGCAACAGCCATTAGGTTGAATGCTTCCCGCCAGAAAGGTGGAGTAAACGAGCCCCGAGCCGTCCGGCGTTAGCTTCGTTACAGTTCCGCAGTTACTAATCGCGCAACTGGTCTGAAAAGCTCCGGCGGTGGTCGGGAAAGTCGAATCTCCTGATCCAGCTACATAGGCGCTTCCCGATGAATCGACGGCAACGGAGTAGGCCCCCGCGCCATTCAACGTGTGTCCGCCCAAGTACGTCGAGTACACCAGTCCGGAGCCGCTGGCGTTGAGCTTTGTCAGGACCTGATAGCTGCCATTGGAACTTGCTTGGAAGGCTCCGGGAGTCGTGGGAAAATCGCTTTCGTTAGTCTGTCCTGCAATGTAAGCATTTCCTGAGGAATCGATCGCGATGGAATTGCCTGCAGTAAAACCCGTCGTGCCAGCCAGAAAAGTCGAATAGGCCAGGACCGGATCGATGAAAAGCGGCTTGCGCGCATCGTATGCGGCGAGATCGAAGCCGACGCTGCGCTTATCGCGAATCACGTATCGCCCGGAGATCGTTTCGCGCCGGCCGTTCGCCTCCTGGTAGATAATCGGCACATGCTCGATCACCTCCCCGCCCGCCGTTTCAACGAGCAAGTCGCCGCGCTCGTTGAGGTTAAGATGCTTCGCACCGTCGAAGCACAGCCGGATCTTTGCGGGATCGGCGCCGGCGGCCACCTCGAAATCGTACTCGAGCTGGCGCTGGTTGCTGCCGTGATAAACCAGGTCGATGCCCGGATACACGTTGCGGTATTTCACGCGCGCGTAAGTCGGGACATTCGTCCGCCATTTCTTCGGGTCCTTCCCGATGAAGTAATTGGCTCGTCCTGTCTGTTGCTCCAATCCCTCGATTTGCGCCTGCCGCTCGGCGCCGGCGAGCTTCACGCGCAGAACCTCAGTCTCGGCACTTGCTGAGGCACCATTCCCTGCCTTGTCATTCCCGCGCGTGCCTAGCGCGCGAGGAATCCCGGATCCGCCTCCCCCCGCTTTCACTCGTGATGCCGAAGACGATCCCGGGCGCGAATCCTTGGAGGGCTTGCGCAGGCCGAGCACCGCCTCGTCGGGCGTCAGGAACAATGTGTATCCCGGACCGCGCGAGAGGAACTTTACGCGCGCATCAGTCTGGCCGTCGTTGCGCTCGAAGCTCAGCGGCAGATTGCCGTAGGATCGCAGGAGTCGAGCCTGAGCTTGTGGGCGAGGGGCAGACTGTGTTTTTGGCGCCGCGCTCGAATATGAGAATCGAGCGAGAGCCATCACCGAGGCCAGGACGCAGGTAGCCGTCACGATTTTGCGCAACATGATGTTCTCCCCCGCCGAGCGCACGCTCGGCACATCACTCACACAACGACCGCGCAACCTATTTGGATTTTCGCAATGTCCCGTGAGCGGGGTTGCGAGCGACGAGAAACCGTCAGAGGTAACCCGTTCGCAGCTCGCGCATACGGGCAATGCGCCCCTCACTCAAGGCGCCGCGATAATCGCTCCAGCCCCGGCCGCCTGTCAAGAGAGATGACTCCAAGTCACATAAATTTAATGGGACATCATAATTCGAGCGACCGAGTGATAGGGTTGCACGGGCGAGGCGCCCACGCGTCTTTCGGCGGGCACGGCGGCCCGCCTCACTGGAATAATCACGCCGGAAAAACTCACAGACACGCGTCGGTGCGGGCTCTCACCGTGACTTCTCCCGGAATGGGCGAGGAATTAAAGCATCCGCCCCCTACACTTTTCTCTCGCAAACGGAGGAAGATGAACCCGGCGTGCCGGCATTCATGTACGGATAATATCGGGCGCATCGACGGTGAAACGCGCAGAATTTCATGCCTCTGAACACCCGGCCGGCGAGCGCGCGCCTCAAGAGGAGCGGCTCGATCGGCACCTGGTCCGGCTCGGATTTGCGCCGTCGCGCCGCGCGGCGCGCGAGATGGTCGCGCGCGGCATCGTCACCATCAACGGACGGCGATGCAGAAAGGGGCAACTCGTCGCCGCCACCGACCAGGTCGCGGTCACGGAGGAATTCCGCCCGCCCGCTATCGAGTCGAATCCGCGCCTTGCGCTCGATGTACTTTACGAGGACCCGAATCTGCTCGTGATCAACAAGCCGGGCCTGCTGCCATGCCATCCGCTGAAACCCGGCGAGCGCGACACGGTGATGAATGCGGTCGTCGCGCGATACCCCGAGACCGCGGATGCGGGCGACAAGCCGCGCGAAGGCGGTCTGGTTCATCGCCTCGACAACGGGACTTCCGGCGCGCTGATTATCGCCCGCAATCGGGAGACCTTCGATACGATGCGCCGGGCGATCAAGGCGCACGCGATCGTCCGGCACTACGACGCGCTGGTGGAGGGCGTGGTCGATCGCACGCTCGAACTGACCGCGCCGATCGCGCATCATCCGCGCAATGCGCGCAAGATGACCGCGGTCGTAGCGGGCGCCTTAAGCGGCAGGCGCGCGGGACGCCGCGCGATCACGCACGTCGAGCCGGCGCGCCGGGTCGGGCGATACACGCTGGTTTCGGTCACGCCTGAGACCGGCAGCCGCCACCAGATTCGGGTACATCTTGCGAACGCGGGCCATCCGATCGTGGGCGATTCTCTCTACAGCGGGCCGCGCGACGAGCGCCTTGATGCGGGCCGCTTCTGGCTTCATCTGCGCGAGGTTGCTTTCGAATCGTCGCGGGCGGGCCGCATCACCGTCCGCGCTCCCCTGCCTCCCGATCTGAGCGATTGCCTTCACTAGCAGGATGTTGAGAAAAGCGTGACCATCGCATTTCGAGTGCGCCGCGATCTCAACATCCTGCGTGAAAGATGGCTGTTTTCCTCCAACTTCTCCACCGGTCTCTTCCGGGGGAGACAAGAGAGGGGGAGCAGGCTGTGATTTATCACCGGCCTGCTAGTTGCAGGCGCAGCGCTGGCAGGCCGCCACCACCTGCTGCTCCTCAGACAGCATGAGCGGCTCGTTGGGAGGAATCGAAGCGCGGAACGTTCCCACCATGCCCGGGGGCGCAGCATACAATACTCCCGGGGGCTGGGTGAGCGTCGATCCGGGCGGCTTGATGTACGGAGACTCCGCGTGGGCGTTGATGTTGTAGGCAGTGCATGCGCCGCTCGCAGCCTGGCTGGCGAGGATGTAACTCGCGGCCGGAACCTTGCCCACCCATGTAGTGCGAGATCCTGGTCCTGAGCACGAGCAGGTAAATTGGACCGGCGTGAACTGCGGAATCGGGGTCGGGAGCACCTGAGTGCCAGGCGCTGGCGCAAGCGCCGGCAGAGCCCCGATCGTAGCGAGCGGCAGGGGCTGTCCGGGCGCGGCTGGCGCAACCTGACCGAGAGTGGGACGAGCGAACATTGACTCGCCCACCGCGAGCATAAATACCGAGGACATCATGACGATGATCGCCAGAGCGAGTCTTGACCGAGGCATCTCCCCTCCGGTTTGCGAATCCAGCTTCACGCCCGCAGGCTCCGTGCGGCAGACAACGCGGGCGGCCTTGGTTATAATCGCGGCTCGATTGGCGCCGCGCAAGCGCCGGATGGTCGAATCGGGCTGAGCCGCGAGTTTTTTCTCTGACCTTGATCAGACTATCGCAGTGGGGGCGGCCATCGCCGCCACTGCCGCCGGGGAGTCGAAGTGGAACAAGGAGGTTCCGAAGGTATGACGTGGACGAAATATGGTCTAGTTGCGCTGCTGATCATCCCCCTCTGGCTGGCGGGAACCTCGCCCGGGTTTGCTCAGCTGACAACCGCGGTCTCGGGTCCGCCGCCCGCGACCACGTTTGGCCCCCCGACCATCAGCGGACCGATCCAGCTCAACGCGACGCCGGTCTCGCAGCAGTCGGCGCCGCCAGTCAACGTGCAACCCTCGTCGCCGGCGCCGTTCGAGCAGCGCGACTCGGCGATTTGGCTGCCAGGCATCCTCGGTCATCAGTGGTCGCTCAGCCGGGAAGTCCCCGAGGAGAGCCTCATCAGCGAGCGCTATCTGCGCACGATCGACCGGCAGGCGCGGAGCATCACGCTGAAGGAAGCGGTCTATCTGGCTCTTCGCGGAAATCCGCAGATCGCATCGGCGCGATTGGGGCCGATGGCATCGACTGAAACCGTCCGCGAGGCGAACGGGACTTTCGATCCAAATCTGACCTCGCAGACCGACATCATAAAGAACGTCACGCCGACCTCATCGATTCTCCAGACCGCGGGCGCGGAAGCATACGTGCAAAAGAGCTACGACTGGAATTTTGCGGTCGACAAGGTCTCCGCCGTGACCAACGGCACCTTCGGCGTCACATTCACCAACAATCGCGCGGCATCGAATAACCCTTTCGCATCGCTCAACCCCTCCTACACGCCGACGCTTGCCCTTTCTCTCTCGCAGCCGCTGCTCCAGAACTTCGGGTGGCAGTTCGCGACCATCAACGTGAGGATTGCGGAGTCAGGCCAGCGGGCGGCGCAATGGAGCTACGCGCAGGCGCTCGATGATTTCGTCCAGCGCATCGGCAACGAGTACTGGGGGGTCGTGAACGCCGAGGGACAACTCGCAGTGGCGCGCGCGGCGTTGAAATTCAACCAGGACCTCGTGCGTCAGAATGCGATATCGGTGAAGGTCGGCACGCTGGCGCCGCTCGACCTCCAGGAGGCGCAATCCGCCGCCGCCACCGCCGAGGCAAACGTGTACACCGCCGAGGCTAACCTCAAGGGCGCGCGCATCGCGCTGCGCCAGGACGTGATGCTCAATCCCCAAGGAACCTTCATTCCCGAGGACCTCGAGCCCGCCACGACGCCGAATCCACAGGAGACGATCGTCGAGAGCGACGAGCGCTCGCTCGAACTCGCCGTCGAGTACCTGCCGTCGCTCGCCGGATTTCGCGAGGCGATCCGCAGCGCATTGCTGCAACAGAAGTACGCCGAGAACCAGGTGCTGCCCCAGCTCAACCTTGGCGCGCAGATCGGCACGACAGCGGCAGCAGGAACCGCGCCCTGCGCCACATTCGGGACCATCACGACCGGGAACTGCGACGACGGCCACGGATTGAAGGTGCCCTTCGGCGGGATTTACGGCAGCGCGCTGAACAGACTCTGGAACTTCACGTTTTACAACTACGCGGCAGTGATGTCGTTTCAATATCCGCTCGATAATGCGGTCGCGCGCGCGGCACTGGCGCAGGCGCGCATCCTGTACGAGCAATCGCGCCTGAACTATCGCGCGGCGCTTTCCCTGGCCGTGTACAACATTGAGAGCGCGCTCGCCAATCTGCATGCCGATGAAAAACGCGCTCAGGCGACGGCCCAGGCCACTTATTTCGCCCGCCAGGCGCTCCACGACGAGGAGGTCCGGTTCCGGGTCGGGATGGCAACCACGCACGATCTCCTCCAGTTCCAGGAGGAGGAAGTGACCGCCGAGGGAAACCAGGTGCAGGCTGAGACCGATTTCGAGAACGCCAAGCTCGCGCTGCGTCATAACGAGGGCACGCTACTGGAGCAATTCGGAATCGAATTTCAGCTTCAGGATCCGCACGAGACGCCGTGGTACGCGACCTTCTGAGCGGGGAGCGTTCTGACCAGCCCCGATTGACCGCGAGCGCCGGGTCGGCTTTACCGATCCGGCGCTTGCGGTTTCGTGCACCTCGGCGGCAGAATCTTTCGCTGGCGCGCGGGCCGCGCCGGCGATAATCAATGATGCCCGTCGAACGAGACCTGCCGGGTAGCGAAGAGCCAGCGGCCGCCCGACTTGCGCAGCGTGTCGTTATAGTGGCCCACCGCCGATTGCTGCACGCGGGCGTCTTTGCACTGGTAGTAGATCAGGTAACAA
>Ga0187771_10000761_pt1 | contig 20371 bp, 19 predicted proteins | sample 0116_SJ02_MP15_1_FD_133139 | JGI IMG/M metagenome (GOLD analysis project Ga0187771, IMG submission 133139) | Tropical peat soil microbial communities from peatlands in Department of Meta, Colombia - 0116_SJ02_MP15_10_MG | ecosystem: Environmental > Terrestrial > Soil > Wetlands > Peat | place...
TGACGCACATGGACAGAGAAGTCTTAAGCATATTGTTCGGTATCTACACGCGTACAACAACGATCGTCTACGGCGATTGAGGGAGGTGCTGGTTGAAAACGATCAGTCGATACATTGTCCTCCTATCGCTATCAGTAGTCCTTGCTGGATGTGCAAACGGGGTATTGTTCAATGGCGGACTTTTTTCTCATGTCGTCCAGCCGCTTACCATTAATCCAAACCCCACCGAAGTCAGGGACAGCATGAAAGAATCGAAAGGATACGTAAGTGAGTTGTCGTATCAGGTCTATTCGATTCGCGTGGGCAAAAACGGTCTCGGCCAAGTTGCCAAGGAGCATGGAATCAAGACAATCTATTTTGCCGATATTGAAAGTTGGAGCGCCGTCTTCGGTCTGTGGCAGATGGACGTTGTTCATATTTACGGTAAGTAATTCTGCCGGCTGCCGAATCGAATAGGCGGAAACTTCACAGTTCTAGTGCTCGGCGTCTTCCGTTGCAGCCAGAGGATTAATGCCATCTCCGCCTTATCAATTGGCGAGTTCCTCGAAGGTGTTCCTTCATGAGGTTAGCCAAAAATGGTTACCCCAACCGCGAAGAAAGATGGTCAGTTCACTGGTCATTTGTGGCAGGATCGTACCCTCTCCTCTCATAGGATATCGATGATTCGCGCTCTGACTTTTTGCCACCGCACCAGACACGACTATCTTATATGACTTAGTGTTACCTCCTGCTGGCACTGTAGTCGCCATGGGAACTTAAATCTTGAACAGGAGCTTTCGTACGGACAAGGTAGATGGTAGTAGGTACGGAAGTCCTCTATCGAGATCAAGGTGGAACAGCGCCAAGACGTTTGAAGTGTATAATGATTTGCTGGGCACCAGAACTACGATCGCGGCCTTTCGCATCATGCGATTGCCACTGTCATATTCAAGGTCCCTCCCCTAAGATGTTATCTGTTATTCTGAGACATTAACGTCCGGTTAAAATTAAAAAGGCATGGCCTGAATACCTTGATAGCTGGATAATAGAATTTGTGAGAACCCTATTCCAGCAAGGAGGAACAAGCCATGCGCAAGTTGGAAACGATCTTCGGAGAGCTGCTAAAACTTGTACCGAGATATCAATTCGAAAAAGCCGTAAATCAATTCGGGGGAGATCAATATGTTAAGTCGTACACGACCTGGCAACAGTATATCACGATCCTGTTCTCCCAGGTCAAGCAAAAAGACAGCATCCGGAACATCATAGCGGGATTGGAAGCCAATGAGTCCCGCTGGTATCATCTGGGGCTGACCGGCGTTCATGGGAGCACCTTCTCGGATGCCAACAACAAAAGAAGCTTTCAGATATTTGAGGATTTGTTTTATCATCTTCTCTCTCGCTGCAAGGAATTGACGCCGAAACATCGGTTCAAGTTCAAGAATGCATTGTATTCAATTGACGCCTCAGTTATTGATCTCTGCCTTTCGCTCTTTCCTTGGGCGAAGTTCCGAAAGACCAAGGGGGCGATTAAAATGCATTGCCTCTATGACCACTCCGGGGCACTGCCGTCGTTTGTAACGATCACCGATGATAAAAAACATGATGTCACGGTAGCTAAAGAGACTGGTTTTCCACTCTCCCCGGACAGCATCGTTTCCATAGATCGGGCGTATATCGACTACAAATGGCTGAATTCACTGGATGAAAAGTGTGTCTGGTTCGTTACCCGCGCCAAGTCCAACATCAATTGTGTCGTAACCGGACAGCATCCGGTTACCGGAAAAAGGGTCCCGAAGGAGCAAATGATCCTTTTAACCGGACCCAGGACAAAGAACTCGTATCCCAAAGAGCTTCGGATAATCGAGTTCTATGATGAGGAGACCAAGAAACACCTGACATTCCTCACCAACAATATGAAACTTGCAGCTTCTACGATAGCGGCTATCTATAAGTCCCGGTGGCAGATTGAGCTGTTCTTCAAATGGATCAAGCAGAACCTGAAAATCAAATCGTTCCTCGGGACCAGCAAGAACGCCGTTATGACTCAAATTTGGGTTGCGATGAGCTATTACTTGCTGCTAACATATATCAAATATCAGACGAAATACACACGTTCCTTATTGACGCTGAGTCGCGTTATCAGGGAAACGCTCTTTGAACGAAAGAACCTTATCGACATTCTAACATTGAAACCTGATCGGCTTTTAGCAGTACAAGATGAGCCCATACAAGGGGTGCTGTTTTAACCGGACAGGACTGATTTGAGTCATTGCCATTTCTCTTTGTTGGAATCCACGGCTTTGCCATGTTTTGTGCCATGAGGTAAAACGACCTGAGAACCTTCAACCGCTCTTTAAGTTTGCAAAGCATCTGCCAGGTTAGCAGAAACTATTTCATCGATTAGATTTTACCTTCCTGGATTGCGACTCACCAGCGTGATTCCATCTGTATATTTGAGCAGGTTTTTGCAAATTATCACCGATACTGTCCCATCTCACGTCGCTTAAAAAGGACGGGCAGCAACCAACCGCCCGTCTATCGTAGAATGCAACACAGTATTCTACCAAGTACTTTCTTGCAGCTAGTGAATCTGCGCTGTTACTTCAGCTGTCATCATCGATTATCGCATCTGTCTTATCGTATTATTCCACGCATCTGTCGCATAGAGGTTTATGCCGTCCGTGGTTATGCCAGCGGGATAATTGAATCTTGCTGTAGTGCCCGTGCCGTCTGTTGAGCCTGAGAGTCCTGCTGTTCCGGCAAGTGTGGTCACTTGACCGGATGCGATCACGATCTTCCGGATGGTATAGTTCTCACTATCCGCCACATAGAGGTTTGTGCCGTCCATAGTAATGCCAAAGGGCCCTGCAAAACTCGCCGAAGAGCCTGTACCATCTGTGGACCCCATAATCGCCGTTCCGGCAAGCGTGGTCACTTGCCCGGTTGCGATTACGATCTTCCGGATAGCATTGTTCCCACTATCCGCCACGTAGAGGTTTGTGCCGTCCGTGGTGATGCCTGTGGGATTAGTAAATCTCGCCGCTGCGCCTGTCCCATCCAGGAAGCCCACTGCTCCTGCAGTACCCGCAAGGGTGGTCACTAGCTCGTTTGCAATCGCGATCTTCCGGATGGTATCGTTCGCAGTATCGGCCACGTAGAGGTTTGTGCCATCCGTGGTGATGCCACTAGGCACCGCAAAATTGGCAGTAATGCCTGTGCCGTCTGCGGAGCCTACAACCCCTGCTGTGCCTGCAAGCGTGGTCACTTTACCAGTTGCGATCACAATCTTCCGGATAGTACAGTTATTCGTATCCACGACGTAGAGGCTTGTCCCGTCGGTGGTGATGCCATACGGATCATTAAAACTCGCCGCAGTACCCGTCCCGTCTGCGGAGCCCGGTGCTCCTGCTGAGCCTGCAAGTGTTGTCACCGTTCCCGTTGCGATCGAGATCATCCGGATGGTATTGTTCCTGCTATCCGCCACGTAGAGGTTTGTGCCGTCTGTGGTGATGCCATGTGGTGAATTAAATCTCGCCGCAGCGCCCGGCCCGTCAGCGGAGCCCACACTCGTCGTTCCCGCTAGCGTGGTCACTCGCCCAGTGGCGATTACGACCTTCCGGATGGCATTGTTCCCAGTATCCGCCACGTAGAGGTTTGTGACGTCTGTGGTAATGCCTTGGAGGAAGTTAAATCTCGCAGCAACGCCTGTGCCGTCCGTGGATCCCGATGTTCCTGCCTTGCCTGCAAGCGTTGTCACCTGTCCTGTCGCTATCACGATCTTCCGAATAGTATTATTCCCGGTATCAGCTACGTAGAGGTCTGTACCGTCCGTCGTGATGCCACCGGGCGATGCAAAACTAGCAGCAACGCCCATACCGTCAGTGGAGCCTAAAACCCCTACTGTGCCTGCAAAAGTCGTCACTTGCCCTGTCGCTATCACAATCTGCCGAATGGTATCGTTCCCGGTATCCGCTACGTAGAGGTTTGTGCCGTCCGTGGTGATGCCAGTGGGATAATTAAATCTCGCGGCTGCGCCCGTGCTGTCCGTGGATCCCGATGCTCCTGCCGTGCCTGCAAGCGTCGTCACTTGCCCTGTCGCTATAACAATCTTCCGGATGGTAAAGCTACCATTATCCGTTACGTAGAGGTTTGTGCCATCCGTAGTCATACCATAGGGCGATATAAAACTCGCAGCAGAGCCTATGCCGTCTGTCGAACCCAAGTTGCCTGCCGTTCCTGCAAGCGTTGTCACTTGCCCGGTTGCAATCACGATTTTCCTGATCGTACTGTTATTTGTATCCGCCACATAGAGGTTTGTGTTGTCCATAGTGATGCCTGAGGGCCCATTAAAGTTCGCCGTAGTGCCTGTGCCATCTATGAAGCCCGCTATTCCTGCCGTGCCCGCAAGCGTAGTCACCGTTCCCGTTGCAATCGAGATCATCCGGATGGTATTATTCGCAGTATCCGCCACGTAGATGTTTGTGCCATCCGTAATTATGCCGTAGGGACTCGTAAATCTCGCCGCAACACCGATTCCGTCGCTGGAACCGGGGGCTACTCCTGCAAAGGTGGAAACGTTTTCTGCGAGGCTGAGCGCATGGCCCTGTATGGCCCCACCTATAAGGTTCGGGTTTCCTGAAGAGGAACTGCTGGAGGAACTGCTGGATGAGCTGCTACTGCTTGAGGTGTCATGCGAGCCACCTCCGCTGCAGCCCGCCAGTATTAACGCAAATATGGCGAGCACCACGAATCTTCTCAGCCACTGCCTTATGCCTTTCATTACTCTTTACCTCCCTGGCTTATTTTCCTGTGCGAGTTAGCTTACACCCGGAAAACCTAATTATAATCAAAAGGCTTGCTTTCTTTAGGTTTCAAGATGCTTTTGATTTTTTTGAATCTGCTGAATTTTAATTTTTTCTTGCCGATGAACTCGTGCTCTTATGATGATATCATAGTTCCCTGACCGTTTGTCCTGGTGAATTTGTTACTGAATATTTTTAGTTTGATCAATGTTTCATTTTCTCTCATGTTCGTTAAAAAAGGTTTCTCAATCACCTCTGTCAGAAAGCTTCTTTTTAGAACCTAGAGCAGTAAGCTTGCCCGAGCAAAGGAGGGGCTGAAACTTCTCTGCTTGAACCGGGAACCCCGCAGGCTTTAGCCAGTGTAGCGTTTATGACTGCATACAAAATCGTTCATTAACCAATTGTCAAAATCACCTATATAATAATATATCGAGCAGGTATAAATTACAAGCAATAGACGAATAATCAAAACTTTTCTAAAAAATGGTTTTCATGCATTCTTTGCGCGAAAGGGTAATTCACTTTATTGCATTCCCGAACGTTCGACGCCGCAACGTAATCTCAGTATCCTCCAGCGTGGATGACCTGATAATATCTCTTTTAATCGGCTTTCCAACGTATCCCATTTATTCCGCAATTCAGCTAATATCCTGAGTCTTGATGTTTGATTACCCGAAATATTTCGAGATGCTTCTAGCTGCATTATGCCTGATTTCAAAATAGTAATCAACTGCGAGATATTCGTCTGTCAAGATGTTCGTCATCAAATCCTTATCTCTCACAAGATTCAACTTTCGCAAAGTTTAGATAACGATAAGGTAGGTGGCAGGAATTCCGGCAGTGTCTCACTGTATCAGTGTGGCTCTTAAAGGAAAACGGAAATTGAATGTTTAGGAATGATTATTTTGGGAGCATTCTTACCTAAGACTACAAAGGAATTATCCAAAATGCTTCAAAAAATTAACTCAGCATTTGGTCTTTATATTTACAATTGAAGACAACGGTAAAACTCTTGAAGAATTTTTGATCATGGCATTCATATTGAGCCAACCTTTACAACCTGTCCTGGGCGAAATCCTGCAATCTTGCAGCCATTCTTAGGATTCCAAGGTTGACGCACTCCCACCGCGAAAGCTTTTGGCTGACGTTTAAGGAATTCCTCACGCTATTTTCCTAAGATCTTTTATCGATATCGCTTCTCTAAACCTTTTCTTATTACGGTGTCTTTAAAAATTTCTGTATTATTGTTTGCGATAATGAACAAGTGGGGATTGAGCGTAAAAAGGAGAATTCATCTCTTCGTCCGTTTTGCCCGCAGAGGAATTCCCATGCATACAGAGCGAAGTGTGCGAGTGGGCACTGGGATTGGACCGGTATGGCCGCAGTGGGGACCGCCTTTCTATCCATAGTACGCGAAGCTACCCGTTGCCATACAGCACAACCCTCCGTAAATGAACAACAACCAGTAGGAAGAACAGTATCACTGGTATTTCTGCCCGAACGCCGATGCCTATTACCCATATGTCAAACAAGGCCCCAACGGCTGGATGAAGGCCGTTCCAACGCCGAGTCTGCTAAAGGGCAAGGAGTGGAGACATTATGAAAACATACAAACGGAGCATTCTTATATCTCTCGCACTTCTGGTAGTAACAGGATGTGTGACCATTCCTACCGGACCTAGCGTAATGGTAATGCCACCTCCCGGCAAGTCATTTGAGCAGTTTCAGGCAGATGACGGCATATGCAGGCAATGGGCACGACAGCAAATCGGGCTCACTCCTCAGGAGACGGCTAATCAAAACACAGCCGCAGCGGCAGCGGTTGGCACCGCTTTAGGGGCAGGTCTTGGAGCTGCCATTGGGGCTGTCTCAGGTCAGGCAGGTGCCGGTGCGGTGATTGGCGGTGCAAGCGGTCTTATCCTCGGCACGGCCTCAGGTGCCAACGCCGGACAAATCTATGGACGGGAGGCTCAGCGTCGATATGACATCGCATATCAGCAGTGCATGTATGCCAAGGGGAATATCATACCAGGAATGCGCAGATATTATCGTGTTCGGAGGACTCTTCCGCCACCTCCCCCGCCGGACATGAATTCCGCACCGCCCAATATTCCAGAACCGCATCAGGCACCACCGCCTCCTCCTCTCCCACCCGCGCAGTAGTTACGGCGAAAAATCGGCCGGGCAAAGCTATTCGTGAGCGATCCGTAAATCTTTCTGCTCAAAAACTCTTGGGAGGATTTGATGCGGTGGTTGCCACTCATTGTTGACAAATTTGTAGCAAACGTATTCATGCTCGTTAAACATCGAGACGTGATCATTTTTTAAAGGTGACCTCAAGACCATACTGGAACTGTAAGCCTCGACATATTAGGAAGAGAACTGTCTAACTCAGGATGGTGCTGAGTATGTTATCAGTTTGGAGGGTCGTTACAAATCATTACAAGTTGAAAGGCGTGGATAAGCGAGTGATGAATTCAGCGTCGACGCTTTTCACGCACGCTGGTTTTTCTTATGAGGACCAAGCTACTGCGACCGTGCTAAACCATATGGATGCTCTCTATTCAATGTTTGTTCAAGGCGTCTCCCCAAAGATCTTGTCTCACGAAACCCAATTGTACCAGCGAACTGTCCTACAGTGTCACCACCCTGAAATTGACGGTGGTCATTCCTTAATTGGTGTCCATGTCTCGTCTGGATCGTACGACTGCATCTCCTGAGCGATCTTCAAGGTGTCCTGTCCCATGTTTTTCTGAAAAACCTTGCCTTGCTGGTTGACCAGAAAGGTCATCACTCCCGACTCGCCCCACATTGAGGGAAACGCGACCAGGCCGAAGCCGCCGACCATATTGCCGTTGATGATGTAATCATATTTTCCGCCTGGCGCATGCTCTCCCTGTTTTGTCAGGATCTTGAAGTAGTAGCCATGAAACGGGGTCGGCTGTTCTTTGAACAAAGATTTTGACTTCTTATAGCCTTCTATCCTTGCCTGTGCCACGAGTTCACCCAAGGGGCTCGCTGCTTCGCCTGGAGCGTGCCGCCAGAAGAGACCGTTCTTTTTCCCTGGATCACTCCGAAGTTTCTGTGCATACGCAAGGATCCCGTCACCGTTCCAGTCCTTCAGGGCATACTCGCGCTGTGCTTTGACGTAGGTGCGGCAGACGAGTATTGCGGTAAGTTCGTCTTCTCCGATCCTGCGGTTCAGGATCTCTTCTTTGCCCGCTTCAGTATCAAAGAACCATTGGTCATTCTTTTTTACCAGGGGAATCGGAAATGGCCAGTTCTCGTTGCCCAGGTAAATGATCACTTTTGAATCGTTCTCTTTCACGAGGCTGGTTTTCTCCACGACGTGGTTAGTAAATTCTTTAAATTCAGTAGCGGCCTGCACCTCGTCACTGGAATGAAGGCTTTTTGCGGCTGGTCCGAACAGCTGATCGAGTGCAGCCCTGTCTCCTGTCTTGGCAGCCTCGACGAGCGCCTTCAAGGCTTCTTCGGGAGAGGAAAATACTTTTTGCAATACTGCCGCCATGAGAGGCATGCTCCAGACAGAAACCGTCACGGCGGTTAAAAATAGCGCAGCAATAAAAACAATACCCCAGGAGGAGCGTGAGGGGGATTTTTGCTGATTTGTCTCCATGGTTTCCTTCCTTTCTAAATTCAAGGTATCGAGAAACAGTTAGCGCAAACCAATTGCGGCTTCTGACATTATCTCCCCTTTGAGGTACCCCGACCCGCAGGGGTGCTGCCTCGGCCCGCAGGAGCACTGGAAGAGCGTACTACCGCAGTACTCTGGCGACTGGCCTGGCCGCGCAGGCTCTGCTCCCTGGCCTCATCGGACCCACGGTAACCGCCAAACGTGACCGAAGGTGACCTCTCAGGCGGCACGTGCACGCTTTCAGGGCGGGGTTGATTGAATTCGCTTCCAACATGTTGAGGCGGCGGTGTTGGTTGCTGTCTGAGACTTTGAATAGGCAGTGTGGGCGCTTGGTTCACGGTACCACGACTTTCCCTGCCGCGACTGCTGTATGCGTTAATATCGTCCTTGGGACCGAACGTTACTCCCTGGGGCTTGGCTGGCATGGTAGTGCCCCTTCTAACTTCAGCCGTGCGCGCATACCTGTGGGCGTTAGGACCACTGGGGTGCGATGCCAGATATCGTTCGGGGTCGCCATGTGATGCATCATGCCTCCACATCTGATAGAGGGAGGGCCTACTCCTGTTGATATAAACATTCTTTTCGTGAACGTAGGGCCTTGCATTATTGACCCAACCGGGGCGATTCCAGCCATGATAGAATACGGTGTGGTGTCTCCAGTCAAAGTCCAAGTCAAGCCAACCATCAATTCCCAGCCGAAGGTAAAAGGTAATGAACGGAGACATGCCGGGTGCCCATCTTCTGCCATACACGATCAAAGGGTCATACTGAGGAACGTATAGATACGCAGGCTGAGCCGGAACAATCTCTATGTAGCCTCCGTCGGACACGACACTTTGTTCATTCGTACTCACGAGATTGCCGGCGTCTCTTGCCTGCTCCCTCAGCCGTTGTATCGAACTCATCACGTCTTCCGGCTGGTTGAAAAAGGCGTCTCCCAAGTTGGCAGTCCAATTCATATTCTCGGCCATCATTTTAAGAATGGCTGGATAGTGGGCAATTACCTTGATGGAATCATCCCAGGCCTGCTCGTCAATATCAGCCATATCTCCGCCGCTGTTGAGCCATGCCTCTGCATCGGCAATCTCCTCCGGATAGGTAGAAGCCGGCAGTATCTGGGCAAGCAGAGGGTCCGGGTAGAGAGCAATGGGCGCAAGAAGGTTATCAAGCTCATCAGCCGTGAATGATATTGAGTATGTCAGTTCCTGGTCATCTGACCAGGCCTGAGTACCCACGAGTGCCAGCATGAGGGCAAGAAATGCAAGAAAAAAGCCCTTTATAAAGGTCCTAGACACAGGCGCAACTCCTTCCGCTTTTTACTTTCGGGTCGCTGGCAGACACCTTATCCTCTTCGATTGCTTTCAGAAGTAATCTCTAATTACTCCGGTATCAACAATTTAGACACGAATCAACGTAATAAGTTGCATCGTTCGTTTTCTCGGCAATAAATATTAAAAAGACACTATTATTCATTACAGAATGAAACAATACACCCGCGGTAAAACTGGCCCGAGTTCCTATGCCGAGAATAAATAATAGCTTTTAGCTAGCCGCCATGCTTATGCTCTGCCTTCTCAATGAACTTGTCGACAATATAAACAAGAACCACGATTACGATCAGCGAAAGAAATGCAAGAATCATAAAATGTCTCAGCCGATTCGTGAACGAAATAGCTACGCTGCCGAAAATGAATCCGATCGTCAAAAAGAGCAGGGACCAGATGAACGATGCAAGAAATTGAATGCGGATAAATGGCCCAAAGGGAACTTTCAGAAATCCCAACACAACGAGGGTTGAATGGTTCATGCCGTACAGAAACTTCGATAGAAAAATCACATGAAAGGGGTTGCTCTCAATATCCGGTAGATACTTCTTGACGCGGTGAATCACGTATGTTGTAATACGGTGATGGGGATATTGAGATTCGAGCTTTCTCCCGATACCATACCAAAAAACATCACCTATCAGAACTCCTGATAAGGCAAAAAAGAAAGAGTCTAAAAAGTCAAATGCGTGTAGCCGGGCCATCATACCGGCAGCTGTCAGGAAAAGCTCGCCCTCAAAGACCATTGCCACACAAAGCAGCCAGTATCCCCACAAACGGTTAGTTTCAACAAAGGAGATAAATAGATCGAGTGAGTGATGATGCATAACCTATCTCTGTGTAAGATGTAAATTTTATGCTAACTTTCACCCTAGCCTGGGTATCGAAACGTGTAATGTTCAGGACGTATTAGCAGAGAGGGTGACCGGAATGATATACTTCACGGCAATCATACGGGGGACGCGATATGAGGGCTTCGTGAAGTTTGATTTTAGCGTGTAAGTTCCTGTAGCTTGCTACCGGGTCACCGCATAGAGGGAAGAACTCGAGAAGCCGCTGGCTTCTCAATTGATGATTGTCCTCCCCTCTTATGGATACCCCGCCTGCCTGCTGAGGGCATTTTCATTTAATTCTTTTTCTCATCTTTTTGTTCAATAGAATCGGTCGTGTCTTTCGGCTCGTCTTTCTGGGATATGGCTTTCTTAAACGCCTTTATGCTTTTTCCGAGGCCTTCTCCAATTTCCGGCAGTTTTCCGGGGCCAAATATGATGAGAACGATAAAGAGAATCAGCAGCAAATGCATCGGTCTGAATAGTCCTTCAAACATGGTACCCACCTCCTTGTGTTCTTCCGCAATCGTCAAAATATGCATCAAAAACAGTAATGTTTGATTGAAGAAACCTTAGGAATAGTTTATGCTTCTTTGCAAAGCCTGTCAACGTATTATTAGTATTACAAAACCCATCTATTTTCAGAACCCTCGTATGTTACTCAAACCTCAGGGGGCATGCTACTCTGCCTACTTCTACTCTCACCTGTGTTGTATTCCACTGGTTGGCAGAACTTGCTCCTTGACATCCAAACTGCAAAGTTCTTCTTCGGCCTTAAAGCACACCGACAATTTCTTCATATTCAGCAACAAGCTCTTGGCTCTGATTCCTTATGGCAGCGGTGGACATGAAAAATTTACCGCGTCTTCCGTTCAGCCTGACCTCGGCAATAAGCTGATCACCAGGGACGACGTTCTTTTATATCGAACGACCTTCTGAACGACGTGAGGATGCTTCCTTAATCTTTCACCAGCAATCGGAATGAGTGCCGTAGCAACGAGGCATACAGATTTGTCCTGCGCGTATCCCGGATAGGGAGGCGCTTGTGGCAAATAACCTTCCAAATCCGGGTCATCCATCCGGATTCCTTCGAGCCCGATCAGCGTGTCAGGAGCACCAGCATGGTGAAACACCCCATCTATCTTTCTGAGTGCCGCCCCTCTATGCGGCAGCACGGTTCAAGACTTTTTCTGCTGAAACAGGGAAATGCCGACATTGCTTGCGCTCCCGTCACGTGTGGCTGGTGACCATTCATAGCGAACTGGCGTTCCACTTCGGCTTGGGCTTCAGTGCCCGGCTTGGAACCCAGAAATCAAGTGGCAATGACCGAGTCATACTATTCACGATATTCCGGCAAAAATATATACTTGATTCCATTCCATGTCAACGTCGCCGAACGGCTCTTTGCAGGGAAGACGCTACCGAATTCAGAATAAAGCTCTTTAAGGATACTATGACCGAACGTTGAAAAAAGTGACCAGCCTCTTCCAAGCCTGGTTATTCTTGGGAACGAGGTTCCCAAATGCGGAGACACAGGCAAGGAGCCACCATGAAGCTTGCTCTCGCATTGACCGGCCATCCTCTTCACAAAAACTCTGTTGATGTAGGCCACCTGATAAAAGTAAATATGGTGAAGTCAGACACGTGGCTTCTTATGGCGGCGATAGAGCATCACGGGGTTTGGCAATCTACAAGTTCCGTTGTGCTGGATCCAATCCTTGCTTCGTAAATGAAGCGGGCCCTGGCGGCTATGAGGTTGAGCGGAACGCGGACGTTCAAGGGTTTACTGCGATGTACCATAAAGCGCCTCGCGTTGACTACGGTCTCCAGCTCCATGAACATCCTATATAGAACAGATCGGAATCCACGCCTGGATTCTGTCGGGCAGTGTACCCATTTGAAATATGATGATATTTGTAACCGAGATAAATAGACTGATTCTTCCGATACCATATCTCGACCCCAGCACCTAACCCTAGTTCAAAGTTAAATTTCGAAGAATCTGCCACAGGCACTTGATCTTCAAAATACAGGACTCCGGCGGTTCCATTGACGTAAGGCTGCAGCACGCAGCCTCGTCGGAGGTTCAGCTGTAATCCGACTGGAGAAACGCCGGCGCCATAGATAGTCTGTCTGCTACCGGCCAGATCCACCGGATGTCCGTTCTCTAAACCCTGCGGAGGCTGCCTGATGAGTGCCACAGGAACCAGTTCAGCGATGTATTGTAGCGCCCAGTTATCGTTCGTTTTCAGTACGCGCGCATATTGCACGATGAATTCAGAGAAAGGGCGGTTGGTGGTTCGCCCGACCAGCGTAGGATTGTCTAATGAAGTTCCCGCCCAGAATCCCAGTTGGCTCGTGCCCACGTCGAGCAACCTGCCCGGATTTCCCGGCACGTCCACTCCCTGCGTGTTGGTGGAAAGCGAGTCCTGCGCACTGGCCGCATGGGTAAAAAACAACAAACAGAGAAGTATCAAGAGATGTGTGCGGCCGGCAGAACCCCTTGGTGAATTGCTCGTTGATTTTAAAATCATGCATGCCTCACTAGTCCGTTTGATCGTGAATTTGCAGTTGAGGGACGAAGGTTTTTTTTGCCTCTTCTCTCTGCCCCCCCTGTTAACTCTTGTTACTCCCCTACCGCGCATAGCTACGCACACAGGTTCTAACTTTAGCACACCCCTCCTTGTTAATCAAGCTGCCCCTTTCTTCAGCTGCCCCTTTCTTCAGATGCAGACTTCTGGTATAATCCGCACTAGGCTAACCTTGGAGAGGAACCGCCGGGAGGACTGCCCTATGTTGGAAGCCAAAGATTTTGCTACAGGTTGCCTGACAATAATACTATGCATAGTTCTAATCCCACTTTTTTTTCTGATCTTCAAGCTGACTCTTCTTCTTGCAATCTTCCTTGCAATAGTCATAGGCATTATATTAGGAATAACTGTTTTAGGTAGAATTGTGCGACTCTTTATAACGGGGGAATGACTGTGAAAACAAAACTTATTCTGATTCTGTTTATTCTTGTGCTGCCCATCACCCTATCCGCAAAAGATCTCACGCTCTCCAGCGCCCTCGCTCAGGTTTTTTTCTCTCCCCGTGGTGGATGTACGGAGGCGATCGCTGAAGCCCTCAACAAAGCGAAATCTGAGGTCTTGGTTCAAGCATACTCATTTACATCGAAACCGATGGCCAAGGCTCTTGTCGATGCTCATAAGCGGGGGGTCCATGTCGAGATTATCCTCGATAAATCGAATAAATCAAGTAAATATAACGCCGGAGATTTTATGGCTCACGCGGGAATACCAACGTATATTGACTCGGCTCACGTTATGGCCCACAACAAAGTCATTGATAACGAAGTGGTCATTACGGGGTCTTTCAATTTTACCCGAGCAGCCGAAGAACACAATGCGGAGAACCTCCTGATTATCCACTCAAAGGAATTGGCAAAAGATTATAGCGAGAACTGGCAAAACACGAGGGGCATAGCAATATATATAGTGGAAGATAATAACCGTGGTTTTATCGGTTCTTCCTGAGCCTTAATATTGCGACGTCATTGGGACACCGTTATGGAGCACTGATGAAGGAGAAGCATCGGTCAAACTTTTATATGCAATAACGGCAGCCCAAGTCTCTGCCGCGTATTCTCCCCCTTAAACAGTGCGTTTTTTCGTTGCGGCACATCTCCGCGTTCCCCTTCATGCTGCGCCTGCAATTTCGCAGGTAAACTCGCACCATGTTGAATCGTATGTTTCCCATACTTCTCGGAGATCCTGTCCATGCTTGCATATATTTTCGACATTTTCTCAATTTTTGTTGTATCATCGAACAAGGTGTACTGTATTCCGTTCTCTGCTACCAACCCCGATAGCACCACACCCGTCTGACGATACAAGGCATTGGCATTGAAGATTTGCTGAAATCCTTTTCTCAAGAGCTCAAATAACTCAATTGGGTAGGCACTCGGCTTGCTCAATTTAATTTCGACACCGCTGCTCGTGAAGTCCTGTTGCCTCAGAAAAACGATAAGTCGTGTGGCAGCTAATCGGTATTTCCGCGCCTTGATGCAGGCATTCTCAAGGTTCTTCGACAACTGAGCAAAGACAAATGTTTCATCTCTTGATGGGGGGGTGAAGGTCTTTGCCTTGCTGATAGACTGATAACTGTTCTTGGTTTCCGTGGTAACGGGATAGATGCTCCTGCCATTTAATTCGTGCCATATCTCACGGTAGGGCTTCGAAAGATATCTGCTGATCCATCCTTCTTCCCGTTTGGCAAACTGGAGAGCGGTCAGGATACCATGTTTCTTTAGGAACGCCGAGGTATTCGCTCCTATTCCCCAGACTTTCTCAACAGGGAGTTTGTCCAAGAACAGGTGAATTTCCCTGCCCGGTATGATGGTAAGCCCGTTCGGCTTCTTGTGCTTTGAACCTATCTTCGCAAGAACTTTGGATAAACTGACTCCTGCGGATACGGTGATACCCAGTTCAGTTTCGATTGTCTTCCGCATCTTCTCCGCAATAGACTCATAGGAACCGTGAAAGCATCTTCTGAGCCCCGTCAAGTCCACAAACGCCTCATCAATCGAATATTCTTCCACATCAGGAGAGAACCGTCTCAGTATGTCAAACATGCGGATAGAAAAGAGGCTGTACGTCTCATAATCTGAGGGGAGTATGATAGCATCAGGGCAGACTTTCTTTATTTCAAACAGGCGCATTCCCCTTTGAACGCCTCTCGCCTTTGCCTCATAACTCGCAGCCGCAACAATTCCCCGTTCCTTGCCCGTTATCACTGGCTTTCCCTTGAGTTCAGGGTGAATAGCCTGTTCACAGGATGCAAAGAAGGCATCGGCATCAAGATGAAGAATGGCTTGTGGAAATGAAAAAATGTTGATGGGCTGATTATCCACGACTGGCACCTATCTTGTGAGGATGGTTACAGCAGGATCGCAAGATGCTGTTCTTCGTTACTTGTACTTCCTGACAACAGCGGTGACGACGCCGGCGATCTTGAGTTCGTTCTTGGGCCTAATGGGCTGATACTTGGGATTCGCGGGAATGAGGGTTACATTGTCGCCACGCTTACGAAGATATTTCATTGTCCATTCGCTATCAACTTGCGCAATAACGATGTCCCCGCTCTTTGGTGTCAATCCCTTGTCAACGATTACCATGTCCCCCTCCATGATTCCCGCTCCCGTCATCGAATCACCGCTGACTTTCAAGAGAAAGGTAGCTTCCCGGTTCTGTATCAAGAGATCATCGAAGGAAAGGTTATCTACAAGTTCCTCCTCGGCGGGACTAGGGAACCCTGCTGCAACAGTGCCGAGCACCTTGACTGGCATGGCCATCAATTTAGGAACCAGCTTGCCTGTCTTGTCCCTCGCAACTACATTAAGCTTTTCCAGTTTCTCCATGAGCCTAGACACAGCATTCTTCAAGCTGAAGCCCAACAAATTGCCACTCTCGGCGTAACTTGGCATCCTGCCGTTCTTTCGATAAAATCGATCAATCTCACGAATACGTTTCCGAAGCTCAACCTTGTCAGAAATTCTTGGCATGGGATTATTATAAGTGAACTTTAGTTCACTTGTCAAGTCCAATCATGGGAATGGTTCACGTGGTATATAATTAAACAGTGGGTGGAAGATTTGACTTACATGGTGCTCTTGAGCTTATTGCTCTAATATTTCAAATAGATGTAATATCTTTCGACATTAAGCCCAGCTGTAACGTTTCACTACTCAGACTATTCCAATTGTCATTAATGACGGGCAAAAGAACTACCGTGGCTCAAGCCCTGAGGGTTCCTGCCGTCCCGAGCTCAGGAGAAGAATACTGCGTACTCGATGCTGACATCCTCCCCGACCCGAAGGCTGGCTAGGATATCAACAACCCTGCCTCAGGCAGTTCGAGTGACTCACCCGATCATAATCGTTATGTCCGCATTTGCGGCTTCAACGGTAAGAGTGTATATAAACCCATATAATTCGGGTACCGATTCTTAACCTTTTCGCTTTTCCCGTGTCTAAATTTAAAATAACGTCTCAGAAAGTATTATTCCATTGTTATATCATCATAAATAGAGTCGAAGATGAATAATCCGGAAGTCCTTATCATTGACGATCATGGAGCAACAAGAGACAGCATTCGAATGCTCCTAGAGTTTGAGGGTTATATCGTGAGATCCTGTGAAAATGGCTTGGCTGCATTCACCCTGGTCAAAGAACATTGCTTCAAAGTGCTCCTGATAGGGTATCTCATGCCAGAGATGAACGGTGATGACGTTACTAAATTGCTGCGTCCTTTGTGTCCAGATGCCCTTGTAATCGGCTACAGCAATGAAAAGAAAGGCAAAGCGTTCCTTACCGCCGGCGCTGATGTGTTCATCAGCAAAGATGCATTGGCTCACAAATTAATTCCTCTAATAAAGAGTAAGATGATGCCGTGAAACCAAACACATTGTAAATATCAGCCGGCTGTGAGTTCCCTGAGCAAGCCAGCGAACTGAGCATGTGACTTGAACGCCCTGCCTCGTCGCTCAGAACCATATCTACCTTTCTCCTCCAAGGCCAGCATATATGCATCTATTTCATCCCGGATAAGTAAATTTTCATAAAATAACCCGTTCACGGAAGGGGGACGGTGCTTTCTTTGGTCTATCAAACAAAGTGCTGTTGTTTTCTTCAATACCATGTTAATTTTCCCGCCAAATATCGCATATGTATCATACTGATTAACTTAATATGCGTTTTTACAACAGAGACGGCAGAACACAAACAGCTGATTCACCGAGCGGACAAAAATATTATCGGGGATGTGAATATTCTCTTTACTTCATTGACTATCGGTATTTGTTTCAACCTTGACAGGGCCGGCGCAATCATCGGTAAAATCAGCACCGGCGCCACATTAACAACAGCGCCGCATTTTGTCATCAATGCTGAGGAACTTAGTGCGGATGGAACGTATCATGTTGTACACCGGACAACGGTTCCCGATTCCAAGGGCAGGTTTATTCTGTACCCAGTATCTGCGTTGACGGCCACCACCAGCTATGACGTTTTGATCCAATGGATCAGATATCAGACAACGATCGTAAAATGTGTACCGCGGTAACCAGGGATACCACCTCGCTATCAATCCCGATGTCCTTACCGACGATAACCATGACATCCGGGATGGATTATGCCTCCAGGGGAACGATAACGGCTCCTACAGGGGCCTAGGTAGACTTCTATCAGACGCTGCCCGGTGCTGGAGAAGTGCCGTATGAGGTCCGGTTCAGGCATTTCAATCCTCCTACAGGGTCATTCAGCGGGTTTATGTTATCGAACAGTACACTGCAATGGGGAGTGTATAGCGGCAGTACGATCACGCTTAATACCGTCAACCCTGCCGAAGGCATCGGCGAGTACCAGGCTGTCGCATCAGCCGGGGAAGAGTTGTATAACCGGAGTGCCTTTCCTGGGTCCGCAAACATAACTTCTTCATCCCCTACCGTGACTTTTGAGACTCCTCTTACGGTGGTATCACCGTGGATGGGGAATACTGTTACTGGTGTGATATCTATGGCGAATTCCACTAGAATGGACAACGAGATGGATACGGGTGTTGTCTTTGCCGTGTATGGCGGCAAGATTGTAGATGCAATCAGCACGCTGAGAGGTGATTTGCCGCAGTCAGATGTCAGCACGGGCGGAACCTATATACAATTTCCAATCTCCCGGAGGTACGACGCAAGATCCCCTGGCATCGGCATTCTATGGCATTGATGCCGCTCTCTGGTCATCGGCGACATCAACCCATGCTGCGATTGCGGTACCCCAAGTCGTTGATCTGCGCAGCGGTAACGATACAGCAAATCTTCAAATGTTTCCCCTCTGGTAATACCTTTTACTGTTGCATTGAGGTCTTCCGGAAACGGAAGGCCTCTTTTTTGTGTCATTTGATTTATTGCCAATGCCCAAATCCTAGTCTCAAAGAAAGCAGGGAACATCAAACAACACGGGATTTGCGATGTTCTCTGGTGCAGCGGTTACCGTGCCATGCCATTTTTCCATAATCCAGACGAATGAGGCCTGATGCCATGATATAACCGTTTCTGTAGTATCGGAGCGGTTCCCTCATTTCGTGATTTTATCCTCCGATATATACGTGCCGATCGGTTCAGCCTCGGGAATTCCAGGGACTTTGAAGGTTCCCAGCTCCCAGCGGCCACTGATGCCGAGCGCTCTTGCCGTAAGGTGCAAGTGACACATGGCAATGCCGCAGTCGAGGCGATGGTAATCCTTGCCCTCTCGCTCCTGCTGCTTCACTTTGTAAATAAGAATTTCTCGATCCAGGAGAACGAATCGCCATGGTTGCCTGTTCATCCAGGAGGGCGCCCAGCGGGTTGCTTCAAAGACCTGCATAAGGCGCTGGTCCGACATGATGCGCGGGGGCAGCATTTCGCCGTGCTGCTGCCAGAAAAATAACTCTTGAACTGGTTTGCGCCCCTTCGAGCCGGCCAGGGTCCGCAACATACGGTTCGTAAAACTTTTTCTCAGGGGACGGCCCAGCGGGGTAAGCACGACCATCCGCCACGAGCCGTCGAGCCCGAGCGCGGATCTTAGCGTTGCCTCTTTGAACATCAAGCCGACCCAGCAGGTGCCGAGACCGCGCGAAGTGGCATCGAGGACCATTTGCTCAAAGCGGAAACCGGCGTCGGTGAGATACCCGTCGCATTCCCGCGCTGCAAGCACAAGGTAATGGGGAGCATGGATTGTTTTCCCGTAATCTCCAATGATTCCCGTGATCGCTTTGCCCATCTGCGCGTCCGTGCAGAGATGATACTTCATGTCCGCGTGGGTCAACGTCTCCGCCTCTTCGCCTGACCTGCGCACCGCCTCCAATTCCTCAAGCGATGCCGGCTCGGCCTGATAGGTTCGAACGCTGATACGATGGAAAATGGCTGTCTGGACATCCATCGTTATTGACCTTTCTCATTCTCAGGCAGTAACAATCCCACCATGACCTACTGTTATTGCCGTGAGCGTTTAATCCCTTCGATGGTTTCTTGGGATTTCGGTTGAAGTGCTCCCAGGATTTACCGGGGCTCCTCCCCCCGACCTCTTTTCAAACGCATGCCTTTCCTTCCGGACGCGGTTCCTCTGGAAGAGCTATCCCATGAAAAGCAGCAATGTTCAAGTCATTAAAGCGAGATTAAGGCGATGCTGAAATAGCCTTGTTCTCCATAGGTTCATGCATTAACCGCCAGATTTTTCGGAACGCGGAGTTCAAGAATGCTTAACGTATCAATGAGGAAGGACGATTAAAAAGATGACACGAACATCGTTTGTGCATGTTTGCATCATTCCACTCGACCGCGATTTCTGAAGAACCATTCTCATGCAAACTGACAATGCACGATGTCTTACCGCAAGCACGAACTGTTCTCAAACCTTCTTACCGAGTATGGAACTAAGCCTGTTTCGCCACTATGCCTTTCCTTCCCCGACCCTCCTGAAGTCGATATAGCCGCGTTCTACGTCCGTGTGGATAAGCTGGACGCGGATCCTGTGGCCCACATCGATGCCTTCAAAACCACTCGTCAACTTTCCTTCTATGGGCGGATAGAGAAGTCGGACCCAGGTACCTTTTTCCGCTGCCCCCGTAACGATAGCATCGAACTGTTCCCCGATCCTGTGTTTCAGCAGCAAGGCCGCCGCAGATTTGCCGACCTGTCGCTCGACCTTCTTTGCTGCGTCCTCCTTTTCCGTGCAGTGTTTTGCCA
>Ga0187771_10000762_pt1 | contig 20351 bp, 15 predicted proteins | sample 0116_SJ02_MP15_1_FD_133139 | JGI IMG/M metagenome (GOLD analysis project Ga0187771, IMG submission 133139) | Tropical peat soil microbial communities from peatlands in Department of Meta, Colombia - 0116_SJ02_MP15_10_MG | ecosystem: Environmental > Terrestrial > Soil > Wetlands > Peat | place...
GAAATGGCGCCTCGCCGGTTCAGGTCGACATCCCGGGCGAAATACTCGGGCCGGGCGGGAAGATTGTCGGTTAGCAGGTGCACGAACTCCTCACAGGTTGGGGCGAGCAGAGCGTAGTTGGCCCGCCGCTGCTTCCCAATCGTGGAAGAGCTTTCCGAGCCCATCTGCCGGCCGCAGAGCGACCCCGCGCCATGGGCGGGAAAGATCTCCGTGTCATCGGGAAGCGTCAGGAGTTTCTCATGGAGGCTCCGGTAGAGGATTGCGGCAAGCTCCTGTGGGGTATGGGTCGCGGAGAGGTCGGGCCGTCCCACGTCGCCAACGAAAAGAGTGTCGCCGGTAAACACGGCCTGCGGCCGGTCCGGGCGGCCCAAGTCGGTCGCCAAAATGCAAATGCTCTCCATGGTATGCCCGGGTGTCTGAAGAAAACGGAAGCGGCACCGCCCGAACTGAATCTCGTCTCCGTCCTTGACTGCGACGTGAGGGAAGTGAGCTCCGGACCCGGCGCCGAGATAGATGTGCGCTCCGGTGCGCTCGGCGAGTTCGCGATGGCCCGAGACAAAGTCGGCGTGCAGGTGGGTCTCGATGATATTTTCGATCTTCCACCGATTGCGCGCGGCCGCCTCAAGGTAAAGATCCACATCCCGCTGGGGATCGATAACTGCGGCAATACCCTCCGAGCTCACCAGGTAGGAGGCGTGGGCCAGGCAGCCCAGGTAGAATCGCTCGATCTGAACAGACTCCATGCCGGCTCCCCATTACGACGCACGAGGTTGCGCCCCGATATGAAAATCTAGCGAGAATTCGCCCCTTTACTTCAGCGCAACCGCGGCGGTAGCACTAGTTGGGCTGGGAGACGATCCGGAGATACGGCCGGGGAGCCTTCCACCCGCTCGGATACAGCCGTTTGGCTTCCTCGTCCGATACCCCCCCGGAGATGATGACATCCCCGCCTTGCTTCCAGTTCACGGGGGTCGAGACCTTGTGCTTGGTCGTGAGCTGAATGGAATCGAGCACCCTCAGCACTTCGTCGAAGTTGCGGCCGGTGCTCATCGGGTAAACCAGCATTAGCTTGACCTTCTTATCGGGGCCGATGACGAACACCGTGCGAACCGTGGCGTTATCCGCTGGCGTGCGGCCCTCACAGGTTTCGCCCGCACCGGCGGGAAGCATGTCATAAAGCTTGGCGATTTTCAGTTCTGGATCTCCGATCATTGGGTACTTCACCTTGTGGCCCTGCGTTTCTTCGATGTCCTTTGCCCACTTGCTGTGACTGGACACGGGGTCGACGCTCAGGCCGATGATCTTGCAGTTGCGCTTCTCGAATTCCGATTGCAGTCCGGCCATATAGCCGAGTTCGGTGGTGCACACCGGAGTGAAATCCTTGGGGTGTGAGAACAGGATCGCCCAACCATTGCCGATCCATTGGTGGAAGTTGATGGGACCTTGCGTGGTCTCAGCATTGAAATTGGGGGCTTCATCGTTGATGCGAACGGACATGGTTTGTCTCCTCTCGCTGCGCGAGTAAATTTAGCCGGATTTCGTCGTGCCTGTACTGCTGCCCGGCGTCGTGCTTTCGACCACCTGCGCGGGAGAAATCCCCCTTCCATATTGGGCGACTCCCGCAGCCCATGCGTGGCCAAGCCTGGCTCTCAAGAGCTGGTAATCATTAGAGTTTTCAGTTTTTGCCCGCGTACAAAACTATACCTGAGCGCCTCTGAAGTCAATGTTTATTCGAAATTTCCGTGCTGAGTCCTTGCGTCCCAGAGGTGCGATTGACCTCAGCTCTCGCTGAGGCGGGAAGGCAACTGTACGAGGGCGTCGTCGGGGCGGAAGGCGGGGCGGGTTTGCGGGTCGCGCCAGTTGTCGAGCATCGCCACCTGCTGCACGCAGGAAATCGTGCAGCGCGGGGCACAAGATTTTTGAGTGTGATATTCGTGCTCCAGATGCTCGCGGCTATATTTTTCCAGGGGGATAGCGGGGAAGCCTCGTTGCTGCGAGCAGTAGTGCACGAGCCCGTCCTCGCAGATGTAGAGATAGCGGCTGCCCGCCCGGCAGCGCCAGTCGTTGCCCAAGCCCTGCGAGATGTTCTGCTGGAAGCGGTTGAAGCGCGAGTAAGAGCGCTTGCCCATCGCCATGATCTGTGCAAAGAGCTGTTGCTGAGTTTCGCTTAAGGGCTGGAGCTGGCCGCCATGGTCGTGCAAGATGCCTACGGTGCTCGTGAATCCCAATTCCACGGCGCGCCGCGCCACCACCAGGGCGTCTTGGGGATTGCGCACCGGGCTGCCCAGCACGGAATTGATGTTCACCTGGAAAATGGCGTGCCGGGCCAGCATCTGGAGTTTGTGGTCGAGCACCTTGAGGCTTTTCTTCGAGACCTCGTCGGGCATGACGTTGTCGATGCTGATCTGGAGGTGGTCAAGGCCGGCGCGGTTTAGCAGGGCGATGCGCTGCGGGGTTAGCAAATAGCCGTTGGTAATCATCCCTGCCAGGATGCCGTGCCGGCGGACGCGGCGGATGATCTGTTCCAGCTCGGGATGGAGCAGAGGCTCGCCGCCACTGAGTGTCACGATGGTGGTTCCTAGCGCCGCCAGCCGGTCCACCCGGGCGAACATGACGTCGAGGGCGATCGGTTTGGAGAAGGTGTCGTATTCGTTGCAGTAAGAGCAGGAGAGGTTGCAGCGGCGGATAGGGATCAAGTGCGCCAAGACCGGGTGGCGGGTGGCAAGCAACCCCTTGGCGATCATCCGCCATTCGCGGAGCCGTGTGTTCGCGAACCGCGCCATTCGCCGCAATTTGCGGGTGTCCATAGATGGCTTGTCCAGACTGAAAGGGCTGGTGTGTCCCCCCACTTGGCCACTCGGGAGGCTGCCCCTGCCTGTGCTCCGACAGCCGTAAACCTAACGAGGCCGGTCCCGAAAGTGGCTTAGCCCTAAGCCGCTAACAAAAAGCCACTTAAGCCTATCGAGCCTGCTCTTTCTTGACAATCGGCAAAATCCGAATGGAGAAAAATCAACGTCGAATTGCGCTTTTTGGGGGCCAATCGTGTTGATTCGGAATGGGTTGCTTGTCTGATTGGAAGCACGTGACGGGTGTCCACCAAGGCTCCGCGGTCTGTCGGGCCTCGGTCAGGAAGGACTGAAACCTATGGCGAATCGGACCCCGCCCTGTAGGGTTGAGGTTCCGCTTGCCCTGAGGGGCAGACACGAGTATGCTACCCCCTCCTAGGCCCGTCACACCTTGGAGGTGGTAGACACGACGCACCGCTTCCGCCCTCGCGCCGTCCGGATGTTCTTGTTTGCTTGCGTTACTCAAGGAGCATAGAAGGTGAGAGCCATTCCTTTTGGGCGGGCCGCCCGAATGATCGCTCGCGGCACCTGGAGTTACTGGACGGACCGCCCCCTAGTCGTCTCGTTCGAGCTCACCCATTCCTGCGTTGCCAACTGCCGGCACTGTGACAAGGGCGGGATCAAGCCCGACCCGCCGGGGCTCCTGCGCGCCGACGACTACCGCCGGCTGCGCTCCCGTCTGAAACCCATGGCCGTCCAGCTCTCAGGAGGCGAGCCGCTCCTGCGAAAGGACCTCGAAGACATCGTCCAAGCCGTCAAGGAGCCGAGCGGCTTGCCGTATACGATCCTGGTCACCAACGGGCGGCTGCTCACCGAGGACAAGTACCTGGCGCTGCGGGCGCTGGGAGTCAACCAATTCTCCATTTCCCTGGATTTTCCCGACCAGCGCCACGACGATTTCCGGCGTTCTCCCGGCCTTTATACGCATCTCGCCAAGCTGGTGCCGGCGCTCGCAAGGCATGGTCACGACGATGTGGCTCTCAACACGGCGATTACCCGCGAAAACCTCCCCGTTTTGCGCGCCCTCTACGAGCGTGCGGCGGGATGGGGCGTCGCCATCTCCTACAGCGCCTACACCCCGCTCCGGACGCGCAGCATGGAGCATTACATCAGCTCCGTAACGGACCTCGAAACCTTGCGCGAGACGCTCGACGAGCTGCTGGAACTAAAAGCGCACAACGGGCGGGTCGCCAACTCGCCCTGGACGCTGGCGGGGATCCACGATTTCTTCCTGCACGGCACCGTGCCGGGGTGTAAGGCGGGCAGGCGCTTTCTGGTAGTCACGCCGGACGGCGGGCTGCGTCCCTGTTCGATGTTCGAGGAGACTTACGGGTCGCAGGAAGAAATCCTGAAGAAATTCGTGCCGCACAACCAGTGCGGCGGCTGCTACGTTTCCATCCGATCCTATCTCGACGCCTCGTTCCTGACCCTCTTGGCCGACAACGTCAAAACTCGTGTCCTCTCGCGCAACGGCCGCGCGCATCAGTGCTAGTGCCTGCCGAAAGGACTGACCGAGTCCTATTTTCTGCTTATAGGCCCCCTCTGTTTTCCACTGGCTGCCGACTGTCTGCTGCCTACTGCCTTCTGCCCACTGCCTACTGCCTTCCTGTCCCCTCTAACCCGAAACCTGCCCTTCTCACGGCGCTTCCCAGTCCAGGGCGTAAATCTCTTCTTCGCCCACGCCAACGTCAGTAGTCAGGAGGAGTGAGCCGTCCGGTGTAATAGTGAACCAAGGACCTGTAATCCAGCCCTCTAGCATCGTAGCCCCCATTTTGAACACGTCGCTCGTCACCCGCTCCGCCTTGCGGTCGCTGACGCGGAGCCGATAAATGTAATACTCGCCCCCCCTTATCTCATCACCGAAAAAATAAATGCTCTTGGAGTCGGGCGACCACTGAGGTCTCCATGGGTCCAGCCCCGGTATCTTTTTCCAGGTTCGCGTTGAAAAATCGAAGAGCGCAATGCCACGGTGAACATTCACGGCCGCCAAATTGCGGCCATCAGGTGACCAGCGAGGTTGGAGGAATCCGTGGGAACCGGGGAGGATCGAAACCCGCCGAGTCTTGAGATCTATGATTCGAATGTCGGAGGCGGTTTCTGGCCAGTTGTTTCCGAAAACTAACCGTTTCCCGTCCGGCGCCCAATCGGGCGTGTAGGGGTTTTGATCATCCGGCAATAAGGCCTCCGGCGTGCCCCCCTCTGCGGAGATCAAATAGATGTTTGAATTGGGCTTGTTAGGGGCTTGGGCGACGAAGGCGATTTGCTTCCCATCCGGCGACCAACGGGGTGTCGAAGCCTTCATGTCCGAGGATGTGAGCTGAAATCGTTCTCCTCCGTCGGGCTTGCTGTGCCAGAGTACATCCTCTGGCAACGAAAGGTAGGCCACCCACTTCCCATCGCGCGAAAAATCCAACCACCAAGCTGAGATTCCTCCCATGTATGGGACAAGGTTGCGGGTATGGGGGTCGTAGCGCTGCAACTGTGTCCGCGGCGACATCGTGCCCAGAGCAAAAAGCTTCTTCCCGTCTAGGCTCGGAACGACGCTTCTAAATCGCATGGGCACGGTTGTCAAAAGCTCAGGGGACCTATTCACCTTATGGAACAGGTCGCCTTTCTCACGCCGGGCCCAAATACCCAAGTGGCCCTCGCTCGTGGCTTCGAAAACGAAGTACTTGCCGTCGCGCGTCCAGGTGCCCGCGCCTTCATCGGGCAGTTTCGTCGCCCCCAGCAACAAAGGATGGAGATTTCCCCCGTCTGCGTTTACCTCCCAGAGGCCGCTGGCGGTAAAGCGTATGAGCTTTCCGTTAGGCGAAGAGCGCGGCCAAAACGGCTCCCCCCCTGTTGTTGCGATTCTCCGAAGTCCGCTTCCGTCAGTTTGGACGAGGTAAATCTCATTGTCCCGTAGGCAGATGATCCTGCCGTCCGCCAGCCACCCTCCGCAATGGCCAACGACTTCGCCCAGGCGACGGGTGGCGCCGTCAGCGGCCCCAATTATATAGAAGGGAGCATCGTCTCCTGCGATTCGGTCCGTAACCAAAAGCTCGGTTCCGTCGGGTGAGATGTCCTCGATAAAAGGCTTCTTCAACGCGGTGGGGATGGGCACTGCCTTGCCGCCCCCCACGGACACTGTGGCAAGAACCCACCTCCCTTGAAGATTCTCGGAGGTATATACGCGCGCGCCGTCGGTCACTAGGACACCCAGCTTCTCGATTCCATCGTGGGTGAGTTGGGTGTAGCGTGAAATGTGAGGGGAGGGAAGGGGGGGCCGCAGCAGATAGGCTGCAACGCCAGCTATAAGGAGGACGGCAACAATCACAGCCGCGCGGTGCCACTGAAGCGGCGATGTCCTCATCGCCGTCACAGTGGGCAAAGTCGCTGCAGCCGAGGTGGCCTTTTTTGGCCAGGGCGGGGCAAGGCCCGGCTCTACAAACCTTCCCGAACCTGTCTCCCGCCTCAGGCGCATCAGGTCCCCGCGCAGGTCCGAGGCGGTCTGATAGCGCAGCTCGCGGTCTTTCTCGAGCGCCCTGCGAATGACCTCCTCAACCTCCTGGGGAATCCTGGGATTCAAGGCTGAGACTGGAACCGGTGCGCGATTGAGGATCGCGTCGAAAACCAGCGGGGTCGTATCGCCCGAAAAGGCTTGCCTGCCGGTTGCCATTTCGTAGAGCACGGCGCCAAAGCTGAACAAATCCGTGCGGGGGTCTAATGGCGCTCCGCGGGCTTGCTCGGGAGACATGTACGACGCTGTCCCGAGCACTTGGCCCGAAAGCGTCGGGGGCCCCACTTGTTCTTCCGCTCGGCCCGGAGCTTGCCCGGTCGCCCTTCGCTGCTGAGCAGGTAACTGCTTGGCAATCCCAAAGTCGAGCAGCTTGGCTTGGCCGCGCGTGGTGACAAAGATGTTCGCCGGCTTGATGTCGCGGTGGATAACGCCCTTCAGGTGCGCCGCGTCTAGAGCGTCCGCGATCTGACTGGCGAGATCAAGCAGCGCGTCCAATTCCAGAGGAGCCTCGCCAGCAGCAACCGCAGCAATAGTGTGCTTCAGGGTCTGGCCCTCCAGCAATTCCATGGCGATGAAGGGCTGCCCCTCGAATTCGTCGATGTCGTGAATGGTGCAAATGTTTGGGTGGTTCAACGCCGACGCGGCCTGCGCCTCTCGCCGAAGGCGCCCAAACGCTTGCGGATCTTGCTCCAGCTCTTTGGGAAGGAATTTGAGGGCGACCATGCGGTGGAGGCGGATGTCCTCTGCCTGGTAGACCACGCCCATGCCGCCGCCCCCTAGCCTCGCAAGGACTCTGTAATGGGAAATGGTTTGGCCGATCAGGCTATCGGGTCGCGGATTAGGCTGTGGCACGGCGGCCTTTTCCTTGGCCAGGACCTGTGCCGCCAGTTCGATGGCCGGCGTCTCGAGCAGGCCCTTGCTCTGCGTGTCGAAGGCGAGCAGCGAATCGACCTCTCGCCGCAGCTCCGCATCGTGGCCGCAGGCTTGGTCCAGGAAAGCGGTTCGCTGGCTTTCCGCCTGCTCAAGTGCCGCGTGGTAGAGCTCTTTCACTCGCTGCCAGCGTTCATGATCCATAGGGCAGTTGTCCGGTCTCAGCTTTCAGGCGTCAGTTGTCGAATCTCGACTTGGTAGCTTCGTAAATGTGCTTTTTTGGAGTGGATACGGAACACCAAATCATCGGCTCGGAGGCCTTCCTCGACTTAGCTCGCGCGCCAGGTACACCTTGGCCATCCTCCAGTCGCGTGTGACCGTCTCAGTGGAAATTCCCAGCACTTCTGCGGCTTCTTCGGCGGTCAGCCCGCCGAAAAAGCGCAGCTCCACTAACTGACTGGCGCGGGGGTCAACCAGGGCCAAGCCCTGCAAGGCGTCATCCAACGCGACAAGGTCCGTTGGCAACTGTCGGGATACGGTGAGCCCTTCGTCCATTGAAACATGAGGGGCGTCGGCTCCTCTCTTGATATAGCGTCGGGAGCGGGCAAAATCCGTCAAGATGCGCCGCATCATGCCCGCGCATACGGCAAAAAAGTGTGCGCGGTCGTGCCAGCTTACCTCGCGAATTCTCACCAGGCGCAGGTAGGTCTCGTTGATCAGAGCCGTGGTTTGCAGGGTATGACCGGGTGCCTCGCGGGTCATATAGCGATGGGCAATTCTATGCAACTCCTTGTAAACCAACGGAGTTAGCTTGTCGAGCGCCCTCTTATCCCCACTTCCCCAGGCACGGAGAAGTTCTGTTATGTGGGTGTCCGCGGGCGCGGTCATTCACGCCTCTGGCTCTGCGGTGAGTAGCACCGGGAGTTCCGATGACAATACCACAGTCCTTTGCGCGTTTCCACTCCGGTACGCCCTCCAATCAAGAAATTCATTTCTCCTCGTGACGGACTCGAGCGCGCTTTCCCGCTACTACAAGTGAAACCAGCTCAGGGCTGGCTTGGCGGCAAACAAACGCCAAATTCTAACTGGAGGTGAGGTATGAGTTCGATTCGCAATTGCAAATCAGTCGGAGTTCTGGCGCTGGCAGTACTCGCCGTGTGCTTCAATACTAGCCGGGCCAGCGCGCAGGATTTCCATGGCAAGTTCACTCTTCCCGTCGAGACGCGTTGGGGAGCTGCCACGCTGCCCCCGGGGGAGTATTCGATCATTCTGGACAACCACACCGTGGAGGGCACAGTGCGTCTCAATAGCTCCCAGAAGAACCCCATCATCCTTCCACAAATTATCGACCATCGCAGGGTTCCCGGTGACACCGGGCTTATCTGCGAGCGGAGCGGCGGAAGGCTAAATGTTCGCATGCTGTATATCAAGCCCCTGGATCTGGTCCTTAGTTATCCCTGGCCCGGCAGTGCGCGAAACGTTGTGGCTCAAGCTGCACAACTCATCCAGCGCGTGCCGATCACAGCGGGGAGGTAAGCCGATGAGGGACGGCTTTGCCGTCCCACCGTAAGGGCAATCCGAAGGCTGACGGATGGTCGCCCTGGGCGGGCACAAGGCCCGCCCTTACGCCATCTTGAAAAGGAGACAAAACATGAAGCAACCCTGTTCGATATCAGTTCGAAGATTCGCTTTGCTCGTAGCCTTGGCCGCGACCGTGCCGAATGTAACCAAGGCCTCGTCCAAGCCCAGTTCGGGGTGCGACGCGACGATCTACAACGTCCACGGCATCATCGCGAACACGGACAGTAGCAGCAGCAACAACAATCCATTTCAAATTCAGAGCGACGGCGGGGGCGCGTACCCAAACCCATCATCAGACACCACCACTGACTATATCGGAGGGTTCACTTGCCAGTGGTACCTCGACACAACCGTCTCTGGCCGGACGATCGGGCTGACGTTTGCCTACCCGGCGTCGAACGGCGCCACGCCTCCGTTTGCGCAGGCCCAGGTCCACGCCAAGATCTTCTCCAGGTGTCCGGACAGCAGCGGTAACGACCTGGACTGGACGGCGATGAAGTTCAATGTCGCACATGAGTGCGGATCCACAATCCAATTCAGCTACAACGGGAACGGGTACACCCTCAAGCTGAATCCGGACGACGCCGCCGGGTCAACGTGGATTCAGGTGACTTGCTCGGGAGTAAATTCGTCGAACGGCCAGTGCAGCATGTGGAGTGTGACCCCGATTCCCGGCGTGGTGGTCAATTCCAGCACAGGCCAAAGCTCTGCCATCGGCGAAGTGCTCCAGGCCACTCGGGGAGGGAAAACGCGTTCGCTCGGGGCCTACTATCTCGCCTTCTCATACACGATTACGAACCCCTGAAGGCGTGCCGAGCCCTCAACGTCAATGGTTGCCGTTCGCCGCGGTGCGCTTCGCTGGCTTGGATCTTGTGAGTGTCCAGGCCAGTGGCGACTCAGCCGACGATGGTGACTGCTACTTGGCATTCCACATCAATGTGGCTCAGGTGCAGCGGAGTGTGGGGTGGGCTGGCGGGGATGGATTCGCGACGCAGTGTGAACGAGATAACCCGGTCAGAGGTTTTCGGAGGTGTACATGGGCAGGGTGGCGCCCACGAAGCGGAGGCTCACGCGAGATTTCTCCCCTTGCTTCTGGACGCGCACCACGGCGGCAGTGGCGAAAAAGTCGGTGGGACCTTCCCCGGGCCGTACGGGGCCGCGGCCCGGGATCACCACGGTGAGGGAGGTAAAGACGGGCAAGTCCCGCTCCGTGCTGAAAGAAAGCCCCCGGCGGCTGACTTCCAGGGCGTCCGTGGACTCCTCGAACTCCATGCCCTGCGCGTCCACGCCGTGCACCTGGATGGGGACGGTGGCCTCGACGCGCCGCTGACTTCTCTGTTCGCTGCGTTCCTCAGCCATACGTGAGAATGACCTCGCGGGGCATCTTACCTCGTTACGGCCTGGCTGGCTACGTCCTTGGCTGCGGAGTCGGGAGTGGCCTCCACAGATGGGGCGAAGAATGCGTCCACACGCGTCAGGACTTCGTCGGGGCTGTGCGCGCTCTGGACTTGGCGCCGGAGTTCGGCGCCGTTGCGCACGCCGTGGGTAAACCAACTTGCAAACTGCTTCATCTTGCCGATGGTCCCCGGGACGTCTTCGGCCCGCAGCATCTGGTAGTACTCGCGAATCAATTGGTAGCGGTCGGCGTTGGCCGGCTGGGCATAGCGGCCCGTCCCGAAGAATTCCTCGAGCTGGCGGAAGATCCAGGGGTTAGAGGGCGCCGCGCGGCCAATCATGACGGCGTCGCATTGCGTCTGCTGCTGGAGGGCCAGGGCGTCCTCCGGCCGGAACACGTCCCCGTTGCCCATCACGGGGATGCGCACGGCTTCCTTGACTTCCCGAATCACGTCCCAGCGCGCCCGGCCGCTGTAGCCCTGCAGGCGGGTGCGCCCATGCACGGCGATGGCTTCCACGCCGCATGCCTCGGCCAGCCGGGCCACGGGCACGGCCACAATCTCATCCTCGCTCCAGCCGATGCGGATCTTGGTCGTGAAGGGTATTCTCACGGCCGTGCGGACCTTGGTGAAGATCCGTTCCAGAAGGGCCAGGTCGCGCAGCAGTCCCGAGCCCCCGCACTTCACGACTTTCTTCGCCGGACAGCCCAAGTTCAGATCGACGGCGTCGAAGCCCAGGGCCTCGATCTCGCGCGCCGCGTCGGCCAGATGGTCGGGGTCGGCGCCGAATATCTGCGCCGAAATCGGCCGCTCCTCCTCGGTGTAGTAAAGGTAACGGCGGGAGCGGAGGCTCTGGCGGATCATGCCTTCGCTGGATACGAACTCGGTCATGATGAGCCCACACCCGCCCAGGCGCTTGATGAAACGGCGAAAGACCGTGTCGGTGATCCCCGCCATAGGCGCCAGGACGTGCGCCGGCCGGATGGTGAGGTCGCGAATTCGCAGGTCTTCGAAAAGCATATGGCAAGTCGAAAAGTCGAAGAGTTAAAGAGTCGAACAGTAAGTGCCGAAAGTCAACGACTCGGGCGCACCTCGCGTTCAACTTTTCAGCTCTTCGACTTTTCGATTTTCAACTTTGTCCCGTCGCCGGCATCACCGCGGCGGCGTCGGCAATGGCAAAGCGCATGCGGCCCTCCGCGATCAGTTCCTCGTCGCGGTAGGCCCTGCCGCGCAGCTCGCCGAAGAGCGCGCCCATCTTGATGACTTCCGCTTCCACCCGCAGCGTGTCGCCCGGCCGTACCGGCTGGAGCAGACGGGCCATAGGAATCTGCAGGATCATGGCGACTTTGCCGGCCATGGCGGGCCGCTCGAGCACCAGCACGGCCCCCAGTTGCGTGACCGTTTCGAGCACGATCCCCATCGGCACCAGGGGCGAGCCGGGCGAGTAGCCTCGGCAGGCGTCGTCATCCACGGAAAAGTGCTTGACCGCCGAGATGCGCTCCCCGGGCGCAAATTCGGTGACGCGATCCACGAGCAGGAACGGGTAGCGATGCGGCAGCACGCGCTGGATCGCCTGCTGCATCAAGGGCAGGCTGGGCGGGCTGTTGGGCGTCTCGCTCATGGGCGCTTGCCGATTTTCGAATTTCTATTTTCGATTTTCGAGTCTTGGGCTTCCAGTTTCCGTTTCGCTCAATCTTCTTTGACCTTGAACAGTTCACGCTTCAGCGCGGGGTTGCGGCTGGTGAATTCCCCGGGATGGTCTTTATCCGCCGCGTATTGGGCGCGCATGGCTTCCAGCTTGGAGTCGAGGTCGTCGAGGTAATGGACCACCAGCGCTTCCGGGAACAGAGGCTCCTTGGGCGAGCCGAACTCCAGCCTGCCGTGATGGGAGAGGATGAGGTGCTCGAGTTGGGCTTTGAGCCCCTCGGGGAAATCGGGGATGGCGCGCATCTTCTCCTGGACGATTTCCAGGCCGATCGCCAGATGGCCCACCAGTTGCCCGCGCGTGGTGTAGCGGAAGCTCCGCGTAAAACTCAGCTCGGTGATTTTCCCCAAGTCGTGGAGCACCAGGCCGGCCAGGACCAGGTCGCGCTGAAGCGCGGGATAGTGGTCGCAGACCACATCGCCAAGCTCGACCAGCGAGCAGACGTGTTCGAGCAGGCCGCCCAAGTAGGCGTGGTGATAACTCATGGCCGCCGGCGCGAGCTTGAACTTCTCGGCGATGGCGGAGTCTTCGAGCACGCTCAGCAGGAGCGCGCGCAGGGGGCCTTCCGGCATGCGGCGCAGCCGCTCCAGAAGGCTGGCGAATAGCGCGGCGGGCTCGCGGGACGTGCGGGGAAGGTAGTCGAGCAGGTCCAGCGACTCATCGCGGCTGCGCTGGATTTTGCGGATGCGCAGTTGCGGCGCGCCGCGGTAGGTCTCGACCTGGCCCTCCACGTCCACCACGTCGTCCACCTCGAAGTCGATGGCGAAGCGGTCGCAGTCCCAGAGTTTGCAGGCGATGACGCCGCTCGTATCCCGCAGGCTCAGGTCGAGGTAGGCGGCCCCGTTCGAGGCCATCTTACGTTCTTTGGATTGAACCAGGAAGGAACTGCGGACGAACGTCTCCGGCGTGAGGTCGGCAATGAAAAGCTCCTTCATTGACCACTCTTGGCAATTTGCGCTTCGCTGGGCCGCTGCGCGCCGGTATCGAGGTAGCCGGGGGCCAGGAAAATGTAGCTTTCCTTGCGGAGCTGCTGGAGGTACTCGCGCAGGCGGGGCTGCATTTTCTGGCTGTAGAGGGCTTCATTTACGCGCTGTTCGACTTCTTCGAACTTGGGAATGCCGGGGCTAAATCGGTCTTTAAGCTTTAGAATCAAGTAGCCCTTTTTGGTTTCGATAAGGTCGCTATTCTCGTTGACCTCCAACTTGTTCACTACGGCGGCGATGGCTGGCGCCATGGCATCTATTTTCATGAAACCGATGTCACCGCCCTTATCAGGGTCGGGGCCGTCTGAGTACTTCTTCACCACCTCGGAAAATTTCGCGCCTGCCTTCACCTCTGCCAACGCCGCGTCCGCGCGTTTCTTCGCCTCCTCGGGCTTGTACTTCTCTGTGGAAATGAGGACTTCCTCCAAATGCACTAAGCCGGGCGTTTCGAATTCCTTCTTGTGTTCCTCGTAGTACTTGCGGGTTTCCTGGTGCGACACCAGGATGCGCGAGCCCACTTCCCGCCCGATCACTTCCCGCACCAACAACTGGCGCTTGATCCCGTCCTTGAAGTCTTCCCAGTTCATCCCCGACTTCTCGACTTCCTTTTCCAGGTCCTCCAGGGTGTTAAGATTGGCGTCCTTGCGAACTTGATCCAGTTGCTTCACCACGTCCGTATCGACGTTGAGGTCGAGGTCTTTGGCTTTCTCGACCATCAGGGCCTGGTCAATCAGGTCGCGCAAAAGGTCTTTGCTCTGGTCGCGGAACTGGACTTCCAGCTCGGGGCCGGTGTAGTCGTGAGACAACTGCTCGCGCAGCTTCTCTTTCTCCTGGTTATACATGCGCATGGTGATGATCTCGTTGTTTACGCGCGCGATAATGCGGTCCACTACGCGGGCGGCCCATGCCGGCGATGCCGCCCAAGCGAGCGCCAGCGCCACACCAACCAGCTCTCGATAAACGTTCCTTCTCATGCGCTTACGACCTTGCCTCCTGCCGATGGCCAGCCGCGGCAACCAGTTTCCATGCTTTCGCGGCTGCCGGGCTAGTGGGCGCAGACCCGCTGCGGGCGGGCCCCCGCGAATGCGCCCTCAGCCATATTAACCCCGAACCCGGACTTTGGCAAACCATGCGCATGGGTTGCGGCCTAGGGTCCTGTTGGGGCTCGCAGCACGCTCACGCTCCGGAGCCATTCCCCGGCAAGGTTGGGCCAGGTGGTGACCGTTGCCTTCGAAGGGCGCAGCCCGTAGCCGTGACCGCCTTCGGCGTACAAATGCATCTCGGCCGGAACATGCGCCTTCAATAGCGCGCGGTAGTAGAAGAGGCTGTTTTCGACGTGAATCGGATCATCTTCGGCTTGCGCCAGAAAAGTGGGCGGGGTGTTTGCTGTGACCTTGATCTCCGGCGCGAGCTCGTCAAGGTTCACGTCGAGCACTAGATAGGCCGGATAAATGAGCAGCGCGAAATCGGGTCTGCAACTGAGCCGGTCCGCGTCGTCAACCGGGTCGTACGTCCGCTTCTCGAAGTTGTTGCTCAAAGCAGCGGCCAGATGGCCGCCGGCTGAAAAGCCCAGCACGCCGATTCGCGTGGGGTCGATGTGCCACTCGCGCGCCTTGAGCCGGACCAACCCCACCGCCCGCTGAGCGTCCTCGAGGGCCGCGGTGCACCGCGGGCGCCCCTGGCGCGCGGGCACCCGGTACTTCAGCAGAATGGCAGTCGCCCCGATGGAATTAAGCCACTCGCAGACCTCCGTCCCTTCAAGATCCATGGCCAGGATATGGTAGCCGCCGCCAGGAAATACGATGACCGCCGCGCCAGTGTTCTTCCCCTTGGGCGGCGGGTAAACGGTGATGGAGGGATGGGTGACGTTGATAAGCCGAATGACCCTCTGACCGGCGATCAAGGGGTCGCTTGGTTTCGTGGTGTCCGTTTCAGGTCCAATATCGCCCCTCTCGCCCGGAGCGCCTTGGGGCCATAGAGGAATTGTGAGCGCCGGGCGAGACTGCGGGGGCTGTGAGGAGGCGTCCTTGGCGGGAGCAACGAAGGCCGCCGCGAGCAGCATCAAAGAGCAAGCGAGTTTGCGCACCATTCGCATGAGCTACGAGCTCCTCTCGAAAGTGTCGAAACTGCGAGTTTACGTTAATGGGAGCCTCGGTCGCCACCCGGGGGGTGGTCGTTATCCCGAGTGATCGGCTCCGCGCGCGAAAATTGGTGTCGCAATGTCTTGTTCAGAACGACCGGTAAAGTGCAGGACAAACCCCCGGCCGTGGCCGCGAAAGGAGGGCATCTCATGAAACCCATTCACCGTCATCTTTGTTCAAAGGGTGTTGATAGCGCTTGGACGGCGCTACTCGCCGTGGCCATCGCTGTAGCGGCCGCCATGGCGGCCTTCGCCGCGGCGCCATCCGAGCGGGCCCAGCAAAGCTCCGCCGCTCCCCAACAGAAGAAGAGCCGCGCTGAGGCTTCGCCATACGAGAGATGGCTGACTGAAGAAGTGGTATACATCATCACCGCTAAGGAGCGCGCTGACTGCTTGAAGCTTACTACCGATGAAGAGCGAGAGAATTTCATCGGGCAGTTCTGGGAGCGGCGCAATCCCAATCCCGGCAGCAAGGAGAACGAGTTTAAAGAGGAATACTACCGCCGGATTGCGTACGCCAACGAGCATTACGCATCGGACAGGCCGGGTTGGAAAACCGACCGCGGACGTATCTACATTCTTTACGGCCCTGCTGACGAGGTCGAATCCCAACCTGCCGGCCCGCTCCCCCGCGAGGAGTGGAGGTACAACCTCATTGACGGTCTCGGTGCCAAGGTAGTTTTCAAGTTTATCGATCGGAAGGGGACCGGGGAATACCAGCTTGCGCCCGGCAGCCCAAGCATAGGGTCCCCTGACCGGGCTCGCTTTAGGAGATAATGCGCGCTAAGCATGGTCTCTAATCCCCAACTCACCCTGGACGCAATACCGGGATTCTGATTTCGCACGGGCTGTAGCGGTGCCTGCACGCCGCAGGCAGGCTCTAAAGCAAGGCGCTACCTGCGGTAGATCACGCCGCCTTTCATAACAAAGCTCACCCGCTGGAGCACGCTGATGTCGTTGAGCGGGTCGCCGGGGACGGCGATGACGTCGGCCCAATAGCCCGGCTTGAGCGCGCCAATCCGGTCCTCCCAGCCGAGCAGCTTCGCGCCGTTAATCAAGCCGGCTTGCAACGCGGCGAGCGGCGGCATGCCGTACCTCACCATCAGCTCATACTCCCGCGCCTGCGTGCCGTGGGGAAACGGGCCAACGTCCGATCCCACCGCCATCGGCACGCCGGCGGCAAGCTGCTTTCGAAACTCCTCGGCATGGAAGTCGAGCACTTGTTTTTCTTGCCGCGCCAGGGCGGGCGTTGCTGCATGGTCGGCGAAATACTCAATGATCGTGAACGTAGGGACAGCGAAAATCTGTTTCTCCCGCATCAAGCGTACGGTTTCATCGCTGAGCTGAAAGGCGTGATCGATGGAGGACACGCCCGCCTGTGCCGCATACAGCGCGCCCGGCTCGCCCGTGGCGTGAACGGCCACGCGCTTGCCCGTGCGGGCTGCCTCCAGCACCGCGGCGTTGAGCTCGGCCTCGGTGTATTGGTAGGGGGTTGAGAAGTGGCCGTCGCGAAGGGCGTCGCGGCCCGTCTCATAAATCTTGATGAAGTCGGCTCCCTCTTTGAGCTGCTGGCGGATCACCGTCACCAGTTCGGCCGCGCCATTCGCGTAGGTGGCGTTGGAGAAGATGCGCTGCGCGGGGTTGTAGCCGAGGGCGTCCTCGTGTCCGCCCAGGATGTCCACGGCGTTGCCGCTGATTCGCAGGCGCGGCCCGGGAATCGCCCCCTGATCGATGGCATTCCGCACCGCGGTGTCGGCCGAGCCCGCTCCCTCGGTTCCCATGTCCCGCTCCGCCGTGAAGCCGGCCATCAGGTCGTCCCGCGCCGCGAGGGCCGCGGAAATCGTGCGCTGCGGCACGGACTCCTGGACGGTCTGCAAATCTTCTGCGCCCGGATGCAAGAACAAATGGATGTGCGCATCAATCAAGCCCGGCATGAGCGTGCGATCCCCCAGATCGATGACCTCCGCTCCCGCCGGTCGCCTGACCGCTGGACCCACCTCGGCGATCCGTTCCCCCTGCACCAGCACTTCGCCGGGCGCGATCATTTTTCCCGTCTCGATATCGAGCAGTCGCGCGGCACGCAGCACCACCGCGTGCCCCGCCTTCGGCGGCGAAACTTGAGCCACGGCAGTGGAGACAAGGAAACAAGATACGAGAAACCCCGAAAGACCTGTGGACAGAGGTGATTTCAATTTCATAATGCCGGCAATAATACCACTCGGGGCGTAGGCATTCGAACCTTCGTGTGGTTCTTGATCGTCCGACCTGCGTTAATCTTGCGCTTGCAATTCCTGGAGGACGTTTTGGATTTGGTCGAGAGGCTTGCCGTCGCTGCCCGCGAGCCGGACGCGCAGGACGCCGTCGGGGCGAAAGCTCGCCTCGCGCCTCCGCCGCACGAACTGGGTAAGCCTGCGGGGATCCACAGGTGTTTGCTCGTGGAACCGCACCCAGATTTCGTCCGCCTTCCTCTCGATGGATTGCACCAGCAGCCTTTCCGCGGCGGCCTTCAACAGGGCGTAATCGAGGAGATGGACAACCGAGGGGGGGAGGGGCCCGAATCGGTCGGCGAGTTCGGTTTCCATTTCCGCGCGCTGCTCGGGCGAGGAGAGGCTCGAGATCCTTTTGTACATGCGCAGGCGCTGGTTTTCGTCGGGGATGTATCGCTCAGGAATCTTGATGTCCAGACCGAGATTGAGGGTGGCGCGAACCTCGATTTTCGGCGGGGCGCCTTTCAGTTCCTCGACGGTCTGCTCGAGCATTTTCAGGTACAGGTCGATTCCCAGGGCGTTTAGATGGCCATGCTGCTCGGCGCCCAGCAGGTTGCCGGCGCCGCGCAACTCCAGGTCAAGGGCGGCCAGCCGGAATCCCGCGCCCAGGTCTGAAAACTCCTTGAGCGCGGCCAGGCGGCGTTTGGCGGTGGGCGTGAGGGTCTCCTCGCCGGGGATCAGGAAGTAGGCGTAGGCGCGGCGGTTGGAGCGGCCCACCCGGCCGCGGAGTTGGTACAGATCGGCAAGCCCGAAGCGGTCCGCGTGATTCACGATCATCGTGTTGGCGCGCGGGATGTCGAGCCCGTTCTCGATCAGCGCCGTGGCCGCCAGCACGTCGTATTCGCCCTGCATAAATTTCAGCATCACGCGCTCGAGTTCCTTTTCGCTCATCTGGCCGTGCGCCACCCCGATGCGAGCCGTCGGCACCAGCCGTTGCAGCAGCGCGGCAATGCTAAAGATGGACTCCACACGGTTGTGGACGAAGAAGACCTGGCCCTGCCGCTGCATCTCCTGGAGGATGGCGGATTGAATCAGGGCAGGATTGAACGGAGCAACCAGGGTTTGGATGGCCAAGCGGCCGCGCGGTGGCGTCTCGATCACCGAGAGGTCGCGCAGCCCGCCCAGGGACATGTGCAAGGTGCGGGGGATGGGCGTGGCCGACATCGTCAGCACATCCACGCCCGCCTTCAGTTTCTTCAGCTTTTCTTTCGCCGCCACGCCGAAGCGCTGCTCCTCATCCACAATCAGCAGGCCCAAGTCGCGGAAGTGGACGTCTTTGGAGAGAAGCCGGTGGGTTCCGATGACCACGTCCACTTTGCCGGCCTCGACGTCAGCTAGGATTTTCTTTTGTTCGGCGGGCGAGCGGAACCGGCTGAGCATCTCCGCGCGCACCGGGAACGCCGCCAGGCGCTGGCGGAAGGTGACGTAGTGCTGGAAGGCCAGCACGGTGGTGGGCGCCAGGAGGGCGACCTGGCGGGACTCCTGGACGACTTTGAAGGCGGCGCGCATTCCCAACTCCGTTTTGCCGTAGCCCACGTCGCCGCAGAGCAGCCGGTCCATGGGTTGGGGGCTTTCCAGGTCGCGCTTGATCTCGGCGATGGCACCCAGTTGGTCGGACGTCTCCTCGAATTCGAAGGCGTCTTCGAACTCTTTTTGCCAGGGCGTGTCCGCGCCGGTGGCGGTTCCGCCGCGCATCTTGCGCTCGGCGTAGAGTTGCAACAACTCCTGCGCCATGTCGCGTAAGGCGCGCTTGACGCGGGTCTTGGTGCGCTCCCAGGTGGCGCCGCCCAGCCGGTCGAGCTGGGGCTTTGCCCCGTCCCCGCTGCTGCGGTACTTTTCCACCAGGTCCAGGCGCTCCAGCGGCACGTAAAGCTTCGCTCCCTCCTGATAGGTCAGGAGCATGAAGTCGCGCGACGCACCCGCCACCTCCAATTGCCGCAGGCCCTCGTAGATCCCGATCCCGTGATCGATGTGGACAACGTAGTCGCCGACTTTCAAGTCGCTCAAATCGGAAAGGAGGCTGGAAATGCCTCGCCGCTCGCGCCGCCCGCGCGCCGCCCAGTCGAACCCGCCGAACAGGTCGGCGTCCGCAAGCCACACGAGGCGCAGGTCGGGGAAGACGATTCCCCCTTCAATTTCGCCCCGCGCAATCACCACCACACCGCTCGGCACAGGGCTTCCCGCATCTGACGAGGCCGGGCCGGAAAGGCGGTCTCGCGCGTCTTGCCCGGGAAAGCTCCTGGGGCTCTCGCCTGAACGCTCAGACAGCGGGGCAGCGAGCACGAAGGGAATTTTGTACTCGTTCAGGATTTCCTGAAGGCGCTCTGCCTTGCCAGCCGAGGGCGCCACTACGATGATGGATTCGGCTTGAGCAAGCCGGCGCTGCAGGTCTTCGGCGAGTGCTTTGACGTTGCCTTGGAATTTCGGCGCAGGTTGGGCGAGAAGGATCGACTCGCGACTTGGGGCCTGGGAATCGGGAGTGGGCGGGAGGGGGGCGTCGGCTGGAGGCGCTGGACTTGCCGCCGGCCCGCCCGCCTCAACGGCAAGTTCTTTTAGGAACAATTGCGGCGCCTTCTCGCACGCCTTCAGGAATTCCGGTTCCGTGAAGAAAAGCTCCTCGGGCCGAGGGCGTGGAGGGACAATGTCCCGCACTTCGTCGTAGCGCGCGGCAAGGTTCTCGATCGCGCCCTTGATTTGCTCTCGGCGCTCGAGCGGTTCATCCCAGACAAGCAGGGGCCGCTCGAGCAGCGAAAGCAAGCTCTGGGGATGAGGATCCACAAGGGGGGCAAAGAATTCCCAACCGGGGAAAGGGTTGGAGTATTCCGGCCCCCACGGGGGCTCGCGCTCGACGGAAGCGTCCGCGCGCGAGGGCTCGTGGCGGCCTGCGACAGCCCGGCGAGCGAGCGTGCGGACTAGCGTTTCGAAAAACCCCGGCGTGCGCTTGATCTCGGCCAGGGGCAAGAGCAGCGCGGAGGGCACGGGCTTGCGCGAGCGCTGCGTCGAGGGATCGAACTCACGGACCGACTCGACCCGGTCGCCGAAGAACTCCAGCCGGAACGGCCAGGA